>Ga0224508_10001751_pt1 | contig 19195 bp, 15 predicted proteins | sample SF_Jan12_sed_USG_4_FD_170157 | JGI IMG/M metagenome (GOLD analysis project Ga0224508, IMG submission 170157) | Sediment microbial communities from San Francisco Bay, California, United States - SF_Jan12_sed_USGS_21 | ecosystem: Environmental > Aquatic > Marine > Sediment | place: USA... | reverse complement strand
CTGGCCGGGCCAAAGGCGCGGCAGATCCTCGAGCGGGTGACCGATGCAGACCTCACGAACGAGGCGTTTCGCTGGCTAACAGCGCAGGACATCACGGTTGGCGGCGCGCCGGTCAATGCCATGCGCGTGAACTACGTTGGCGAGTTGGGCTGGGAACTGCATCATCCGATGGAGATGCAGAACCAGATTTTCGATGCCCTGTTCGAGGCAGGTGAGGACCTGGGCCTGAAACCATTCGGCATCCGAGCGATGGATTCGATGCGCCTCGAGAAGTCGTATCGCATGGTGGGTACCGAGTTATCCATTGAATACTCGGCATACGAGTCGGCAATGGATCGATTTATCAAGCCAGATAAAGGTGACTTCCTCGGTCGTGAGGCACTGCTCGCCTGGCAGGATCGCGGCATCAATAATCTGTTAGTGACGATGGTAGTCGATGGTGTCGATGATGCTGATGCGCTGGGCAACAACGCGTTGTTCAGGGACGGCGAGGTCATCGGTCGTGCGACCGGCGGCGGATTCGGCTTCCGCATAGACAAGTCGCTCGCGCTGGGCATGGTGAAACCCGAACTCGCTGAGCCCGGGACCAGCGTGGAGATCGAGATTCTCGGCAAGAACTATCCGGCGACAGTCGTCGCCGACAGCCCGTTCGACCCGAGAAACGAGAGGCTACGAGATGTCAACGGCGCCAACGACTAAAGGGGGCGGTTGCGAGTGCGGCGCAGTCCGCTACGAGGTGACCGGAACGATGCGCAAGGTCGTGTACTGCCACTGCACTCAGTGCCAGCGCACGAGCGGCTTCTATGTTGCAGCGACCGCCTGCGCCACGGAGGACCTGCACCTGGTTAACGATGCGGGTCTTCGCTGGTATCAATCGTCGGAGATTGCAGATCGCGGCTTCTGTGAGGTATGTGGATCGAGCGTCTTTTATCGCGCGAATCACGGCAAACACATCTCGATAATGGCCGGAACGCTGGACGCGCCTACCGGATTGGTCAGCCGGGAACACATCCATGTCGATGACGCGGGCGACTATTACTCGATAGACGACGGCTTACCGCAGGTCCCGGGGTTTCATGACGATCTCTGGGAGGATAACGACGCATGAAATACTCGGCATTCAGCCTGGTCCGCAATGCATTCAGCCACAATCGCAACTGGCAGACCGCCTGGCGCAAGCCTGAACCAAGGCGCAAGTATGATGCGATCATAGTCGGCGGCGGTGGTCACGGGCTGGCAACTGCGTATTACCTGGCAAAAGAGCACGGCCTGCGCAATGTTGCGGTTCTCGAGAAGGGCTGGATCGGTGGCGGCAACACCGGGCGCAACACGACGATTGTGCGGTCGAACTACCTCTGGACCGAGGCCTCGTTGGTATACGAGAAGTCGCTGAAGCTCTGGGAAGGATTGAGCCAGGACCTGAATTACAACGTCATGTTTTCGCAACGCGGCGTCTACAACATCGGCCACAACTTGCAGGACATGCGCGATATCGAGCGGCGCGTCAGTGCCAATCGCCTCAACGGCATTGATGCTGAAGTGGTCAGCGCCGCGGACATCAAAAAGGCGATTCCCGCGATCAACACGTCGCCGGATGCCCGTTACCCGATTCTTGGCGCGTCGCTGCAGCGTCGTGCGGGCGTTGCCCGGCATGATGCTGTCGCGTGGGGTTTTGCGCGCGCGGCGGACGAGCTGGGCGTCGACATCATCGAGCAGTGCGAAGTCACGGCGGTCAATCGCGACAATGGCAAGGTCACGGGTGTCGAAACAACGCGGGGCACGATCAATGCTGACAAGATCGGAGTGGTCGTTGCCGGTGATGCGAGCGTACTAGCCGCAATGGCGGGCTTGCGGCTGCCGGTCGAGAGCCACCCGCTGCAGGCGTTTGTATCGGAACCCCTGAAACCCGTGCTCGACACGGTGGTCATGTCGGGCGCCGTGCACGGTTATATCAGTCAGTCCGACAAGGGCGAGCTCGTGATCGGCGCCGGCATCGATGCCTACACGGGCTATGGCCAGCGTGGCAGTTTTCCGATCATCCAGCACACAATGGAAGCCATCATCGAACTGTTCCCGATCTTCAGCCGCGTACGGATGCTGAGACTCTGGGGGGGCATTGTCGATATCTGTCCCGATGCCTGCCCGATTATCAGCAAGACGTCGATCGACGGCCTGTACTTCAATTGCGGTTGGGGCACAGGCGGCTTCAAGGCCACACCCGGATCTGGTTGGGTCTTCGCCCATACCATTGCGCGCGACGAGCCGCACGAACTCAACGCGCCGTTTGCGCTCGACCGGTTTGTCACCGGCGCGTTGATCGATGAGCATGGCGCGGCAGCCGTTGCTCACTAGGGGACCCGCATGCTGTTGATCAAGTGCCCCTGGTGTGGCGAGCGCGCGGAAACGGAGTTCAGTTACGGCGGCGAGGCCGGCATCGTGCGGCCGGCCGAACCGGACGCGCTGTCAGACGCCGAGTGGGCCGACTACCTGTTCAACCGCACGAACCCGCGCGGTGCACACAAGGAACTCTGGAATCACGCCCAGGGTTGTCGGCGCTGGTTCGGTGTCGAACGCGACACCGTGAGCTACAGGATTGCGGCCACCTACGAGTTGTCTTCCGGCAATACGGAATCGGGGAGCCAGGGGCCGTGAAGACAAATCGATTGCAGGAGGGCGGCCGGATCAATCGGTCCCGGCCGCTGACGTTTCGCTTCAACGGCAAGCGTTACGAAGGGTACGCGGGCGATACGCTGGCTTCTGCACTGCTCGCCAACGGCGTGTCACTGGTCAGCCGCAGCTTCAAGCTGCACCGGCCGCGCGGCATTGTTGGCGCGGGGGCTGAAGAGCCGAATGCGATTGTCCAGGTAGGCACCGGATCTTCGACGATTCCGAATCTGCGCGCTACCCAGGTTGAGCTCTATGATGGGCTCGTCGCGAAGTCCACAAAGGGCTGGCCGAGCCTGAGATTCGATGTTGCGGCACTCAACAACCTGCTGTCACGGATGTTTGGCGCAGGTTTTTATTACAAGACTTTCATGTGGCCGCGTTCGTTCTGGAAATACTACGAGCGATTCATACGAGCTTCCGCAGGCTTCGGTTGGTCGCCCAAGCAACCCGATCCCGATAGCTACGACCATTTTAACGGGCATTGCGACGTGCTGGTTGTCGGTGCGGGGCCAGCGGGCCTGATGGCGGCGCTTGCGGCGGCAAGGGCCGGCGCACGCGTGATCATTGCGGATGATCAGAACGAGCCGGGTGGCAGCCTGTTGTCTGGCAAAGCAACGCTCGACGACAGGCCGGCGGTTGACTGGGTGCAAGCCGTCATCAATGAACTGGCTGCAATTGGCAACGTAACACTGCTGACACGCAGCACTGTTTTTGGTTATTTCGACCAGAACTATTTAACGATCGCAGAACGCCGCACCGACCACCTCGGCGAGGTCGCGCGAGGCAGTGTGCGCCAGCGACTGTGCCGCGTTCGCGCGCGGCAGGTCATTCTCGCGCAGGGCGCGTTCGAACGGCCACTGGTGTTCTGCAACAATGATCGTCCCGGTGTGATGACCGCGTCCGCGGTATCGACGTATATCAATCGTTATGCCGTCTGTCCCGGCGAGCGCGCGGTCGTGTTCACGAATAACGATTCGGCGTACCAGGCAGCACTCGATCTGCACGGAGCGCACGCGACGGTGCTCATCGTCGACACTCGTCCTAATGGCGCCGGCTCTGTTGCGGATGCGGCCAAGCGGGCGGGCATACCGGTTTTGCAGGGGCACATAGTCACCGATGTCAGCGGCAGGTCGCGGGTGACCGGTGTCCGCGTTGCGCAATGGGACGGCGACGCGCAAAAAGCAATCAAGAACATGATAAACATCGAGTGCGATATCGTCGCGATGTCGGGTGGCTGGAATCCCGCGGTGCACCTGCATTCGCAATCCGGCGGCAAGAACGCCTGGGATGAGGCGCTGCAGTGTTTTGTTCCGGGCGAGACGGTGCAGGAGTCGCTGTCTGCGGGTGCCGGCAACGGTGCCTGGTCGTTGTCCGCGTGCCTGCAGGAAGGCCTCGATGCCGGCAACGAGGCGGTTTCGCGTTGCGGGTTGCAGGTCGCCGAACTTGAGCTTCCAGCTACGGTCGAGGAGCAGGCCAACGTGCTCGAACCGCTCTGGCGGGCGCCCGCAGAGCAGGAGCCCGACCACTGTCCGAAGCAGTTTGTCGATTACCAGAATGACACCAGCGTCGCCGACATCCGGCTGGCCGTGCGCGAGGGCTATCGCAACGTCGAACACGTCAAGCGCTACACAGCGCTGGGGTTTGGCACCGACCAGGGCAAGCTCGGCAATATCAACGGTATGGCGATTCTCGCCGAGTGCCTTGGCGAGACAATTCCCAACGTGGGCACTACGACGTTCCGGCCGCCGTACACGCCCGTAACGCTCGGTGTCGGTGCCGGCGAAAATGTTGGCGAGTTGTTCGACCCGGTGCGTACGACAGCCATCCATGACGCACATGTGGAGGCCGGTGCGCCACTCGAGGTGGTCGGGCAGTGGCATCGTCCCTGGTACTTCCCGCAAGACGGTGAAGACCTGCATGCGGCGGTTGCGCGCGAGTGCCAGGCGACACGCAGCTCGCTCGGCGTTATGGACGCGTCGACGCTCGGCAAGATTGACGCGCGCGGACCCGATGTTGTCGAATTTCTCGAGCGGATCTACACGCACAACGTCGGCAAAATGCAGGTTGGTCGTTGCGCTTACGGCATCATGCTTGGCGAAGACGGCATGATCATGGACGACGGTGTCATGGCACGGGTAGGTGAGCAACAGTTTTATCTCACCACGACGACCGGTGGCGCAGCGAACGTGCTGTCCTGGCTCGAATCATGGCTGCAGACCGAATGGCCCGAACTCGATGTCTACCTGACATCGCTTACTGATCATTATTCGACGATAGCCGTCGTTGGCCCCAACAGCCGGAAGTTGCTCGAGAAGATTGGCTGCAGCGTCGATCTTGGCAAGGACAGTTTTCCGTTCATGAGCGTCCGAAACGCGGAGCTCGGCGGCGTTCCGGTGCAGTTGTTCCGGGTAAGTTTCAGTGGCGAGCTGGCGTTCGAAATCAACATTGACAGCAACCATGCGCTGGCGATGTGGCGCAGGGTGATGGATGCCGGGCGAGAGTTCGACATCACGCCGTACGGCACAGAGACCATGCATGTGCTGCGCGCCGAGAAAGGCTTTGTCATTGTCGGTCAGGACACAGACGGTTCCGTGACGCCCGTGGACCTGCGCATGAACTGGTTATTGTCGAAGGACAAGGACTTCCTGGGCAAGCGTTCGTTGTCACGCCCGGACTGCGTACGCAGCGATCGCAAGCAATTGGTCGGGTTGCTTTCAGATGACAACAAGACCGTGATACCAGAGGGCACGCAACTCGTCGACGATCCCAACGCGGCCATGCCGGTACCCATGTGCGGTCACGTCACCTCGAGCTACTACAGCGCCTGTCTTGGCCATCCCATTGCCCTTGCTCTGGTCGCTGGCGGTCTTGCGCGCAAGGACCAGCCGGTTTTCGCATCGCTGGCTGACGGTTCGGCGGTGCCCATGAGGATTGTTTCCGCAGTCTTCTATGACGCCAAAGGCGAGCGGCAAAATGTCTGAGCACACGATCAGGGTTACGCTCGCCAAAGACGTCGGCCACATCAATCTGCGCGGCAATCCCGACGACGATGTGTTCCGCAAAGCGGTCGAGGCGGTTCTGGCGCAGCCGTTACCCGTCGCGCCGAATACGATATCGGCTGGCGACAGCCAAATCTTCTGGCTGGGCCCGGACGAGTGGCTGGTCACCGCGCCGGCCGCCACGACGGTGCGATCGCTGCAGTGTCTCAATGAATCGCTCGTCGGCTGTCATGCCGCGGTCAACGATGTCAGTGGCGGCAATATCGCAATTCGGCTTGGCGGGGGCAGCGTGCGCAGGCTGATCGCAAAAGGCTGCACGCTCGATTTTCATCCTGATGTGTTCCAGGTTGGCAGCTGCGCGCAAAGCGGGCTGGGGAAAGCGACTGCGTTGTTTGGCCTGATTGACGACACGCCAACTTTCGACCTGATCGTCCGCAGGAGTTTCTCCGGGTATCTTGTTAAATGGTTGCAGCACGCGGGGCGCGAATACGGGATTGAGTTCGTCTAGGCGGCGCTTCATACTCGGGCAACAACAACCAGATTGCGCCCGATGAGCAACTCCCCAGCCGCCGCTTTGCCAACCCGATTCGGATTTCTACTGATCAACGATTTTACGTTGATCTCGATGTCATCTGCGATAGAACCGTTGCGCATGGCCAATCGACTCTACGGCAATAAAGTTTACAAATGGAAACTGCTGTCGGAGACCGGTGCCGCAGTGGTGGCGAGCGACGGCGTATCGGTTAACGTCGACAGCGGCATCGATGACGAGGCGGCATTGCAGGGTCTGGATACATTGATTGTCTGTGGTGGCCTCTATGTCGAGAAGAACACAACAGAAGCGGTGCTGCGTTGGTTGAGCAGCGTGGGTCAGGCCGATGTCGCATTCGGGGCGACCGATACGGGTAGCTACATACTCGCAAAAGCAGGACTACTCGATGGCTATCGCTGCAGCATCCACTGGGAGAATATGGGGGCGCTCGCCGACCTGTTCCCGGCCGTGCACGTCAGCCGCAGCGTATTCACGATCGATGGAGATCGATACACCTGTTCAGGCGGCACATCACCGATCGACATGATGCTGTACTTCATCCGCCGGCAATGCGGTGCGGAAATCAGTGCCGGCGTCGCAGAACAGTTTGTATACGAGCGAATTCGTGGCTCGAGCGACGTCCAGCGCATTCCGCTCAAGCATGTTGTTGGCACCCAGTCCGAAAAGCTTGTCGTCGCCGTCGAACTCATGGAGGCGAATATCAAGGAGACGATCAGCCAGGAAGATATCGCCGAGTACACCGGCATCTCGAGACGGCAGCTGCAGCGGTTGTTTCAGCGCTACCTCCTGTGCACGCCGTCGCGATATTACCTGTGGATTCGCCTGTCACGGGCACGGGAGCTGCTGCACCAGACGAGCATGAACCTCGTTGAGATTTCGACATTGACGGGTTTCGTATCCAGCTCGCACTTCAGCAAGAGCTACAAGGAATACTATGGTCACGCCCCCAGTGTGGAGCGGCGCGGTACGGCCGGCGAAACCGCGGCCTAGATAATCGCGACCAGTTCGATATCGAAGTTGAGGGTCTGCCCGGCAAGCGGGTGATTCGCATCCACGGTAAAAGTCTCTTCCGCTACAGCCGTCACGATAAACTGCATCACCTGGCCATCGGGGTCCTCGCTCTGCAGCTGCATGCCGACCGTCAGTGCGACATCGTCGGACAATGCGGCCTTCGGAACATCCTGAATCAGTTGCTCATGACGCTCGCCATACGCTTCTTCCGGTGCAATGCTGACGGACTTGCTGTCACCAACCACCATACCCGTCACGGCGCTGTCGAAGCCCGGAATGACCTCGCCGCCACCCAGTGAAAACTCCAACGGGTCACGACCGGCCGAGCTGTCGAACTCGCTGCCATCATCGAGTTTACCGGTGTAATGGATGCGAACGGTGTCGCCTGATTTTGCCTCGCTCATAGACTGGCTCCGAATATAGGCGACGTGGAAAGGTCAGGCGCCACCATAAAATATCGATGACGGCCTGACAAGCGACGGCGACGTGCTCCGATTTCGCTACACGGCGTCGAACTTCCGGAGCGATTGCCTGCGTTCGAAATCCAGGGCGATCTCGTTGAGCTTGCGGCCGATCTTGGTCTGGATCCGGATCATCTCGATTTTCGGCCACGTCGCCTTCTCGCCCATTGATATCAGTGCCACGATCTCGTCGATCGACTTGTGGGCCAGCAATTTCAGGGGATTGAAAAACCGCTGCTCGGGCAAAATATTGATATCGCCGACATAGTCCTGGTTGATCACGGAGAGCGCCATATTCGTCCAGCGGCTCAGCACAGGACTCAGCGACAACGGTTTCTCGACCAGCGCTGCGCTGGCGTTAATCCATTCTCGCGCTGTCCTCTTACTCGCGTACTGAATGGTCGACATGATGCCTTGTTGGCGCTGCGTGTCGACCACGAACGGGAAGACGTGCGGGTTGGTCTGGCTCACAATGAAATGGTTGACGCCATAGAGACGGGTGAGCCGTTTCGCGGGAAGATCGTCACTGATCGAGCCGTCTACCCAGCGGCGCGAGGGCAGGTAGGCCTGTCTCTTGCCCTTGTCATTCTTTGCGGCCAGGGTAACGGGCGGAAAGAAACCGGGCACTGCCGTCGACGCCATGATGGCCTCGCGAATGTAGACGTTTGGTGTCGTGATCGCGTTCAGGAGCCGCGACGTCTGATGTTTTTCGGCAGCGGCTATCGACACATTGAGATGGCGGCCGGTGAGCTCATAAGCCTCCTGAAACGTCAGGTCCGCAACGAGTCGGTCGACCGCTTCCTGGACCTCATCAGTCTTCATTACCTCTGGTTTGAATGCGGCGAAATGCCTGATGAGTCCCGCCTCTTGTTTAACTTCGTGGGCGATATTCTCCGGCTCAAAAATTCGCTGCAGTTGTTTATCGTTGTGAGTGCTGACGAGACTCCCGACAAAGGCGCCGCCGCTGCTGCCGGACAGGATGTCGGGCAGCAACCTCTGTTCCCAAAGTGCCTTGACGACGCCGATGTGGAAGAAGAGGAGAGATCCCGAGCCGCTCATCATGAGCGCGGTACGACCATAGCAGTGACGCGCGCGCCAGAAGAAATCGAGCCGCTCATCGAGGGGAACATCGTCTGCGGCCGGGCTCGCCAGCAGTTCGAGCGCCGCGGTAATCTCGTCGACGTAGTCGCCGATCAGCTGCTTGGTACCAAACTTTGCGTGCCCGTAGAGTTCGCCGCGACCGATGCCATCGATGTTGCCGTGAACACCCTCATTGAGGGCAAAAAGGAGACCGGCATTGTCACCTTTGGCGCGCAGTTTCCTGAGACGTTCGAGGCGGCGGCGAATCGACACGTGATCGAAGTGCGGAGATTCATCGCTGGCCTTCCATTTGTCCATGCCTGATTTCCGGTCATAGGCGTTCGCTGCCTCCTGCCATTCGTCATACGTCGTGGCTTCGTGCATTGCTACCCGCTGTCGTTTGGTGGATGACGTCATGCTGTCGACCTGTCGCCAGTTGGGCAATCGTTTTTCATCGTCCCGGCCATATGCCCGAGTATTGGGCCAGCCGGATCGTGTTTCAACCGTTGCAACGCGTTAGTAATACTTATAGACAGCCGAACATGGCCGTATAACGTTATGGGCAAGCGAGCACGGATTCAGACAAAGGCCATGCCCAGCGTCTCACTACTTGATTATGCGTTTCTCGCGTTTGAGAGCGACGCGAGCCCCAAACACGTTGGCGGCCTGCAAATATTCGAGCTACCGCCGCGCGCATCGCCGCATTTTGTTGCACAACTCGTTGAAAAAATTAAGAAAATAAGGCCAAAGTCGCCTTTTGATCAAAAGCTCGAATTGCCGCTCGCCGGCATGCCGAGGTGGATTGAGGCAGACGATTTCGAATTCGACGACCACGTATTTCACGAAGCCGTGCCGGAACCGCACACCGAGCGGGCTCTCATCGAACGAATCGCAGCTTTGCATGCCCGCAGCCTCGACCGATCCGGCCCACTGTGGGAGCTGTACTTCTTCGAGCACTTGAATCCGCGGCGATTCGCCACCTATTTCAAAGTGCACCACGCTTATATGGACGGTGTAAGCCTGTCACAGCGCGCTAGCGGTGCGCTCAGCGAGGACCACCGCCGCCGCTCCGTCGATACGTTTTGGGGCACCGATTCCGGCGACCATCACGAAGTGCGCACAAATATCCTGCAGGACCTGTTCGGGACGGCGAAAAGCGCCGGCAGTCTCGCGATGCTGGTGCCGGCGCTCGGCAAACTGGGAGTCAAGCATGGACTGCGCTTGCTGAACCTCGGTGGTGGCGAGCTGCCCGTGCCGTTTACGGCGCCGCGCACGGCATTCAATACGCCACTGACCCCCGAGCGCAGCGTCGCCGTCACGGACCTGCCGCTGGCGCGCGTCCATGATATTGCCGAGCATGCGGCCGTAACAGTAAACGACGTCCTGCTCGAGCTGTGCGACCGGGCATTGACCCGTTACCTGGACGATCGCGGCGAGTCGCCCGATGAGCCCCTCGTGGCCCAGATGCCAGTGTCGCTGCGCCGGCAGAACTGCGACCGGGGCAACCAGATCACGATCGCGCTGCTCGAGTTGGGTACGCGAGATACGAATCCGGTGCGCCGGCTTCAGGACATCCATGAACACGCACGCAACGTGAAACAGGAATTGACAAACATGCGGCCGGAAACGGCTGAAGCCTACACGCTGTTGATGCAAAGTGCCGCCCAACTCGGTGAGACGCTGGGTGTCAGCAATATCGTTCCGCCGCTTGGGAATGTCGTGATATCCAATCTCATCGGACCCAGGAAGAAGCAATATTTATGCGGCGCACCGTTGCTTGCTTCCTACCCGATTTCGACGATCGCTCCAGGCCTGGCGTTAAACATCACTGTCTATACTTACCTGAATACACTGCACGTCGGACTTGTCGCCGGGCATCACGCGATTCCGGATCTCGATCCGATCGTCGAATACCTGCAGGCCGCATTGCTTGAGCTGGAAGATGCGATGGGCTTCGCGACCAAATCATCGGGCTCGACTGCTAAGAAAAGACCCAAGCGCAAGCAAAGCACACAGGCGTGACATCGATGGGAGCAACATAATGTCTCAATCAGTACCCCGTTCCGGGAACAACGATTACACCGATGAGATGGCCGGAACGCGGAGGGAATTCCTGCGCGAGCAGGCCGGATCTTCGCTGGAAAATATCGGCAAGTATTCGCTCGACGTCTCCCTGCTCCCCGGGAATATCGAAAACTTTGTCGGCGTGGCCCAGGTTCCTATCGGTGTTGCCGGCCCGTTGCGGGTCGATGGCCAATACGCCAGCGGAGATTTTTACGTGCCACTTGCCACGACCGAAGGCAGCCTTGTCGCCAGTTACAACCGTGGCATGAAACTGCTGCGGGCGGCCGGCGGTGTGAAAACGACCGTGGGTGACGACGCAATGCAACGCGCGCCCGTCTTCATCTTCGCGGATGCACGGGAGGCACTGAATTTCAGTGGGTGGCTGAAGGAGAATTTTGCAGCGATCAAAGAGCATGCGGAGGCCACGACGCATGTCGGTAAACTGCGGGATATCGAACAATACGCCGCAAGCCGTTTCCTCTTCCTGCGCTTCAACTTCACTACGGGTGATGCAGCGGGCATGAACATGGTCAGCAAGGCTACCAAGGCAGCCTGCGACTGGATCCGCAGCATCTACCCGGGAATCGAGCACTACTACCTGGAATCGAATTTCGCCACCGACAAGAAGGCGTCACAGATCAACCTGCTGCATACGCGCGGCAAGCATGTGACCGCGGAGGCGACGATCCCGGCCGCGCTGATGCAGAATATGCTGCGCAGTAATGTAAACGTGTTTTACCGAGGCAGACAGATCATCAATCTGGGCAGCATGTTATCCGGCGTCAATAACAATGGGGCGCATTCGCCGAACGCGATCACAGCGATGTTCATCGCAACCGGGCAGGATGCCGCCAACGTTGTCGAGTCATCTGCAGCGGCCGTTTATGCCGAGCTGTTACCGAGCGGTGACTACTACTACTCGATCACGATTCCATCGCTGATCGTCGCGACGTACGGGGGCGGGACCGGGCTGGCAACGCAGCGCGAGTGCCTCGAATTACTTGGCTGTTACGGGGAGGGCAAGGTTTCGAAATTTGCCGAGATCGTTGCCGCAACCGTGCTGTGTGGTGAAATGTCTCTTAGTGGCGCCATCGCTTCGGAAGAGTGGGTGGACGCACACGATGAATACGGCCGCAACCGCCCTTAGGGTGACATGCCCGTGAGGATTACGGCAAAGCACCGCTACGCACAAGGCACACAGGCCGTACTTGCGACCTTCACCGATGCCGGTGAAATCAAGGCGAAGCAGAAAGCGCTCGGCGCGCGCAAGACCCGGGTCCGCGAATGCAAACGGACGTCGCAAGGTATGCGTGTCCGCTTCGTTCGCGAGTTGCCGGCCGCGGTGCCAGGCGTGCTCAAGCGGTTTATTCAGCCCTGGAACAGCGTGGAGCAATCCGAGACCTGGCGCGAGATTGGCGACGATGGCTTTGCGGCCGACCTTGCGATTAATATCGCCAACGTGCCGGTGGATGTCTCCGGCACCCTGCAACTCAAGCCCACGGGCGACGGCTGCGTGAACGTCGTTCGTATCGATGTCAGCAGCGCTATTCCGTTCCTGGGCAAAACGCTGGCGCAATTTGTGGCTGCAGACTGCAAGCGTCTCGTCGCGAAAGAGTACGACTACATAAAGCAGCATTTGGCCTGAGCACGGCCGTGATTCCTCAAGCGGCTGGCTGACTCTCTTCCTCGGCTTGCAGCACCATCTCCTCTTCATAAATTTGCGATGCGGAATAGGTGGTGGCCAGGGCATCGCTGAAGGCGATGTGTTGTGCGTCGGGTGCGCTTTCCCTGCGGAAAATACGCGCCAGCACATATACGGAAAGCAACAGGTGCACGATGGCTGACATGACAAAGAGACCCGCGGGGCCGGCCAGCCAGATAACAGCAGAGGCGGCGAACGGGCCGAGGATCGCACCGCCGCCATACATAAGCAGCAACCCGCTCGACACCATCACGTAGTCGCTGGCCTCGGCGTAGTCGTTGGCATGCGCAACGGCGATGGAATAGAGCGGAAAGGCGAAAGAACCCCACGCGACACCGAGCAGGCTAATGCCGACGATGCCAAGTTCGCCGGCGGATATGACCATCAGGGTGCCGACCAGCGCGCCGAGCAGCGCTGCAACACTCAACGTCTTGCGGCGGCCGATTCGGTCCGAGATGAAACCCAGTGGCCACTGTGCCAGCGCGCCGCCCAGGACTACAGCGGACATGAACCAGGCTGCCAGCGAAACATCGTCCTGAAACGCATCGACGAAAACCGGGGCCAGAGACCAGAACGCACCGAGTGCCGTGCCGGCAACCAGGCAGCCGAGCGTACCCGACGGTGAGATGCGGAACAGGCGCTTCAAATCCACTTCGACATCGGTTGGTTGTTCGGGCGATTGTGATTTGGACAACGCGACCGGAACCGCGCCCAGTGATACGAGCACGGAAGCGATCAGGAACAGTTCGAGGCCTTCGGGGTTATACAGCAGAGTCATCATCTGGCCGGCGGCCAGCACCGTCAGCGTGATCATGACGTAAGTCGAGAACACGATACCGCGGTCTTCGTTGCTCGAGCGTTCGTTAAGCCAACTCTCGATAACGACAAACAGAACCGCGATACAAAACCCGGTCAAAAAGCGGAGGAAACTCCAGGCCAGTGGATTCAGAATCAGGCCGTGCATTAGCGGAGAAGCCGAACCGAGTGCAGTCATCGCCAGGAACACGCGCACATGGCCAACGCTCTTGACGAGCTCGCCGCCCTTGAGGCAACCCAGGGTGAAGCCCAGGAAGTAGGCGGCGCCGATTACGCCAATCGTTAGCGTCGAGAAGTTCTCGAGGGAAGCACGCACTGGCAGCAACGTGCCCTGCAGGCCGGCTCCGGTCATCAGGATCGCGACGCCGATCAATAAAGCGGCAACTGGGGCGAGGGTGTATTTCATGGGCCGCGATTCTAGGCCCAATGAATCCGTGTTGGGAAGCGAAATCTGCGGAATTTATCAGGCGCGGCGACGGCCGACGCGACCGCGGCGGCCGGGTCTGCGTGTGGGCGCCGGCGCGTCGGGTACGGGCGGCAATTCGGGTAGGTCTTCCTGCTCCTCGAAACCGTCCGTGACGAGCTTGCGCATGGCGGCATCGATGGCGGGATCCGTCGCGACAGGCTGGTATTTCGCAAGGCGTTCCTCGACTTCGGCACAGGCGCGGTCGTTGAGACTCGGGGAACCGGCTTCTTCCCAGGACTCGCGATTGGTGCGATCGATGACCGGGTCGGTCAGGTAGAGTTCCTCGGGCCAGTGCTCGAGCGTGTGCGGCGACGTAATGAGGTGGTCGTCTCGCATCAGGTCGTCGACCAGGTCCCTGGTCGGCAGGTCGCCCATGGGCTCGAGATCGCGCACAAAATGCAGGCACTGTCCGCATACTTCATTGTCGAACACGAGCTTCGGCAGGCTAAACGTCAACACGAAGTCGAGCATGCCGGGACCGGAGACCGAGTTGACGCCGGCGAGCGCCGCGAGCAGTGCGCTGCTGAAGGTCTCGCCGCCACCCTGGGCATCGAGGGACTTGCCGTCGCTCAGCGCCATGTACGCCTGGGTAGGCAGGCCCAGTGATTTCGCGATTGCCACGTAGCCGACATTGAGGTGCTGCGCTTCAATCGCGGCCATCGGTGAGCTTGCGGCTTTCATATGGAATGTCGCGGGCGCGCCGCCGAACAGGACCGGCGCGCCGGGCCGGACGATCTGCGCCATCGTGATGCCGGTCAGTACGTCGACACAGTGGAATACCAGCGCGCCAACGAGCGTGACCGGGGCGATCAGTCCCATCAGCGTGACCGGAACGACTTCTATCGGAATGCCAGCCTCGACGCAGTCGAGCAGGTTCTGGCAGGAATCTTCGCCATAACGGAAGTTGCCGGTCGCGGTAATCGTGAAGATCGAAAAGGGTTTCGCAATAAGCTCGGCACGATCCTTGCGGAACAGCTGCAGCATGTCGGCCATGCGTTCGACGCCGTGTTCGGTAAACGCGCCCGTAACCATCGGTTTCTTCGAGGTCGTCAGGCACATGTACAGGCGCCACGCGTCGGATACCTGCGACTCGATGTCCTTGTTCGTCGAAAATGCGGTCGCAAGGTACGCGATGTGTTCCAGGCCGTCGCAAAGTCGGGCGTACTCGATAAAGTCGGTCGAGTTCGACAGCCGCGTTTCACCGCTGCGGTGATCCTGAATTTTCAGGCCACTGGATCCCGGCACGTAATGCACATTGTAACCGCCGAGTTCTGCATGCGGCTCACCGTCGCGGTTGTAGAGAGTGAACGAGCCTGGTGCGCTCGCGATGGCGGCTGCCACGACGTCCGCCGGAAACAGGATGCGCTTGCCATCCTTGTCGGTTTTGAGCCCGTGATCGAGTAAGCGCTGGCGAAGGTTCTCACCGCGGATCTCCATACCCACTTCAGCCATGATGCGCCTGGCTTCGTCGAGTATCTTGCCGATGAGTTCGTCAGAGAGGACGTTGAGGGTTGGTCGCATTTTGGCTGTCCGTGTCAGTTGGCCTTCCGCAGTAGTGCATTTTCGCGCTTTTCGACGTATTCGACCAGCGCCTCCTCAATCGCGGGGTCGAGCGGCGGCTGTTCGTACTCCGCGAGCATCTGTTTCCACAATGCGTTGGCCCGGCTCGCGATATCGTGGCTGCCTGATTCCTGCCAGGCCTCGAAATTCTGGCGGTCGGACAGGATCGGCGCGTAGAACGCGGACTCGTAGCGCTCAAGCGTATGGCTGGTGCCGAAATGATGGCCACCGGGGCCGACCTCGGCGATCGCATCGAGTGCCAGTTCGTCGTCATTGACGCTGATCGGTTTCAGGTACTCCGTGATCATCTGCAGCATCTCGGCATCGATAATGAGTTTCTCGAACGAGGCCGTCAGGCCGCCCTCGAGCCAGCCAGCCGCATGGTTAACGAGATTTGCGTGCCCCATAACGGATCCCCACAGGGACATTTGCGACTCAAAGGCCGCCTGGGCATCGACGCAGTTCGACACGGTTGTATTGCTTGATCGAAATGGCAGGCCAAGCCGTCGCGCGATCTGGCCACTGGCCTGCGCCGCCTTGGTGTATTCGGGGGTGCCGAGCGCCGGCGCACCGCTTTGCATATCGACATTCGAGGCGAAACTGCCGTACATGATGGGCGCTCCAGGCCTGACGCACTGCGTGAGTGTCGCTACGGCAAGGACCTCCGCCGTCTGCTGCACCAGCGTGCCCGCCAGCGTCGCCGGGCTCATCGATCCGGCAAGGGTGAACGGTGTGATGCAGCAAACCTGTCCGGTGCCTGCGAGTTCGAACACGGCTTCGGTCATCGGAATGTCCAACTGCATCGGCGAGTTGGTATTGATAATCGCGAGGAGTGCAGGGTGCTCCGCGAGCTCGTCGCGATCGGCGCCAAGCGCGATGCAGATCATCTCGACGGCATCGACCGTGCGTTCGTGACCCAGCGCATACGCCTGGCAATTTTTGTCGAGTAAGCGAATCTGCGCCAGGTAGAGATGCAGGTGCCGGGTCTCCGGTGGCAGATCCATCGCTTCGAAGGCACCGCCGCCTTCCTGGTGGATGATATTGAGACTCTGGACGAGCCGCAGGTAATCGCACATCTCGGCGTAATTGCCGGGCCGGCGGCCGTTGTCGAGGTCACTCACAAACGCGGGCCCGCCGACGGACGAGAAGACAATGTTGTTGCCGCCGACGGTAAGGTTATGTGCCGGGTTGCGTGCGCGCAGGCCAAACGTGGAGGGCGCGAGCGCCACTTTTTCCCTGACGAGTTCGCGGTCGAATCGGACCATCAATGAGTCGTCGTCCACGTCTGCGCCGGCCTTCTTCATCAGGTCGCGACTACCGGGCTCCAGAAACCGCATACCCTGCGATTCGAGCACGCCATACGCAGCGTCGATAATCGTCTCGATGTGATCGGCGCTGAGGATCTCGATGGGCGCGACAGGATTGACAATATCCTGCCAGGGCAGCTGCTTGATCGCGTTTGCTACGCGCTTCTTGCGGTGACGACGACGCGCCATGAGCTACCCCAGGCATCATGATCCAGCGCTGATTCTAGCGCCAGAATGGCCTGGAAAAGGAGTGTTTTCTTTTCCTTAGAGCGAGGTACGCGGCTTGCCCTGCAGGTGCCGTAACCTGGCGAAAACATCGACACCCATCTGCAGCAGGATATTAACGATATCGATCGGCACCCAGTTCTCGGCGATCAGGCCGTCTTCTACCCGGTAAAAATCCATGACCCGCATTTCTATGCGCCTGCCGGTAGGGCCGACATTGAGCCAGTCGGGGCCCGAATGTGTTGCCACGACGGATGGCCAGCCACCGGTGATCACGTAGTTGCCGTCATAGACATTGGCGATGTGGTTAGCCACCTTGCGGTCCGGAAAAGCGCGTAGAAACGGGATCTGGTGGTGCGCTTCGAAGCCTTTCAGGCCGCGGGTGGTGCCCACGCCGGCTGGTCCGTACCACATGAAGTTCGGGGTCCAGTATTGCGCGTGATGCATGCTGGACAGATCCTTGCCGTCGAATGCGAGCAATCCACCGTGCATGTCCTTGCAGAGTTTCAGCGCGGCCGCCCCGGTTTCGGGATCGACAGAGTCGACGTCAACACCGTCCTGAGTCGCGGGACTGCGCCACGCGCCTTCTTCCCCGAGGCTCGGCGAGATCGGCCAGCAGCCGACCTGGTGCATCAGGTCGAGGACATCTATCAGGATATGCGCCTGCACGATCTTGCCGTCAGCCACTTCGTTGACGTCGCAGCAACGCAGGTTTGCGACGCCATGGCTCGCCGGAATGTCGAGCCAGTCGTTGGCAAACGTGCCCTGCAATTCGCTGTATGAGCAAACGAACTGGCTGTCTTTGTAATCGCCGGTGATGACGATCTGATCGCGGCGCTCGATGTCGGGGAATGAGGCTCGAATCGGGCCCCAGAGCGCATCTGCGATCGCGGCGCTGCCCACATGCTCGTTAACCGGGTGGAATGCGAACAGTTTTGCGTCGTCCGCATAGGTCGCGGCCACTGCGTCCGGCAACTCGTCAATCGAAACGCTGCAGATATTGCGCAGGTTGGTGACTACGGCTCTCTTGTTAGCCGCATGGGAAGCTACGTCGGTCATTGTCAGGCTGCCTTCGATTTATAGCGCGCGACGCGCAAGTCTGCCTGTGCTTTGTGTCCCGCGAAACCCTCCAGCGCGCAGAGCCGAGAACAATACTCGCCGATCGTGGCCGTCGCCTCGGGCGTGACGCGTTGGTAGGTGCAGGTCTTGATGAATTTGCCGACCCAGAGCCCACCCGTATAGCGCGCCGCGAGCTTCGTCGGCAGCGTGTGGTTGGTTCCGATTACCTTGTCGCCGTAGGCGACGTTGGTTTCCGGTCCGAGAAATAACGCACCGTAATTGCTCATGTTGTCGAGGAAATAATCCGGATTACGTGTCATCACCTGCACGTGTTCGCTCGCGATGCGGTCCGCTTCCGCGAGCATCTCCTCTTCGGTGTCGCACAGGATGATCTGCCCGTAGTCTTGCCATGCCGCGCCGGCGATATCGGCGGTTTCGAGCGTCTGCAGCTGTTTTTCGATCTCGCGCTGCGTGTCGGCGACGAGTTTCTTGGAATTTGTGAGCAATATCGCAGGCGAATTGGGGCCATGCTCGGCCTGGCCAAGAAGGTCGGTTGCAGCCATCTCGCCGTCACAGGTTTCGTCGGCGATGACGAGTGTCTCTGTCGGGCCTGCGAACAGGTCGATACCGACGCGGCCATACAGCTGGCGTTTTGCTTCGGCAACGAACGCGTTGCCCGGGCCGACCAGCATGTCAACCGGCTTTATAGATTCGGTGCCGAGCGCCATTGCCCCAACCGCCTGCACACCGCCGAGGCAATAAATTTCGTCTGCGCCCGCCAGGTGCATGGCCGCAACGATCGCGTCGTGCGGACCGCCGCTATGCGGCGGTGCACACGCGATCACTCGCTCTACGCCGGCGACTTTTGCCGTTAGCACGCTCATATGCGCACTCGCGACCATTGGGTACTTGCCGCCGGGGATGTAGCAACCCACGCTGTTAACCGGAATGTTCTTGTGGCCGAGCACGACGCCCGGGATCGTTTCTTCTTCGACATCCTGCAACGCGGCCTTCTGGATTTCGGCAAAGCGTCGGATCTGTGTCTGCGCGAACGTGATGTCATCGATCGTCTGTTGCGGCAATCTCGCAACACAGGCTACGATTTCTTCGTCCGTCAGGCGAAAGCTGTCGGGAGACCAACTGTCGAACTTGTCTGACAGCTCGCGTACTGCCGCGTCGCCACGGGTTTCAATATCCTTGAGAATGTCTTCTACGGTTGCCTTTA
>Ga0224508_10001750_pt1 | contig 19207 bp, 12 predicted proteins | sample SF_Jan12_sed_USG_4_FD_170157 | JGI IMG/M metagenome (GOLD analysis project Ga0224508, IMG submission 170157) | Sediment microbial communities from San Francisco Bay, California, United States - SF_Jan12_sed_USGS_21 | ecosystem: Environmental > Aquatic > Marine > Sediment | place: USA... | reverse complement strand
GACTTAGCGAGTAAATCCTGATGTGCGGCGTGGGAATTCGGATCGGTGCGCGGAAACGGAATGGCCGCCTGAGGCACGTTGCCGTCGCCAGCGGCCGTTGCGATGCCGAGCTCGCGATTGGCCCACGGAATGAAGTACTTCCAGTTCGGTGCATCGGTGTGCCCACCGTCATGTTGTCGCCAGGCCAAGCGGCCGCTCAGCAATCCTTGATTGACCGCCGGCAGCTGAGCGGTCCGGTACGACTCATTCGTGCCGACTGCTTCCTCTCCGAGCAACGCAAAAACTTTGCCTGCTGCGACCGTCGCCATATAGCTGCCCTGTTGGTCGAGCCACAGTGCATCACCGCGTTCCGGGATGCCATAACTGATGAATGTCGCACGCGGTGCGGCCAGCGCGATCAATGAATGCGAATCGACAGGTAAGTCACCGGCATTCATGCTGCCGAAACTCGATTCGGATGTGCCGTACTTTAGAAAGTTGCCGGCCACCCAGTGATATTCGCCGCCCCCGGTCAGATTCTCCACCATCTCACCGAAATTCCTGCGATAAGGTGACACGCCACCCTCGCCTGAGGACCCGATCAGACCCACTGCAAATCTGGGCTCGAAAGCAAGCGTGACCAATGCCGCCTTGCCGTAACGCGATACGCCTTCAATGCCGACATGCGCCGCATCGATCGCCGGCTCGGTTTCGAAATAGTCTAAAGCCCTTGCCGCGCCCCACGACCACGCACGCAGCGATCCCCAGTCGTCCGGTTTTCTTGCCTGCCCCTTGTTGACGAGCCCGATGATGCCGCGCGTCAGGCCGGCCCCGTTGTCGGCCTGGATACTGCCCGGATTCAAAAATGCGAAGCCCCAACCCGCGGCAATCAGCTGTTCAGTATTCGGCGCATCCTGCGGTCCATCGCCACCACCGCCAAAGCGCCTGACCTCCGCGTTACCGACGGCCTGATCCAATGCGCGACCGCCAAACAGAATCATGACCGGTACCGGCCCAGTCGCGTCTTTCGGCAGTACCAGTGTTAACGACATTTCGACGGAGATTTGTGGATACGACGAGTTATCGACGCGGCCGACCAACTGGCGCCCAGTGACGCTGTGTCCAGCGAGCGTTCCTTGTGCGGTTTCGGCTATCGACCACTCAACGTCGGGAACATCGCTCGGAATCCGGCCGACGACCTCGCGCTCGAAGGCTTCGACAATTTCCGGTCGACGCAACTGCCACCATTGCTCAGCGCTTGTGACGCGGTCGCCGTTCTCGAGAACCAACAGGTCGGGCCAGTCCGGAAACGGGTTCGCCATCGATTCGTCGTAGTTGGCAGGATTCGGCGCGTCGTCGCGACCGCTGGGGCCGGGTCGAAGCGCCTCGATACCGAGCTGCCGTTGCATGTCTTGATGGTCCTGCTCGGTGCTCCATTCAAGCGGCGCCGGAGACTCTGCTTGCTGCGCGAACAGTCCAACGGCAACCAGGCTGAGTGGAATCAGCAAAGACCAGGTAATTGGTTGGCGAAGGGACGCAGTGTTATTCATTTTGAACCTCCGGGATCGAAGGTCTGCAAGCTATCACAGCCCCTCTGCCAGCAACAGAAGATCAGCCAGCTTGCGACGCACTATTCGTCGTCGGAGGAATTTTTGTGGATTTAGGCCACGCTAGCTACACCAGCTTCTCTCGTCTGCGCGGTCAAACAGATTTGGGCAGTTAGCTGGGTTTGCAGACCAATAGTCGTCGAGGTCGAGCAGCGTGATTATTTCGCCGAAGCTATCGTGCTGGCGCAGCTCTTTCGTTTCCGGGGCGAATAAAAACTCGACGCTCAAGTCTTCGGGGTTGTCTTCCAGCAGAATTAGCGCCGCCTCGATTGCGAACGCCGGCTGACGCAGCAGCGCCCAGGCGCCATAGATGTATTGGCCGGAAAGATCATTTGCCCGAATGGCCGACTCGACAGCAGCGATGGCCTGACCTCGTACCGCTGGGTCGCTAAGCCCGGCGAAGAAATCGTCGATCCATACAGCGCTCGTTCTTCCGGCACCCGCGTGCTGCCCCAACAATCGTCTGACTTCGCCCCATTGCTCGCTGCGAATACTCCAGACTAGATGGCTTGCCTCATAGGGGACGTGCGGGAATTGCGCCGCCTCGGCAAATCGCAATGCCGCTGCATCATCACGATCGAGCCACATCAATACGACCCCATAGCGATCGAGAATCACGCCAGAGCCTGGATTTAATTCGTAGGCCTGCTGAATCGCCTGGAGCGCGCTTTCGAGGTCTCCAACTTGAGCGTGAAACTGCGAATACCACTGCCACATATCGGCATCGTTGCGCCTTTCATTGACAGCGCGTTCGAACATGACCGCCGCCAACGGCCACTCATGTTGCTTGGTGTAAACGTATCCCTTAATGCCGTAAACGTGACTCTCAATATAAGAGACGTCGCCAATGTATAAATCGAGGAGCTTGAGCGCGGCCTGATAGCAATCGGCCTGCTCCCCGGCACTGTTGTCGTACGAACAATCTCTTGGATCCGGAGATTCCTGGTAACTCGGCAGCAACACCATCGATCGAGCGAGATTGACGATCGCTGAACCGTAATCAGGCTCGGCTTCCATCGCCCTCCAGAAGCTGTCCATCGCAAAGCCGAGCGACGAAGCCGTGCGCTCATTCATCTCCGCTACGCCCTCTGTGCAGAACGCATAGGCGCGATCGTCGATGACTCGAAAGGGTTGCTCGATCATTTCGATCTGGCAGGGATCGAGCGATTCTGATTCGTCGGCGTTCATGATCAGCGGCAAGGCGAGATAAGAAATCACGCCGACGCCGGCCAAGGCGATGACGAGGCCGATGCGTTGCCATCCGTGGAGCGAATCGCTGCGCTTGGAATCTTGTGGCGGCGGCCGGACAGTCTGGCTGGTTGCGGTCGATTCAGGCGTGGCCTCGCCCGGCTCCACCGGCAACATCAGGCGGTAACCACGCTTTGGCAAAGTCTGAATGAATCGCGGGTCCTTTGCCGAGTCGCCGAAAGCTTGACGTAGCTGGGCGATGCAACGCGTCAGCGGCTCATCACTGATCGCGGCGCGAGCGCCCCAGATTTTTTCGAGTAACTCATCTCTGAGCACAACGGATTCCGCTTGCTCGGCGAGCACGAGGAGCACTTCCATGACCTTGGGCTCGAGGTGCACCGACCGACCAGTCGATGCGATTTCGCCAGTCAGCGGCGAAACAGTCCATGGGCCAATGCGGAAACCGCGTTGAATATCCATAGCCATGCCGTTTATGCCAATTGCCCGACCGCTAATAACTCGATATCGCCTGGTTGATTTTCTGCTCAGTCGAACCGCGCAAAACAATCAGGAATTCCACAGGAACCCAGTGCGACCAGGGGTTATTCTTTCGTCCATTCTAACCGTCTGACCGGGTATATTGGGCATATCCGCCCGATTGGGCAGGCATCAGCTAGCGTTTAGGGGGGAATCCAAAATGCGTATTGAAATCCGAGTCTTTAGTCTGAGTCTTGTGGCGTTTACTGGAACGCTGATGGCACAGGACCAGGAACTCGTCGTTGTCTCAGCAACGCGAACCGAAAACAGCATCGCCCAGTCGCCTGCCGCAGTCACGGTTATTACGGCCGAGGCAATCGAAAGGACGCCGGCTGACGATCTCGGTGACCTGCTGCGCAACGTGCCGGGCGTCAACGTCTCACAGACAAGCGCCCGCGACATCAACATGACGTCGCGAGGTTCGACGAATACGCTATCGAACACGCAATTGGTCTTATTGGATGGCCGTTCGATCTATCTCGATTTTTTCGGCATCGTGCTTTGGGATCTGTTACCAGTCCAATCGACTGAGATAAAGCAGATCGAAGTCGTTCGCGGACCCGGCAGTGCCGTTTGGGGTGCAAACGCGATGTCCGGCGTCACCAATGTCATTACCCAGCGGCCCAAGGATATCGTCGGAACCAACATCGTTATCGGCACTCAAACAGCGAATTTCATCCACGCCGCTGGCGACGATGATTTCGCTTACAAGATTTCCGGCGGCGTGTTTGATCAATCATCTTACGACCGGCCAATTGGCGTGGTCCCCGGTTCGAACCCACCACAATCCTATCCCGACTTTACCAACAAGGGCACAACGCAACGCCGCGCCGACGTCCGCTTCGACTGGGGCATGGACGACGGGTACTTCTCATTCGGCGCAGGCGGCGCCTCGACGGACGGCATTATCCACACCGGCATCGGCCCCTTCGATATCAATAATGCGACTGACCTGCAGTACTTTCAGGCCGACTGGTACCGCGGCAATGCCCATATCGGTGTTTCGGGACAGTTTCTCGATGGCGACGGAACGAATCTATTGACGCGGTCAGCAAACGGCCAACCGTTGGGTTTTCGGTTTATCAATGACACCTACAACATCGATCTATCCAATTCGACCCAATTCGGCGATCGGCATTTCGTGACCTATGGCGGCAACCTCCGCAAACATGAATTTAAACTCGACATTGCTCCATTGGCTAATGACAAAGACGAATGGGGTATGTTCGTTCAGGACGAAATCGAACTGAACGAGAGCTGGCGCTGGGTCATCGGTTTGCGCTACGACGATATCGACCCGCTCCGAGACACGGTCGTGACACCCCGAACCAGCCTCGTGTACGCATTGTCACCAGATCACTCCGTCAGAGTGTCTTACAACGAAGCGTTTAGAACGCCTTCGGCAATCAATAACTATCTCGGTATCAGCATTTTGCAGCCGCTCGCCCCGGGCGTCGCCGCAATCGCCGATGCCTTCGGCGATATCGCGTTGGTCGAAGAAAAGCTCGAAGCTGTTGAGATCGGTTACGTAGGCTATCTGGATAACGGAATGGCCGTGACGGCCAGCGCCTACCGAAACGAGACTAAAGACTCGATCGATTTCTTCGTCGCAGGCCTCTATGGCCCAACCAACCTGCCGGCGCCTGGACCCACGCTACCCGCGCCGCTCATTCCCTGCTTCGCGATTCCACCGGGAACCAGTCCGGCTTGCCCGCTGGGCGGTCTTGCCGGTGTTGTGCCGTCAGACTACAGCTACCGAAATATCGGCAAAACGATCGACAAGGGGCTTGAGCTCTCAGTCGACCAGAACCTGGACGACTGGTACTGGTGGGCCAACCTGTCGTGGCAGGACGATCCAAGCATCATCGGCGCTGACCCGCTGGACGTGAACCGGGCGCCTGAGTGGCGCGCCAACGTTGGCATCGGCCAGAATTACAGCTCGTTTTTCTGGAACGCAACCGTGAATTATCAGGACGAGGCCTATTGGGCCGACGTGCTTTTCGCTCGCGCACCGACCGATGCATTCACTCAAGTCAATGCATCAGTCGGTTGGCGATTCAGGGAAGACAGCCTGACGCTCAAGCTGATCGGTCAGAACATCTTCGACGATGAACTGCAGCAGCACATCTTCGGCGACATCATCGACCGCAGGATCGACGCGCAGGTCAGTATCTCGTTCTGAGCGGTTTCCCTCAGCCGATTATTGCGGCTTCCTGACAATAAACAGGAAGCGGTCAGGATTTCGGCCGAGCCGCGGATCGGTCGCCGACATCATGTGGTCGTCCGCTGCCTGGCGGAGGATGTCCGACTCTGCAACGATTTCCAGTCCGGCCGCCTCGATCCACGCGCGCGCATCCGAAGGCAACATACGATGGGTCATCGCATTCGGTCCGCCGGGCACTCCGACGTGATCGATGATGGCCGCAACGCCACCCGGCTTCAAAATTCGGTACAAGCCCTGCATATACGGCGCAGCACGCTCGGCATTGGAGTGATGAATATTGAGCGCCGTGACAGCAACGTCTGCAACATTCGCATCCATTTCAGTGTGGCTACTGGAAACGAGCTGGACATTGCCCAGCGCTTCGAGTGAGGCACCGCCGTCGCCTCGCACACCCTGCGCGAGAACCGTACCGCTCGGTCCGACCGCTGCTGAGAAGACCCTGGCCCACCAACCGCCGCCGGAGCCGACATCAACGGCCGTCATGCCTTCTTCAACGCCAAGCAACATCATGACCTGATACGGGCGGCGCGCGCCGTCACGAATCTTGTCTTCCATCGGCCGGGAATCCGCGCCGAGCTTGTCCATGAAATCGGGCGCAACCGCGAAAGCGGTGCCCCAGCAACCGGCCAAGCAGACCGCCGTGACCATCAATTTTCTCGTTAGATACATCTGTTTCCCCTGATTCCGTTATCGGCTACTTTCACAAGTATAGGCTGCAGGCGGCAGTTGCGTCACCTCGAACACAATCGCATACTTTCCGCCCTTTTCAGCCACTAGAACCTCAAAGATGCAACTTAGCGAATTTGCGCGATCCCTGACCGTTGAAACGGCATTTACCGTGCTCGCCGTAGCCAAGTCCCTGAAGGCTGCGGGCAAAGACGTCGTCGAACTGGAGATTGGGGACAGCCCATTCGACAGCACCCAAAACGCCCGAACCGGCGGAATCGACGCCATCGAGGCGAATCAGACCCACTACTGCCCTTCGCCAGGCATCCCTGAGTTCCGCCAGGCCGCCGCCGAATTTGTCCAAAGCGAGTTCGGGATTCCGGCGAAGATGGAGAACATCGTCGCAGGTCCCGGCGCGAAAATTTTCGAGCAGTATTTCTGCGAGGCCTTTGTCGGCCCCGGAGATGGCGTACTCGTTTTCAGCCCGTACTTTCCAACTTATGTGCCGAATATCGAACGGCGTGCCGCGCGGCCGGTATTTGCAGCGCTAACGCAATCGAATCAGTTCCGACCGTCAGTAGCCGACATCGAACGATTCATTGCCGAAGATCCGTCACCGCGTGCGATTTTTCTGAACTCGCCACACAATCCGACCGGCGGCGTTACAACCGAGAAGGATCTGAAACAGATTGCGGACTTAACCCGAGGCCGTGAAATCGCGATCTTCAGTGACGAGCCGTACTGCCACATGTTGTGGGAGGGTTCGCACCACTCAATCCTGAGCCAACCCGGCATGATGGACCAGGCCGTCGCTGCCTATACCTTCAGCAAGTCGTACAGTATGAGCGGCTGGCGGCTGGGGTTTGCCGTTTCATCGGCCGAAATCGCCGACGCGATCGGCAAGATGGTCAATACGACGCTGTCCTGCACGCCACCCATCGTCCAACTCGCAGGCACCGCGGCGCTGAAGAACGATAAGCGAGAACGCGCCGAGGTCATGGATAAGTTTCGCGAGAAAGTCGTCCTGCTGACGGAAGGCCTGAATCGCATCGATGGCATTCATTCGCTACCGCCCACGGCAACTTTTTATGTCTTCCCGAATGTCGCCCCGATCTGCAATCGGCTCGGCGTCACGAGCCACGGGCTCGCGCTGTTCTTGCTCGAAGGTGCTGATGACGATTTTGGCATCGCCTGTCTCGGCGGAGAATGCTTCGGCGATGCCGGCAAAGGATTCCTCCGATTTTCCTGCGCGGAACCGAATGACCGCCTGCAACAAGCCTTGGATTTCATTCCAGTTGCCCTGGAGCGCACCGACCGCCTCGCCATCTGGCTCGAAAAAAACCCCAAGCACAAACTCACCGCACCCTACCCAGCACCTTAAAAGGGATCAGACCGCATTCAGCTTAGGCCGACGGCGAGTTCCGCAGCGAAGCGAGGACTGTCTGAGCCGGAGCGCCTAAGCTGAATGCGGTCTGATCCCGCGTCAAAGCCCGGTGTGATCCTGCAGTCGGTCCGACATCCCGTCTTCATAACTACTCCAGCCCGAATTCATGCCGTAAGGCACCTGATACAGAATCGCCTCGATCTGCCGAATCTGATCATCTTCGACTTTAAACAATTCCGCGATACTCCACGTCCAGGGTTGCGCCGGGCCGGCTGTCACCGTGCGCCCATTGGGCGTTTCAAACGTTCGGCTCTCGCCGGCCGAGTGATCGAAGAAAACGAAGCTGAAAACGAGCCCGCGTTCTTCATCTACCGCGACGAAGCGCCGATCGCGGATACGATTGACAAAGTGCAGCAAACCCGACTCAAACTGCTCGAGACAGCTCCATTGGCCTGAATAGCCGGTTGCCGTCGCCGGATCCGGTCGGGTTTCCCCCGCTGGAGTCGGTGCATTCGTAGATTGCCCGCCGTTCTCAAGCCGATTGCAGTCGTCAGTGAACGGGTAATCACCGCGACCATCGTTTTGCTGCATCCCGGTAAAGTACTTGTTCGCCGTTTCAAGCATGTCGTTACGCGACATACGCCGACTGCGCGGAATGGTCTCCAGATACATCGGATGCGGTCTTAGTCTGGCCTCGACCCGGCCGGCGGCATTCTCATCGCGCACGACAACCTGTTCGATCTCGGTGATCCGGTCGTCTTCAATTCTTAATCGCAACCCCATCAGCGCCAGCACGCTTCCGGAAGGCAATCGATCGTCTTCGGCAACCGTCGTCAGCAATGTGACCTGTTGCGCCGGAACGTCCGTCACAAACAGGCGGTAGCTGCCTTTGGATTTCATGCTGTTCCAAAGCCCGTCACCGACCTCTAGTTGCACACCGTTCTCGGTGAAGCGCACATCGCGCGTCATCGGTACGGCCGAAGGATCGTTGTCGACGACTGCATCGAGGTAGCGATCCACCCAGTCTTCGAGGCACGCGCGATTGCAATCCTGCGCATTCACTTTGAGCGAAACCAACGAAGCACAAAGTGCGAACGCGACTAATTTCTTATCCATCGATTGATCCCCTGATTCGCTTTCTCAGTCCAGGTACTCGGCCAGCGTCTCGCGAATGAAAGCGCGCGCCTGCTCGGCATCGTATTCACGACCCGATTCAAGCTCGGCAGCAAAAATAAACATTGGCTGGAACAAAGGCGGTGAGCCGGCTGGCGTCGATAACTCGAAGCGTTCGCGCTGTTCATATAGACGAGCCCATTCGGCCCGAACGTCAGCCCAAAACTCATTAGTCGCTTGCCAGTAGTCTGATCGCGCCGAAAAATCGAAATCGACGATTTGCTCGTAACGATTGACGCCTAGCTCTCGCGCAACAAAGGCCTGCTCGCCATCAATGTTGCCGGCGTCGTCGAGGACCGTTTTCAGGTTTTCTTCTTCGTGTACCCACCCGCTTGGCGTGATCGTGTGGCGATTGGTACCCACCAGCACGTCATAGTCGTCACGCACACTCGATTCGCGTCGCGGCAGCGGCCGCCAGGTTTCATCGGATGTCCATGCCGAATAATTACTGCGATGAACCCAGTCGCCCAGCGCTTCATAACGAGGTGAGTCGTCAACCTGGTAAACCGCCTGCGACCAGCGCCCGGCGACTTCCTCAAGCTCGAAAACCTGCGCTTCCCAGCTATCGTTTCCGCTGTAGCTGTGCAGCGAGGTGTCCTGGTACGTCCAGTCTTGTCGCCAGTGCTTTTGCACGATGGGTCCCTGAATCTCGCCGTCCTCGTCGATGAACTGCATGACGATCACATGCTGCAGCGAAATCTTCTCGCCTGAATCCTCGATGACATCCACGGTCTCTGTCGCCCAGGACTGATACGGCTGGCCTGGCTCGAAATCCGGTGTGAATCCGACCGTCTCGATAAAGTCGAAGCTGGTCCGAAACTCGCCCGCCATCGCGAGAATGGCCCGACGATCGCGCTCGAACCTGGTCAGATCTGCGGCGCGGAGTTGTTGCCACGCCTCGGTCGGTCCTTCGAGCAGTGTCACTGCCGGACCGCGCGACGTTCCGCCACGGGGCTGCATCGTGCTCGCCTCGCTGTACGGCCAGCTGAAGGTATAGCGCCGAGCGGCGGACAAATCGGTGGGGTCAAGAGGTTCGGCAGCAACAGTGGTTTCATCGGACTCATCGGGTTCGGCGGCCTCGGCGGCTTGCCCGCCCAGCAACCCGAACTGTCCGGCAAACGGCAGCTTGATCGCAAGATCGAGCGGATCGATGCCGATGTTCACGCCAAGTAAGTTGAACTCGAGACCTTCCTCGACGCCTGCCGTCACACCGAGCAACCCAAACAGATTGATCTGGCCACCGGTGCCACTCGGCGAGCGTGCAAGCAAACGCCGGCCGAGATAGTCCTTGCCGACCGCATTCGGCGGCAGATCGGCACGCAGTTCCGGCACTGCGCGAAGCATGAATGCCGTGAAGGTATTGGAGTTCGGTCCAGGCCAAACGTGATATTCGTCTGGGTAGGGGTAAGCGAGCGCCGCGCTGTCGAGCCGCTCGATCACGGCATCCACCTCCGGTCCACGGATCTCCGCGATCAACTGGGGCGCATTGCCGTACCAGCGACCATCCGGGATGCGATCGGAAACCGATACCATCGAGCCACTGCGCCGTTGCCCCCAGCGCGTCACCTCGTAAACCGTATAGGCCGCCGCATCCGTCGGCTTCACCGCGATCCAGGTATGAACACCGAAATATCCGCGCCAACGCACGGCTCGTGCCGCGTAAACCTGCGCTATCGCTTCGCGGTGTACGGCGGGATCCGGCGCGAGCCCGACCGACGCCCGACTTGCGTCTCGCCAACTGCCCGGCGCCAAATTCGCGGCGCGATCGAAATGGGCGACAACCAGCGACAACGGCACCACCAACAACAACCATTTCAGGCGCGACCAACGCATGGTCAATTGATTCCGAGCTGCGTGGCGAGATCAGAATCGGCAAACCCGTCGGCCACGAGATTCCGGCTGGCCTGGTAGGCCCGGATCGCCGCGCGTGTCGCAGAACCCGGCACGCCGTCCACCGGACCCGGATCGAAACCGCTGTCGGCCAAAGCCTGCTGTATCGCGCGGAGTTGATCACGGGTCAATTGTTCGCCTTGCGGCGGCGGACGATTCAAGCCGCCAGCGCCGGCAATTCGGTCGGCGAGATGCCCTATCGAAAGCGCAAAGAACTCCGAACGGTTCCAGCGCATGATCGCGTCGAAATTCCGGTAAACCAGAAACGCGGGCCCGTCGCTTCCAGCCGGCACCAGCAGTGCAGCCTCGACCTCGAGCGCCGGGACACGCTCGCCACTGACGTTCATCAGGCCGAGATCACGCCATTCGGACAACGGCTTCGGCAGGTCACGGCCTGCAACCGTGTAATCGAAATCATCGGGTAAGGACACTTCACGACCCCACCGAAAACCCGATTCCCAGCCCATACTCCCGAGATAGCGTGCGGCTGAAGACAATGCGTCCGGCGCGCTCAGCCAGAGATTTGCCCGCCCATCGCCATCACCGTCGACGGCATGTTCGAGATAGACCGACGGCATGAATTGCGTCTGACCCATCGCGCCAGCCCACGAACCGACCATCTCTTCGGGCGTGGCATCGCCGCGCTCGACGATGGTCATCGCATTAATCAGCTCATCGGTGAAATACCGACTGCGCCGCTGATCGCAGGCCAGCGTCGTTAAAGAATCGAACACCGGAATATTGCCGAGATAGCGCCCAAAGTTGGACTCGAGCCCCCAAAAGGCGACCAGATACTGACCCGGCACGCCCTGCGTAGCTGCAAGCCGATCCAGCAAGGCCCGGTGTTGCGCATACAAGGCACGACCGCTTGCAATTCGATCCGCTGTGACCCGCACGCCGAGATACTGGCCGAAACTCTGAACGAACTCAGGCTGGTTTCGGTCGGCACTGATCACGCGTTCGAGCGGCTGGACGTCTGCGAGGACATTGCTGACAACGGCTTCCGAAACGCCGCGATCGATTGCGAGCGCGGAAATCCGGTCGCGGCACTGTTCGAACGCTTCCTGCGCCACACCGAGCGTGGAAACGCAGCTGAGAGCAACCAGGGTCAGCGCTTGCGACGATGCATTGTTCAGTCTGTTTCTCATCACTACTTTATCCCAAGGTTTTCGCCAGACGCGTCAGATCCGCCCCGGTCGGTTTCTGAAACAGGCGCAAACCGAACTCAGGCAGAATCGCCAGAATATGATCGAAGATATCGGATTGCACGTCTTCGTATGCGATCCAGTCGGTTGTCCGCGTAAAGCAATAGATTTCTATGGGCAATCCTTCAGGCCCCGGCTTCAGTTGGCGCACGAGCAAGGTCATGTCCTTATGGATCTCAGGATGCGCCGCCAGGTAGTTGAGGATGTAGGCCCGAAAAACGCCGACATTGGTCAGCCGTCGCCGATTCACTGCAAATTCCGCGGCCTCTCCCAGCGTTTCGGTCGCCTCGTGGAGTACGTGGCGCTTTTTCTCGAAGTGTTCGCGCAGCACGGCGAAATGGCTGAGTTTGGCGATCTCGTCTTCGCTCAGAAATCGAACCGAGGATTGGTCAATGTGGATCGGGCGCTTGATCCGGCGCCCGCCTGATTCCGACATGCCGCGCCAGTTCTTAAAGGAGTCGGCGATCAATTTATACGTCGGGATCGTTGTGATCGTTTTGTCAAAGTTCTGAATCTTGACCGTATGCAAGGCAACCTCGATGACATCCCCATCAGCGCCATAGGCCGGCATTTCAATCCAGTCGCCGACCCGGACCATGTCGTTGGCTGTCAGCTGCAAACTCGCGACAAAGCCGAGAATCGTGTCCTTGAAAACCACCAGCAGCACAGCCGTCATGGCACCGAAGCCGCCGAGGAAAATGAGTGGCGACTTGTCGATCAGCTCGGAAACCGCAATGACTGCGCCGACGATGTAGACCAGGAGCTGAGCGACCTGGACGATGCCCTTCATCGGGCGGTCGCGCGAAATCGGATAGGTGTCGTAGATTTCGTTAGCCGCCGACAGAGCCGCAGTAATCGCGAGCGCAACAGTCAACGCGACATAGGCCATCGCGACGTTTTGAGTCACTTCAATGACTCGATCCGACAGGTCCGGCACAAGGGTAACGCCGGTATGAATGACCAGCGCCGGAATCACGCGGGTGATGCGATTTAATACCTTATGTCGCTTGAAAACATCGTCCCACTGAACGGCACTTCGTTTGGCGATCAGGTGCGCGACTGCGATCAAACCCCGGCGAATCACAAGGTTCGAAAGCACCGCAGCGACTAGAAGAATGCCAAGCCCAGCAAGGCCTGGCAGCCAGGGGTGAATACTCTCTAAGCGCTCCAGCATGTCGTGTTTCCTTGGTTATCTTGAGAATTCTACGCAAGGGCTTCGCTTGCGACCAATTCTTCGTATAATGCGCGCCATCACGGCAGTACAGGCCGAGGCCCCTTGAGAATATTCTTCGCCGTCGTCTGTAGCGCATTACTGGGTTCTTGTAGTCCCAACCTCCCCCTTCTCGACCAAATCCGTCTTCTCGGGGAGCTGCGTGTAGTCACGCGAAATGCGCCGACGACATATTATTACGGTGCTAACGAGCGCCATGGAATCGAGTACGAACTCGCACGTTCGTTCGCCGATCATCTTGGTGTGCGCCTTAGTATGCGCACGGTCGACCAGATCGAACAGATCTTTCCCGAGATCTCCGATCGAAAATCGCATATCGCCGCTGCAGGTTTGACGATAACCGAACCTCGTCAGGAAATTATTACCTTCAGCCCAGGCTATCAAAAGGTCACCGCGCAACTCGTTTACCGAATGGGCACCAGGCGTCCGCGTTCGATGCAGGATGTATCGGGTGGAATGCTGGAGGTACGTGCCGGCTCAAGCCATGTCGGGACTTTGCATCGGGCGCTCGAAGAGGCACCCGATCTTGCCTGGGCCGAACATCGCAGCACCGGCGCCGAAACGCTGATGCGGCGCGTAGCGGACCGGACGATCGACTATGCGGTCGTTAATTCCAATGAATTCCAGCTGTTACGCCACTATTACCCTGAAGTTCGGGTTGCCTTCGACCTGGAATCGGCCGGCACGCTGGCATGGGCGCTGCCGCCTGAGGCCGGCGATCTTCGCGAAGAAGTCAGCGAATTCTTTGCCAGAATCGGGGCGACCGGTGAACTCGATCAGATTCTCGATCGTTATTACGTCGCTCATCGCGACTTTGATTTCGTCGGTTCCCGCGCATTCGTCCGGCACTTGAATAACCGTTTGCCTGCGCACAGAGAAGCGTTTTTCGCAGCCGAACAAGAAACCGGCATCGACTGGAAGCTGCTCGCTGCGATCGCCTATCAAGAATCGCATTGGAACGCTGAAGCCGTTTCGCCGACCGGCGTCGAAGGCCTGATGATGTTGACGGTCAATACCGCTGAGATCGTTGGTGTAATCGATCGCGCCGACCCGCGCGAGAGCATTCTTGGCGGTGCACGCTATCTCGCTCACGTTCTCGAGAAATTTCCCGAACGCATTCCGGCTGAGGACCGCATGCTGATGGCCATAGCGGCTTACAACATCGGATTTGGCCATGTTGAAGATGCGCGCATCATCACCGAGAGCCAGCAGGCCGATAAGGACAGCTGGGAAGACGTGCGTGCCAACCTGCCACTGCTATCAGACGAAAAGTGGTACCCGAGCTTAAAGCGAGGCTATGCGCAGGGCTCAGTGCCGGTGCAGTATGTCGATAACATTCGCCACTATTTCTCGCTGCTCGATCGATTAAACGGCACACAGATTTTTTCGGCGCTCGCACTGGCGCCGCCAATGCCGACCAGCGACCCGATTTAGCCGCCCCCGCAACGCTCTAAAATGGTGTCAGACACCATTTATTCGATCAGCGGCGCTCGCGAAAAAACGTCTGCAACAAATCCCCCGTTGCGTCAGCCAGAACGCCGCCTTGCACGCTCAATTGATGATTCAGTCGCGGGTCTTGCGTCAGATTCATCACCGAACCGGCGGCACCTGTTTTGGGATCCGCTGCCCCGTAAACGAGACGCTCGACCCGTGCGTGCACCATTGCGGCCGCACACATCGGACACGGCTCGAGCGTCACGTACAGCGTCGTCCCGGGCAATCGATAGTTAGCCCGGCGTTCACCGGCGGCACGCAACACCAGAATCTCGGCATGCGCCGTGGGGTCGTTGAGACGAATCGGCGCATTTGCTGCGCTGGCAACAGACTCGCCCTGGTCAACGAGCACGGCACCCACCGGCACTTCGCCCTCCAGCGCAGCGGCTTTCGCGAGCGCCAGCGCCTCGGCCATGAAATGTTCGTCCTGGACCTGCCCCGCGTCGGCGGTCATTCCCACTCGATCGTCGCGGGCGGCTTACCCGATATATCGTAGGTCACCCTCGAAATGCCCGGCACCTCGTTAATAATGCGCCGTGACACGCGGTCGAGAAAGTCGTAAGGCAAACGAGACCAGCCGGCCGTCATGAAATCGATGGTTTCGACGGCGCGTAGTGCAATCACGTAGTCATACCGGCGCCCATCGCCCATGACGCCAACTGACTTGACCGGCAGAAACACGGCAAAGGCCTGGCTGACCTTTTCATACAGGCCGGCCGCGTGAAGCTCGTCGATAAAAATCGCGTCTGCACGACGTAATAGATCAGCGTATTCCTTGCGGACTTCACCGAGAATCCGGACGCCCAAGCCTGGGCCTGGAAACGGATGCCGATTGATCAAGACACCCGGCAAGCCGAGCTCGGTTCCGATCTGCCTGACCTCGTCCTTGAACAGGTCACGCAACGGTTCGACCAGTTTGAGCTTCATCGTCTCCGGTAGGCCGCCGACGTTATGGTGCGACTTGATCAGGTGAGCCTTCCCGGTCGCAGCACCGGCTGACTCGATGACATCGGGATAGATCGTCCCCTGCGCAAGCCACTTGACGTCATCGATCTGTGCGGCATGCTGGTCGAAGACTTCGATGAATTCATGACCGATGATTTTGCGCTTTTCTTCCGGATCTTCGACGCCTTTAAGCGCGTTCAAAAAACGTTCTTCAGCGTTGGCGCGTATCACCTTCACACCTAAATGTTCGGCGAAAACGTTCATCACCTGATCGCCTTCGTCTAAACGCAACAGTCCGGTATCGACGAACACGCAAACGAGCTGTTCGCCGATGGCCGCGTGCAGCAACGCCGCCACGACCGATGAATCGACGCCACCGGACAGCCCGAGCAACACTCGATCGCTGCCGACGGTTTCGCGGATGCGTTCGATGTGTTCTGCAATGATGTTGGCGGGAGTCCAATCGCCGGGGCAACCGCAGATATCGATCGCGAATCGCCGAATGATCTCGAGTCCCTGATCGGTATGCGTGACTTCAGGATGAAACTGCACGCCATAGAGTTTTCGCTCTACGTCGGCCATGCCCGCTAACGGCGCATTGGCCGAGGCGGCAATCGGACGAAAGCCGGCCGGTATCTTTTCCACGCGGTCGCCGTGGCTCATCCACACTTTGAGCATTTGCCCCGATGTCGTCAGGCCCTTCAACAGCGGATCGTCACCGAGCAGTTCCACCTCGGCAAACCCGAATTCACGATGGTCGGCGGCCTCGACCTTGCCGCCAAACTCGGCTGCAAGTGCTTGCATGCCGTAACAGATGCCGAGAATCGGCACTTCGAGCGAAAAAACAATCGGATCAACGCGTGGCGAATTTTCTGCCGACACCGACTCGGGCCCGCCCGAAAGCACAATGCCCGAGGCGCCGAAGGCCTCGATGTCTGCCGGCGCCGCATCGTAAGGCAGGATCTCGCTGTAAACGCCGACCTCGCGGACTCGACGCGCGATCAGCTGAGTGTACTGACCGCCGAAGTCGATAATCAGAATACGTGAACTGTCCGGGGAACGCTCCGCGGCCGGCTTGGCGTTAGCGCTCACGACTAGCTACTCCGAACGGTAATTCGGCGGCTCCTTGACGATCGTCACGTCATGCACGTGGCTCTCGCGTCGTCCCGCCCCGGTGATTCGGACAAATCGTGGTCGCTCTCGCATCTCGGCGATTGCGCCACAGCCGGTATATCCCATCGCCGCACGTAAACCGCCGACCAGTTGATGCAGGATCGCGACCAGGCTGCCTTTATACGGGACGCGGCCTTCGATGCCTTCCGGTACCAGCTTGCTGAGCTCTTCGCTCGCGTCTTGAAAATAGCGATCCGATGAGCCGTGATCCTGCGCCATGGCACCGAGCGACCCCATGCCGCGATAGGACTTGTACGAACGCCCTTGATAGAGCTCGACCTCGCCCGGCGACTCCTCGGTACCTGCAAAGAGTCCACCGATCATGATCGAATGCGCGCCGGCAACAATCGCCTTTGCGATATCGCCTGAAAAACGAATGCCGCCATCGGCGATGATCGGGATATCACTGCCACCAATCGCCTTGTTGACGGCGGCGACGGCTGAAATCTGCGGCACGCCGATACCGGCGACAATTCGCGTCGTGCAAATCGAACCGGGTCCGACGCCGACCTTGACGCCGTCGGCGCCGACATCGACCAGCGCTTTCGCCGCTTCGCCGGTGACGATGTTGCCGGCGATGAGCTCGAGCTCAGGGTGATCGGCTTTGATCTGGCGAACCCGCTCGATAACGCCTTTCGAGTGCCCGTGCGCCGTATCGACAATAATGGCGTCGACGCCCGCTGCGACCAGACCCGCGACCCGCTCCTCGGTATCGAGGCCGGTACCGACGGCGGCGCCGACTCGAAGCGCGCCCAGCCCATCCTTGCAAGCCATCGGAAAGTCAGTCGCCTTCTGAAAATCTTTGGCGGTGATCATGCCGCGCAGCCTGTAGGCCTTATCGACGACGAGCACCTTCTCGATTCGGTGTTTGTGCAAGAGGCCAAGCACTTCGTCCTTCGCGGCGCCTTCCTGGACCGTAACGAGTCGTTCCTTCGGCGTCATGACGGTAGATACCGGCGATTCGAGCTGAGTTTCGAAGCGCAGGTCTCGATGGGTCACGATACCGACCAGATCCTCGCCTTTGACGACAGGCACGCCGGAAATATTCTGCGCGCGGGTCAGCTCAATGACATCGCGGATCGAGGCTTCCGGATCGATCGTAATCGGATTGCTGATGATGCCGCTTTCGAACTTCTTGACGGTCTGAACCTGACGCGCCTGGTCGGACGGCGACATATTCTTATGAATGATGCCGATACCGCCTTCCTGAGCAATCGTGATCGCGAGTCTGGCCTCGGTCACTGTATCCATCGCGGCCGACACGATCGGGATATTCAGGGTGAGCCCTCGAGAGAGCCGGGTTTCGAGCGAAACTTCGCGGGGCAGGATCTCAGAGTAGGCGGGCTCAAGGAGGACGTCGTCGAATGTCAGCGCCTCATCAGTGATCCGCATGCAGTGCCCCTGCTGTGTTGATTAGGCGCGCAAGTGTAATCGTCTGAGCAGGCGCCGTAAATGGCTGGCGGCAATCCAGCGCATTGCGTAGGCTGAACCCCATGCCGCGAAAGAAATCACTCACGCTGGGCCTCGACCAAAATGCCGAAGTCCTGACCGTCAGCGCGCTGAACCGCGAAGTCCGGCAGCTGATCGAGCAGAGTCTGGGGTCGGTCTGGGTCGAGGGCGAGATCTCGAATCTCGCCAAACCATCGTCCGGCCATATCTATTTCTCGCTCAAGGACGAAAAGGCCCAGGTTCGCTGCGCGATGTTCCGCCAGCAGAATCGCGGGCTCAGTTTCGATGCGAAGAGCGGACTGCAGGTGCTGGTTCGCGGCCGCGTCAGCCTCTACGAGCCGCGCGGCGATTACCAACTGATTGTCGAGCATATGGAAGAAGCGGGTGAAGGCGCGCTCAGGCGGCGCTTCGACGCACTGAAAGCCAAGCTCGAAGAAGAAGGATTGTTCGACCCGGGGCGCAAGCGCGATCTGCCGGCCATTCCGGAACGCATCGGCATCATTACCTCGCCAACCGGTGCGGCACTGCGCGACGTGCTGATTTCGCTGAAGCGCCGCTTCCCGGCAACCCAGGTATTGATCTACCCGACCAGCGTTCAAGGCGACAAAGCCGCAGGCGAAATCGTCGCTGCACTCGAGCGCGCTTCGAGCCGCGCCGAGTGTGATCTCTTGATCCTGACCCGCGGCGGCGGTTCGCTGGAAGATCTATGGCCGTTCAACGAGGAGATCGTCGCCCGTGCCGTCGATGCGGTATCGATTCCGATCATTGTCGCGGTCGGCCATGAAACCGATTTCACGATTGCGGAATTCGTTGCGGACTTAAGGGCCCCTACGCCTTCGCAGGCGGCAGAGCTCGCCGTGCCGCTCAAGGACGACTATCTGGATCGACTGCTCGGCGTCGCCGAAACGCTTGAGCGAATTCTGCGCCGACTCGTATGCGACGAAGCACGCCAGCTCGACACGCTGGAACATCGACTCGGCCGGGCACACCCAGGTGTGACGCTGCGCGCGAAGCAGCAACGCATCGATGAGATCGAAGGGCGAATCAAGCGGGCGCTCAAAC
>Ga0224508_10001749_pt1 | contig 19208 bp, 17 predicted proteins | sample SF_Jan12_sed_USG_4_FD_170157 | JGI IMG/M metagenome (GOLD analysis project Ga0224508, IMG submission 170157) | Sediment microbial communities from San Francisco Bay, California, United States - SF_Jan12_sed_USGS_21 | ecosystem: Environmental > Aquatic > Marine > Sediment | place: USA... | reverse complement strand
CGATACTTTTTATGTTCAGTGCTTCCCATGGGCATCTAAAGATACTCAGAACAAATAAAAGCTTCTACTAGCAAAGAATACCTTGTATTTTCTACCTTTGCGGCTGCTGGAACTCTATGGTAGCCAAACTTACATCCAATTTTTGGTCGCGCGTTTCGCGCATTATTTTGCGTAACAGAATTCCCATATTATTGGGGATTCTGATCACAACGGTTGTGTTTGCCCTCCAATGGGATAAAATGCGGCTATCCAACTCAGAAGCCAACTTATTACCGGACGATCATCCACTTAACCTGGAGTATCAAAATTTTCTCAAATTATTCGGAGAAGAAGGAAATGCCTTAGTTATTGCGGTAAAAGACAGTGCCCTTCTTCAACTAGATAATTTTGAGCGCTGGAATACGTTGAGTAAACAGCTTGTGGCCTTTCCTGAAGTATCCTTTGTTATTTCATTAGACAATCTGCAGGCATTGGAAAAAGATTCCAAAGGGGAGCAGTTTGTCATGACTCCCTTCCTGAAGGAAACGCCCACTTCACAGGAAGAAGTAGATGTCTTGATAAAGAAACTATTTGAAGAGATGCCTTTCTACAAGGATCTCCTTTTTAATGCAGAAACAGGAACCATCAGAACTGTTGCCTACTTAGATAAGGATATAGTCAACACTTCGGTCCGTAAGGACTTCATCCTACAAGATCTGAATACGCTTGTTGATAATTTTGAACGGGATACAGGTCTGGATGCACGCGTATCAGGCATGCCCTATATCCGCACCATGAATTCGCAAAATATCCTCGATGAGATCGGGTTATTTATTGTTGCTGCATTGTTTGTCACATCGCTGATCTTTTTCTTTTTCTTCCGAAGTTTCCGGGCTACATTTATTTCCATGATCGTTGTGATCATTGGGGTAATGTGGGCCCTAGGGCTTCTGGGATTACTGCAGTATGAGATCACTGTCTTAACAGCGCTTATCCCTCCGTTGATCATTGTTATAGGCATCCCAAATTGCATCTTCCTGATCAATAAGTACCAACAGGAAGTGAAAAAGCACGGGAATCAGGCTAAGTCGTTACAGCGTGTGATCTCCAAGATTGGGAATGCCACTTTAATGACTAATGTGACTACAGCTTCCGGATTTGCAACATTCATCTTTACTGATAGTAAACTTCTTAGTGAATTTGGTACGGTTGCCTCAATTTGTATCCTCTGTATTTTCATATTATCTCTTTTGATTATTCCCATTATTTACAGCTTTATGTCTTTACCTAAAGACAAACACTTAAAGCACTTGAACAAACGATGGATAGACACCTTTGTGAATTGGATGGAATATGTAGTACGAGAAAAACGGATTTCGGTATATGTCATATCCATTTTATTATTAGTGGTAAGCATCATTGGCATCTATCAAATTCGTATTTCCGGTAGTCCGATTGAGGATATGCCAAAAGGGGCGGCCTTCTTTGAGGATATTGAATTTTTTGATGAAGAATTCAACGGCATCATGCCAATTGAGATCGTAGTTAATACGCATCGCAAGAATGGTGTGATGAAATTGCCCACCTTGAGACGCATGGATCAATTGGGAGAAGTAATAGATGAAACCGAAGAACTTTCCGCGCCTGTGAGTGTTGTGAATTTGGTCAAATATAGTAAGCAGGCCTTTTACAATGGGATCCCAAAATATTATCAAATTCCAACCAATCAGGAGAATACTTTTATTATGAACATGGCCCGGAAATCAAGCGGCAATGCCGATCTCCTGCAAAACTTTACGGACAGTACAGGACAAACAGCACGTATTACTACATTCCTCCGGGATGTTAAAACAGAACGGATGGAGGAGATCGAAGAAAATCTGCTAAGTGAGATCCAAAAGATATTTCCAGCAGAAAGGTATCAAGTCTACTTAACGGGCAAAGCACTGTTATTTCTCAAGGGCACAAAATACCTGGTGAAGAATTTGGTACTATCTCTATCCCTCGCCATTGGATTGATCGCGTTTTTCATGGCCTACCTCTTCAGATCATTCCGCATGATCATAATTTCATTAATACCAAATCTTTTACCCCTGGTGGTCACCGCAGGGGTTATGGGATTTGCCGGGGTTCCTATCAAACCTTCTACTATTTTGGTTTTCAGCGTAGCCTTTGGTATTTCCGTCGATGATACCATTCACTTCCTGGCCAAATACCGCCAGGAATTAGCGGAAAACAGATGGCGTATTAAGAAGTCAGTCTATGCCGCTTTAAGAGAAACAGGGGTTAGCATGTTCTATACTTCAATTGTCCTGTTCTTTGGATTTTCTGTATTCACAATATCAAGTTTCGGAGGTACTGTAGCCTTAGGTGCTTTAGTTTCTGCTACACTGTTATTTGCCATGCTCGCAAATCTTATTTTACTTCCTTCATTGCTCCTTTCTCTAGAGCGGAGCATTGCAAACAAAGCCGTCCTAAAAGAACCCCAGATCGATATCCTTCCCAAGGAAGACGAGACAAAATTATAGGTATAATGCCATTTATACCTTCTCATTTCAAATAGGGTAATCCAGATAATCGCTCTCAAAGACGTATCTTTGCGCTTTGAAAATTGAATTAATAAAGGGCATGAAATCATATCGGATCTCCAACCTAATTGAAGAAGCTCCCCTTGATCAAAAAGTTGAAGTTAAGGGCTGGGTTCGTTCATTCAGGAGTAATCGGTTTATCGCATTAAACGATGGTTCTTCATTGAAGAATATCCAATGTGTCGTAGATTTTGAGAATATTGATGAAGCTGTTTTAAAGCAAATAAATACGGGAGCAGCTCTTCAAATACAAGGGAAGCTCGTAGAAAGTCAAGGGCGCGGGCAAGCTATTGAGATCCATGTAGATCAATTAGAGGTAATTGGACCTGCTGACCCCGATGAATATCCAATTCAGCCTAAGAAGCATAGTATGGAATTCTTGAGGGAACAAGCCCATTTAAGGATCAGGACAAATACATTTGCCGCAGTAATGCGGGTGCGTTCTGCCTTAGCTTTTGCAGTGCATCAGTACTTTCAGCAAAATGGTTTTTATTACTTCCATGCTCCCATCATAACAGGCTCAGATGCCGAAGGAGCAGGTGAGATGTTTCGTGTTACGACCCTGGATCCAAAATCCCCTCCGCTTACAGATTCCGGAGAAGTAGATTTTAAGCAGGATTTTTTTGGGAAGGAAACCAATCTCACTGTGTCTGGCCAACTGGAAGCCGAAGCATATGCTATGGGCCTTGGTAATGTCTATACGTTTGGTCCTACATTCAGGGCTGAGAACTCAAATACCTCAAGACACCTCGCAGAATTTTGGATGATAGAACCGGAAATGGCATTTTACGATCTGCATGACAATATGGATCTTGCAGAAAAATTTATCGTATCTATTATTCAGTACATTTTGGATACCTGCCAGGAAGACCTGGAATTTTTGGAAAAGCGACTCCTGGATGAAGAAAAGCAAATACCGCAGCAAGAGCGTAGTGCGATGCCTCTGCTTGAAAAATTGCAGTTTATTATAAGCAATCCGTTTAAGCGAGTCACTTATACGGAGGCCATAGATATATTACGCAACAGTAAACCAAATAAGAAAGGGCGTTTTCAATTTCCTATAGACGAATGGGGAGCCGACCTGCAAAGCGAGCACGAACGTTACCTTGTTGAAAAGCATTTTAATTGTCCCGTGATCTTGTATGACTATCCGGCCAGTATCAAAGCTTTCTATATGCGTCTGAATGAAGATGGCAAGACAGTACGTGCCATGGATGTTCTTTTTCCCGGTATCGGTGAGATCGTGGGTGGTTCACAGCGGGAGGAGCGCCTAGACGTCCTCAAAGAAAAGATCGCTTTGTTAGATATAGATGAAAAAGAATTGTGGTGGTATTTAGATCTGAGAAAATTCGGATCAGTACCACACAGTGGTTTTGGGCTCGGATTTGAACGTTTGGTACAATTTGCGACCGGGATGGGAAATATCCGGGATGTAATCCCATTTCCGAGAACACCTCAAAATGCTGAGTTTTAATATCAAATACCGTAATTTAGAGGTGCGTTAGATTTTCACCCCAACATGCTTAAGCAACACTTACAATTTAAACTCTCACAGAAGCTTTCACCGCAGCAGATCCAGCTTATGAAGCTGATCCAGTTGCCCACACAAGCTTTTGAACAACGGCTCAAACAAGAATTGGAAGAGAATCCTGCCCTGGAAAGTGGCAAAGAAGAAACTTCTGATCTAGATGATACCTATGATGATGTCTATGAAGAAGATTCAGATATGGAATCTATCAATGCCGAAGATATTAATATCGATGAGTATTTAAGTGACGATGAGGTTCCTGATTATCGCACAAGGACTAACAACTACAGTTCCGATGACGAAGAAAAGCAGATACCCTATGCCGCCGGGATCTCTTTTAACCAGTACCTGGTTAACCAATTGAATACCTTCCAGCTTGATGATAACCAATGGGCTATTGCAGAATTCCTGGTAGGAAGTGTCGATGAGAGTGGCTACATCCGCAGGCCTATTGCCGACATTATGGATGATCTGGCTTTTACGCAGAATATTTATGTTGAGGAAAAGTTAATAGAAGAAGTGCTTCATATTGTACAAGACCTCGATCCGCCAGGAGTAGGTGCGCGGAGTTTGGGCGAGTGCCTTATTCTGCAATTAAAGCGCAAAGAAATAACCCCGGCAATAGAACTGGCTATTGATATTTTAGATCGTTCTTTTGATCAATTTACCAAGAAGCACTACAAAAAACTGTTGCAGCGACATGATATCGATGAAGAAGTTTTGAAAGAAGCCATTTCAGAAATTGAAAAATTAAATCCAAAACCAGGAGGTTCCTATGCAGGAAGTAATAAGATCATTGAACATATTGTTCCTGATTTTTCGATTCGTATAGTAGAGGGAGAATTAGAGCTTTCTCTTAACGGTCGAAACGCCCCTGAATTACATGTTTCCAGAGAGTATAGCAATATGCTGGCAGGCTATAAGCAATCTAAGGATAAATCCAAATCACAAAAAGATGCAGTGATGTTCATCAAGCAGAAGCTGGATGCGGCCAAATGGTTTATCGATGCTATTAGACAAAGACAACAAACATTGTTCATTACGATGAACTCGATAATGCAATATCAGAAAGAGTATTTCTTGACTGGGGATGAACGTAAGTTGCGCCCAATGATCCTGAAGGATATTGCAGATGATATAAGTATGGATGTTTCAACAGTAAGTCGTGTAGCAAACAGTAAATATGTAGACACGCCTTATGGCACCAAACTTATCAAAGACTTCTTCTCTGAATCAATGAAAAATGTGCAGGGCGAAGATGTATCTACCAGGGAGATCAAAAAGATACTTGAGCAAGTGATCAGGGAAGAAGAAAAGAAAAAACCACTTACGGACGATAAGTTAGCTGCTATTCTAAAAGAAAAAGGTTATCCAATTGCCAGAAGAACAGTGGCCAAGTATCGCGAACAGTCGGGTATCCCTGTCGCCCGTTTACGCAAGCAGATCTGATGCACTTATTTTTTCAAATTCTTTCCTATGTCTTTCACCCAATATTGATTCCAGTTGCAGGTGCAATAGCTTATTTTATGATTACACCTAAATATAGTCCACTCGAATTTCAAGGCGGAAATATTTTACCCATTTTTATCTTAACCGTGATCATACCCATATTGAGCTTTTTTATTCTCAGGAATATTGGGGTTGTAAGCTCGATGGGGTTGCAAAGCATAAAGGAAAGGATGCTTCCTATGTTGATCCATCTGGTCCTGTTATTAATGATCCTGTATCAGGTAATTCCCAATAACTACACCCCAGAGATCTACTTCTATTTTGTAGGCTTGGTAATCGCAAACCTCAGTGCCTTCTTACTATTACTCATGAATTACAAGATCAGTCTACATATGTTGGGGCTGGGTTGCTTGTTGATGTTTCTTATCGCTTTGAGTATACATTTTGAAATTAATATAACCATAGCGCTAAGCGGTATAGTTCTGGTTTCAGGTATGGTGGCTACTGCTCGACTCTACTTAAGGGCACATTCTCGAATGGAAGTAATACTCGGGATGTTTATCGGAGTCATTTCACAGCTCCTTACCGTAACTTTCTGGTTATAGGATATAAAATATAATCCCCAATCGAAGGGGTTTTATGGTAAGTGTATTCCCATTATCTAATGTAACTCCATCATTGAACAACGCATTCAAGCCATAGTACAAATGAAGGTTAAATGTATTGTAGCCAAAATTTATCATCGCTCCATATTGAAAGGAACGAAGATCATCATTGGCAAATGCTGTTTTTTGTGCTTCAGTGACTAACTTGGATCTGCCACTAAAGACATAGCCCAATTTTATCCCTGGATAGAACCTCCAGAATTTATATTCGGTTGGATTGGAATTCCGCCATCGCAATTCAATTGGAAATTCAAGCGTATGGGTTTCTATTTTATTTCGTTTGACGTTTTCTATGTCTTCTAAGGAATCAACATAGCTTACGGCATTATTTTCCTCTGAAGCCAATAAATTACTGTAGTAGGAATTGGTTGCATAACCTACACCAAGCCCCAGTGCGAAGGTCCGGGTGCTATTTAAAGGTATGTCCTTAATAAATCCCGTTTGTATACCATAGGACAGATTCTGCTGACTTACGGCATCTGGTTTTTCCAGGAGTGCATTATATGTTAGCCCAAAATAGAACTGATCTTCAAGATAAGAGTTGTCTTCTAAGGTGGATTCTTGCGCGTAAAGCAAGGCTCCAAAAGTTAAGCATAGTAATCCAAGGCAACGTTTCATTAGAGGTAAAGCTACAGTTAAAAGTAAATAAAAAAGCTTCAAAGTAAACTTTGAAGCTTTTTCAATGCTTGAAATAAATTAATACCTATTGAAGATTTCTGAACGCATCCCCTTCATAGGTAGTATAATTTATTTTTAATGCATTTACTTTTCGTAACTCTTGTTTAATATCCGATATCAAGCCCATATTTGCACCTTTATCTACTTTTAAAGCAGTTGTTAGTACATTTTGCAGCTCCTGAGGTTTTTTAGCACGTTCTTGCAGAATAAAAGGTCCTACTTCACTAACGCTGGCAAACTTATCATTAAGCTGAATTTTTGGCTCAGAACCAAACACCTTCTGGTATTGCGGAGTAGGTTTCCCTACATAAACATATAATACCCGATCTTTCTTCTCTAGTTTCTTCACTTCACTTGCATTGGGCAAGGTGTTCTGAACCATTAAAGAACTATCTTTCATTGTCGTTACCGTCATAAAAAAGAACAACAGCATAAATACAATATCCGGCAAAGACGCTGTAGATACAGCAGGTAAATCTCCGTCTTTCTTTTTATTAAATTTTCCCATGTTTGTGCTTCGTTTCTTAGCCTAATTGGCCGTTGATGTTTGAGCTTCCGACAATTTTTGTGGAAACAATTCCTGGACTCTTTGCACCTTGTCCTTGAGTTCATCTCGAATACGCGAAGGTGTTTCCGGATTTAGAAATTCGCTTTCCATTTCCGTAAAATCCCTGCCGTACAAACGTTGTGCTTCCCTGTTTCGAAGATCATTGTATGCGCCCACTAACTCATTCTGAACAGTGATGTAGGTCCCATACTTTGTTTCGCGATCATTCTTTAAGGAAATAATTGCTTTGATAGGACTATCTGAAGAGGAAGCATCTCTCCTCCCTTTACAATAGTTACAGTAATCCGAAGTTCCTGAAGGTGATCCTCCATTATCCAAAAATGCTATTGCTTTTGCACGAAGATCCTTTAACTGGGTTAATTCTTCTTCGACAAGTAATTGTCCATTCTTGTTAATGTTCACTGTAAAGATATTCTTCTGCTTTATCACCACATCTGTTTCTGGTGGTTCAAGCGGAGGTAACATCCTATCTAGTCCTGCATCTGTTTCGATTGTTGTCGTCACCAGGAAAAATATCAACAGGAGAAAGGCAATGTCTGCCATGGATCCTGCATTTACTTCCGGTGGTCCTCCTCGTCTAGACATAATTCTTTGTTTTACTTATTAGTCATCTTGCGCAATCCGCCCCAAGCCATTGCTCCAACTGCTATTACTACCAGTAGGAAGAAAACATTGAGTCCTGTACCAATGTTTTTGATCGTGCTTTCTGTAGTGGCAACACCTCGGCCGGCCATTTCCTCAATACTAACATCCGACCCGCTTGATATAAGGTAGGAAAATAAGACTACGGCAAGAAATGCGCCAATTACCAACAAAGTCTTTTTAAGACTTTTTGGGTTGGCAAAAAGGCTTTTTAATGTAAAGAACAGGCTGGCCGCAACGGCAACTGCCAATAGAGCATACGTCAGCAGGAACATGATATTCATAGAGCCGCTTTGAACAGCTTCACCTACTGGTACATCTCTGCTAGGTAGTTGATACCACATAATGGCCGCAACAACTCCAACAACCGCGAGAACGATTTTTACTATTTTGTTCATAACTGTGGTTTAAGAGTTGAACTTATTTTTTGTGATCTACCAGCATATCTATCAAAGAGATAGATGAATCTTCCATATCATTTACGATACTATCGATCTTCGCAATAATATAATTATAGAAAATCTGTAAGATAATTGCGGTGATCAAACCAAATACTGTTGTTAAAAGTGCAACTTGAATATCTCCGGCAATTAACGAAGCACTCAAATTACCTACAGCACTAATTTTTTGGAAGGCCTGGATCATACCAATTACCGTTCCCATGAACCCAAGCATGGGCGCAATGGCGATAAAGAGCGAAAGCCAGGAAACATTCTTTTCAAGTTGACCCATTTGAACACCACCGTAAGCAACAACTGCTTTTTCGGCAGATTCTACGCTTTCACCAGCTCTATCCAAACCTTGGTAGTAGATAGAAGCAACTGGGCCTTTGGTATTTCGGCATACTTCTTTAGCAGCTTCTACTCCTCCAGAAGCAAGTGCATCTTCAACCTGCTGCTTTAATTTGGAAGTGTTTGTGCTTGCCATATTAAGATAAATAATTCTCTCAATGGCTACAGCTAAACCAAGGATCAAACATAAAAGTACGATCCCCATAAATCCTGCACCCCCTTGAATAAACTGTTCTTTAAGTACTTGGGTAAAACCCTTACTGCCTTCTGCTGCTGCTTCATCTTGAAGCATAAGAGCGGCAGTGGTGGCCATGCTAGAAGCGTTCGACATGGCACTGGCGACACCTGTACCAAGAACAAAAATCCCAGCAGTAGCTAGGTTGGAGTTTAATTTTTTCATCACGTTCAGACTTTATTTTTTAGTTAGTAATAGTTTCTAAAGATATAAAAAAATAGTAATTAGAAAATTTTTAAAAATCGCAGAGAGGAAGGGATTCGAACCCTCGATACGCTTTTGGCGTATACACACTTTCCAGGCGTGCGCCTTCGACCACTCGGCCACCTCTCTATTACCGAATATCGGGCTGAGCAAGAAACAAAAAATATATGATACGATGAAATATTATGTCCTAAATTAAGGCCATTTCACCACGTATAGACGTTTCAAATTTTGATTTGAAACTAGACATAGCAACATCTTTACCTAAGAGGTACATCAATTTGGTGATTGCAGCTTCTGTAGTGATATCTCTCCCGTCTATCAAAGGTATCTTCAGCAAGGCATCACTGGTCTCGTATCGCCCCATCAATACCCTGCCCCCTGAGCATTGTGTCACATTCACTATATGTATGCCCCTGTTAACCGCACCTTGCAGAGCTTCCAATAACCAGGCCTCTGTTGGTGCATTGCCTGCGCCAAAAGTTTCTAAAATAATTCCCTTAAGATCTGGCAACTCCAGAATGCCATTTACAACAGATGGATGCATCCCCGGAAAGATCTTTAGGATTGCCACATGTCTATCCATGGATTTGTGGACCGAAAAGACGTCTTTAGAAGAGGGCAATAAATACTCTTCATATACCTTAAGATGAACTCCGGATTCTGCCAGAGCAGGGTAATTCATTGAAGAGAATGCTTCAAAATGTTCGGCATTCACCTTTGTCGTGCGATTTGCCCTGTATAATTTATATTCGAAGTATAAGCCCACTTCTCTTATTAACGGTTCCCCGTTTTTTTGAAGGGCTGCAAGTTGTACAGAAGTGATCAAATTTTCCTTGGCATCCGTTCGTAAGTCGCCAATTGGTAATTGCGATCCGGTAAAAATGACTGGCTTTTTCAAATTTTCCAGGAGAAAACTCATGGCCGATGCCGTATAGCTCATTGTGTCACTGCCGTGAAGGATCACAAAACCATCATAATCGGTGTAGTGTTTCTCAATACTCGAAGCAATACTTATCCAATGATCAGTATTCATATTAGAAGAATCAATAGGCTGTTTAAAGGAAATACTGTCAATGCTGCAACCCAGATGGTGCAATTCAGGAATATGCTCTACCAGCTTATCAAAATCAAATGTTTTAAGGGTTCCTGTGCTGAAGTCCTTCACCATCCCTATGGTACCCCCGGTATAGATCAACATGATCTTTCGCTGCTCGCTCATATTCCAAAGATACATTTAGAATTTTCGGTAGTTATTGCTGCGATCTCTTCTTGCGATATACTATAGATCTCACTCATTTTCTGCACTATATTGGATATGTAAACGGGTTCATTTCGCTTGCCCCGAAAAGGCGCGGGAGCCAAATAAGGCGCATCTGTCTCAAGCACAATGTGCTCAAGGTCTATTCGCGACAGGAATTTGTCCAAACCGCCATTTTTGAATGTAACTACGCCGCCAATACCCAATTTCATATTAAGTTCGATCGCTGTGAGTGCTTGTTCATAAGTGCCCGTAAAACAGTGAAAAATCCCTCTTAACTTTTCATGTGTTTCATCCCGCAATATAGGGATGATCTCATCAAAAGAATCCCTGGAATGGATGACAATTGGAAGGTCATATTCCCTGGCCAATTGGATCTGTCTTCTAAATGCAGACCGTTGTTCTTTAATAAAAGTATCATCCCAATATAAGTCGATCCCAATTTCACCTATTGCATAGTATTTATGCCGTTTCATATTTTGAGTGACATGATCTAATTCTTCTTCCACATTTTCTTTGACATGCGTTGGGTGCAGCCCTGCCATTAAGTACATATGAGCAGGGTACTGGTCTTGAAGCGACAACATGGCTTCGGTGTAAGAGGAATCAATGGCCGGTAGAAAAAACCGATCAATGCCCTTGTCAATGGCTCTTTGGATCACTTCTGACCGATCATTGTCAAAGGCTTCTACGTATAAATGGTTATGAGTATCGGTTATCTGCATGCAGCAAAAATAGGACTATATTAGCCAAAATCACTACAAATGGTCAAGCTCAAAAAACACTTAAAAAAGAAATCATATTTACCGAATAAGGTAAGGTTGACCAAAACGAATCATTTAGAAATCAAAGCGAAGCTCAACGGAGTCAAGGGTGTCTTTATTTTAGATACCGGAGCTTCAAATACCTGCGTAGGGATTGGCAAAGAAGAAAAATTTCACCTGGAGTTTACCGATTCTGAGCTTAAAGCTGCCGGCGCAGGGGCCACAGATATGGAAACCTTTATGTCTGCCAAAAATACATTGGCCATTGGTAGCTGGGAAACTAAAAAGCAAAAGATCGTCCTTTTTGATCTGTCTCACGTAAACACGGCTCTGGAACTACACAATGCCAGTCCGGTTGACGGAATTATCGGAGCAGATGTATTGATTAAATCCAAGGGGGTGATCGACTATAAATCGCTGCACCTTTATGTTCGTAAAAAAATGTAGTTTATCGTTAATTTCTGTCGGTTACATAGTTTATTTAGATTTAGAATCCCTGCAGTATAGTTTTAATAGTTATTAAACCAACTATTGACCAACCCATGAGAACACTTTTTTCCAGGGGATCTGTTTTACTGTCTTGTCTGATTTTTTTAAGTTGTGTTGACGATGAACTGGTGACGCATCCCACAGTGTCTTATGAACAATCCTTTAAGGAGATGGTCTCTGATCTTTTGGGAACTCCGGAGACTCTTATTTTACCTGGGGAGCAAGATGTATCTAAGATCCCAGCGGATTTTCGGAACGAAATAACTCCCGACAAGATTATCCTTGGCAAGTTTCTATTTCACGAGACCGGCCTGGCCCTAAATCCAAAAAACGACCTGGGCACAGGAACCTATTCGTGTTCAAGCTGCCATATCGCCGAATCCGGCTTCCAAAGTGGATTGCAACAAGGAATGGCTGACGGAGGCCTGGGCTTCGGGTTTAAAGGAGAAAGCAGGATCATGAATCCAGCATATCAGCCGGATTCTGTTGATGTACAGCCTATTAGAGTTCCAACCATCTTAAATGCGGCTTTCCAGCAAGTTGTGCTCTGGAATGGCCAGTTTGGCGCAAATGGTTTAAATTCCGGAACGGAAGCCCAATGGACAGAAGGCACACCAAAAGCCACTAATTACCTGGGGTTCGATGGATTAGAAACCCAGGCCATTGCCGGACTCAGCGTCCACCGGATGGCTGTTGATACCAGCATGATCAATAATAGTCCTTATAAGCAATTGTTCGACAGGGCCTTTCCCGATTCTCCTGAAAGTGATCGCTATACGCAATTGAATGCAGGACTAAGTATTGCCGCTTTCGTACGCACTGTATTGGCCAATGAAGCGCCATTTCAGAAAATGCTGCGTGGAGAACAAAACACCATGACCGAAGAAGAATTTAAAGGTGCGTTTCTTTTTTACGGCAAAGCAAAATGCTACCAATGTCATTCCGGTCCGGGGATGAATGGCATGGATTTCCATGCACTTGGAATGAATGACTTAAGTGGCAACCAGGTTATTGGCCAGGTAGACGAAGCTACTAAAAAAGGGAGAGGTGGTTTCACGAATAACTCCGCTGATGATTTTAAGTTTAAAACGCCACCATTGTACAACTTAAGAGATGTGTCATTTTTCGGACATGGTGGAAGTTTTAAATCCGTTAGAGAAGTAATTAAATATAAAAATGCCGCTAGAGCACAAAACCCCGAAGTGCCAACCAACAAATTATCTCCCTTATTCACACCTCTGAAATTAAGTGATAAGGAAATTGATCAGTTGACACTGTTTTTGGAAAATGCCCTTCACGATCCAAATTTGAACCGGTACGTGCCTGAAGCAACACCCTTAGGGAATTGCTTCCCTAATGCAGATGAACAGTCAAAAATTGATCTGGGCTGTGACTAATTTTACAAAGCGATTGACATTACATTTCAAGCGCTTTCTTTATATCATTGTCCATAAGATGTTGTGCAGGATCTTCCAGCGCTTCTTTTACTGCTACAAGAAATCCCACAGATTCTTTCCCATCGATGATACGGTGATCATAAGAGAGTGCTACAAACATGACCGGGGCGATCACGACCTTCCCATCTTTAGCAATAGGTCTTTCAACGATATTGTGCATCCCGAGAATGGCACTTTGAGGAGGGTTGATTATCGGGGTAGATAGCATAGATCCAAAAACACCTCCATTAGAGATTGTAAACGTACCACCGGTCATTTCATCGACCGTTATCTGCCCGTCACGTGCTCGGATCGCGAGTCTTTTTACCTCTTCTTCTATACCTTTAAATGTAAGTTCCTCTGCATTTCGTATAACAGGCACCATAAGCCCTTTGGGGCCGGATACGGCAATACTGATATCGCAAAAATCATAAGTGATCATCTCTTTCCCATCTATCATGGAATTTACCGAAGGGTATAAATGTAATGCCCGGATCACAGCCTTGGTGAAGAATGACATAAAGCCCAGGCTTACACCGTGCTTCTCCTTGAATTTCTCTTTGTACTGCTTGCGGATCTCAAATATGGGTGTCATATCTACTTCGTTAAAAGTAGTTAGCATGGCCGTTTCATTTTTTACTGAAACTAAGCGCTCTGCAACCTTTCTCCTAAGCATGGACAATTTAGTCCGGGTTTCACCGCGTTTTCCTCCCACTGCACTTCCCATGGCGGGTACAGCCTTTACTGCATCCTCCTTAGTGATCCTGCCATCCCTTCCGGTACCAGTGACTGTTGCCGGTTCTATTCCTTTCTCATCCATGATCTTTCGGGCTGCAGGGGACGCAGATCCGGTGGCATAGCTAGTCCCATTTGAAGAGACAGCTGCCGGCTGCTGCACTTGAGGCGCTGTCGTGGTCTCAGCAGGCTTCGTTACCTCTTTGGCCGCTGCACTTCCTTCCGGTTTTGCAGCACTGGTGTCTATCAGGCAAACGATCGCTCCTACTGCAACAGCATCTCCTTCTTCGGCTTTAAGTGTAATCGTTCCGCTTTCCTCAGCAGGTAATTCCAGAGTTGCTTTGTCTGAATCCACTTCGGCTATCGCCTGATCTTTTTCTACATAGTCCCCATCGTTTACTAACCACTCGGCTATTTCAACTTCAGTAATGGATTCGCCCGGGGAAGGCACTTTCATTTCTAGAATCATGGTATGCTATTTATTTTTCTCAGTCGAAACTGAACTTCTTTTTATCACATTATCTTTTGTGGCATCGAAAACGTAATCTATTACCTGTTGATGCCTGGTCTTTGATCTTACTGCACTTCCGGCAGCAGGGGACGCATAATACCTCCTCGACGCTATTCTAAAATTACTTGCAGGAGAATAATGCATCAGTATGTGTGCCCAGGGACCCATATTTCTGGGTTCTTCCTGAGCCCATACAATATCTTTTGCCCCGGCGTATTTTCCAAGTATCAGATCCAACTTCGCTGTAGGTAGCGGAAAGAGTTGTTCTACACGAACCAGGGCCACATCATTCCGACCTAATTCCTTGCGTTCCGCAAGTAGGTCATAGTAAAACTTTCCTGTACAAAAGACCAGTGTATCAATCTTTTGGGCAACGGCTTTTTTATCGTCAATTACTTCCTGAAACTTTCCTTCTGCAAGTTCGTTGACAGTAGATACAGCCAATGGATGTCTCAATAAACTTTTTGGTGTGAAAATGATCAGAGGTTTCCTGTAATCGGCTTTCATTTGCCTTCTCAAGGCATGGAATAAATTCGCTGGTGTAGTACAATCAAGCACAAACATATTATCCCTTGCACACAACTGAAGATACCGCTCCATACGAGCCGAAGAATGTTCAGCCCCCTGGCCTTCATAACCGTGTGGGAGCAGCATTACAAGTCCGTTCTGCAACTTCCATTTATCTTCAGCAGCCGAAATATACTGGTCGATCATGATCTGAGCCCCATTGCTAAAATCTCCAAACTGTGCCTCCCAGATCGTGAGAGTGTTCGGACTCGCCATGGCATAGCCATAATCAAATCCAACGACACCGTACTCGGATAATAAGGAGTTGTATATTTCAAACCTACCCTGGTCTTTTCCAAGGTGATTAAGCAAAAGGACCTCTTCTTCGCTATCTTCAACTTTAATGACAGCATGCCTGTGTGAGAAGGTGCCCCGTTCTACATCCTGCCCAGACATACGTACGTTATATCCTTCAGATAACAGGCTTCCATAAGCAAGTAATTCTCCCATCGCCCAATCCAGGGTGTCAGATTCAAAAAACATCTTTTGCCTGTCTCCGATGAGACGTACTATTTTCCGCAAAAACTTTTTGTCTTTCGGAAGTTGGGTTATTGATTTTGCGATTTCGGAGAGTTGTTTAATATCAAATGACGTTTCTACTTCCTCCATCATTTCTTTTTCATGCGCCATATGAAAATTTCTCCAGGCGTATGCCATAAATGGCGTAATAACAGTCTTGTCTTCTTTCCTTGAATCCTGAAGTTCTTCCTCCAGGCTGGCCTTATATTCTTTTTCTAACTGGGCTACAAATTCCGTAGTGATTACCCCTTCAGCAATGAGTCGCTCTGTATATATCTCTCTTGGATTCTTGTGTTTAGCAATTATTTTATACAATTTGGGTTGGGTAAATCGCGGTTCATCTCCCTCGTTATGCCCGTACTTCCTGTACCCCAATAGATCGATAAAGACATCCGATTGCCATCGCATTCTGTATTCCAGGGCAAAAAGGGAAGCATGGACTACTGCCTCTACATCATCGGCATTAATATGTAGCACCGGACTTAATGTAACCTTCCCAACATCGGTGCAATAGGTAGACGTTCTACCATCGAGGTAATTTGTCGTGAAACCTATTTGATTGTTAACTACCATATGGATAGTTCCATGAGTCTTATATCCGTCGAGACCCGCCATTTGTACAACTTCATATGCCAAACCTTGCCCGGCAATAGCGGCGTCACCATGTACTACGATCGGCAGTACTTTAGAAAAATCATCTTTGTACGATGCATCTTGTTTAGCCCTGGCAATCCCTTCGACTACAGCCCCAACTGTTTCCAAATGTGACGGATTTGGTGCAATATTCATATTGATCTTATTGCCATTATTCGTAATCCGTTCCGATGTCCAGCCTAAATGATATTTTACATCCCCGTCAAATACTTCCTGTTCATAATCTTTTCCATCAAATTCACTAAAAATATCTTTCGCAGATTTGCCGAAAATATTTGTAAGCACATTTAACCTGCCCCGGTGGGCCATTCCCATAACAAATTGTTCAACACCCATAGATGCAGCCTTTTCTACTATAGCATCAAGGGCAGGGATCAGGGATTCATTCCCTTCCAGGGAGAAGCGTTTCTGACCTACGTATTTTGTGTGAAGAAAGGCCTCAAACGAAACTGCCTCATTTAACTTTCTTAGAATATGTTTTTTACGCTCAGGTGTATATTCAGGGTGATTATCATTTACATTCAGCCTGTCTTGTATCCATTGTACCTTTTGAGGGTGCCTGATGTACATGTATTCTACCCCTATGGCATCACAATAAATTTGTTGAAGGTGATTGACAAGTTTGCGCAGTGTAGAAGGGCCTATCCCTATGATCTCTCCTGCATTGAAAGTAGTATCCAGATCGGTTTCTGACAATCCAAAGTTTTCAATATCCAATGTGGGCGTATACTTTCGGCGATCCCTTACAGGATTTGTTTTTGTAAATAAATGACCCCGACTTCTGTATCCATCAATAAGTCGGACTACCTGAAATTCTTTGTGGACAGATTCCGGTACAGCCAATTGTGAAAGTGTAGGGTCTGCGCCGCTATCTACCATGCGTGCCGCTTCCTGAATAGCGCTTTCCATTCCAAAGTCAAAGCCTTGAAAAAATGCACGCCAGCTAGGCTCTACGCTGTCAGGATCTCTTAGATATTGTTCGTATGTGGAGGCAAAATAAGAGGTATGTGCCGTATTGAGAAAGGAATATTTGTCCATCAGACTCGACTAATAGTGCGAAGAATATTCTCCAAAAATACAATAATAAATACTTATTCGAAGTATCTTCGAAAGGAGAAAATAACCCAATAAGTTACTCAAATGAAAGCTTCTAACCGAAACTTTATGCTTATTATCATATTCCTCTCATTGCCACTCTTGACGATCGGGCAGAGTCAAGCTAATTCAGATTTCTGGCAACGCGTCAATTTTGGAGGTGGGATAGGATTAAATTTTGGTAATAATTCGTTTAATATGGGCTTGTCACCTGCTGCGATTTACAGGGCAAGCGACCTTTATTCAGTGGGTACCGGACTTAATTTCAGTTATTCCAAGTTTGACGATGCTGAGCTCACAGCTTATGGGTTTAGTTTTCTGAATTATCTCAATCCCATACCTCAAATTCAGCTCTCTGCAGAATTTGATCAGCTACGGGTCAACCGAAATTTCGATAATTTATTAAATGCTGATGATAATTACTGGCTCCCTGCCTTAAACCTGGGTATTGGATATGGCTCACGGAATTTTGTAGTTGGACTGCGTTATGACGTACTTTATGACGATGAACGCAGCATCTATGCAGATCCTTTAACACCCTTTGTACGGGTCTATTTTTAAGACTTGTAATTAGTCTTCAGCCAGACTTTTTGCCACTCGCGCTTTAGCACTAATAAGGCGATATGTTCTGCTATTTCGACGGCATCATTCTCCTTAATATTTCGATAGGCATGCTCAGGTATGTCTACTATGTACATCAGGTTCAGGAAATCCGAAAACCGTTCTAATAATAGGAAGTAAATCTTTTCTTTCAGCAGCGCAATAAAATCTTCGGGAATGATATGTAATGGCGCTTCCAACGGAAAATATGCCATATGAAAATCCTTGTTGATCTGCTTGATCAACTTGGAATACAATTGCATAGACGCAGCATATTGTAGCAGCGATTGACAATTGGAGAATTGCGGGACCTTGCTCATTCCCCTCTTAGAATTAATTACTTCTTATAAATAGTGCCTTCCTTCATTACGAAGTTCACCTTTTTGAGTACGTCTATGTTTTCAAGGGGGTCTCCTGTTACGGCAACAATATCGGCAAGGTAACCTTCCTTTAGCTGCCCCAAATTAGAACCCATTCCCAACAACATAGCATTGGTCATTGTCGCTGAGCGCAAGGCTTCAATGGCCGGCATTCCGGCTTCTACCATATAGCCAAATTCATCAGCATTTTCGCCATGGGGGAATACTCCGGCATCTGTGCCGAATGCAATTGGAACTCCTTTTTTGTAAGCTTTCGCAAATGTGTCCTGGATTATGGGACCTATTTCGCGCGCTTTCTTAGCTACAACTTCAGGAAAATATCCGGGTTTTTTTGCGTTCTCAGCGACTTTTTTTCCTGCAGAAATTGTCGGGACCATATAGGTATCATATTGTTTCATAAGATCCATGGTCTCTTCACTCATAAAGGTTCCATGCTCAATAGTCTTAATACCTCCTTTAACGGCCCGCTGCATACCCTCATCTCCATGAGCATGGGCAGCTGTCAGCATGCCATAATCATTTGCCGTATCTGTAATAGCCTTAATTTCTTCGATCGTGAATTGAGGGTTCCTGCCACTTTTCGCCACACTTAATACCCCACCAGTAGCCGTGATCTTGATACAGTCAGATCCCTCTTTATAGCGTTGTCTTACCGCTTTCTTCCCATCTTCAGGAGAATTCACTACCCCTTCTTTTGGACCGGGATCACCCATCCATTTCTTTTTATGTCCGTTTGTTGGATCAGCATGACCCCCTGTTGTAGCAAGGGATTTACCCGCTGTATAAATCCGTGGCCCTTTTACATAGCCTTTATTAATTGCATTTCGCAATGCTATATTCACCCCGCTTCCGCCAAGATCGCGAACAGTA
>Ga0224508_10001748_pt1 | contig 19214 bp, 19 predicted proteins | sample SF_Jan12_sed_USG_4_FD_170157 | JGI IMG/M metagenome (GOLD analysis project Ga0224508, IMG submission 170157) | Sediment microbial communities from San Francisco Bay, California, United States - SF_Jan12_sed_USGS_21 | ecosystem: Environmental > Aquatic > Marine > Sediment | place: USA... | reverse complement strand
GGTCAATTTCGAAACGGCGCCTGACGCCGCGCAGCTCGAGCAGTTCGAGGCGGCGCAGTCTCAATTGTCCTCGGCCTTGTCGCGCTTGCTCGTCGTAGTGGAGCGGTACCCCGAGCTCAAAGCGACCGAGGCATTCCGTGACCTTCAAGCGCAGCTCGAGGGCACCGAGAACCGAATCAGCGTGGAGCGAAAGCGCTTCAACGATGCAACCCTGGACTACAACAAGACCCGCCGGCAGTTCCCGACCATTTTGCTCGCGAACATCATGGGCTTCGGCGACAAACCGTACTTCGAGGCAACCCCAGGGGCAGACGAGCCTCCCAAGGTCGAGTTCTAGCCCGCGCCGTGCCCCGGCGAATCGAAACCTTCTTCTCCAGAACCGACCGAGAAGCAATTCATGCAGCGACGACGGCGGCGGAACAGAAGACCGCCGGCGAGCTCGTCGTCTACGTGACCGAACGCTGTGACCCGTACCCTGAAGTGGCTTGGAAGGGCGCGCTGGTCGGCGGCGCACTGGGCGCGCTCTGTGCCAGTGTCGCTGCGTGGCGTTTCGGGGGCTGGGGGGCGCCCGACCAATTGTGGATTCTGCTCGGATTTCAGCTTGGCTTGGTGGTTGGCTGGATTGCGAGCCGGTTCGATGCGGTCGCTCGAAGGCTGATCGGGGAAGAGGCCCTCGGTAGCCGGGTCGACGGCCGAGCGGCCGAGGCGTTCTTGGACGAACAGGTGTTCGCCACTCGCGAACGCACCGGCGTCCTGATCTTCGTCGCTTTGTTTGAGCATCGAGTGAGGGTGCTCGCCGACCAGGGAATCGACGAGCGCGTCGCCGATGAGTCCTGGGACGAGATCACGGGCGAGCTTGCCCTCGGAATTCGGCGTGGAAGGCCGGCTGCGGCCTTGATTCAGGCCGTAGAGCGATGCGCGACCCTCTTGGAGGCCCACGGCGTCCGAGCAGCGGATCAGGAAAACCAACTTCCCAACAAGCCGAGGTTTCGCCGTGAGTAGAGCGCGACTAATCCTCGCCGCGCTTCTCGTTTGGTCGGTGTCGGTCGCCGCCTTCGCTCTGAGCGTCCCCGAGCTCTCGGGACGAGTCAACGACTACGCGAATTTGGTCAATCCTGCGACGGAAGCCCGCATCGATGCGTTGCTGGCGCAGCTCGAACAAGACAAGGGCGCGCAGGTAGCCGTGCTCACCATCGACAGCCTAGAGGGCGAGCAGCTCGAAGACTATAGCCTTCGTGTCGCCGAAACTTGGAAGCTCGGCCGCGCCGACGAAGATGACGGTGCGCTGCTTCTCATCGCGAAGAACGATCGCAAGATGCGCCTCGAAGTCGGCTACGGCCTCGAGCCTGTTCTAAGCGACGTGCTGTCGAGACGAATCCTAGATCAGGTTTTGAGACCGAGTTTTCGCGCCGGGGATTTCGATGGCGGAATCGAGCGCGCCGTCCAGACAATCGACGGCTTGATACGCGGAACGAGCACCCTCCCTCCACCGACGGTAAGTGAGGTGCAGGCCGATCTTCCCCCAAAGATTTTCGGACTGCTCTGGCTCATGTTCCTGGTGCCGTTCGCGTTCGTCGTCGTTGGCACCAATCCGTTCCAGTGGTTTCTGTACCTCTTTCTAATCCCGTTCATCGGCGTGGGCGGAATCACCACGATAAGCCCTAGCGCCGGCCCCTTTTTCATCGTCGTTTGGCTCATCGCCGCGCCAATCGTTTGGTCGTTCTTTGGCCGAAAGCGAAAGAAACAGAAGCGCGGCAAGGGGCGACGGCACTCCGGTTGGTCGGGTGGATCCTGGTCGTCTGGGGGCGGCGGCTTCTCGAGCGGCGGCGGCTTTTCCGGCGGCGGTGGCAGCTTTGGCGGCGGAGGCTCTTCGAGCAGCTGGTGACCGCTAGGGATCGCTTTCCAGACGGCCGTGCCAGTAGACCCAGTTTGCCCAGGCCTCGGGAATCGAGCTCGCCGGGTCGACGCGAAATGCAACCACGGGCAGCCACTTGGGTTTGACCGGAGGGCGTCGCAAACGAAGGCCCGCCTGCCTGGGGGTGCAATTGCCCTTCTTTTCGTTGCAGCCGTAGCAGGCCATCACGATGTTCGCCCAGTTGGTCTTGCCACCCTGGGATTTGGGAACCACGTGGTCGTACGTGAGCCCGCGAAGTCGATGGCGGACGCCGCAGTACTGACACTTGAAGTCATCACGCATCGCGACGTTGATTCGAGAGAACTTGATCGCACGTTTGCGCCCGACGATGGTTCGTAGGAGCCGAACGACGGCTGGCATCTTGATGGTGATGCTGACCGAGCGAATGTCTTCGTCGTACTCTTCGACGACTTCCACCTTGCCATCGAAAATCATGCAGACGGCGCGCTGCCAACTGATAATTCGATGGGGCTGATAGCCCTGGTCTAAGACAAGGGTTCGCATTCCGTACGAGCATCCGTATAGCGCGAACGGGCGAAGAAGTGAACCGGATACCTGGTTTCGCCTCGTGATGTGCGGCGAATCACATGCTATACGCCGCCACCTAAGTCCTCGTAGCTCAGTAGGATAGAGCAGTGGTTTCCTAAACCGAAGGTCGGAGGTTCGAATCCTCCCGGGGACGCCCCTAGGCGGTTGACGCGATCGCTTGACCTGTACTAGTCCTGGTTGACTAAGGAGCGGCACCATCAGTGGCGAACGACGATATCCGGCACCGCTCATTGCGGTTTCGAACCCTGCCGTAACGGCGCAAGGGGACCTCCCCAAGCAACCCAAGGCCAAACGGCGGAGCACCCTACCCGACGATCTCCTGTTTCGGAGCGACGAGGAGTCAGCGCGACGCCTGTGCCTGAAGAGCCTGGCGGCGGCGCGTACTGCGGAGCGCCGGCTGGACGATCGCGCCGACCGTGAAGCGCTCCATGATTTCCGGGTCGCCATCCGACGACTGCGCAGTCAGCTGCGGGCGTATCGACCGCAACTCGAGACCGCGGTGCGAGCCAAGGACCGGAAACGGCTTCGTGCCATCCAGCGGGCGACGGGCGCCGGCCGCGAAGCCGAAGTAGGGCTCGAATGGCTCACGAAGCAACATGGCGACGTCGCAGCCGAGCACCTCGCAGGGCTCAACTGGCTTTCCGCAATTCTGCTCGAACGCCGCAGGAAGTGCGCCGAGGCGCTCGACTCCGAGCTGAGGACAAGCTTCAGGCGCACCGCCGAAAAGCTCGAAGAACGACTGGCTGTCATGCGGAGCGAGCAGAATCTGCTTGCCGAGCAGCCCCATGTGAGCTTTGGGCGAACCTTGGCAAACCAAATCGAGGCCCACGCCACCGACCTCTTGGTGAATCTGGGGCAGATCGTGAGCGTCGAGCACACTGAGCGGCTCCACGAGGCGAGGATCGTGGCTAAGCGACTTCGCTACCTCGTCGAGCCGATTCGAGCCTACGCAGGAGAAGCGCAGTTGGTCGTGAAGCGAAGCAAGAAACTACAAGAGCTGCTCGGCGAGTTCAACGATGTCCACGTGCTCATGCGAGAGATCGATCAGTCCTTCGAGGGTTCAATGCAGCACAAGGCCAGTCGATTGCGCGACTGTTTGCGCAGAGGCGACCTCGACCGCGCACGGCGCGAGGCTTCGGTGAGCGAATGGGCTGGCCTCGTCGAGCTCTACAGTCGCCTCGAAATGGAGAGGCGCGAGCTCGTGGCAACCCTTCGCGACCGCTGGCTTGGGGGCGACCTCGATGCGCTGGTCGCCGGTGCACGAGATCTCGCCCAAGAGCTCCGCAGCGCCGACCGGCCTCGCTAGTAATCCAGAATTGCGATGACCCGGCTCGGAGCCAGCTTGGCCACGCCGTCGAGGTCGACCAAATTGATGAGGAAGACGAACGCTGCGACTTCGGCCCTGCAGCGTTGGACGAGCTCTTTGGTCGCAAGCGCGGTGCCGCCGGTGGCGATGAGGTCATCGACGACCACGACGCGGTCGCCGCGCTCGAGGGCATCCTGGTGAATCTCGACGGCGTCACTTCCGTATTCGAGGTCGTACTCAGCTCGATAGCTTGCCGCAGGAAGCTTGCCGGGCTTTCGAACAGGAACGAAGCCGACTCCCAGTTTGTCAGCCAAAGCCGCACCAAACATGAAGCCACGCGACTCGATGCCCACGACCGCATGCACGGCTTCCCCGTCGAGCCGCTCCGCCATGAGCTCGATGCAGGCGCGGAATGCCTCGACATCGGCGAGGAGCGGCGTGATGTCCTTGAAGAGGATCCCGTCCTTCGGGAAGTTCGGTACGTCCCGGATGCGCGCGCGCAGGAGGCTCACGCGTTCGTCGCTCATCGCACCTCTTTGGATCCGGCCACATAGGCTGCGACGCCGAGATGGTCTGGCTGTGTAGCCTCGATGCTGAGCGGCGTGACGGAGATGAACCCCTCTTCGAGCGCCTCGGTGTCCGCGCCTTGGACCGGCTCGCTCGTCGCGCCCCCGGGACCGCCAATCCACAGGTAATGCCGTCCTCGTGGATCGTCGCGCACCTCGACGTCATCCGAATACAGGCGAAGCCCAAGACGCGTCGCACGAACCCCCTTGGGCGGGACCGGCGGGAAGTTGATATTCAGCAGAACGGCTTGGCCCTGCGGCGCTGTGGTCTGCAAAAGCTGCCTGCAAAAGCGTTTGGCGTACTGCGCAGCGCCTTCCATGTTGGTGGAGGAGTTCGATAAAGCGATGGAGCGCACTCCGCGCAGCGCTCCCTCTCGCGCAGCGGCCACCGTGCCGGAGTAGTGGACGTCGTTGCCGAGGTTTGGCCCGTGGTTGATCCCGGAGACCACCATATCCGGCCTTCGTGGCAAGAGGTCTTTCAAGAAGAACGCGACGTACACGCAATCTGCCGGTGTGCCGTCGACCGCCCAGACATGTTCCTCGACTTCGTGAAAACGAAGTGGATGGTGGAGCGTGATCGAATGGCTTTTCGCACTCTGCTCGGTTTGCGGTGCCACCGTGTACACATCGGCAAACGTGGCCAAAGCGGTTCGAAGCGCGAGGATGCCCGGCGCATCGATCCCATCGTCGTTGGAAACCAAGAGGAGTGGGCGGTCGGACATGCGCTCAACGACCTATCGCGGAAGCGCAACGCGGGCAACGGGATTGACCTGCCTGGGTTTGGACGAGAGCTCGGTGAGTTGAGGGAGGGCCGGCGGGCTTTCGCCCTCCGGTCCGCCATTGGTCGGGGCGACTGGATTTGAACCAGCGACCCCCTCACCCCCAGTAAGGTGCGCTACCAAGCTGCGCTACGCCCCGTCCAACCTCTCTACGAGAGGCAGCGGACTCTAACCCAGGGCGCGTGGAACGCAAACCAAAGACCCACAAAAGCGCTCGAAAAGCACCTTCAGGCCTCGGGACCACGCTTGACTGTGACCGGGACCACCTTGTGCACCGTCACCTGAAGCGGCGCCGCTTCGACTGGTTCGCTTCGCGCTGCCGAAAAATCATCGAGCAGCTCGGCCAGCTGTTGGCGCAGGCCAAGAAGCTCGGCGCGCAATGCCACCTCGCGCTGTGCGCGGGGCTCCGGAGGGCTGCTGCGCTGATGGCGACCCAGATCGCGGATGCGCTTACGGGCCCCGGGGATCGTGTAGCCCTCATCGTGCAGGAGCTGGCGAATGAGCATTGCAAGCTCGACGTCTTTGCGGCTGTACTGCCGATGCGCACCCCGCGTCTTTTTGGGACGAAGCGCCGGAAACTCGGTTTCCCAATAGCGCAGAGCGTGAGGCTTGACGCCAACGATGTCCGCGACTTCGCCAATCTTGAAAAACAACTTATCAGGCAGTTGGGTGCGCCGTGTCATGGTTCCGCTCAGAAGTCGTTTGGCGAACCCGCGCCGTCCTCGTCCGTGCGATGCGGGTTCAGCACTGTTTTGAGTACCTGACTGGGCTTGAACGTCAACACGCGTCGTGCGCTGATCGGAATGGGGGCGCCCGTCTGCGGGTTTCGGCCGATACGCTCTTTCTTTTTGCGCACCACGAAATTTCCGAACCCTGAGATCTTGATCTTCTCTCCGTCGGCCAACACGTCTTTCATCGTGTCGAAGACGGCCTCGACGACCTCCGCCGCCTCCTTCTTCGAGAAGCCCCCAACCTTCTCGTAGACGGCATCGATGATTTCCGCTTTCGTCATTCGGTCTGTTCCTCCCAGAGGCCCGGTATGGCGGAGAGAACCACAAATCGGTTTGAATCTCAAGGGTTTGGCGCGCCCTCGGCAATAGAAAGGTGCGTATTCTCACACATCGTGAAATACCGCTTATCGGATGGTGGCTTCGAAGCGATCGCTCGCAAGCTTGGCAAGCGACGCGTGGACTTTGTCCACGCGTTTATCCGTCAGCGTCCCATCCGGATCACGGTAAGTCACGCGAAAGGCGAGGCTTCGATGTCCGTCTGGAATCTGGTCGCCCCGATAGAGGTCGAACAGCCGGACCGACTCGGCCAGGCCCTTCGACACCTCGCGCAACGCATCGGCGATCTCGCCTGCGCTAAACTGATCACGGACGAGCATCGCAATGTCGCGTGCCACCGCCGGATACTTCGGAAGGTCGCGGGCCTGCGTCGGTCCTAGCTCTTCGGATAAGGCGTACAGGCCTTCGACGTCTAGCTCGGCGTAGATCACGCGGCCGATGAGCCCGAGATCGTCGCCGACGTCCGGATGCATCTCCCCGACGAAACCAACCGGGCGGGACGCGAGCGTCACGCGCGCGCCGCGCTTCGGATGCAAAAAGCTCGGCAACTCGCCGACCGTGAGCTTGGGCTTTTGGCCAAAAACGCGCTCGAGGACGGCTTGGATGACCCCCTTGCCGTCGTATAAGTCAAACGACTGCTCGCCGCCGATCCAACCCGCGCGCTGGCCCGCCAAGGTGATCGCGAGCACGGTGTCTTCGCGAGGAAGCGTATCATCAGTCGGATGGAACGTTCGGGCGAGCTCGAAGAGCCTCACTTCGGTCGCGCCGCGACGCTGCGCGCGAGTCGCTGCAGCCGTGAGCCCCGGCAACAGGGACGTTCGCATCACGGAGCGCTCTTCGGAAAGCGGGTTTGCGAGGGGAACCGCATCGATCGATACCCGGGCCTTCCGGAGGTCGTCGATCGATAAAAAGCCATAATTTACAGCTTCATAGAGGCCGGAGGCCACGGCTGCTTCGCGGAGGCGGTCGACGAACTTGAGGAGGCCCGAGGTGCCGGCCTCGGACGGGTGGACGCGCGGGACCGCCGTTGGAATCTCTTCGTAGCCACGCACGCGCGCGACTTCTTCGATCAAGTCGACCTCGCGCCCTAGGTCGGGTCGCCAGCTCGGCGCGTCGGCGATGAACGCGTCGTCGCCTTGCTCGACAACTTGACAGCCGAGCGATTCGAGGATGCGGAGGCTTTCCTCTTGCGGCACCGGCGTGCCGAGAAGCTGGGCCGCTCGGGCCGGTCGAAATCGAATGGAGTTCGGCTCAAAAGGTATCGAGATACGATCGATGGCGGTCGTCGCTGCCGCACCGCCACCAAGCTCCGCGATGAGGGACGCTGCACTCGCGAGAACGCGTGGAACCGCTCCCGGATCGACGCCGCGCTCGAATCGGTGACTCGAATCGGTATGTAGGCCGAGACGCCGTGACGTACGGCGAATCGATCGGGGATCGAAGTAGGCGCATTCGATCAGGACGTCGCTGGTCTCGTCGCGAATCTCGGTGTCCCGGCCGCCCATGACGCCGGCGACGGCGACTGGGCCGTCGGCATCACAGATCAGCAGATCGTCCTCTGTGAACGTACGCTCGACTTCATCGAGGGTCGCCATCTTTTCACCCTGAGTAGCGCGACGGACGAGGACCTTGGGCCCAGCAAGCCGTTCAAGATCGAAGGCGTGAATCGGATGACCCCACTCCAGCAAGATCAGATTGGTTGCGTCGACGACGTTCGACAGCGCCCGCAGGCCAAGATTGTGAAGCCTGTAGCGGAGCCAGAATGGAGAGGGAGCGATTTTGACACCCGAGACGAGCGCGGCACCGTATCGTGGACAGCGATCGCCGTCGGCGATCTCCACGAAAATCGCAGGGAGCTTCGGCGTGTCGACCGCCTCACTGTCGTTGTCCCACAGGGGCGCCAGCTTGGTCGTCGGCTCGCCAGCCTGGAACGAACCGGCGGCAGCAAACGAACGACGCGGCCCAGCGGCCTTGCGCGACGTGAAGCCCACGCCCAATAGCACTCCGATTTCACGCGCGATCCCTACGTGGCCCAGGCAATCGGGGCGGTTCGGCGTGAGCCCGATATCGAGAATCACATCGTAGAGGTCGAGAGCGTCCGCCACGCTCGTGCCTGGAAGCGCTTCGGTGTCCGGGTCGACGACGAAGATCCCGTCCGCGTCGATGCCGATCTCGAGCTCCGCCTCACTGCAGATCATGCCGTTGGACTCGGCGCCCGCGACCTTGCGTGGGGCGATCTCCATCCCGTTTGGCAAAACAGCGCCGGAGCGGGCGAACAAAACCCGGCCGCCGGGCTCGGGCACATTCGCCGCGCCGCAGACGACCTCCAGCTCGTTCTCGCCGTCGAAGACGGTGACGAGGGTCAGCTTGTCTTTTTTGGGAAGCGGGCTTTTCGCGCGAACCTCGGCGATGACGACGCCAGTGAGGTTTTTGCCCTTCTCCTCCATCGCTTCGACTTCGAGCCCGGCGAGCGAAATACGATGCGCAACTTCGTCGACACCCGCGTCGACGGGGCAGAGCTCTTGCAACCAACGAAATGAAACCAGCATCGCTCTTCCTAAAACTGCGACAAGAACCGAACGTCGTTCTCGTAGAGGAGCTTGATGTTGGGGATACCGTACTTGAGCATGGCGATGCGGTCGAGACCCATGCCGAACGCGAATCCGGTGTACTTCTCGGCGTCGTAGCCGACGTTTTCGAATACGACCGGATGAATCATGCCGCAGCCGAGGATCTCCATCCATCCGGTACCCTTGCACACACGACACTGGGTGGTGCGCGCACGGTCGCCCTCCCACGCTCGGCAAAAGACGCAGCTCATGTCGACCTCGCCTCCGGGCTCGACGAACGGGAAGTAGCTCGCGCGAAAGCGAACGGCGATGTGCTCATCGAAGAGGCGACGGAGGAACAGCGTGAGCACGCCTTTCAGCTCGGCAAAGGTGACGTCTTCATCGACCAGGAACCCTTCGAGCTGAAAGAACATGGGCGAATGGGTGGCGTCGTCATCGCGCCGGTAAACAGCGCCGGGCGATACAATCGCGAGGGGGGGCTCGCGCTTCATCATCTCGCGGATTTGGATCGTCGAGGTTTGCGTCCGCAGCAGCACGCTTTGGGCATCTATCGAGCCTGCGGCCCCTATGAAAAAGGTATCCTGCTCGTCCGTTGCGGGATGATCCGGCGGAAATCCGAGCTTGTCGAAGCAGTTCTCGTAGAGCTCGACTTCGGGGCCGTCGGCGATGTCAAAACCGAGCGAAACGAAGATGTCGATCACTTCGTTCCGAACGCGTGTAATCGGATGAAGCCGGCCGGGCATCTGCCAGCGACCCGGCAGCGTCACATCGAGCGGCGGACCGGTTAGCTCCGCTTCGCGCGCGCTGCGGTGAATGCTTTGGAGGGCTTCGTCGAAGGTCGCTTGAATTTCTTGCTTGAGTGCGTTGGCCGCCTGACCGAGCTCGCGTCGCTGCTCCCCTGGCAGCTTTGGCATGAGCTTGAGGAGCTTGGTGAGCTCGCCTTGGGGCCCTACATACCGCCCGTTGATCAAACGCAGCTCGGGTTCACTACGCGCAGCGCGCAATGCTTCGGCGTAGGCGCCACGGATTTCGGCAAGCCCGTTCTCGAACGTCTGAACCGCATCAGGCTCTGCCATGGCGCGTCCTGACGATGTTAATCGATGGCTTCGACGACGGCTTTGAATCCGCCCGGATCGGAGTACGCGATCTCGGCGAGAACCTTGCGGTCGAGTGCAATGTTGGAGCGCTTGAGCCCCGAGATGAACTGGCTGTAGTTGATGCCATTGCTACGGGCCGCAGCGTTGATTCGGGCGATCCAAAGACGTCGGTATTCACGCTTCTTCGTGCGGCGATGCTTGTAGGCGTCCTGCCAGGCGTTGTGGACCTGCTCGATCGCAACGTGGAACGCCTTGCGGCGTGCTCCGTAGTAACCTTTCGCGTGCTTGAGCACGCGATTGCGGCGGCGTCGGGCTTTGAAGCCTCGTTTGACTCTGGGCATGGGGCGTTCTCCTTAGAAGTCTTAGAGCTCGTAAGGAACCAAACGCCGGATGCGTGGTTCGTCGCTCGGGTGGACCATGGAGTTCTTTTTGAGCTTCCGAAGTCGATTGGCGGACTTACCACGCATGATGTGCTGCTTTCCGGCTGTGGAACGACGAATCCGCCCGCCACCGGTGGCCTTGAACCGCTTCGCAGCAGCACGCTTTGTCTTCATCTTGGGCATCTGACTGTCCTCACTTGAAGCTCCCGAACCAGCGGCGCCCGCGGCCAGGGAGCGGAGAGCACGCTGTGTAGCGCGTGCCCCTCCCGGGTCAAGGGGGACACGCTGTGCCTCCAAAATCCGTGCGGTTTCCAGTGCTTGAAGGCCACAGCGCGAAAACCGGAGCCCTGATGGGTTTTCGCGGTGTGGCTGCTAAGTGTCCGAAAGGACTTCATTCCCGAGGGGGGAGCGTGTCCCCTTGGTCGCTACACCGAGCGGGCCTTGGAGCCGGCGCCTTCGCTGTGCTTCCTATCGAGCAGGTTGGGCTTTGGCACGCGGAGCCAGAATGGCGGTCATGGTGCGGCCTTCGAGGCGGGCTGAAGTCTCGATCATCCCCAAGTCGTCCACCGCTTGGACGATGGCGTCGATCTGGCGTTGCGCCGTTTCGGGGTGGGTGATCTCCCTGCCTCGGAAGCGGACGGTGATCTTCACCTTGTTGCCCTCTTCGAGGAACCGGCGCACGTGCTTCGTCTTGAACTCGAGGTCGTGATCGTCGGTCTTCGGGCGAAGCTTGATCTCTTTGAGCGCGATCTGCGTCTGCCGCTTGCGGGTCTCTGCCTGCTTCTTCTTTTCTTCGTACTTGAACCTGCCGAAGTCCATGATCTTGCACACGGGCGGGCTGGCCTTCGGGTTCACCTCGACCAAGTCGAGGTCGAGACCTCGAGCCATCCGACGTGCTTCGTCGGTGTTCAAGACGCCCAACATTTCGCCCTCGGCTCCGATGACACGGATCTCGGGCACTCGAATGCGATCGTTGACGCGTGGACCAAAATCCCGCGGCCGATCGCGCGATCCAAAGCGCGGTCTAGCGATGACTATCTCCTCTTGTTGAATGCGTAGCGGAAGGCGGCTTGTTCTCCTGCGCGAGGCGATCGAACACTTCCGACAACGGGATGAACCCGAGGTCCTTGTTTTCGTCTCGCGAACGGAGCGCCAAGCCCTGCCCATCTACTTCTTTTTGACCAATCACGCCAAGATACGGAATCCGCATCAGGCGAGCTTGGCGAATCTTTGCGCCCAGCTTGTCGCTGCTCAAATCGGCGGTGACCCGGAAGCCTCGTTCCTCGAGCTCTTGCTGCACGTTCTTCGCATATTCGTTGAACTTCTCGCTCACCGTCAACAGCGCGATCTGCTCGGGTGCGAGCCAAACGGGGAACGAACCGCCTACGTGCTCGGTGAGCACGGCGAAAAAGCGCTCGATGGACCCCAAAATTGCCCTGTGAAGCATCACCGGCCGGTGGGCGGTGTTGTCCTCGCCCACGTAGCTGAGGTCAAAACGCTCCGGAAGGTTGAAGTCCGCCTGAATGGTGCCGAGCTGCCAGGGGCGACCAATTGCATCCTTGAGATGGAATTCGATCTTGGGTCCGTAGAACGCCCCCTCGCCCTCGGCGATCTCGTAGGGGAGCTCTCTGGCTTTGACGGCTTCTTCCAGCGCCAGTTCGGACTGGTCCCAGACCTCGTCGGCGCCAAGACGCTTCTCCGGCCGCGTGGCGATGACGATGCGCACGTCGGTGAAGCCGAAGTCCCGGTACGCGTCATACACCAAGTCGAGGAAGCTCTTGATTTCGTCTTGCACCTGGTCGAGCGTGCAGAAGATGTGCGCGTCGTCTTGTGCGAAAGTGCGAACACGCGTCAGCCCTTGCACTACGCCGCTTCGCTCGAAGCGATGCAGACGACCGAAGTCGGCCATGCGCATCGGAAGGTCACGGTAGCTACGCTTGGTCATACCGTACATCAGGCAATGACTCGGGCAGTTCATCGGCTTCACCCCGAAGCGCAGAGACTCGCCGAACGCCTGTGTCCACTCCTCCGCGTTCTTTGGCGGCCGCTCTTCGATCCTTCGCTGTAACTTTTCGAGGTTCTCAGACGTCGCCGCCATGTACATATTCTCTGCGTACGACGGCAAGTGCCCCGAGGTGTGAAACAGCTCGTTGTCGAAGATCTGCGGTGTGATCACTTCTTCATAGCCGTAGCGCGCGTAGAGGGAGCGGACGTAACTTTCGAGGAGGTTGTAGATCGTGGAACCACGCGGGAGGAAAAACGGCGAAGCAGGCGCATGAGGATGGAACGCGAAGAGCTTGAGCTCCTTGCCGAGCTTGCGGTGGTCGCGCTTCTTGGCCTCTTCGAGCTGCTTGAGATGCGCGCGCAGCGCCTTGGGCGAAGCGAACGCTGTCCCATAGATGCGCTGGAGCATCGGGTTGCGCTCATCTCCGCGCCAGTAGGCGCCCGCCACACTGGTGAGCTTCACCGCCTTGAGGAAACCGGTCGACGGAACGTGCGGCCCTTCGCAAAGATCGACCCAGTCGCCGTGGCGGTAGAGCGAAATCGGATCGTCGAGCCGCTCTAGGTGCTCCAGCTTGAAGCCCTCGTCGAGCGACTGCAGCAAGGCCCGCGCGTCATCGCGCGTGACGACCTCCCTGCGGAAGGAGCTGTCCGCTTCGACAATCTCGGCCATCTTCTCTTCGATCGCGCGGAGGTCTTCTTCGGTGAACGAGCCCTCAGGCTTCGCGTAGTCGTAGTAGAAGCCATCGTCGGTCGCGGGCCCAAAAGCGACCTTGGTACCTGGGAACAGGCGCTGCACGGCATCGGCCATGACGTGGGCGCTCGAGTGGCGGATGATCGGCAGGGCATCGGCGTCGTGGGCGCCGATCGGCTTGACCTCGGAAGCCCCATTGGGGACGGGTGAGTGCAGGTCGTACACCTTCCCGTCGACCCGGGCCGCCACCGTGTCCTTCCCAAGCGCGCCGCGCTCCTCGAGGACCTCGCGCGCAGTGCGCGCTGTCGCTTCGTTCGTCATTGGGTGGTAAAAAAGGCCGTCAAGGCAGGACTTGTGACACACGGTGCCCCGATTGCAAGGGCAGGCTGGGCAGGCCCTCTGCTACCCTGAAGTGGGGGCTCCTTGATTGGAGCAGAATGGGGAGAGGGAAATGATTGCTCGTAAAATTGTCATGGCTGCGCTCTTTGTTGGGCTGGCAGCGGTCTGGGGTTGCGGTGACGCCGACGGGGCTCGACTGGATTGCAACACGTGCCCAGACGAAGGAACCACATCGGGATGCGCCGCCGCCTACTCAGGTTGCGACCAGGTTCCCGTCAGGTCGGTTCGTCGGACCTGCGTCGACACCGTGACCGCTCAATTCAGCAACGCGGGATGCGGCTAGTCGAGGGGGACTAGCGGGCGCGGCGAGATTCGTCGTGATCGGGCTGGCGTAGAAGATCCCGAAGTCACTCGGGGTGGTGGAGACGCTCGCCCTAGGCCTCGACCGACTCCCCATCGATCACGCGCCGCGCGAGCGAGCTGTAAAGCTGGGTCGGCGCGAGCCGGCGAATGTCGTCGTCGCTGGTGATCTCGGCGACGACCCTCTTCGTCCGAACCGACGCGTACCAATGCACTGCCCGCGTCGTCGCGTCGATGACCTCCCGGCCGTCCACCCCGCCTCGGTATGCGCGAAACCAATGCGCGCTAATCTCGGGGCTCAGTGGAAAGAACACCTTGGGGTCGCAGATGCGAAGGTCGCCGGCGCAGCTGTTGGTACACATGGCCTGCAGAAGATGCGGCCCAAGCGCGTAGCGGCGCCTTCCCTGTTCGACGGACATCTGAGCCATCTCGTCGACGCAGCCACGCACAAACGAATGACCCACAACGCTTCCGACGACGGCGTTGTTCACCGCGAGATGGTAGTGGGATTCGATCCGTTGGAACGCACGATAGCCATGCGGCACGCGCCGATACACATCACGAAGCGCCGTCATCGCGTAGGCCTTGGCCTTGACCCGGGGATCCCGGGAACGGACCACGTGCCCAGGGAACACGATCCGTTCTTGGCCAATGAAGGCACCTGCCGCGCGCCGAACGTCGTCGAACGGGCGAATTGTGAGCGTGTCGGTGTCCAGGTAAACGCCACCGTCCCGAAGCAGCAACGCCATGCGTGCCACATCGGAGCGGGCCGCGGGGGACTCGAGCTCTCGGCAGAGATCGGCAAGCCCCGGTCCTGCGACCTCGTCACACAACCGTTGGTCATCGAGCGCGACCAACTCCACGTTTGGAAGTTCGCGCAACGCGGCCACATGGGGGGCCTCCTCGAGGGGATCGGCGTGATGGAGACGGACCACGTCGAATCCACCGTGCGTCGCAGCAGACCGAATCGCCAACGCGTGCAGGTACGCAAGGCGTGTCCCGTACCAGACGAAGTGCGCCGTCGAAGGGATCACCCCGAGCCCCGATGGCGGCGCCGGACGTTCATGGGCATGATCCACGTGGTGATCGTGGCAAGGCCCAATTGCTTGGGGGCATCGACACGAATGAAGGCGAGGTTTCGCCCACGCCGCCGCACCGTGGCGTGAATCTCGACTTCGGAGCCGGGCGGCGCGATCGATATCAACGAGAAGTGCGCATCGTGACTCAACGTCGTCTCGCTCATTGGCGCAACCCTAGCCGACCCGAGACACCGAGCAATCGCTCGCGGCTCACCGCGCGTCTCGCCAGATCAACGCCATGGGCGGCCCGTTCATCGCCAGCCGTGGGAGATCCAACGGATGAACTGTGTTCCCATGACATCCGCCACGCCGCGGTCACCCACGGCGGCCTATACGCACCCCAACTATGCCGCCGGCGCGGCAATTCAACACCCGCGGTTCGGGTTTCGACACACGGATTCAGAAAACGCAAATGGCGAAGAAACAGAAACCGCGCCAAGTGCTCGTGATCACTTGGTAGGCACGGGCAGGATTGAACTGCCGACCCCTACCGTGTCAAGGTAGTGCTCTCCCACTGAGCTACGTGCCTGTTCATCATGTCCACCCAGGGTGGAAGCGGCGTCTTAACCCTGACCCCAAGGGGTGTCAACCCCGTAAACCCGACGCTTCGCGTCGGCCACGGGGCTTTGCGCCGCCCTCTTGATAATCGGACCCCGCGGCAACCCCTCGACGACGCAGTCGCTTTGCAGGGTGGGCTTTGCTTATTGATTGGGGCGCTGATAAGCCGAGCGTTCGATGAGCGCCGATCCTTCGAGTCAAAAGGAGCCTAGCGGGCTGCGGCCGCTGCCATCGGTCAAGATGGCGCTGCTGCCGAACGAGCTTCGGGCGCGCCGCACCCGCCGACTGCTTCTCGGGGCTGTGATCGGGGCCATCGTCCTCGGCGTGCTGCTGCTTTGGATCGCACGCAGCGTCATACCAAACGCCTGGGCATGGATGGAAGATGCACTCGGCCGCCAGGATGCTCAGCTCGCGGCCGACCTCGGGGTCAACGATGGCCTGTTGCCCGTAGACCTGGACGCCGGAGTCGAAGAAGAGCTCAGCGAAGACGAAGCCCTCGCGCTGGCCCGATCGCGACCGAACGCGCGCTACGAGACTCCGTTCGGAGGCGTGCCGAGCTTCCGTGGCGCGCTTCTAAACGCCGGGCTCGAACCCGACGAGTGCACCGCGATCGAACGAGCGCTTCAGCACATCGTCGACTTCCGGCGCTGCCGCCCCGAGCACAAGCTCATCGTCGAGCGGGACGAGAACGCCGACCTCGAGCGTTTCGAATACCATCCTTCAGCAACGGAGTTCGTCGAGGTCACCCGTGGCGAAGATGGCGTATTTCGCGCAGAACAAATCAGGGTCAAGGTCGAGCGAACACCGATCGCACGTGCTGGCTCGGTGGAAATCTCGATCGGCGATGGCTTGCTCGAGCTCGGGCTTCCAGCCGGCCTTGCGACGTTTTTCGTCGAAGCATTCGAGGGTCAGATCAACTTTGCCGTGCAGGCGCGAAAAGGCGACGTATTTCGGATCGTCGTCGACGAAGAACGCGTGGACGGCGAGTTTCTCCGCTATGGCCGAGTGCATGCGCTCGAGTACGACGGGCAGCGCACCGGCAAGGTGCAAGCGTTTTACTACCAAGCAGGCGGCACGGTCGGCCAGTTCTACGACGAGAGCGGCCGCGCGATGCAAGGCGGCTGGCTGCGCACCCCTCTCCGATACGACCGACTTTCCTCTCGGTTTAACCCGCGACGTTTTCATCCGATTCTCAAACGCACGATGCCCCATCTCGGGGTCGACTATGCGGCGGCCACCGGCACGCCGGTCTGGGCCGCGGCCGACGGACGGGTGACCTTCGCGGGACGCAGAGGACCGAACGGAAACCTCGTGGTGATTCGTCACAGCGGTGGCTTTGAAACGGCCTACGCACATTTGCACCGGATCAAGAGCGGCATTCGCCCGGGCACCTACGTAAAGCAGCGCGCGCTGATCGGTTTCGTAGGATCGACCGGCCGCTCCACCGGGCCACACCTGCATTTCGGTCTCAAGAAGTACACGAGGTCGATCGATCCACTCACCGAGCTCAACGGCCCCGGTCTGCGAATGGCCTCGCGCAATTTGCCTTCGTACAAGAGCGCGCTGGCGGAATGGCAGGCCCTATTGGGGGGCATCGAAAACGTGCCCGTCGTCGTTGCAGGCGCCGATGAGCCGCTCGTCGAGCAAGTCGACGAAATCATGGACTGAGGCCTGAGCCAAGGTTAGGCTGGCCGCGGTGTTGGACCGGTCCGCCGCGCTCGATCGATTGGTGCTCGCGGTCGTCTCGCTGCTGACCGTTTGGGGCATCTGGTCGTTTGGAATCTGGGACCCTTGGGAGCTCGACGCCGCGAACACGGCGCGCGTGCTCTCCGAAACCGGTCGCAATCCTTCCATTCACACTCCCCCTTCGACCCGTCTGATCGCCGTAGCGCTCGACATCTTTGGTATTCGCGAATGGTCGGGGCGGCTTCCCGGGGTGCTCGCCGCTTTGCTCAGCTGCGCATTGACCTTCCTGCTGCTGCGCAAGGACTACGGACGGCGCGCCGGTGTGATCGGCGTAGCCGTGATCGCATCGACTCCGCTGTTCTTGCTCAATGCGCGGCTGCTCATGGGAGCCGCAGTCGAGGTCTTCGCACAGACCTGGGTCGGGCTGACCGCGCTGGCCGTCTGGTCTTCGCCACGGGGCAGCGGGCGAGCGCTTGGGAGCTACGTCCTCCTTGCGCTCGGGCTCGCGCTGAGCAGCGATGCGAGCGGGGTGCTCCTCGGCCCTCTGCCGCCGATCCTCGCAGTTGCAGCCTTGAGCCTGCTCTCGGACGACAGGGGTCGCGGAAACCGGCTCGCTCGCTGGCTCATTCCTGCCATTGCAGCAGTCCTGCTGCTCGGGGTGGCGCACGCGGTTTCCCTAGACGATCCGGAGTTTAGCATCTGGCTTGGAGGAGGCGCCGTGGGAGGCAGCCCGCCTACGTTCGACAAGGCTCTCGAGCTGATCTTTCATGGATTCGCGCCCTGGAGCGCCGCCCTCCCCCTCGCCGCGATCTGGGTCCTCGCACCTCGGCCGGCCCGCAGCGAGAGCGCGCAGAACCTAGCCTGGATGCTTCTGCTCTGGTCCGCGTTTGAGTTCGTGTCGTGGACCGTCGCCGCGTCACGGTATGGAACGCCGCCGTACCTCGCGCTGGTTCCCCTGGCGGGACTGGTCGCGATCTGGATCTTGGAGGTCAGCCAAGAGCCCGTCGCACGTTGGCCTGCCGCCGCTGTCGTCGCCCTCCTGCTCGGCCTGCTCATCCGCGACTACGCTTTGTATCCAAACAGCCCGCTTGCAGCCCTCGCCGTCGACGGGCTCGACGTACCGGACGTGTACAATCCGATCGGGCAATGGGCGCTCGTGCTCGGGGTGAACGCGGCGCTACTTTGCCTGATGTTGCTGAGCCATGAACGGGTCGCTCGACCAGACGTCCGCAGGGGCGTGCGGTGGATTCGCGACAAATGGAACATCGGCGGAGCGCATCGGGCTTGGCTTCTCGTCGCCTCGCTTCTGGTTGCCGCTTGCTTCGTGTTTGGCTTGATGTGCTTCGTGCTGGATCTCCAAATCGCGTCACTTGCTCTGCGAATGGGCCGAGCTCTGCTTTTCGTTCCTTTCGTGCTGGCCGGCTTGGTATTCGGATTGCCCTGGTTGCGATTCGCATATGGGCGACTCGGGACTCGACGAGTGTACCCAACCCTCGGAGGCGGCTTGCTGGTTGGAGCGTTCATCGCACTTTCATTTCAGCCTGCGCTCGGCCAGCACTTCTCTCCCAAACCGGTTTACGACGCGTACGCCGAGCTCAGCGCGGGGAATCGGCAGCCGCTCGCCTCGTACAAGCTGCCATCGACCGCAGCGCGCTACTACACCAATGCGCCCGTCGAGGAGATCGGCAGCCAAACCGATCTCTTCGACTTCCTGGGAGAAGGCGGGCAACGCTGGGCGGTGATCAAAGCCGGTAGCCTGCCGGGCCTCAATCGCGCATACCGGCGCAAGACGGGCGAGCACCTGATCGTCGCCGACGCACGGAGCGCACGCTTGCTCTTGATCGCTGCTCGGGCGATCGATGGACGGGACAACCAAAACTTCATCGCCACCGCCATCTTGGATGTCGATCCCGAACCTCAACACAGGGTTGGCGCCAGCTACGACGACCGGATCGAGCTCGTCGGATACGACCTCGAGCTCCCGGGCGACGGCTCGGTTGGCGCAGGCCAACGCTTCGAGATCACCTGGTTTTGGCGTGTGATCGGCCAGGCCCCCGTAGGGTACCAGGTCTTCGTGCACATCGATGGCTTCGGCTTGCGGCTCAACGGCGATCATGTGCCCGTTGGCGGCCGGTACCCAATCAAGCTCTGGGATGAGGGAGACGTGATCGCCGATTCACAAGAGCTCACCGTTCCTGCAAACTATCGTGTCGGCGACTACGCGATTTACGTGGGCTGGTTCAGCGGAAACAAACGCCTCGAGCTGGA
>Ga0224508_10001746_pt1 | contig 19227 bp, 19 predicted proteins | sample SF_Jan12_sed_USG_4_FD_170157 | JGI IMG/M metagenome (GOLD analysis project Ga0224508, IMG submission 170157) | Sediment microbial communities from San Francisco Bay, California, United States - SF_Jan12_sed_USGS_21 | ecosystem: Environmental > Aquatic > Marine > Sediment | place: USA... | reverse complement strand
AAAAGAGGGGCAGCCAATGGATAGGGTAGCCGCACAAGTTGGGTATCAGTCCGAAACGGCTTTTAGCCGGGCCTTCAAACGGCAGTACCAACAAAGCCCCGGTAGGTTCCGTCGCTCACGGTCAACTTAAATAAGTTACCAGAAGCCTTATTTGTACTTGTCATAAAGCCCCCGGTTTTCCCGGATCAGCTCCACCACCTTCTGTAGTCGCCGCACCTTGGTTTCTGGACGCTTGGCTTCGGTGATATACTCCGTTAGTTCTCGTTTACGGGTCAGATTAAATTCCTCAAAGCGGGCTTGCAGGTGCTTATCATGTTGAAACGCCTCCAAAATTTCCAGAGGTATAACTAAGGGTTTTTTGCGAGGGGCACTGGCTTTGATCACATTCCCGGACTTCTGATTGGCAATGGCCTCCTCCACATAAACTTTCACAACTTTGGCTGAAACCTCATCCAATGATTTGAAACGCCATTGCCGCAAGGCTTTGGTTTTCCCTTCCTGGGCATTGATCAAGACCTTTAGCCGGTCATTTAGTTGTGCCCCTTGAAAGAACCAGATGCCAGCATATCCTTTAAAGGCGCTCAAGCCCACCACATTTTTCCCATCAAGTGTGTACACCGGGTAGCCCCACTTTACGGATTCCTGCAACTCTGTAGAAGCAATTACCTCTCGCAATAACTGCAGTACTTCCGACCATTGCAATTTTTTTGTAATATATTCATCAACTTGTTTCAGATATTCCATGGGATTGTCTTTCCGTGTAAATGGATGATTTATTTAATTTATTAAATATTCCTTAATCTTTTTCTAAATTATAGTTGCATAAAAAGAGATAGTTATGAAACCAATCTACCTAATATTTTTGGCAGCGGCATTTTGCTTTTGCCAGGCTCCGGAACAATCAACTTCTGATGAACAAACCGAAGTGCTCCCGGCCCAAACCCAGGACAACGACATCGAAGCTCGCATTGCCTCACTGGGCATCGAACTGCCGGAAGTGGGTGCTCCGGTGGCCAATTATGTGAATACCGTGCGTACAGGCAATCTGGTATTTACTTCGGGGAAAGGCCCTCTGCAAGCCGATGGCACCTACATAACCGGTAAAGTGGGGGCGGACCTTACAGTCGAGGAAGGGTACGAAGCCGCCCGCTTGACTGCCATTCAACAATTAGCTGCTCTCAAGGCAGATTTGGGTGATTTGAACAAAGTTAAGCGAGTGGTAAAAGTACTGGGCATGGTAAATGCGGCCCCGGATTTTACCGATCAGTCCAAAGTGGTGAACGGGTTTTCGGACCTTATGGTGGAGGTCTTTGGCGATGCCGGCAAACATGCCCGTTCTGCCGTGGGCATGGGTTCTTTACCTAGCAACATAGCTGTTGAAATCGAGATGATCTTAGAGGTAGAGGATTAGATAAAGGATTGATTATTCCACCTCAACTCTAATCCCTGAAAAGGCGGCGTTCCCCGAAGGACCATCCAACTCCAAGGTGTCGGTTAGATCATTGATGCTGGAACCCCCATGCGATTGAGCTACACTTAGAGTTTCTGTAGTCTGATGACCCCATCCATGGGGAATACTCACCACCCCAGGCATCATTTGCTCGCTTATTTCCAGGGTAATCGGGATGGAACCTACTCTGGAGGTAACCTGTACTTTTTGCCCATGCTGCAAGTGGCGGGAGGCAGCGTCCCGGGGATTCATTAATAAGGTGCAGCGTTCGGCTCCTTTCATTAGCCGGGGTATGTTGTGCATCCAGCTGTTGTTGCTTCTCAACTGGCGACGCCCGATCAATAGTAACTGTGAATTTTCAGCTTGGCCGTAACTGAGTAGTTTCGTGATATCCAGGGATATGAAATCGGGCACCAATTGAATGCATTTATTATTTGTAAACAATCGTGCCGGCAGACAGGGCTTCAAAGCTCCCAGGTCTATTCCATGGGGTTTGCTCCTTAGCCTGGACAAAGTAAGTCCACCAGGTTTCCAGCTGTTCAGTTGCCCATAAGGGCCGAAGCGCAAAGCCAGATCCAGTAATCTTCGGGGAGTGGACCATCTGACAAATGCCCGTTGCCACCAACGGCCTTTTTTTCTGCCTATGCTATCTAGTCTATGAGTTAAGGTCTTGAAGATTTGCCAATCATGTTGGGTGTCATCTGCTGGCTTGATAAGCGCTGTACTGAACTTGGTAAAATCCCGAACCGCAAAGGTATGGAAGGCCAAGTCATAGTGATCGGTCTCCAACCCGGTGGTAGGAGGCAGGATCACTTGAGCGTGACGGGTAGTCTCATTAATATAAATATCTATGGCCACCTGGAATTCCAGGGTCTTTAATGCTTCGCCCAGGTCATGACCTTGGGGTGTTGACAAAACCGGATTGCCCGCTGAGGTAATGAGCGCTTTAATCTGGCCTTCACCCGGTGTAATTATCTCCTCCAATAAGGCTGCCACCGGAAGCTCCCCGAAAAACTCCGGAAGTTGTCGTATCCTGCTGGCAAAACGACCCTGTTTTCTTTCTGTGCCGTTTTTACCCAGGGCTTTGGCGATGTCCACTGCAGGTTTGGTAAACATAGCGCCTCCAGGTTGGTCGAAATTACCGGTGATCAGGTTCAGAATATGGATCAGCCACTGCACCAGACTTCCGTGAGGTTGGGTGGAAACTCCCATTCTGCCATAACATACCGCGGTTTCGGCGGCTGCGAATTCACGGGCCAGCTGCTGTGCGGAAGCTTTATCAATCCCGGTATTCGGACATAGGTCTTCCGGCAATAATTTAACCAGGTCAAGGAGTTGCTGCCACCCCTGAGTCATGCCCAGCAGTTTTTCTGGCGGTTCCATACCATCCTGGATTAAGGTCTTGACCATCTCCAAGAGCAAAAGAGCGTCAGTACCCGGCTTAATGAACAGATGTTTATGGGCCTTGGCGGCGGTTTCGGAGTATCGGGGGTCAATCACTACCATTTTCCCGCCCCTATCCTGTAGGGCTTTTAATCGCCTGGGGAATCCCCCACAGGTCATGAGGCTACCATTGCTCACCATGGGGTTAGCCCCCAACATCAGCAAATAATGAGTGCGATCGATATCGGGGACAGGGATCATCATCAAGTGTCCAAACATATGTTGGGATACTACATGATGGGGTAATTGGTCCACACTGCTTGCGGAAAATTTATTGCGGGTTTTCAGGCTGCGGGCGAAAGCCGGGCCATAGAGCATGGATCCCATGTTGTGCACACTGGGATTTCCCTGGTAGAGCGCGACCGCATCATTGCCATATTTTTGCTGGACTTCCTTTATTCCGTTAGTCACCAGGTCATAGGCTTCTGGCCAAGCTATTTCCTTCCAGCGGCCATTCACTTTCTTAACGGGCTTCCGCAGGCGGTCAGGATCCTGGTGCAGATCTTGTAAAGCTACTGCCTTGGGACAGATATGCCCCTGACTGAAAGGGTCTTCCGGATCTCCTTTGATAGAAACAATCTGATTTCCTTGATGTTCAATAACCAATCCACACATGGCCTCACACAAGTTGCAGGTGCGAAAATGTTTTTTGATTTGAGACATGGCCCTCCGATGTGATCTTTATTTTCTCAACTTTAACTATCTTAAAGCATGGCAGGTCTTACTAAGATAATCAATAAACAGCTTCAAGCCAGGATTCAACCCGTTTCCGAGAAAGTGGATCTGGAAAATATCCCTATGTTTGCCATTAATTGGCTGGATCTCAACAGCAAAAGCCTCTACAACCTTTACGGATTTCTGGCTTTTCCCCTGGCGCGTTCTATTGGAGCAAAGGCTATTTTCAAAGGTTATCAAACCGAGCTGTTAAAGGACTCTGCAAAGGTAAATAGGGCGGTGCTGCTGATTGTAAAATATCCTAGCCCTCAGGCATTTTTAAGCCTTTTGGGAAGAAAGTTCTTTCAGGTAATCAGCTTGTTGCGCATAAAAGCTGTGCGGAATTTCAATCTGGGGTTTGCACAACTCATTCAGGGTAAATCCGGAGATAAAGAGGATCATTACCTGGTTTATCATTTCCAGGGAGGCACTCTAGAAGCTCAGCTGCCCACACTGCAAGGGCTGGCCCAAGAGCAGCAGTGCCAGCTTTATTTTGTAGCCCAAAAGTCCGCGACTCTTACCATAATAAACCGCGGCCAGGAACGCGCCGTGCCCTTGCCTATGGAGGGATTGGTTATTTTCACTCAATCCGATCGGCAGTCACTTCAGCGATTGGCCGACCACCCTAAAATGGAAGAGCTGCTCTCAGGGAACCAATCGTCCTATCTGAGCTATTTCAAGAGGGTCATTTAATGAATATCCATTTTATCTTGGTCAAGACTGCCAGGGGGGAACATCTAGGGTTTGCTGCTAGAGCTTTAAAAACCATGGGTTTCGACCGACTGCGTTTAGTGAGCAGTCAAGTGCATGATGATCCGTTGGCTGGTAAAACGGCCTACGGTTCGCACGACATTTTGCGGAAGGTAGGTATTTACCAGACACTGGATGAAGCTATCGCCGACCTGGATCTGACCATCGGTACTACTTCAAAACAACGCATTAAGCGATACGACTACCACCATCCCCGGGAGCTAAGAAGTATCCTCGCAGGCAAAGATCCTCATTTGAATAATGTGGGTGTAGTGTTTGGGTCCGAAGAAAATGGGTTAACCACCGAAGAGCTGCAACATTGTGACTTGATAAGCAGCATCCCTTTGACGGCCAAATACCCCTCACTCAACTTGTCTCAGGCTATTCTTATCTATGCATGGGAATTAAGCGGGCTAGCCGATTCTTCTCCTGTCCGTGAAAGCCCTGAAGTTCCCCTGCAACGACACTTAAGGGATCAGGCATCAAAACTGTTGAATAGCCTGGAGCTCCAGGAAAAGCCACTTTTGAAAAGAAGGATGATGGATCGACTTATGTTGGCCGATTCTCAGGATATGGAACTGATTTTGGCCTTTCTGGCGAAGTTGGACCGATCTATGAGCAATCAGTCTTCTAAAGACCCATAAATAACCGTGTAAAGCTTCTCCCAGAAATGTTCCTGGGTAAAGGGCAGCACCTGTGTCATTCCCACAAAGATCAGGTCCTCCGCCGGATCTATAAAATATTTAGTATTGAACAAACCAGCCCATTCGTAGGTCCCCGGTGATTTTACGGTAACTCCCTCCGCTTCATCCAGCCATACCATGAAACCCAGGCCAAAACTAATTCCCGGTGTTTGGCTTATTCCCTTACCTTCACGATTCAGAGCTATTAACTGGTCGGCTTTTATCAGATCAATAGTATGGGCCGCTAGCAATTGCTGATCGTTATAGCGGCCGTCGTTAAGCAGGGCCTGAATAAATTTCGCATAATCCAGAGCAGTGGAAGAAAGTCCTCCGCCACCTGAATAATGGCCATTATCTATAGCCTTGGGATAATCCCACCCTCTGAAGGAACCCTCTCCTTCGGCAATAGACAACCCGTTATCTTCAGTAGTAGTATACAAGGGCACTAATCTCTTTTGCTTGTTTTTAGGCAAGTAAAAATGGGTATCGGACATACCGACTTTATCGAAGATATGTTCCTGAAAATACTGAGCTAAGGTTAGTCCGGATACCACTTCAATAACCCGACCGAGAACGTCTGTATTTAAACCATAGAGGAATTTCTCTCCCGGTTCGAAAACCAGAGGAACTTTAGCCAACCGCTTAATAAATTCTTGAGTGGTCCACTCCTCGTGAGAGAGCCCTACCCCCAACATGTCATAACGACTGTAGACAGCTGCGATCTTTCCAGGGTTGAAATCGCCATAGGTGATCCCGGAAGTGTGGGTTAGCAGGTGCCTTATGGTAATGTCCTTCTCCGCCGGTTTGGTGGTAAAGCTAGAGTCTGATTCTTCAAAAGTATCCAATACCACCATTTCCTTATATTCTGGCAAATACCAGTGAAGAGGATCGTCCAAGCCGATTTTACCCTGTTCAAAGAGCTGCATGATGCCAACAGAAGTGACGGCTTTTGTCATGGATGCGATGCGGAAAATATCGTCATTTCGGTACGGCTCCTGCCCGTTCTTTGATCCTAAACTCTTCTGGCAATCAAGAATACCCCTCCCGCCAGCCAGCCTTTATCTACGGAGCTCAACAACAACTCATCCACCAGATTCAATCTTTGTGGAGAGACATTTGCAGATAGAGGGGGAGCTACCTCCAATTGCTGTCCGGCCAAAGTAAAGGGAAGTAATAGCAGGGAAAGAAAAATTTTCATAACAAGGGATTTTTTTGTGATGGTGAGTACTTCGCAGTATAACGATTTTTGCGGGCACAAAAAAAGCCAGCTGCATAATGCAGCCGGCTGTGTTGGTTTCCAGTTGGTTACCCTTTATTCATCCAGGAAATCTTCAAAGGACATGATTTCAGCTGGTGCCTTATCGTTCTTTACAATGTAATTATTGAGTTTGCCGATACGCTTGGAGCGGATCGTGTCAAACTGTTCTTTGGCGTTATTGAACCGGGTTTCCAACAATTGCAGGTTTTCCATTTCCGAAGGTGATGGGGGATTAAAACCCGCTGCCACTTTACCATAAAGTGTAGCTACCTTTTCCCGAAGCTGCGGCTCCGCAGCGCCTACGTAATTATCGCCGGTAGTGATCACCAATGACTTCTTCAAAGTGGTTAACTCATCGATAACCGGTTGGGCGGTCCTTTTGGAGCTGACATCCTCATCTATAAGGGCTTGCGCCATTTCCAAGTGCTCGTCAATTTGATAAACCAAATAGGCCAAGTCCTGGCACATATCGTACAATTTCTGGGTAGTGCCGGCCAGTGAGATACGATCTGCATCGGTTAAAACAGAAGTAGGGTCATTGATCAACTCAATTTCCGTTTCGTAAGTTTGCTTCCCTTTGGTCATTACGATCTTGTAAGTCCCCGCAGTAACCCGGGGAGCAGTAAACCCGCCAAAAGTAAACGTCTTGCCTTTGGCCATCTTGGGTTGTTTTACCCGGTAGTTCCAGGTCACCAAATTAATCCCTTTGGATTTACCGGGCGCCAATTCTATTAACTTCTTGCCCGAATGGTCTTGCACCTCCATACTCATCTTGCCGAAAATATGGCGCTTCTTGAGGTAGTAAATGATTTTTGCTGCCCGGGTAGGATTAGGACCCACATACTCCATTTCAGTGGCCGTACCTCCAAACCCACTTTCTTCTACGATAATGGTAGGCTGTGATGGGAAAAAGTGCACGTCCTTGGCCAGCACTTCTTGCGTTATCGCCCGAAGAGGACTGATGTCGTCAATAATGATTATTCCACGGCCGTGGGTACCTAATACCAGATCATTGGTTTTACGGTGCATTTCAATGTGGTGTACAGCGGTTGCCGGCATATTGTTGGTAAACCTGTTCCAGTGCTGCCCACCATCAATGGTTATGAACAATCCGAATTCAGTGCCCAAAAATAGCAGGTCGGGGTTCTCAAAATCTTCCTGAATGCAGCGGGTGAATCCGTATATATCATCGGTGGCCAAAGACGTCCAGGTATCTCCGAAGTCTGTGGTTTTGAACACATAGGGCTTCATGTCGTTTTTGGTATGTCCGTCGAATACGGCATAAGCGGTGCCCTCGTTATGGGCACTGGCTTCAATATGATAGCACCAGGTATTTTTAGGAAGTCCGGTAAAATTGGGAGTGGTATTGGTCCAGTTTTTCCCGCCGTCGCGTGTGACCTGAACATTACCGTCGTCAGTACCAACCCATATGACATTCTGGTTAAGATCGGACTCCGCAATGGTAAATATGGTACAGTGGTTTTCTGCTCCCGAATTGTCCCTGGACAACCCTCCCGACTCCTCTTGATTCTGTTTGGCGGGATCATTGGTGGTTAGGTCCGGAGAAATCTTATCCCAGGTATTGCCCATGTCGTTAGACCGGTGCAGGAATTGACTGCCCATATAAAATCGATCCGGTTGGTGCGTACTTACCGCCATAGGTGCGTTCCAATTGAACCTCAATTTGGGATCCCCCGCTACCGGTAAAGGCTGGATGGTTTTGCTCTGATTGCGGTCTACATCGTAGCGCCAAACATTTTCCGCTCCTTGCATTTCGGAATAGATGATATTTTTGGTAGGATGCTTCAATACCCGGAAACCGTCGCCAAACCCCACGTTGTTCCAGTCTCTGGCTTCGATACCGCCAGGTGACCGAGACGGGCCGTACCAGGAGCCGTTGTCCTGCAGTCCCCCATATATATTATAAGGTTCTTCGTTATCCACACTAATATGATAGAATTGGGATACCGGAATATTAGCCACAATTTCCATAGTAGTGGCACCGTCCCAAGTACGGTAAACACCCCCGTCGGTGGCCACATACATGCGATCACTATTGTTGATGTCGAAGGTGATGTCGTGAATATCAGGATGCATATTGCCCAGATTTTTAAAGGTCTTCCCTCCGTCACGGCTGATGGATCCAAATACCCCGGCCTTGGCAACAACGTCCGGATTCCTGGGGTCTATTACAATGCGTGAGAAATAAAACGGTCGCACCACCAGGCCAAAGTCTTTGTTGAGATGACTCCAGCTTTTCCCTCCGTCATCAGAGCGGTATAATCCTTTGTGTTCCGGTTTTTCGGTTTCCAATGCTGCGTAAAGTATGTTGCTGTTAGAGGGCGCTACTGCCATGGCAATTCGGCCTAGCCTACCACTGGGAAATCCCGCATGGATCTTATTCCAGGTTTTACCCCCGTCAGTAGATTTATAAAGTGCGCTGTTCTCCCCACCGGATTCAAAAGACCAGGCGGTGCGCCGGAACTCCCACATAGAGGCATACAACACCATAGGATCATTGCGGTCCATCACTAAATCACCGCATCCGGTACGTTGATTGAAGTACAGGATCTTTTCCCAGGTCTCCCCTCCATCCGCGGATTTATAGACCCCTCTTTCTTCACTATCGCCCCATAGGGCTCCCAAAACTCCCAGGTACATGATTTGATTGTTTTGAGGATCGATTTGTATGCTGCTGATGCGCTCGGATTTGTCAAATCCTTTTTTCTCCCAACTTACTCCACCATCCACAGACTTATACAATCCATCGCCTATGGAGACACTATTCCGAGTCCAGGTTTCTCCGGTACCCACCCAGATCACGTTATCGGCATCTGTAGGATCCAGGGCTATAGCCCCAATGGACTGGGCATGCTCATCGAATATAGGTTGAAAAGAGGCCCCGCCATTGGCTGATTTCCAAACACCGCCTCCGGCAGTTCCCGCATAGATCACTCGATCGTTGGTGGGGTGTGGCTCCAGCTCTACAATACGGCCGCTCATTATGGCAGGTCCTATTTGACGAGCCTCCAGGTCACCAAACAGTTCTTTTCCTTTTAATACAATATCCTGGCTGTTACCAGGAAGGTACATGGCAATCGCCATGACCATAGCTAGTAATAACTTTTTCATAGTCAGTATGGTAAAGGCTATTCTTCGGGAAAAGCAAAGTCGCTGGTGCTTACTTCAGGGTTTAATTCGATGCTGTCGATCATCAAAGGCTGCGATTGACCGCCTTTGGTTCCCTGTGACATTGAAAAAGGGAAGTACAAGCCATCGACTTCCTGATAATCACTCATTTTAATTTGCATGACTGTTCCTTTGGCAGGACCCTGCTTCAATTGGGATTCCTGAGCAATGGGTACATAGGTTTCCGTATCAAAAAAGTAGTAGGAAATGTCTTCAACCTCTTGCCCGTCAACAGTCATGGGTTCTTTAACTACTTTTATTTTATAAGTTTCCGCACCATCGATAGTTTCTGTACCCATTAGTTCTACTGTATAGCCTTTATCCTGGTAGTTGTATAGCGCGTCGGGAAAATCATTGGCTTCTAATTTCTGATTTCCAGTGGCTTCCGCATCGGATTTTTCGGCCTTCATAGTTTGGAAATTAGTACTCCAGAGGGTTTCGCCATCAAACACTCCTTGCTTGAACTCATTACCCTGGAAGGTGACCTTGGTATACTGCCGTCCGTCGGCCATTTGCACTATTTCCAAGGGGAATTCTATTCCGTTTTGGTTGACTTTGGCTATAAGTTTTATTCCCTCTAAGGCTCCCCAAGCTTCTTTACCTCCGGTATTTTCAAAATAACCGCTTACAATTTCATCCACACTCTGAGCCTTAACATTTAGAGAAGATATCGCCAGTACAACTACCAGCGCAAGTGAAAATTTTTTCATGTGACTGAGTTTGATTGTTAATTAATCATTTTTGAAGGGTTAATGATGCTAAAAATTTTCAAAATAAAACAGAGAAAGGTATTTGAACTGTCGATTTTTAGGATGATCGGTAACTCCAGGGTGGTGCGAACTCTTATTATGGCTGATAAAGCACTTTAGGAATAATTCACCTCATGCATATATGCATATTCTTCTTATATTAAGTTGATCAACTTTTCAGAAACTCATGCAAATAATAGAAGCTGCAGATGGTTATGATGCAGTAATTATCGGGTCTGGAGCCGGAGGAGGTATGGCCGCGAAGATCCTGGCGGAGTCCGGATTAAAGGTAGCCATTGTGGAGGCCGGACCAATGTTCGACCCTAAAAATAATGCTCATCGTACGCAACTGCGCTGGCCCTATGAGTCACCTCGTCGGGGAGCAAATAACGTGCGGCCCTTTGGAGACTTTGACAGCGCCTACGGGGGTTGGGAGATCGAGGGTGAACCCTATACTCACAAATCGGGAACCAAATTCGATTGGTTCCGCTCCCGAATGGTAGGCGGACGTACGAATCATTGGGGTCGTATTTCGCTGCGATTTGGCCCCAAGGATTTCAAAAGAAAGGATCAGGATGGATTGGGTGATAACTGGCCTATCAGCTATGAAGATGTGAAACCTTATTATGACCAGGTGGATCAACTCGTAGGGGTATTTGGCACCAAGGAAGATTTTCCCAACGAGCCTAACGGTTTCTTTCTGCCCCCACCAAAGCCCCGGTTACATGAATTGTACTTCAAACAAGCTGCCAATAAAGCCAACATCCCGGTAATCCCCAGCCGCATGTCTATGCTCACCAAACGGATCAATACCGATCGCGGGGTGTGTTTTTACTGTGGTCAATGCAGCAGAGCCTGCATGGTGGAAGCGGACTTTTCCAGCGGCACCTGTTTAATTTTCCCGGCACAGCGGGCAGGAGGACAGATTACCCTGTTTACTGATGCTATGGCACGTGAAATTGCCACCGATGCCGATGGCAGAGCAACAGGGGTTCACTATATCGACAAAAATACCCGCCAAGAGAACTTTGTAGGCGGTAAGGTAGTGGTGTTAGCAGCTTCCGCATGCAGCAGCGCTCGTATTCTGTTGAACTCCAAAAGCTCCACCTTCCCGGATGGATTGGGTAACGGCAGCGGGATGATCGGCCGCTACCTGCATGATTCCACAGGAGCCAGCCGCATGGCTTTTGTACCCCAGCTCCTGGATCGTAAGATCTATAACGAAGATGGTGTAGGAGGGATGCATGTCTATACACCCTGGTGGCTGGACAACAAACAACTGGATTTCCCTCGGGGATATCACTTAGAGGTTTGGGGTGGATTGGGCATGCCCAGTTACGGATTCGGGTTTAACGTCTCCGAAATGAACAAGTTTACCGGAGGAGTGGTTGGAGGATACGGCAATAAATTGCGGGAGGATGTCCGAAAGTTTTACGGATCGTTTATGGGTATCAGCGGCCGTGGCGAAAGTGTAGCGCAATACGATAATTATTGTGAGATCGACCCCCAGCATGTGGATGAGTTTGGTATCCCGGTATTAAGGTTCCACTACAAATGGACCGACTACGAACGCGCACAGGCTAAGCATATGCATGAAACATTCGAATCCATTTTCGATGCGATGGGTGCCAAGTCAGTGGGTACCAAGCCAGGTCCGGAAGATGATTACGGCCTACTGGCTCCTGGGCGTATTATTCACGAGGTAGGTACGACCCGTATGGGAGTCAACCCCAAAACTTCCGTAGTTAATGCTTACCAGCAGATGCATGAAGTGGATAATGTTTTTGTAGTGGACGGGGGGCCTTTTGTTTCCCAGGCTGATAAGAATCCCACCTGGACCATATTGGCATTGGCCTGGCGTACCTCAGAGTATATTATTGATCAAATTAACCAACAAAACATATAACATGGACCGCAGAGAATCATTGAAGTCGTTATTCGTGGGGTCATTGGCTGGTGGACTAGCATTGAAGGGATGTGCCCCTGTTGACAGTGAGGTAGAGTCAGTGGCAGAACCCGCAGCTGAAGAAGGATATGGTCGCACCGAAAAAGAGAAAATACGGGACGAAAAGATAAAGGCGGACTCTTTCTTTCAAGAGCCGGAATTAGAAACACTGGCGGTCTTATGTGACATTATATTACCGGCCACCGCCGATTTCGGATCAGCTGGCGATGCCGAAGTACCGGAATTTATTGAGTTTATAGTTAAGGACATGCCCGCCCACCAACTGCCTTTGAGGGGCGGTCTCATGTGGCTGGACAACCAATCCAACTCTCGATTCAACCTAGAATTTAGATCGTGTAGTCCGGAACAGCAGTTGGAGATGGTGGATGATATCGCTTACCCAGAGGAGGAGCCCAGTGACATGGCGCCGGGAATTGCCTTCTTTTCCCTGGTACGAAACCTAACCCTTACCGGATACTATACCTCCAAAATGGGAATCAAGGAATTAGGATATGCCGGAAACACACCGGGGGTATGGGATGGGGTTCCTGATGAGGTGCTCAAAGCCCATGGACTTTCATATGACCCGCAGTGGTTAGAGCGGTGTGTAGATCAAAGCAAACGGGATGAATTGGCAGCCTGGGATGAGGATGGCAATTTGCTTTCCACCTAACCTCTAAACCTGGCATGGCCATCAAAACCCACCTGCAGCAATCACGGGCATTGGAGCATTTTGAAGTGAGGGGCGATGGTTCCAGCCGCCTGGAGGCACTAAGCGATGGCGTGTTCGCCCTGGCCATTGCCATCCTCTTATTATCAAGCTCTGTACCCAAAAATTTCCAAGAGCTTTGGGCGTTTGTTGTGGATATTGTGCCCTTCGGCATCTGCATGCTTTTTATCTATTGGATCTGGAGGCAACAAGTCACATTTTTCATGCGATAGGGTTTGCTGGATAACACAGTTTTGGCATTGAATCTGCTGTTGTTATTTTATGTATACCCCCTAAAGTTTCTGATGTCGTGGTTGATAAAATATTTTACATCCGCATTCTCCGGCAATTTCCAAAATGAGGTAAAAGAATTTGCGGATATTATTCCCTTCCAGAAAATACCGGTTTTAATGATCATTTATAGCGTGGGATTCGTGTGCATTCTATTGGTGATGTATTTTTTATATCGGCATGCTCTTGGCAAGAAGGAAACCTTGGAATTATCGAAAATTGAGGTGTACGAAACCCAGTTTTCCATGAAGGATAAGCTAGCACAGGTTTTTGTAGGTCTGGCCTCCATATTGTTGGCGATTTCCAGTTTAGTCTTTCATAGCGCCCTTGGTTCTATATTGGCGGGAGTTATTTATAACTTGATATGGGTGATTAGCATTTTACTGGAAAAAAGAAGGAGCAAGGACCTATCACGTTTACTGGCTGCCATATAAACACCTTGACTAATTCTTAGATTACGCCGCCAGCATTTTTCCCAGTATTTCACGCATCATTTTTGCCGCAAGAGACGCGGTAATTTCGCTTTGATCCCGTAGGGGGTTATATTCTACCACATCAGCACCCACCATGGGGCTTGCCAGTCTCTGAATGATGTTTAAAGCTTCTCTGGGAGATAAGCCGCCCGGTTCATGATGACTTACCCCCGGAGCAAAAGCCGGATCGAAAACATCCATATCCAGCGAGAGATAGAGTGGTCCGTTGAACTGCAACTCAAAAAGTGATCTGAGATTTCGCATTTCATGCACCTCTACTTTGAACTTTGCGATCTGCTCCCTCTGATGATCGGTCAAGGCTCTAACACCTACCTGTACCAACCGGGTGGCTAATCCCTCTTCCATGATGCGGGCAAAAGGACATGCATGTGAATAGGGATCACCTTCGAATTGATGATATAAATCACTATGTGCATCTAAATGAAGTATCTCCAATGCCCCGTGTGACTGACTAATGGCTTTAACCACAGGGTAAGTGATACTATGATCACCTCCCAGGGTGAGTAGGCGGTTGGTCTTATTAAGGTTATCACGGGTGATGGACTCAATATCGAAGTATTCTTCTACCTCAAAGTCACCATGATCCGCAATTTGCGGTGTGTCTATGTTGATCCCCAGTTCGGTAAAATAATTGGAGGACCCGCTATGAAGGGTTTTTCGGATGGCAGCCGGGGCTTTAGCAGCACCTTTTAAGAATGATGATTTATCATCATAGGCGATTCCCTGGATACCTATTGTTTTCATAGATTTTCGGAGGCCATAGCAGGTATTCCCTGAATTTAAGTTGTTAAAATCGAGGAGCCTACAGTCTTTCTTCCCTCCAGCTGTTGATGTACGTTTGCCACTTCCTTAAGCGATGCTTTTTGACCAACTTGAACCTTTAAATGGCCTTTTAACAGCATATCGAAAAGTTGCTCACTAGCGGCGTGCAGAGTATCATAAGTTGGGATGTAGTCAAACAGAGTTGGTCTGGTAGCAAACAAAGAACCGTGTTGAACTAAATGACGCAGGTCAAAGTCCTCAATCACCCCTGAGGATTGGCCAAAGCACACCCACATGCCTCGGCGCTTTAAGCATTGCAGCGAGTACGGGTAAGTATCTTGGCCCACGGAATCGTAAACCACCTCCACACCTTGTCCGGAAGTTATTTTTTGTACCTCTTGTACGAAGTCCTGCTCCCGGTAATTGATCACATGATGATAGCCATGTTGCAGCGCCAGCTGCGCTTTGTCAGCACTTCCGGCAGTACCTATTACCGTAGCCCCCAAGTGTGCCGCCCATTGTCCGGCCAACAAGCCTACACCTCCGGCAGCTGCATGAATTAATATGGTATGTCCGGACTGAACATTAAAAGTGCTGCGTAACAAATATTGTGCGGTAAGTCCCTTTACCATAATGGCTGCTGCTGTTTCATAGGGAATATCATCCGGTAGTTTTACCACACGGTCAGCAGCTATCACCCGGTGCTGACAATAGGCACCGTTGGGGACCGTATATGCGATGCGGTCTCCCGCTTGCAGATGGCTTACGGAGGAACCCGCCTCCATCACCTCACCGCTGGCTTCCGCTCCAGGAATAATGGGCAATGGACCTGTCCAGGGATACAATCCACTCCTAAAATAGGTGTCAATAAAATTGACGCCTATGGCGTGATGTTTTACCAGGACTTCTTGGGGACCGGGAGGTGCAAGCTCCATTTCTTCATAGGCAAAACTGGTGGCAGGACCCGGTTGATGCACAACACTGGCGTAGGTGATCATATCAAAATAAGATAATTAGGGTGACAGGTAATATACTAATTGTCCGGCAATAAACGGAACGGCTTAAAACTGCTAGAATTTACTCCTGGATAAGGCTCTTTGTGCTTCGCTGAGCGAAACCAGCGAAAATTGCAAGGGATCTCCTGGCCTCAACTGCGCCATCCTAGGGAGGTCAGCGGCGATCACATTGGCAATCCGCGGATAACCCCCGGTGGTTTGGGCATCGGCCATCAATACAATTAACTGACCTCTGTTGGTAACCTGAATAGTTCCGGGAACGATTCCTGAGGAGATTAACTCACCGGCGGGCGTAAAATTGTTTAAAGTGCCATCAAGTCGGTATCCCATGCGATTGGATTGAGCACTGACAATAAATTCTCGGGTGAGAAAGTCCGTAATACTCTGCACATTCAAACGGCTATATTCGGGGCCGGGCATTACCCGTATCTTTTGATTTTTGGGAGGCTCACCATGTATTTGACGAATCTCCAATTGGCCTTGGCTTTCGACTACCCACAGAAGCCCTTTGGTCAGTATGCTTTGGGGGGTTAATAACTGAGGTTTGGTAACAGCAGCGCTTACACTGTCCAACCATGAGGCTACCTTCCAATCGCCCCGAATGGCCAAATAGGTACGGCACTGGTCTTTGGTACGGCCGAATTTAAGGGTTTGCTGACCCAGTACATTAACAGTTTGCAGGTGGGATATGGGTTGCTGATCGAGAGTGGCTTTAATAGGTGCTCCGGCCAAGGCAATTTGACCTCCACCTTCCAAGGCCAATGTGGGCCCCATCAGCGTTATTTCCAGTACAGGCGCATTAGGGGGATTTCCCACCAACCAGTTGGCTTTCACGGCATCCAGCACACTCATGGCTCCGGATCTGGGAACTCCATAAGCCATATGACCCCAGCGGCCTTGGTCTTGAATGGTAGTATGTAAACCGGGTTTAAGTACCTGGATTTGTAAATTATGTTTCATAAATACTCTCCCAATCGAAAATCCCTTCTGCGCATTGTACTTGTATTTCCTGGAAACGAGCATCCTCAATAGCTTCGAAACGGACCAGGTCGCCCGCTTGAAACAGGAATGGTTCTTGGCCTTGAGTCCTAAAAATTGGCAATGGACTTTTACCAATAATACGCCAACCTCCAGGCGCTTCATCCGGGTAAATCCCCGTTTGATTTCCGGCCAGTCCTACTGAACCCGGGGGTACTTTCTTGCGGGGGGTGGACATGCGGGCACATTGCAACTTTTCCGGAAGCGGACCCATGTAGGCAAAACCGGGTAAGAATCCCAGCATGAAAACCCTAAAGGTATGAGAGGTATGCAAGTCTATTATGCTTTCTACCTTCAAGCCGGTAAGCTTAGCTACCTCTTTTAGGTCCAGGCCGTAAGACAGGTGGTAACACACAGGGATCTTTAGCTTTCTTTCTGGTTCTACACTGCCTTCCATCTCAATTTTCAATTCCTTCAACCAACTCCGCAAATGTTGGAAGTCGGAGATCTCCGGATTGTACCCTATCACCAGGGAACAATAAGCCGGAATCAAAAATGTTACTTCCGCCCGATCCGCTGCTTTAACGGCTTGGTACATAGCCATTACTTTTTGGTTGACCTCAACCTGAATGCGTTGTTCAAAATTGACCAGTAAGGCTTGATCGCCAAAAGGTAGCAACTCCATATTACCCAAAACTTTTTCTTTCAATATCATGTTCTGCAAAAGCCTGATCAATAGCTTTCAGAATGCCTACTGCTTGGGGATTATCCCCGTGTATACAAATGCTATTCGCGTCGATATCTACTGGCAAACCTTTCAGGCTCAAGGCTTGATGTTTCAAAACAATGGATACCGCTTGTTCCGCTGCTTCCTGCGGTTGGTCCAATACCGCTCCCTCCAGCGCCCTTGAGCGAAGCTTTCCGCCAGTCTCATAGCGGCGGTCGGCAAAGGCCTCTGAAATAAAAGGCATGTTCTTATCTTTAGCCAATTCCTGCACCAGGCTACCTGCCAGTCCCATCAGCTTTAAATCACTGTCAACGTCCCGAATTGCGGAGATCACATGCTCCGTTATCTCCATCTCTTCTGCCATAATATTGTACAGGGCTCCGTGTGGCTTAACATAAGGCAACCGGCCTCCCAGGCTTTCCACCATGCCTTTAAGAGCGGAGACCTGATAACGGATGGTAGCCCTTAATTCTTCAGCATTCATGTCAATTTTTCTACGGCCAAAACCCGCCAGGTCCGGGTAGCCGGGGTGGGCCCCGATCTGTGTGCCATGATGGAGGGCCAGCCGTATAGTTCTTTCAATGTGCAGGGGATCACCTCCGTGAAAGCCACAGGCGATATTGCATGAAGTAATGTAGGGGAAAATCTCTTGGTCATTCCCTATTTGAAAGTGACCGTAGCTTTCACCCATATCGCAATTAATATCAATCTGTTTCATGATCAAAGCAAACTAGTGGCACTTAATACGCTTTTGACTCCCAGAACTATGGTAGCAATTATTACCAGAATTCCCAAGATATTGGTCCATAGGTTGTTATAATGTACTCCCATGATCCTATGATCGTTCATGATCCACAGCAAGAAGGTGGCGACCACCGGTAAAAGCAGTCCGTTAGTAAACTGGGCGAACAATATTACCAAAGTGGGCCTAAACCCCAACGAAGAGAAAAGCACTCCCGCTCCTAACACTAGCAGCCAAATAATCCGAAACTTTTTACCTTGTAGATCCTCTTTCCATCCCAATATTTCAGAAGTAGCGTAGGCCGCAGCTAAAGGGGCGGTTATTGATGAGGACAAACCTGCTGCCAGGAATCCTACGGCAATAAAACTTCCCGACCAGGAACCTAACAAGGGCCTAAGCTGCAGCGCTAGGTCAGAGGCGCTGTTCACTTCCTGATCCACCCCCTGGAACGCAATGGCTGAGGTGATCAGTATAGCCATGGTAATCAGGCCGCCCCCCACCACTGATATAAGTGTGTCTGTGCGTGCAGTGGTGAGATCGGCGCTATCTTGCCATCGAGTTTTGACTGTGGACGCGTGTAGAAACAGATTATAGGGGACCACCGTGGTACCTATCAAACTCACGATCATGATCATGGAACCCTGAGGAGCAGCAGGAACAAACAATCCCACCAATGTGCTGCTTAAATCGGGTTTAAGAATTATAGCTGCAGCTATAAATACTACTCCCATAACACTGACTAGCAACACCAGCGATTTCTCTATAAGCTTATACCGGCCACTCCATAGCAACAAAAATGCTACTACGCCAATTAATAGGATCAGCGGATTAAAGGGTAGCGCCGGCCAGTCGACCTCAAATCCCAATACGGCCCCGGTAATATTCCCTGCCTCATAGGCAGCGTTGCCTATAAGTATGGCTCCGATCACCAGTGCAGCCACCACCAGGAATAGCCATCTTTTGTTTACTTTAGAACGTATTGCTTCACCTACACCCATTTGTCCCATTACTCCCAGTCGGGCCGACATCTCCTGCAGCACAAAAGTGGCCACTATCGAAAAACCCACCGCCCATAGCAGGGTATAACCAAAACTGCTACCGGCAATAGTAGCGGTTGTAACGGTACCGGGGCCGATAAAAGCTGCAGCCACCATGGCTCCTGGGCCGATATTTTTAAGTTTGTTTAACAATTAAGAGGTGACTTGCTGCTCAAAATATCTATGTAATGTTTGGTAAAGCCCTTTATTTGCCGGCAATAAGGGTTTTTAACTTTTTGGGATAACCATAAGTTAAATCTAAAAGTCTAACCCATAAAATCTAATCATAA
>Ga0224508_10001745_pt1 | contig 19228 bp, 16 predicted proteins | sample SF_Jan12_sed_USG_4_FD_170157 | JGI IMG/M metagenome (GOLD analysis project Ga0224508, IMG submission 170157) | Sediment microbial communities from San Francisco Bay, California, United States - SF_Jan12_sed_USGS_21 | ecosystem: Environmental > Aquatic > Marine > Sediment | place: USA... | reverse complement strand
AGTTTCGCGGCTGACGAAATAGCACCGCGCGCGGCGCAGATCGATCGCGACAACGACTTTCCGCAGGATCTGTGGCGGAAGTTCGGTGACCTGGGTTTGCTGGGCGTCACGGTCGAGGAGGACTACGGCGGTGCAGGCATGGGCTATACCGAACACGTCGTCGCGATGGAGGAGATCAGCCGGGCGTCAGCTGCCGTTGGCCTGTCTTACGGTGCGCATTCCAACCTGTGCGTGAATCAGATTCGCCGCAACGGCGACGAGCGGCAGAAACGTACCTACCTCCCCGGTCTGATCAGCGGCACAAAGGTCGGGGCACTGGCGATGAGCGAGCCCGGCGCGGGATCCGACGTGGTGGCGATGCGCATGCGGGCGGAGAAGAAAGGCGACCGTTACGTGCTCAACGGAACCAAGATGTGGATCACCAACGGCCCCGACGCCGACGTGCTCGTCGTGTATGCGAAAACCGACCCCGAGGCGGGCCCCCGGGGCATCACGGCATTTCTGATCGAAAAGGGTTTCGACGGATTTTCCACGGCACAGAAACTCGACAAGCTTGGTATGCGCGGTTCCAACACCTGCGAATTGGTGTTCCAGGACTGCGAGGTTCCGGAGGAAAACGTGCTCGGCGGTGTCGGTAAGGGTGTCAACGTCCTGATGAGCGGCCTGGACTACGAGCGCCTGGTGCTCAGCGGGGGACCGCTGGGCCTGATGCAGGCCTGCATGGATGTGGTGATCCCTTACGTTCACGAGCGCAAGCAGTTCGGCAAGCCGATCGGTGAATTCGAACTTATGCAGGGCAAGCTGGCCGACATGTACACCACGATGAATGCCAGCAAGGCTTACGTGTATGCGGTCGCAAAAGCCTGCGACCGCGGCGATACTACGCGCAAGGACGCCGCCGGTGTGGTGTTGTACTCGGCCGAAAAGGCGACCTGGATGGCGCTGGAGGCAATTCAGACGCTGGGCGGCAACGGCTATATAAACGACTATCCCACCGGGCGGCTGCTGCGCGACGCGAAACTGTACGAAATCGGTGCCGGAACATCGGAAATACGGCGTATGCTTATCGGCCGTGAGTTGTTCAATGAAACCGCGTGAGATACACCTCACTGCGAATTCGCAGGGCACCGAAAATGATTTATCTGTTGCGGAGACTGCGTAAATGCACCGGGACCCGATTGTAATTATTGGCGCCGCGCGCACGCCGATGGGTGGCTTCCAGGGTGACCTTAGGACGCTCAGCGCCCCACAACTGGGCGCCGCCGCGATCCAGGCGGGCATCGAGCGTGCCGGTCTGGCGCCCGCCGATGTGAACGAAGTGATAATGGGTTGCGTGCTACCGGCCGGCCAGGGTCAGGCGCCGGCGCGCCAGGCATCGCTGGGGGCGGGCGTGCCGCTGGGTGTCGGTTGCACCACGATCAACAAGATGTGCGGATCGGGAATGAAGGCCACGATGCTGGCACACGACCTGATCACGGCCGGAACCAATGAGCTGATGGTGGCCGGCGGCATGGAAAGCATGAGTAACGCGCCCTACCTGATGACCAAGGCGCGCGGCGGGCTGCGCATGGGTCACGGCGAGGTGAAGGACCACATGTTCCTCGATGGACTCGAGGATGCCTACGACAAGGGGCGCCTGATGGGGTCGTTTGCCGAAGACACCGCGGAACATTTCGGGTTCACGCGCGAACAGCAGGACGGGTTCGCAATCGAGTCGCTGCAACGCGCCCAGCGTGCGGTGGATGATGGCACCTTCGATGCGGAAGTCGTGCCGGTCGCGGTCAAGACACGCAAGGGCGAAAATGCCGTTACCCGCGACGAGCAGCCGCACAAAGCGAATCTGGAAAAAATACCGCAGCTGCGTCCCGCGTTCCGCGAAGGCGGCACCGTGACCGCCGCCAATTCAAGTTCGATTTCCGACGGTGCGGCGGCGCTCGTACTGACGCGGCTCAGCGTTGCCGAGCGGCGGGGATTGATGCCGTTGGCGAAAGTCGTGGGACACGCGACGTTTGCGCAGGAACCGGCGTGGTTTACTACCGCACCGATTTACGCGACGCGCAACCTGTTGGAAAACGTCGGCTGGCAGGCGGCCGCGGTCGATCTGTTCGAAATCAACGAGGCGTTCGCGGTAGTGACCATGGCGGCGATGCGCGAACTCGATCTGGCGCACGACAAGGTCAACGTGCACGGCGGTGCCTGTGCCCTGGGTCATCCGGTGGGTGCGTCGGGTGCACGCATTGTCGTGACGCTGTTGAACGCGCTGCAGAAATACGATTTGCGGCGCGGCGTTGCGGCCCTGTGCATCGGCGGCGGCGAAGCGACCGCCGTGGCGATAGAAAGGCTGCACTGACACGGCTAGTGTGCTGTCCCGTAAATAACGTGTAATTCTGCGCGTCGCCCCAGATATTTGCTCCTGCAATATCTGCATACCGTACGTCCGTGTACATAAGGGTCAGCTGCTAGGCACGTGTTCGAAGGAATAGCCCGTTCTATTTCGAGAGCGCGTATCACCACAGATGCCCCTTGGCGGCGCGCCCAACTGATTGGTTTACAATAACGGGAGCGTGTGTCGCAGCCCATGACAGCGTTGCGCCGCTTAGCAATAGCGACGGCGATTACTTGCACGACGACGCCTTGTCCTGAGCCGTGACACGCGCTCAGAATTGCACGTTATTTACGGGACAGTACACTAGATCCGGCGAGGCTATTCGCATGCTGAGGATAACCGAAGAACAGACGTTGATTCGCGACATGGTGCGGCAGTTCGCCAGTGAGCAGCTGGCGCCGAACGCCGCGAACTGGGATGCGAACAGTGAATTTCCGCGCGCAGCGCTCATGCAGATGGCGGAACTCGGTCTGCTGGGCATGCTCGTGCCCGAGGAGTGGGGCGGGTCTGGCGCCGATCAGGTTGCTTTTGCATTGGCGATGGAGGAAGTAGCAGCTGGCGACGGGGGCTGTTCCACCATTATGGCGGTCCAGAATTCGGTAGTCTGCATGCCGTTGCTGAAGTTCGGCACCAGTGCGCAGAAAGAGCAGTACTTGCGTAAGCTCGCGAGCGGCGAATTGCTGGGCGCGTTTGCGTTGACGGAGCCGCACGCCGGTTCCGATGCGGGCAACCTGCGCACTACGGCGAGGCGCGACGCCGACGGGTACGTGCTGCGCGGGACCAAGCAATTCATTACGTCCGGGGCCAACGCGGATCTGGCCATCGTGTTCGCGGTAACCGACGCTGCCGCGGCCAAGCGCGGCATCAGCGCGTTCATCGTGCCGACCGATACGCCGGGTTACCGGGTGGTCAGCCTGGAGAAAAAACTCGGGCAGCGCTGCTCGGACACGGCGCAGATCGCTTTCGACGATTTGCGGCTGCCGGCGGACGCGCTGCTGGGCGAGGGAGGGCAAGGCTACCGGATTGCGCTGGCGAATCTCGAAGGCGGGCGCATCGGCGTCGGCGCGCAGGCGGTGGGCATGGCTCGATCAGCCTATGCGGCGGCATTGAACTATGCGCGCGAGCGCCAGGCGTTCGGCCAGCCCATCATCGAACACCAGGCCGTGGCCTTTCGCCTGGCCGACATGGCTACTCAGATCGATGCAGCGAGACTGCTGGTGTTGCGTGCGGCACAACTGCGCGATGCGGGTGAGCCCTGTCTGAAAGAAGCGTCGATGGCGAAATTGTTTGCCAGCGAAATGGCCGAACGGGTTTGTTCCGATGCCCTGCAGATACACGGCGGCTACGGTTATGTCAGCGATTTTCCGGTGGAGCGAATCTACCGCGACGTGCGCGTGTGCCAAATTTACGAAGGAACCTCGGATGTGCAGCGCATGGTGATCAGCCGTGCGCTGAGTGCCGAGTGACGCTTTCCGCGATTGCATGGATGACGCTATGTCCATCGACATAAAGCTGGTTGAAGTCGGTCCGCGTGACGGTTTGCAGAACGAGGCGCGAACGCTGCCCGTGGAAGTGCGTGTTGCGCTGATCGACAAACTTACCGCGGCCGGATTGCCGGTCATCGAGGCGGGCAGTTTCGTAGCGCCGAAATGGGTGCCGAAAATGGCCGATACCGCGAGTGTCATGCGACAGATCAAGCGCGCAGTGGGTGTCAGCTACCCGGTGCTCGTTCCCAACCTGCGGGGATTCGAGGATGCAGTTGCCGCCGGCGCGCCAGAGGTCGCGGTATTCCCCGCGGCGTCGGAGACTTTTTCGCAGCGTAACCTGAATTGCAGTATTGACGAAAGTTTCGCGCGCTTCGAGCCGGTTTGCGAGGCCGCACGAGAGCAGGGCATCAAAGTGCGTGGCTACATCTCGTGTGTGCTGGGCTGTCCTTACGAGGGGGCAGTGGATTTCGGTACAGTTGCCGATGTCGCGGCGCGATTGTTACGGCTGGGCTGCTACGAAGTTTCCCTGGGCGACACCATTGGCGTAGGCACCCCGAACAAGGCGCGTGCGATGCTCGATGCAGTTACCGCTGTGGTGCCGGTGGGCAGGCTGGCGGGGCATTTTCACGATACTTACGGGCAGGCGGTAGCGAATATCTATGCCGTGCTGGACCGCGGTGTTACCGTTCTGGATACATCGGTCGCCGGTCTCGGCGGATGCCCATACGCTGCCGGTGCGTCAGGCAACGTCGCCACCGAGGATGTGGTCTACCTGCTGGACGGTATGGGTTTGGAAACCGGCGTCGAGATGGAAAAGTTACTCGATGCCAGCGGCTACATCATGTCCCAGCTGGGACGGTCCACGGTATCAAAAGCGTCCCTGGCGCTTGCCAGCAAACGCGCTGCGCGCGCTGAACCCTCACCCCTGACCCCTCTCCCAAAGGGAGAGGGGAAAGAGAGAAGCTGACCCCTGCCAGGGGGGGAAGAAAAAAGCCCTTCTCCTTTGAGGAGAAGGGTTGGGATGAGGGGTCAATCCAGCAAATCGAGCAACTCGGCGAGCGTGCGAATCTCCGCTTGCGGCTGTGCGGGCAGACGTTCGCGGTGCTGCGCAAAGCGGTTGACCCACGCGACCTTGAAACCGAAGGCGGCGGCGCCCACGGCGTCCCAGGCGTTGGAGGATTGAAAACTTATCTGCTCCGGGGTGATCTGCAGACGATCGACCGCAAGCTGATAAACGCGCGGATCGGGTTTGTAAATGCCGACGTCTTCCACCGACAGGACCTCGTCCAGTAAATCCGCGATTTCGGCGCTTGCCACCGCGACGCCCAGCATGTTTGGGGCGCCGTTGGACAGGATGGCCAGCTGCACGCCGCGTTGTTTGAGTTGACTCAGCACGTCGCGCACTTCCGGATAGGGCGATAGCGTGAGGTATGCGTCCATCAAGCTGTCGCGCAATGTCTTGTCACCAATATCGAAGGCGTTCAGCGCATAATCCAGCGCGTCCCCCGTGACCTGCCAGAAATCCGCATGCCGGCCCATCAGGCTGCGCAGCCACGTGTACTCGAGCTGCTTGGTGCGCCACATCTGTGAGACACGATCGCCGACATTGCCCATCGCGTCGCTGTGCCTGGCGACCGCCGAGTGCACGTCGAAAAGCGTGCCGTAGGCGTCGAATACGCAGGCCGTGATGCCGCTGAACTCCGGGTTGCTCATGGGCTGCTCCTGTCTGGCGGGATCGAGTAGGTGCTGGTTACGTGCGCCACCGGATCCTCGTCACCGTCCCGATAGAGCGTCACTTCGCCCACCGCCAGGCGCCGGCCGAGTTTCAGAATGCGCGCATGCGCCAGCACGTCGCCGGGGCGGGGACGGCGGAGGAAATTGATGTTGAGACTGGTCGTGACGGCGAGTTCTACCGGCCCGATCATGCTCAACACCACACCGTACATGGCGAGATCGGCGAGTCCCATCATCACCGGCCCGGCAATCGTGCCTCCCGGGCGCAGAAAATCGTCCTGAAAAGGGATGCGCAGGTTGACGGAACCGTAGCCGAGTTCGTCCACCACAACCCCCAGTTGGCCAATGAATGGCACCCGCTGGCGGGAGATTTCCTCGAACTGGGTTTCGCTGATGCGTGGTTGTTGATCGGCCATGGAATCTCAGCAATCTTTGCTTCACCGGCGTTTGCGTCGCACAATACCCGCACACCGCGTCGGGCTTGGTGCCGGACCGCCAGGAGGCTAGAAAACGGATGAGTACTTTACCGCAACACGCTGCCGCGAACGATATTCTTTTGCGCGATGATCACTCGGGGGTGGCGACACTGACACTGAATCGCCCTGATCAGTACAACGCCCTGTCCGAAGAGATGCTCGCGTTGCTGCAAGGCGAACTCGACGTAATTGCCAGCGATGACTCGGTACGCGTGGTCGTTGTGGCCGCCAACGGGCGATCTTTCTGTGCTGGCCACGACCTCAAGGAGATGCGTGCCAATCCTGACGAGGCCTACTACAAGAAGCTGTTCCGGAAAAGCAGCACGTTGATGAAAAGCATCGTGCGTATGCCGCAGCCGGTGATAGCCCGAGTGCAGGGCATCACCACCGCCGCCGGTTGCCAGCTGGTGGCTACCTGCGATCTCGCGGTTGCCAGCGACGCCGCAAAGTTCGCCGTGTCGGGCGTCAATCTGGGTCTGTTCTGCAGCACGCCAGGCGTTGCATTGTCGCGCAACGTGTTGCGCAAACCGGCATTCGAAATGCTGATCACCGGCAAGTTCATCGATGCGCTCACCGCGGAGCGTTACGGGCTTGTCAATCGAGTGGTTGCCGCCGGGCAGCTCGACGAAGCGGTACGCGAATACACCGATTGCATAGTCGCGCGATCGCCGGTGGCCATAAGCACCGGCAAGCGGATGTTCCAGGCTCAGTTGGAAAAGAACCTGGACGAGGCATACGAATACGCGGCCGATGTCATGGCCTGCAATATGATGGCCTACGACGCCGGCGAAGGCATCGACGCGTTCATGCAGAAACGCGAACCCACCTGGAAGGGCGAATAGCGACGTAAATCCCTGGCGGTGAGGCTCAGGCGACCAGGGATATAGCGGAAGTCTGACGCATGCCCGAACTGCCCGATGTCACGGTGTATGTCGAGCGGCTTCGGGCGTACCTCAAAAAGCAACCCCTGCAGCGCGTGCGCTTGCGTAGTGCTTTCGTGCTGCGCAGTGTTTCACCGCCGCTGAGTGAACTGCACGGCTTGTACGTGCTCGACGTCAGCCGCATCGGCAAACGCATCGTGCTGCACTTCGAGAACGACCTTTATCTGGTCATTCACCTGATGATTGCCGGACGTCTGCGTTGGCGCAAACCCGACGCCCCGGTTCCCAAAGGCAATGGATTGGCGGCGCTCGATTTTCCCGAGGGTGCATTGATGTTCACCGAGGCCGCGAAGAAAAAGCGCGCCTCGATGTATGTGGTGCTTGGCGAGCAGCAACTGGCACAGTTCGAGCGGGGCGGGCTGGATGTGCTGAGTGCCACCGAGAGCGCGTTCAAAGATGCTTTGAGTGAGCAAAACCACACCCTGAAGCGGGCACTGACCGATCCGCGCGTGGTGAATGGAATCGGCAACGCCTACTCGGACGAAATATTGTTTGCCGCCCGGCTGTCGCCGTTCAAGCAGACGCAGCACATTGACGATGCGGAGTGGTCACGTCTGTATGCGGCGACCCGCGCCACGCTGACAGATTGGATAGAGCGCCGGCGCCGCGAAGTCGGTGACGGGTTTCCGGATAAAGTCACCGCGTTTCATCCGCAGATGGCGGTGCACGGCCGATTCAAACAACCGTGCCGGGATTGCGGTAAACCGATTCAACGCATCGTCTTCGCCGAGAACGAAAGTAATTACTGCGCGAATTGCCAGACCGCTGGCCGGTTGCTGGCGGATCGCTCGCTGTCCAGGTTGTTGAAAGCGAACTGGCCGAAAACGCTGGACGAGCTGGAAGCGTTGTGAGCAACGGCCGTGGTTGAATCCGATGGCCTAGCAGTTCAGTATGCACTTCGGAGCGCACGGGCTCCGGCACCGCGGAGTGACTTGATGAGACTTTTCTCCAAGGTGTGTTTTTTCGCGAGCACCCTGTTGTTCGCGAGCGCGTTTGCGGCCGGTGAAATTATCGGCTTGAAAGATGCGGATCAGCGAAACCCGGGTAATCTGATGCACGGCAATCTGGAGCTTTGGAGTACAAAACGCATCACTACGCCGCACGCGTTAAAGTTCGAGGACGATGTGCAGGGCGCAAGCGCGGCGCGTTTCGAGATTCGTCCCGACGACGAGAAGATTTCCGACGGCTACCGCGCTGAATTGCGCGACCCGTACGTAGCGTCCCCGCACGAGAAGGTCTGGTATCACTTTCGCACGTTGCTACCCGGCCTGCTGCAGGACCCGGATCTGTCCATTGTGCTGGCGCAATGGCACGACAAGAAAACCAAGGGTCGGCCCGCGGCTCGGCCTCCGCTGGCGTTGCGGCTGACACGCGGCGCACTGCGGGTGACGATATGGAACGATCAGATACTCGCCGCACAAGGTGCGGGCGGCGAAGGTGAGATTCTCTACGAATCCCGCGACTTCGCCACCGACAAATGGATAGATTTCGTATTCGGGGTAAAGTGGTCTCCCGACGACAGTGGCTCGGTGCGTATGTGGATGGATGACGAGCTCGTGGCGGAACATCGCGGTGCCATAAGTTACAGCGATGACGTGTACGGACCGTATTTCAAGCTCGGCGTTTATACCGTGCACGACTTCAAGTTCCCGCTGCATGTTTACCATAGCGACTACCGCCGCGCCGCCAGTGAGTCCGGGCTGCGAAACAAGTGAAACGCGGGACGGTCAGCGGGCTGACTGCTGCACGCATGCCGGAGTTCAACGGGTCGGCCCGGCAGATTTACGACAACTGGAAAGCTGCTACGCTCATCTGCTGCATTCCCCATCCCCAACCCTTTTTGCAGGGATAAGGGGAATACATTCAATTCTCACGAGAGAGGGTGTAGGGCTATTTCTTCCCCTCTCCCTCTGGGAGGGCCAGGGAGAATGAGGGGTCCTCTTTACTACGCAATACGCTGCTTCACGTAGCTGCCTGGCGCATCTTCCAGTACGTCCATAGCGCCGTCGCCCGGCTGCCGGGCAGTGACCTTTTTGCCGCCGTTGTAACGGCCGACCCATTTTTTCCAGTCGTTCCACCAGGAACCCTCGTGCGTCTCACTCCCGGCCAGCCACGCCTCCGGACCGTGCGGCAATTCCTCGTTGACCATGAAGGCGTACTTGTTCGCCGCGGGGGGGTTGATTACGCCGGCAATATGCCCGGAGCCGCCGAGCACGAAGCGCACCGGACCGCTGTACAGCTGGGTGGCCGCGTAGGTCGATTTCCAAGGTGCAATGTGGTCCTCTTTGGTCGACAGGATATAGGCGGGTATATCGATCCTGGTGAGATCGATGGGTACGCCGCCAAGCGTTATGCCGCCTGGTTTGCACAACAGGTTCTCCTGGTACATATTGCGCAGGTAAAAGCGATGCATTTCACGCGGCATGCGCGTCGAGTCGGAGTTCCAATACAGCAGGTCGAACGGAAACGGATCCTTGCCCAGCAGGTAGTTGTTGATTACAAACGACCAGATCAGGTCGTTGGCGCGCAGCAGGTTGAACGCTTCCGCCATGGCGCCACCCTCGAAGTAGCCTTTTTTTTCCATCTCCTCTTCCATCGCCGACAGTTGCTGCTCGTCGATGAATACGCCTAGCTCACCCGGCTCGGCAAAGTCCGTCATGGTGGTGAGAAACGTCGCCGCTTTTACACGGTCGTCTTTCTTCTCCGCCATGTATGCCAGCGTGCAGGCGAGCAACGTCCCACCGAGGCAATAACCGATCGCCTTGACGTTGCGTTCGCCGGTAGCCTTCTCGATAACGTCGAGCGCCGCCAGTGGCCCTTCGAACATATAATCTTCAAAGGTCTTGTCCGCGAGCTTGCCGTCGGGATTGACCCACGACACGACAAACACCGTATGGCCTTCGTCGACAGCCCATTTGATGAATGAGTTCTTGGCACGTAAATCCAGAATATAGAACTTGTTGATCCACGGCGGCATAATCAGCAGCGGCCGCTTGTGCACTTTTTCAGTGCTCGGCGCGTATTGCAGCAGCTGCATGAGATCGTTCTGGAAAACAACTTTGCCCGGTGTAACCGCAACGTTCTTACCGAGTTCGAACGCATCGGTATCGGTCATGCGAATGCGCAGCTTGCCTTTACCTGCTTCCAGGTCCTGGAGCATGTTGCTCAATCCGTCCAGCAGGTTCTGGCCGCCGGTTTCCAGCGTTTCCCGCACTACTTTTGGATTGGTGGAGGCGAAGTTGGTCGGGGCAATGGCGTCGACGAATTGGCGGGTATAGAAATCCACCTGCTCGGCGGTTTTCTGATCCAGTCCGTCCACATCCTGCACATTCGCCTGAATGTGTTTCGCCGCGATGAGGTAGGACTGCTTGATGAAATCAAACAGCGGGTTGTCCTGCCACGCATCGTCCTTGAAGCGTTTGTCGTCGGCCGCCGGGCGTGCCACCGGCTCGGCCTCCTCGCCCAGCGTCTGCCTGGCGGTGCGCGCCGATAATTCCAGGAAGTCCTGCCACATGGCCGCCTGGTGTTCGAAAACTTTCGCGGGGTCTTGCCACATCTGCTGTGTTAGCTCGGCGAACGCTTTTCCGACCACGGCCGGATCCAGGACCTGGAAAGGCATATCATCACCTTTCTGACGTTCCAGGAATTCGCTCACCAGCCGCTGACTTTGCTCGGCCACCTTGGCAATGCTGGCGGAAAGTTCTTCCGGGTCGGCCAACTTGGCCTGAGGCTTTTCTGATTGCGCCATGCGCGACTCCTGATAATTTCAATCTGCGATCAAGGTGATCAACAAGTGATCAATGATCAAAGGGTCAGGTCTTGCAATCACTTACAAAAAAAATGATGGCAAGACCTGACCCCTTTATTCCCCTTTCACGTAACTGCCGGGCGCCTGCTCGAGAACTTTCAGTTTGCCATCGCCCGGGCGGCGTTGCGGGACCTGGCCGCCCGCATGCGGCTCTATCCAGCGTTGCCAATCCGGCCACCAGGATCCGCGGTGGTGCTCGCTTGTTTGCAGCCACGCGTCGGCATCACGCAGATCGGCCGCCGGGTTTGTGCGGTAGCCGTATTTGTCTTTGCCCGGGGGGTTGATCACACCGGCGATATGACCGGACTCGCCCAGCACGAAGCGCACCGGCCCGGCGAACAACGCCGCGCCACTGAAAGTTGCCTGCCAGGGCGCAATGTGGTCTTCCTGTGCCGACAGGAAGTAAGCGGGCGCGGTAATCTTCGAGATGTCTATGCCGACACCTGCCAACTCGATGCCGCCCGGTTCGCGCAGCGCATTGCGCAGGTACATGTTGCGCAAATAAAAACTGTGCATGGCCGCTGGCATGCGCGTGGAGTCGGCGTTCCAGTAGAGAAGATCGAAGGCGATCGGATCGCGTCCGAGCAGGTAGTTGTGCACGAAAAACGACCAGACCAGGTCGTTGGCGCGTAGCATGTTGAACGTGCTCGACATGGACTTTCCATCCAGAAAACCGTCACGGTGCATCTGCACTTCGAGGTTCTCGATCTGCTGCTCGTCGATGAATACGCCCAGCTCACCGGGGGTGCCAAAATCGATTAGCGTGGTGAAGTAAGTGGCGCTGGCGATGTGTTGCTCGCCGCAGGTCTGCAGATGCGCCATGGTGCTGGCTAGCAATGTACCGCCGAGGCAGTAGCCAATCGCATTGCACTGGTGTTCGCCGGTGGCCTGCCGGACCGCGTCCAGCGCCGCCAGCGTTCCATCCAGCAGATAGTCGTCGAAGCTCTTGTCGGCGTAACTGGCATCGGGATTTACCCATGAGATGACAAACACCGTGTGACCTTGCTCTACCAGCCACTTGACCAATGAGTTTTTCGGTTGCAGATCGAGGATGTAGTACTTGTTGATCCAGGGCGGCACGATGAGCACCGGGCGTTTGAATACTGTTTCAGTGGCCGGCGCGTACTGCAGTAATTGCAACATGTCATTCTGGTACACCACCGCACCGGGACTGGCGGCGATATTGACACCCAGCGAAAACGCTTGCCGGTCGCACATCGCGATGCGCAGTTGTCCGTCTTCTTCGCAGTCGCGCAGGAGGTTGTGAAATCCGCGCACCAGGTTGCTGCCCTGTGTTTCCGCAGTCGCCCGCAGCACTTCCGGATTGGTGGTCGCGAAGTTCGTCGGTGCAACCGCATCGACGAACTGCCGGGTGAAAAATTGCACTTTATGCTGGGTCCGCTCGTCGAGATCCTCGAGGTGATCCACACGGCGCAACATATTCTGTGCGGCCAGCAGATAGCTCTGTTTGAGCAGGTCGAAGAACGTGTTCTCGTGCCAGGCCGGATCACGAAATCGCAGATCGTCCGCTTCAGGCACTGCCACGAGCTGGTGATCGAGTCCCAGCAGGCGCTTGCCGGTGTTCTCCCACAGCGCATATATTTCCTGCGACATTTGCAGGTGCTCGTGCAGCAGTCGTTGCGGGTTCATCAGCAAATGACCGGCCGCCGCGGCAAAGGCGGGCAGCAGGTTCAGCGGATCGAGTGCGGCGGATTCCGCCACGTGTGCCGAGACGCGGTCGGGCCGGCACGCAGGTTGAATCTGCGGCGAGCGTGCAGGTTCTGACAACCCACCGGTGTTGTTGTTACTGGTATCCAAAACGTGCTCCGCCTTTATGCTGCGGTGCAGCATAACATGTTTGGAACCGATTCGGCAATGTGGGACTGGCCGCTCCGTCAGGGCGTCAACCAGCCCGCTCGCAGATCAGATCTGCTGCGTCGCGCCTTCTACGGGTTGCGTTGCGGGACGAGGATGGGAGCTTCGACTTCGACCACCATGGTGTCGTCGACTCTGCAGACGGTCTCGATACTCACGAGCCGTTTGCCTGGCATTATTTCCTCGTACGCGGCGCTAGATTGTTTTCGATAACACTGCTGACATGCCAAGGTGCAGATCCTTGAGACAGTAGCCATTCAATTCCTGCATCGCAGGCACCTGCATATGCGACGGCGGATTTTCAATTATGATTGACGAAACCTGACGGTCCGTTAAATTCTGTTGCGGTGCAACATAGCCGATAGGCTGGTCGGCCGCAACAAAATCGAGGAGATTTCCGCATGCAGGGCTCGATTTTCGAATCCGATCTGCCACAAACACCGGCCAACTATACTGCGCTGAGCCCATTGTCTTTTCTTGCGCGTGCCGCCCACGTTTACCCCGAGCACGTCGCGATTATTCACGGTGACCGACGCTATACCTGGGCAGAATGTTATGCGCGTTGCCGGCGCCTCGCGTCGGCGCTGGTCAAGTGCGGCGTGCTGCCAGGCGATACCGTGGCGGTCATGGCGCCCAATATACCGGCCATCTACGAAGCTCATTTCGGTGTGCCGATGGCGGGTGCGGTACTGAACACGCTGAACGTTCGCCTGGATGCTGCAACCATCGGCTTTATTCTGCGTCACGGCGAGGCGAAGGTACTGCTGACCGACCGGGAATTTTTCCCGACCGTCAGCGATGCGCTGGCGACACTGGACGAACGTCCCCTGGTCATCGATATCGACGACGAGCTGGCGCAAGGCGGGGAACTGTTCGGCGAGCTGGAATACGAAGCGTTTCTCGCCACCGGTGACGAGCAGTTCGCGTGGGTGTTGCCCGACGACGAGTGGCGGGCTATTTCGCTGAACTACACATCCGGCACCACCGGCGATCCGAAGGGCGTCGTGTATCACCATCGCGGTGCGTATCTGAACGCTCTGTCCAACGTGGTCGGGTGGAATATGGGTCATCACCCCGTGTATCTGTGGACCCTGCCCATGTTTCACTGCAACGGGTGGTGTTTCCCGTGGACCCTGGCGGCCGTGGCGGGCACCAGCGTGTGCGCGCGCCGTGTCGACGCGGCGAGCATATTCCAGGCTATCGAGCAGCACAGTGTCACGCATTTCTGCGGTGCGCCGATCGTCTTGAATTTCATCATCAATGCGACGCCGGAAGAGCGCCGCGAATTCTCCCACACCGTGGAGGTGATGACTGCCGCGGCGCCACCTCCGGCGGCGGTGCTTGCCGCGATGGAAGCCAATGGCTTTCACATGACACACGTCTACGGACTGACCGAGACCTATGGCCCGGCAGTGATGTGTGCCTGGAAACCGCAATGGGATTCCCTGTCGGCTGATGAGCGCGCGCGCATGAAGTCGCGTCAGGGTGTGCCTTATCACGTGCTGCAGGATCTGCAGGTAATGGACCCCGATACCATGCAGCCGGTAGCCGCCGACGGCGAAACCCTGGGTGAGGTAATGTTCCGTGGCAACATCGTCATGAAGGGTTACCTCAAAAATGTCGCGACGACACGGAACTCTCTGGAAGGCGGCTGGTTCCACTCGGGCGATCTGGGTGTCATGCACGCAGACGGTTACCTGCAGCTCAAGGACCGCTCCAAGGACGTCATAATCTCCGGTGGGGAGAATATTTCCTCCATCGAAGTGGAAGACGTGCTCTACCGGCATCCAGCGGTGCTGGAAGCGGCGGTGGTTGCGCGCAGCGATCAGAAATGGGGCGAAACGCCGTGCGCTTTCGTAACCCTCAAGCACGACCAGCAGGTCAACGAGCAGCAGATCATCGATTTCTGCCGCGACAACCTCGCGCACTTCAAAGCGCCCAAGACGGTGGTTTTCGGTGATCTGCCCAAAACGTCCACCGGTAAGGTGCAGAAGTTCAAGCTGCGTGAGCAGGCCGAAAAGCTGCCGCAGCCCTGACCCGCGGGATCCTTGCACGACTCGCGCAAACAAAAAGCCCTTCGCCGCCCGGGGAGAAGGGTTTGCATGAGGGGAAGAGGGGAGTAACAGGGCTCGACTTCCACTGATGCCAGGGTCTCCGGCAAAGTGGATGCAGGAAAATGGCTACCCACCGCGTTTTACGGGCACGATTGAATTATGCTGAGCAACGGCCAGCGGAGTTAGTTTCATGCAGCAGGTGGATTGGTATTTCGATTTTATTTCGCCTTTCAGCTATCTTGCGTGCCACCGCCTGGCAGCCTTGGAAGAACACGCGATACTGCAATCCCATCCCGTGTTGTTTGCGGGAATTCTCGCCCATTGGGAGCACAAGGGGCCGGCTGAAATCGAGCCCAAGCGGGTTTTTTCCTATCGCTTGCTGCAATGGCTGGCGGATCGATCTGCAATTCCCTTCCGCATGCCGGGCGCACACCCATTCAACCCGTTGCCGTATCTGCGCTTGAGCATAGCGCTGGAAAACCGGCCCGGGGTTGTGCGGGAAATTTTCGACTTTCTCTGGCAGCGAGGTCTGGACCCCGGGGATCAGGCAACGTTCGCGCTGTTGTGTGAACAGCTGGGCGTCACCGACGGGGCCGAATGCATAGCGGATCCTGCGGTCAAACAGCGCCTGAAAGAGAACACCGAAAAGGCAATTTCCCGCAATGTGTTCGGCGTCCCTACGTTCATCGCCGACGGTGAACTTTTCTGGGGCCACGACGCCATCGACTTCCTGCTGGACTGCCTGGCCGATCCGTCGCTGCTGCAGAGTGCCGCCATGCAGCGGGTCAGCCAGCTGCCCATCGGCGTCGGCAGAACCTGATGTCTGCGTATCAAGACATTCTGTTCCGCCTGGTCGAGGGTGTGGCACACATCACCATCAACCGTCCAGAGGTCTACAACGCGTTCCGTGCCCGGACCTGCGAGGAAATGTTGCACGCGCTGAGCGCTGCCGGCGCGGCACGCGATGTCGGTGTGATCGTATTAGGCGGGGCCGGCGACAAGGCGTTCTGCACCGGCGGGGATCAGTCGGCCCACGGGGGCAGCTACGACGGGCGTGGCACGATAGGCCTGCCGATCGAGGAACTGCATACGGCAATCCGCGATGCGCCGCAGCCGGTGATGGCGCGGGTACAGGGTTTCGCCATTGGCGGTGGCAACGTGCTCGCCACGCTGTGTGATTTCACCCTGGCTTCGGAGCGTGCGGTGTTTGGCCAGGTGGGTCCGAAGGTAGGTTCCGTCGATCCCGGTTTCGGCACCGCTTATCTTGCCCGTGTGGTAGGGGAGAAGAAGGCGCGCGAGATGTGGTACCTGTGTCGCCGATACAGTGCCGCGGAGGCGCTTGCCATGGGTCTCGTCAACGCAGTCGTGGCGCACGACGAACTGGATGGCGAGGTGGCGCGCTGGTGCGCGGAAATTCTGGCCAGAAGCCCCACCGCGATCACCATCGCCAAACGCTCTTTCAACGCCGATACCGATCATATTCGCGGTATCGGAGCGTTGGGGTTGCAGGCCGTGAAACTGTTCTTCGACAGTGACGAGTCCCGCGAGGGCGTCGCAGCGTTCAAGGAAAAACGCCCGCCGGACTTCGGCAGGTTCAGGAAAGACGAGCCGGAGTCGTAGGCCTATCAGCCTGTCAGGGTTCGTTTGTAAATCGTGCCCGGGTACAGATTGCGCCTGTTCACTTTATTCGAGAACTCTTCGTAACACATTCGGGGCTAAAGCTCGTTGGCGGGCCCGCCGCTAGTTTCAGTGTGTAGATTTTGAGCGCGCACTGCCGGTTTCGGTAAGTGGGCGCCGGGGAAGAATTTCGATGGATAACAGTGTGATGATTTCGCGATCCCGCCATGCGCGCGGTGCGCTCTGTGCTGTCGGCTTGATGCTGCTGTTGCTGGCACCCGCCGCGCACGGCGACGGGTTGTATTTATCGCTGGGTGTCGGCGCGGTTGGCGAGAATGATTTGGTCGACTACGAGAACGAAAGCGTGCATACAACGCCGGTCGGGCGTGCGCAGTTGAGCTATCAAATGAATGTCAACCCGTACGTCACCCTGGCCACGACGTTGCAGCATTTCTCCAGCCTGCAGGCCGACGACGGCGGCATGAACTGGGCGGGCATGGAGGTTGGCATCAAGTTCTGAGGCCCTAGATGCCCGCATATATCACGCTGCTTGCGTCCCCTTGCGTGGAAGGATTACGCCGGGCGTCCTGCCCTTCGCCCGTTGGGCCAGCTACCGCTGTTCAAATAGTTCCCGACGATTTAGTCGCTTCTCAGGGGAAATCCGGTTAAGTGAATTCGACACGCGTATCGAACTGTCGAAAGTTAGTCTCCAGTAATCGCCGTCGTGCTATATAGAGGCTCGGGGTCTGGTTTCAGCGCGGCGCCAGGCGGATGGCGCCGTCCAGCCTGATTACCTCGCCGTTGAGCATCTGGTTCTCGCAGATGTGACGCACCAGGGCAGCGAACTCTCCAGGTTCCCCGAAACGTTTCGGAAACGGCACGCTGGCGGCCAGACTGTCCTGCACTTCCTGCGGCATATCGAGCAGCATAGGTGTGCCGATCAGGCCCGGGGCGATAGTCATGACGCGCACCCCCATGCTTGAAAATTCCCGCGCACACTGGATGGTGAGCGCTATCAGCCCGCCTTTGGAGGCACTGTAGGCCGCCTGTCCGATCTGGCCCTCGTAACCGGCAACCGAGGCGGTATTGATTATTACGCCGCGTTCGCCGGTGTCGTCCAGCACCTCGCAGTCACGCAGGCCCGCGGCCACCAGCCGCAGAAGATTGAAGCTGCCGATCAGATTCACCTTGATGACGCGTTCGAATTCCTGCAGCGGCATCGGTGTGCCGTCCCTGGCGACTATGCGCCCTGCCGGGGCGATACCCGCGCAATTGACCAGCAGGCGTGCCGCGCCGTGTGCTTCGCTTGCTCGAGCGACCGCCGCTTCGGCGCTGGCCGCATCCGCCACGTCGCAGGCTATGGCGAGCGCGCCAATCTGATCTGCCACCGCATTCACTGTGGCTTCATTGGTATCGAGCAACGCGAGTTTCGCGCCGGCGGCACTCAACATGCGCGCGGTGGCTTCGCCCATCCCGGAGCCGGCTCCGGTGACGATTGCTGAGATTCCGTGTATGTCCATAGTCGTTTCCGCGGGCACCGGTATTGCGGGGCGCAACTATACTACGCCTCGTGCGCCTGAGATAATCCGGCGCGTTTGCTGATGCCTGCCGGGCGAGGGGGATGGCGTGGAACGCGAATCCATGGAGTTCGATGTAGTGATCGTCGGGGCCGGTCCCGCGGGACTCGCCGCCGCCTGCCGGCTGATGCAGCTGGCCCGGGAGAATCAGCAGGAACTGGAAGTAGTGGTGCTCGAGAAAGGCTCCGAGGTGGGGGCGCATATCCTCTCCGGCGCGGTGATCGAGCCGCGGGCGCTGAGCGAACTGTTTCCCGACTGGCAAGAGCGCGGCGCGCCTTTGCAGACGCCGGTGACGCGCGACGAGGTGTATTTTTTAAGCGGCCCGGACAAAGCCGTGAAAATGCCCAACCTGGTAGTGCCGAAAACCATGCACAATCAGGGCAACTACATCGTCAGTCTTGGTAACGTATGCCGCTGGCTGGGCGAACAGGCCGAACAACTCGGTGTGCAGATATTTCCGGGATTCGCCGCCGCAGAGGTGATCTTCGCCGCCGATGGTACGGTGCAGGGCGTGATCACCGGCGACATGGGAAAGGGCGCCGACGGCCAGCCCAAGGACGGATTCGAGCCGGGCATGGAATTGCGCGCTAGGTACACTATTTTTGCCGAAGGCTGCCGCGGGCATCTCGGCAAACAGCTGATCCGCAGGTTCGCCCTGGACGCCGATCGCGAAGTGCAGCACTACGGCATCGGCCTGAAAGAGCTGTGGGAAATAGATTCTGCCAACCACCAACCCGGTCTGGTGGTGCACGGTGCCGGCTGGCCGCTGGCCGAAAGCAGCAGCTCTGGCGGCTTTTTTCTCTATCACCTCGAAAACAATCAGGTGGCCGTCGGCCTGATAATCGACCTCAGCTACCGCAATCCGCACCTCAGCACGTTCGATGAATTTCAGCGTTTCAAACATCACCCGCAGATAGCGAAGTATCTGCAAGGCGGTACCCGTGTCGCCTACGGTGCCCGCGCTATTACCAAGGGCGGCTACCACGCCTTGCCGAAAATGAGCATGCCCGGCGCGGTGTTGACCGGCTGCGATGCGGGCACGCTCAACTTCGCCAAGATAAAGGGTACGCATACCGCGATGAAGTCCGGCATGGTTGCCGCCGAGACGATTTTCCAGAGATTACGCGAAGGCGGTGAGGGCGGTGGCGAACTGACGCAGTATGAGAGCGCGTTCAAGGCGTCCTGGGCATACGACGAACTCTATCGGGCGCGCAATTTCGGTGCGGCATTACACAAATGGGGTCCTTATATCGGCGGTGCGTACAACTACATC
>Ga0224508_10001744_pt1 | contig 19230 bp, 23 predicted proteins | sample SF_Jan12_sed_USG_4_FD_170157 | JGI IMG/M metagenome (GOLD analysis project Ga0224508, IMG submission 170157) | Sediment microbial communities from San Francisco Bay, California, United States - SF_Jan12_sed_USGS_21 | ecosystem: Environmental > Aquatic > Marine > Sediment | place: USA... | reverse complement strand
GAATACGGGCCAACGTCGTATACCAGGTAGTCGCCTGGCTCGGGTATGTGTTCCTCCCGGCAGGCCCACTGCCAGACTCTGGGCCACAGCTGGGTAAGCTCGCGCTCGAAGAATTCGACCGACGTATAGCGCTCGTAGGCGATGTCTTCATCGCCCAGGAACGAATAGGTGTGCGCCCTGAGGTAGCCGGGAACCTCGCGGCTGTCCTTGTCGAGCAGATCCTGAACCGTTACCCCGGGACAGCGAGCCTCGCCGGGTTTTGCGCCCAGGGTCACCTCAGAGGCTCGCCGCCTCGCTGCCGATGGGCGCCCAGGCAAGCAGCGACGAATCGTCCGGGAAGGTGTTGGCCACCAGCCTGGAGCCGCTGGCCTCGGCCATTTCCTTGTATTGCATCCACGACAGCACGGCCGCGATCGGGGTGTCGCGACCCTCGTCAAACTGCAATGGGCCGTACACGTTGGCGGTGTAGATGAGGTCGTCGTCGCCGATCCGCTGAGTGGCTTCGTGGCGCGCGCCGGCCGGCTCGAAAAACCACACGCCGGGGCCGTAGCCTTCCGGCGGTCCGGCCCGGTAGCCGATCTGGCCGCTGAGCACCAGGAAGTCGGCCGCCCCGAGGTGGTAATGGGGCCCGGCGACACCGTTGTGCCGGACGATAAGCGAGCTGATGCCGGTTTCTTCGCTCACCCGCAGCACCTTCAGGCCGAGATCAGGGGTATCTGGGTTCACCACCCAGGGCACCTGTCGGGTGTCGATGAAGTGGGGATGAGTGGATTCGGCGCTGGCGACTCCTTCTGCGGCGACCACCAGATCGCGCGAGTTGGTGCCGGCGATGGCCAGCGGCTCGGCCGGACCCTGGTAGGCGCGTGGGCGCTCCTGCATGCATTCGGCCAGGGTATTGGGCACCAGGGTGATGCCGCGATCGCGGGCGCCGGCTGCTATATCCAGGCTGGTCAGAATGCTCGTGACCGTTTTGTCGTCGTCGCCCAGGAACGCTACCGGCCCGTAGGAATTCAGTAGAAACTCGACGTCCTCGTCGGCCTTGAGCCGGGAAATTTTCGAATTGGCTGGCACATAGCCCCAGGTGCCCGGGTCGAGTTTTCCGGCCATGGGCCCATCGGGGTAGGTCATGCATCCCGAAAGTATGATCATGTCCATTGCGCCCAGATGCACCAGTCGGGCTAGCTCCGTGCCCTTTTCCAGCCGTGCAATGACGGAAAACATGCCGGACTCATTGCTCGCGCGCAGTGGTTTGATGGACATGCCCGGCGCCTGGGGCAGCTCGATCCAGGGAAGCGTGTTGGTGTCGATGCCGCCTTCGATGCCGGTGGGACTGAATTCCGGGTTGTAGCCTGTGTTCATAGCGAGACTCGTTGTTGAATTGGTGTTGCTGTGGAAACGGCGCCGTCAGCATGGCGATCGCGCGTTCCTTCCCCTTTTTGAATCCTACACCGGCTGTGAGTGACGGTCGATGGCGGCATCCGCGCCGATGTGGTCACCGGGCGCATAGCCGCGTAGCCTTTGGCGGACTGCATCGCCGGCGGAGAGTGCCTATGCTGAAGCTTTTCTATGCGCCTGGAAGCTGCGCGCTCGCCTCGCACATCGCTTTGCGGGAGGCGTCGGCAGAATTCAAGCTGCGGCCGGTGGACTTCGTTGCCGCCGAGCAGCGCGGGGCGGAGTATAAGAAGGTCAACCCCAAGGGCCGGGTCCCGGCGCTGGAGACCGAACGCGGCGTAATCACGGAAACTCCCGCCATCCTCGCCTACATCGCGCAGACGCATCCGGAGGCAAAGCTTGCACCCCTGGACGATCCGTTCGAATCTGCCCGGCTGCAGTCCTTTAACAGCTACCTGTGCGCCACCGTGCACGTTGCTCATGCGCACAGCCGCAGGGGTGAGCGGTGGGCGGACGATGAGAGCGCGATTGCGGAGATGAAGCGCAAGGCGCCCGAGGTGGTGGCAGGTTGTTTCCAGCTCATCGAGGACGAATTTTTCGCCGGCCCCTGGGCAATGGGTGCCGCTTATTCGGTCGCCGACCCGTACCTGTTCACCATCACCCGGTGGCTGCGGTTCCACAAGATCGATTCGGCCGGCTACCCCAAGGTGCACGACCACATGCAGCGGATGCTGGAACGGCCTGCGGTGCAGGCCGCGCTGGAAGCCGAAGCGTCGGGCTAGAGTGGAAGACGCCCCGGAATCCGACCTGGTGGATCCGTATACGATCCGACCGGGCGATGCTCGTGCGGCGCCCACCACAGCTATCGGCCGGCTGAAATATCTCGGACCGAGCGTGATTGTGTCCGGCTCGATCGTTGGCTCGGGTGAGATCATCCTCACGTCGAGCCTCGGGGCGGCGGTTGGGTTTTCGTTGTTGTGGTGGGTGCTGCTCGGGTGCTGGTCGAAGTCCATCGTGCAGGCGGAGCTTGGTCGCTATGTAGTCGCCACGGGCGATACCTATTTGCGCGCGCTGGCGCGACTGCCCGGGCGCATCCCCGGGCCCCGAGGCCCGGTTGCGTGGCCGATCTGGTTGGGGTTGCTCGGCTTCATCCCGGGTGTTGCCGGGCTCGGCGGCATCATGGGCGGGGCCGGGCAGGCGTTGACGCTGCTCGTTCCACAGATCAGCGATACCGTGGGTGCGCTTGTTGTCTGCGGGGTTGTCACGCTGTTGTTGGCGGGGGGTGCCTACCGGCGCCTCGAAAACGTCATGCTGACGTTGGTGATCGCGTTTACCGCTACCACCCTGGTCTGTGCAATCGCGATGCAGTTCACCGAGTTCAGGCTCGATACCGCCGATTTGATCGCGGGGCTCAGTTTCGACTTCCCCATCGAGTACATCGTCCTTGCGATGGCGGCGTACGGCTACACGGGGGTGAATACCGGCGAGGTAGCCGCCTACACATACTGGTGCGTGGAGAAGGGGTATCCGAGCTACATAGGCGCAGAGCGCGACGACGCGGCCTGGGTGGGCAGGGCGCGAGGGTGGATCCGGGTCCTGCAGATGGATGTGTGGGTAACGCTGTTGATCCTTACCTGCGCGACGTTGCCGTTCTACTTTCTCGGCGCCGGGGTGCTGAATCCTCTGGGCGAACGCCCCGAAGGTCAGGCTACCATTGCCTCGTTGTCCAACATGTTCACGGCAACGCTGGGCCCGTGGGCGTTCTGGCTGTTCGCCATCGGTGCGTTCTCTATCTTGTTTTCGTCTGTGGTTTCGGCGATCGGCGCTGGCGGTCGAGTCGTACCCGATTATCTCACGGTGCTGGGGTTTCTCGATCGTGGCCGGCTGGCGGATCGTTATCGCTGGACGCGGGGCTACATCATCGTGGTGCCATTCCTGGGGTTTTTGCTGTATCTGGGGTTTCAGAGCCCGGTAGTCCTGGTGTCGATCGGTGCGCTCGCGTCCGCCGCCCTTGCCCCCATACAGTCGGGGGCGACCCTGTGGCTGCAGCGCCGTCACATGGATTCGCGGGTAGCGCCCGGGGTCGCTGCCAGGTCACTGCTCGCGATCACTTTTGTGTTCCAGGTGGCAATGGCCTGCCTGATCATTCGCTTTGTCATCTTTTAGAGAGAGGCTTCCTCGTCATGCTGCATAGGGTGGATCGCGTACAGGTGACCGGTCACAACGCACAGGCAGTGGCGGACCGCTGGTGTCAGGTGCTGGATTGTGAGGTGGCGGGGGCAGATGAGGTTGAGGCGCTGCATGCAAAACGCATTACGCTGAGCGTTGGCGACTCTCTGGTTGAGATCCTGGAGCCGGTTGGCCCGGGGTTAGCCCGGAGTCATCTGGATATTGGCCGGGGTGGTCCGTTCAGCGTTGGCGTGAGCGCTAATGATGTAGGTGCGTTGCGCGAGCATCTGGGAACCCTCGGTGTCGAAAGGATCGAGCTCGGGGAGCAACTGTTTCTGCATGAGACCCATCTCGGCATTGCCGGGCTCAATGTGCTGGTTTCTCCACACGCTGAGCGCGAGCCGGTCGGGCTGATGAAGAATCTTTACGAGGCCACGCATCTGACTCTGGAAGCGCCGCGGGCAATCGCTGATATCGCGCGGATGTTTGCGCTGGACGCCGACGCGTTTGTGCCCATCCACTCCGATCAGTACGGCTACGACGGTGCCTTGACCCTGTTCGATTCAAGCGAGCTGCATCGAATCGAAACGATCCACCCGTTCGACAAGGCCAAGACCATGGGCCGATTTCTGGAACGCTTCGGACCGAGCCTGTATATGTGCTACGGCGAGACTGATGATCTGGCTGCGGTGCGCGAGCGGCTGAAGTCGGTCGCTCCCGGTGACTGGACCGGCTCGGATGACAACGACGACGGATTGTTCATCCATCCAAAGGCTCTCGGTGGCGTGATGATGGGCGTGAGCCGTACCACTCATGCCTGGACGTGGTCTGGCTATCCAGAGCGTCGGGTTGCGGGGCCCACTGGTTGATAACGACGACTGGCAACGCGACAGCGGTTGCGGGAGACTTCAAGTCCTGTGAAGGGAGGACTGACCATGACTGCAACTGCAACCACAACGGAAAATGATCCAACCGGCGACTACATCCAGATGGATGCCGTTGACTGGACGCCGTTTCCCGATGGGCTGTGCGATGGTCCTATACGCTGGAAGCTCCTGCATGTCTCGCCGGAGTCTGGAGCCTGGGCGGCGATATTCGATTGCCCCGCAGGCACCTCATTTGCGCGTCACATTCACATGGGTCCGGGCGAATATTTCCTGACTCGCGGCCGGATGAACGTGCGGGGTGGCAGCGCTGAGGGCGGCGCGACCGCCGTGGCGCCGGCCTATGGGTATGAAGAATGCAACGCTCAACACGATCACACCGAGTTCCCTGAAGACAGCGAGTTCTACATGACCTTCCTGGGCCCGCTCAACTTCATCGATGAGGACGGCAACACCGTCGCGCTGGTTGGCTGTCAACAGGCGCTGGATGCCTGGAGCGCGCTCGCCGGCAATGGATGACGCTCTGGACCTGATGAGCGCCGAGGAAATGGCCGATCCGGCCGTTTCGGCGCGACGGCTGCTGGCGGGCCCCAGGGCGCGCTACTACCCCGGTTTTGCGCCGCCGTTCTACGTTGTTTCGCGCCATGCCGACGTCAGTGACGTGCTGAGGGATCCGCAGCTGTTCTTGAGCGGGCACGGTCAGGGACCGAACTTCGCTCCGGGCGCCGGCGTCGTTTCCGACCCACCGCAACACACCTTTTTTCGCAGCCTCGTGCAGGAGGATTTTCTTCCGCGCTCAATCGCCCGACTACGTCCACGGCTCACCGAGATCGCCGACGAATTGCTCGATGCGGTAGCGGATATGGAGGAGTGGGATCTGCACGATCAGCTTTCCTTCCCGCTGCCGGTCACAATCATCTGCGAGATCTTTGGAATTCCCACCGACGACATCGCGCAGTTCAAGCTCTGGTCAGACGCCTCCGTAGCCGCTTTGTCGGCGCAGGATCCGTCGCAGTACGCAGAGGAGCTTGCACGGATGAACGCCTACGTGCTCGCCCTGCTTCAAGACAAGCGTGCAGACGGCGACGATGAAAGTCTGCTTGGGCGGATAGCACGGGCCAGGCGAGACGGTGTTGAGATTTCCGACGCTGAGGCAGTCGGCCTGGTGCTTCAGCTCTTTGTCGCCGGCAACGAGACGACGACGTCGCTGATCACCAACTTTGTCTGGCGCATGTTGTCGATCGGTGACCTGTGGGTTGATTTCTGCGCTGGCCGATTCAACCTTGACAAGGCGATCAACGAAAGCCTGAGGTTCGACCCGCCGCTGCTCGGCTTGTTCCGCACCACGGCGAGCGAAGTGCAGATAGGCGATACGACCATTCCGGCGCACACCAAGGTGCTCACGCACTACGGGGCGGCCAATCGCGACCCGGCGGTGTTTGATCGTCCAGACGTCTTCGACGTGCATCGGCAAGGCCGGAAGATCCTTTCCTTCGGGTTGGGGATTCACGTGTGTGTCGGCCGCGAACTCGCCTTGCTCGAAGCCCGGGTGACGCTCGATGCGCTGCGCCTCAGGTATCCACGGCTGGAGCTCGTCGATGATGGCGAGAGAATTGGGCCGTTCCTTTTCTGGGGCCGCCGCAAGCTTCCGGTGCGCAGCGGCGCCTGAAGCTTCGTGCGCAGTACTCTGTCAGCTATCGCCTCGCTGCTGATTGCCCTGCCTGTCGGGGCTGCCGAGGAAGGGATTCCGCTGGCGCTCATCGACCACTTTGAGACGGCCCGCGTCTATGGGCGGCTCGAGGTGCGGGGGGTGGCAATCCCGGATCACCAGGAGCTTGCCGAGTTTTATGAGGACCGCCGCTTCCAACCGATCTGGGTCTCATCCAGAGGTGAAAAACGGCGGGCCGCCGGGCTTCGACGAAGCATTGCCGAGGGTGCGATTCATGGGCTCGATGTGCGTCGCTATCACCTTGTCGAGGCGGACGTTGCCGCCGCAGCGGACGCGTGGGCCGACGTTGAGCTGCTGCTGAGCCAGGCGCTGCTTGCTCAGGCTCGGCATCGCACGCTGGGCGTTGTGGACCCCGCTCGGGTGGACCCGAGCTGGCTATTGCGGCGCGCGCCATTGAACGGTGGCGGGCTGCTGCGTGCGGTGGCGCGCGGCGGCAGGCCGACTCGCGCGCTCAATCGTTTGTGGCCGGAGTCCAAGGATTATTGGCGTCTGCTCGCCGCCAAGCAGCGGTTGCGCGCCGCATCGTCAATGCCCGAGCCGGCGACGATTGCCGCTGGGCCCATCCTCAAGCCTGGAATGGAGGATCCCCGCGTACCCGCACTGCGTGAGCGTGTGCTGGGGGTTGGCAGCGCGGATCTGCTCTACGATGCGAACCTGGCTGACGCGGTGATCGCCTATCAGCGTCGAGCGAGATTGGAGCATGACGGCATCGTGGGACCGGACACCCGAGCAATGCTCAATCGATCGCGCGCGGAACGAAGCCGCCAGATCGATGCCAATCTGGAACGCTGGCGTTGGTTGCCCAGGGCATTTCCGAGCACCTACGTTCTGGTAAATACCGCCGATTTCAGGCTGGTGGGGGTGCGTCGCGGCCGCCGCGAGGTCGAAATGCCGGTGATCGTCGGCACGCCGTTCCGCCAGACGCCGGTATTTACCGAGACGATGAAGTACCTGGTTTTCAACCCGGCGTGGGATGTGCCCCGCACCCTGGCGGTCGAAGATCTGCTGCCCAAGCTCAAGAATGACCCGGCCAGGCTTGCCGCTGATGGCTTCGAAGCGGCGCTGGCTGGCGGAGAGATGCAGCCGGTAGATAGTGTCGACTGGAGTGACTTCAATGCGGATTGGTTCCCCTATCATCTGCGTCAGCGTCCTGGCCCGGGCAATCCGCTGGGTAGAATCAAGTTCATGCTGCCCAATGAGTACGCTATTTATTTGCATGACACCCCGGCCCAGGGTTTGTTCGAACGTACCGAGCGTGGGTTCAGCTCGGGGTGCATACGGGTCGCGGATGCCATGGTGCTGGCCGAATGGGTGCTCAAGGGGCAGCTCACGAAAGAAAAGCAGCCGTGGAACAGGGCGATGCTCGATACCGCCGTCAAATCGACGGATACGCGGGCAGTTGTGCTCGATGCGCAAATGCCGGTGTTCATTGTGTATTTTACGGCGCACGTCGCACTTTCGGGTGATGTGGTGGTCAAAAATGATGTGTACGAAAGGGATGCGCCGGTCATTGCTGCGCTCGATTTTCAGGGGCGCTCATCGAAGGAGTCGAATTAGTTGAGCAGGGTTGTGGTTAAAGCGAGTGTGGTACTCGCAGCCGTGTTGCTGAGCGCCGCTGTTGGCGCGGTGACGCGCTTCGAGGTGCCGTTCGGTGTCGAGGTCAGCGGGATTGAGAATCGCTACTCGACCTTCGCGGTCTTTACCCGGCCAAATCGGCTGCTGGACGTGAAGCTCATCGATCTGGCGGGCTCGGACGCTCAGATCCTTTTCGACGGCGTGCCCATCAGCGCCGCTGGCCAGACGGTCAACGTGAGGATGCCCGAAACCCCCGGTACTCACTCTCTTCAGATCAGCAACGGCGCGGGCGAAGCGATGCAACTGAACGTCTTCGTCATGTGGGTGAAGGACGACAACGCATTCGGCATGTTGAACGGCTACCGCATCGGCGACTACCCCGGCGAGCGGTTCAAAGGCCTCGCCATCTACGACCCACCTTCGGCGTTCGTTGAGGTAACTCGCGAAAACGCCGATACGCCGGTCTCGCCAAACTTCACCCTGGGGCAGTTTGTCTGCAAGCAAGGCTCGGGTTACCCGAAATATCTGGTCCTGCGCCCCGAACTCGTGCAGAAGCTGGAAGTAGTGCTCGGCGAGCTGAGTGCGGTGAATCCCGCCGTGACCGGCCTTACCGTGATGAGCGGTTATCGAACGCCTGCCTATAACAAGGGCATTGGCAACGGCCAATACAGCCGCCACGTGTGGGGCGGTGCGGCCGACGTCTACGTTGACGAGGACGGTAACGGGGTCATGGACGATCTCAATGGCGACGGCCGGGTTTCGCGCGCCGACTCCACCTGGTTGGCGGGCTTCGTAGACGGCCTGGAACGCAAGGACGCGTTCGGAGATCTCATCGGCGGCATCGGCACCTATGACAGCACGCCGAGTCACGGTCCGTTCGTGCACGTCGATGCGCGGGGTTACACGGCGCGTTGGTAAGCGTCGCGTACCTGCTGCCGCTCAGCGATTGCCGGTGAATGCATAATCCAGAGCCCGGTATGCCAGCGGCGGTCCCAGGGTGTGTGGGCTGATTTGTTTTAGATCAAACCGGTCATTCGAAGCGATAGCGCGTGCGGCAAGCAAACCGCTGCGCACGGCCGGACCGATCCCCTCGCACATGTCTCGGGTGGCGAGCCCGGCGGCATCTCCGATCAGCAGTGCGTTACCCTGCTTCGCGACGTCGATCTTTGGTCGCAGATAGTAGCTGTAGCCGCCGGGTGCGTCGGGCTGAAGGTCGAGGAGACCCTGGCGAATGAGCCGCCTGGTAAGGCTGAGCCAGTGCCGCTTGATGTCGTCGCCTTTGCGCTTGAGCTTGCTGGCCAGGCCGCCGACGCCGACGTTCACGTAGCCGTCAGCCTTGGGCACGTACCAACCATAGCCAGGCAGGCCGTCGGTGAAGAACCACAGGTAGCAGTCGCGGTCCTGGCACTCGAACGGATATTCCAGCTCCTGGGTTACGACCTGAAGTGCTTTGGCGCGCGGTTGTGCTGGCCGAAACAGCTCCCGGTAAACGGGGCACCTTGTGCCCCCGGCGCCGATCACGTGCTTGCAGTGAAAGCGATCGTCGATGATGAAGCCGTCGTCGCTGGCAGCTACTTTGCGCACCTTGTGAACCTGCATCGGCGCACCGGAGCGTTCCAGCAACCAATGATCAAATTCGTAGCGTCGAACGGAATGCTGGGGTGCGCGAAACGGCACGCGCAGTCCCTTGATCGAAACATTGAGCGCATCGAATGTGAGGAAACGGTGTGGGTAGTCGTGTGCTTGGAACTCCAGATCACGCAGCACCTCCGGGGTGATCCAGCCGGCGCACAGCTTCTCCCTGGGAAAGGCTTCCCGGTCGAGAATCAGGCAGTCGACGCCGTTGCGGGTGAGCTCCCAGGCGGCTGTGGCGCCGGCAGGTCCTCCGCCAACAATGACGACCTCGTGCGCCGTGAGCGCCTCAGCCATCGCCGAACAGGCGCTCGCGGGTGATGGGCAACGCCGCGCTCCCTTGCCTTTGAAACAGCACCTGGTACAGCTGCAGTTGCCCGGTACGGAACGCCGACATCGATCCCGATAGATACAAGCGCCAGGCTCTTACGAAGTTCTCATCGAACAGATCGAGCACATTGTCTGCGTTTGCCTCGAAACGCTCCCGCCAGTGCTTGAGCGTCTGTGCGTAGTGCGGGCGGAGGTTCTCGACATCGACAATCTGCATATCGACGGGTTCGAAGATGTCCATCATCTGTCGTAGCGTTGGCGGATAGGCTCCCGGGAAGATGTATGACTCGATCCACGCGTTCAGAGGTCGCGGTACGTTTTGACCGATGGAGTGAATCAGACCTCGGCCGTCGTCTTTCAGACAGCGATCAATGGTCGCTCCCAGCGTACGATAGTTCTCGAGGCCTACGTGCTCGAGCATCCCCACCGACACGAACACGTCATAACTGCCGGTGATGTTACGGTAGTCGTCTTCCACGTATTCGATGCTGTTGCCCAGCCCCTCGCGCTCGGCTCGACCCCGCGCATAGGCTACCTGCTCGCGGGAGATGTTGTAGGAACGCACTCGCACGCCATGGTTGCGCGCTAGATAGCGCGCCAGTCCGCCCCAACCACCGCCGGCTTCCACCACTCTGTCTCCGGGTTGCAGCGCGAGCTTGCGACACACCAGCTCGAGCTTGGCCGCTTGTGCTTCCTCCAGCGTTGCCTGGTGGGTGGGGTAATAGGCACACGTGTATTGGGTGTACTCGCGATCGAGCCAGAGTTGGTAGAAGTCGTTGCCCAGATCGTAGTGGGTGTGGATATTCTCCCTGGATCGCGTGAGCGTATTGGGCCTGGGATTCTGCTGGAACATACGTCGGACGAGTCGCCGCAGTGGTCCGGATTGCCGCTCCATATGCAGCACCGTGCTGTAAATGACATCCAGCGCGTTGCAGACATCACCATCCACGGTAAGCCGGCCTTTAGTGAATAGCTCGCCAAATGTCCGGGTGGGTCGATGGAGCAACTCGTAGAGTGCGGCGCGATCGTGCAGGCGGAGGGTGATTTCAGGTTGCTCGGTGGCGGGCCCCTCAAGGTGGCCGTCAGCGAGCTCGAACGCGACTGGTGGGTTACCGACGATCCTCAACAGCGTTCGCACCAGCCACCGATCGATTGGTCGGGATACCCCTGGTGAAGCACTCGTCATCTGCATAGACGATCCTCCCTGTGAAACCGTCCATCCAATCCCTTTAGCCATAAATATACCCGCTGAGCGCGGATTCCGCATGTCGGTCAGCCGGTGGGCAGCTGAACCCTGGCCGTCCCGAACACCCTGGTTTCGTCAGCGCTGTTTTTCGCTGACAGATCGAGCTCAACCATGCCGGTTTCTTCTTCGATGTCGGTAACCACCGCGCTCAAGTGACACGACTCGTCGGCCAGCAGCGGTGCCCGAAAGACGGTATCGATATGCTGCACCTGGGCCGCTGGAGCCCAGCGATGAATCATGGTGGTCAGAAACCCCATGGCCAGCAGCCCGGGCACGAGCGCACCCGGTAAGCCCTGCTTTCTGGCGAGTTCGTGGTCGTCGAACCGCCCGCCCCCGGTACCCCAGCCCACGGCCTGGGCAAACTGGCGGGCCGCGGAAAGCGATGTATCGGGCTCGAAGGCATCGAGCTCCGCGCCAAACTCAACGTCGTGAATGGTCTGGATAGTCATTGGTCTGGCCGCTCGCGAATGACCATTCGGGAGTCGCTGGTGGCCAGATGCTCGCCATCGGCATCGAAAATCTCCATGCGCGAGACGATGAACACCATTCGTCCGGATCGGCCGCTCTTATCGTAGATCTCGTGCAAATGGGTGCGACCGGTGATCGGTGTGCCCGGTCGTACGGGCTTGTAGCAGCTGACCGCCTTACCACCGTCCATGGGGATGCCGTGGAGGTTGGGAAAGTCGATGGGCAGATGTCGCGCCGATGACAGGCTGCCAATGATTGCGGGCACCGCCCGAAAGTCCGGATGTGCGGCATCCAGATATTCGGGGAGGGTTTCTCCAGATACGGTTGCTACGGCGATGGCTTTTTCGGGGTCAACCTCGAACGCTGTTGTGTCGAATTCGAGATTGAGAAACCGGGTCTTGAGCTCTTCGATGTCGATCATTAGCGCAGATGGTACCAATGGAAAGCCCAGACTAGCACGTCCAGCAGCAGGTCTTCGGGAAACGCTGGATGGGCAGCCATGTAGTCGCCTGCAAACGGCGTGAAGTCGATGGCGTTGCGATCTTGATTATGGGCCTCCCAGGCGTCTTCGCTATGGGCCTGGATGAAAGCAATTCCGTGCTTGTGCGCGACCACTGACTTGTCGAACCACTCCTTGCACTGTTCCTTGGTCCAACCCTCGCAGCGGCGATGCAACGCACGCACCGCCGTCGCTGCTGAAGACTGGTAGCTATCGTAGTCTATGAAACGTTGGGCGGTTTCCAGCGCTTTGGTCTGGAGCTCATGGAGTGAAACCGTCATGGGTATGCAGGCTGGTAAGGAACAATCGGTCAAATTAGCATAGACACTGTGCCCATGACGTACACGGTGGACGCCGACAATCGCCTGATCCGCATCCGATCATCGAGGGGCCGGCCACGACTGACGGTTTCGCCTGATTGTGGCGAATATCGCCACTCCCTATCGCCGGCAATACCCATAACCTTTTGATAATAAAGAAAAAAGATAATCTGGTATCAATATTGCTCGGGTTTCTCCACGTAGCACAGCAACAGGATTGAGATGGAAGAAGAAATCAAACAACGGCTGACCAGCAAAGACATCTGGATACGCGGCCTCACCATGCTGTTTTTCGGCATCGCCTACTCGATCGCGGAGCTGGTTATTTTCCTGGTGGCGGTGTTTCAGTTCCTGACGATCCTTTTTACCGGTCGTGCGAACGAAAAGGCCCTCGCTCTCGGGAACAATCTGAGCACCTATGTATATCAGGTATTCCAGTTCCAGACGTTCAACACCGAAGAGCGACCGTTTCCGTTCTCGGATTGGCCGGATGAGCAGGTTGGCGAGAATGCCTGGAGCGGCGACTCGGTCGACGCGGGTGTCGTGGAGGAGGACCCGGTGATCGTCGAGGATGACCCCATCATTATCGATCAGGACCCGCCTGGCTCCGACGAGGAACGAATCGAATAGCGGTGAGATCAGGCCGTGATTACGGCGAGCCTGTTGTGCAGCTCGACCAGATAGTCGGGCACCAGGCTCAGGTCTCCCTGCACTGAATCGAATGCCGCTCCCGGTGGTTCTTTGGCGCGCTCGGCGAGGATCTCGGGGGTGTAATACTGTCGCGCCTGGGGCAGCACGCCGGCGTAGTCGGTGGTGATAGTGACGTCGGCGCCTTTGAGGGTGCCGGCGGCAACCTCCACGGACTTTCCGTTGGTACGAAAATACCACGCGACCTCTCCGCTGGCAGAGATGTGTGAAGGCGCGTCGGTGAATATTTCGCAGAAACCGAACTGCACCCCTGGTTTGCCATGTACGGCGACCAATGCCTCGAGCTCGCGGCGCGTGATGTCGATCCAGGCGGCGCTGGCGAAGTCGACCTTGCCTTTGTTCTCGTTGCTCATGGCGTTAGAAGATCACAGAGTGTGGGGTAAGTCGAGGCGTTGCCCGTCGCGATGACAGGTCAGCGCAAAAGGTCCATCATGCCCTGGACAGTCGTTCCCGGGAGGATCTGCTTTTGACCATCGGCTATACGCAGCACGGTGAGGGTTCCGAACACGTGCTCGTAATGCATGACTGGAACGGTGACCACACTACCTACGATCCGGTCATCCCATATCTCGATCTTGTCGCGTTCACGTATGCGTTCGTGGACCTGCGTGGATATGGGAAGTCGCGTGACATGGCCGGGGACTACACCGTTACAGAGGTGGCTGCCGATTGCCTGGCGGTTGCCGATGCGCTGGGCTGGCAGGAGTTTCACCTCATCGGCCACTCGATGACCGGCATGGCCACCCAGCGAATCTCTCTTGATGCACCCTCACGCGTCAAAAGCGCCGTCGCCGTCTGTCCGGTGTCGGCCGCCGGGATGGCGATGGACGAGGAAACCTGGGGATTCTTTTCCGGCACCACCCAGAACGACGATGCCTTCCGCGGTCTCATGAAGGTGGTCACCAGCGGGCTTACCGATGCCTGGGCCGAGGCAAAGCTTCGCCAGAACCGGGCGACCACTGCCGCTGAGTGCCGGCTGGGTTATCTGACCATGTTCTCGAAGACCAACTTCGCGGAAGAGGTGCCCGGACTCGCGACGCCGTTTCTCGTCGTAGTTGGCGAGCACGACGCCGACGGGCTCAACGCGGCGGCAATGCAGGATACATTTCTCGCCTGGCAGCCCACCGCCGAGCTCGAAGTGATGGCAGGTTGCGGCCATTACCCGATGCAGGAAAGCCCACCTCGATTTGCGGCCGTGATCGAGGGCTTTCTGTGCAGACAGGCAGGAATTGGAGGCGCCCCGTGAAGAAGCTGAAGAACGAAGCTGAACTGTTCAAGGCTGCCCTGGAAGCCGGGGTGGCGTACGGTGAGGGAAGGGGTGTTGTGGAATTCGAAGCCACCGACTCGGCAAGTGACAAGGCCTTGTATATCTATCGGTTGCTGGTGCACGACAAGGTGATCGCGCCGCTGCCCGAAGAGCAGGTGTCGCAGAAGTCGGTCAGGCACCGATTGGCGTTGTGGCACGCCCGGCAGCTGTCCAAAGATGATCCCTTGCTTAAATAGGTAGAGAAAAAGCATGTCGAAACACCTGTCCCGCTTCGCTATTTGCGTCGTTGTCGCCTTGCAGGCGCATTCAGCCATCGGCGCGGAGCAAGTTCGCGCAAGCGTAGCCGATCTGGCGTGGATGACGGGTTCGTGGGCGGGACCTTTTGGCGAGCAGATGTTGGAAGAGAACTGGATCAAACCAATCGGCGGCACCATAGCGTGCGTGGTCAGGTTCACCGGCGGCGGCGCCACCAGCATGATGGAGCTCATCATCATCGAGGAGAGCGAGGGCTCGTTGGTGTTGCGCGTCAGACAGTGGTTTCCCGGATACGTACCACGCGCTCCGGAGCCGCAAACCATGGCGCTCGGCGAGATCGGCGAGCGGCGCGTGAGCTTCAAGGCAAGCGGCGACGGCGACTTCAAGACTCTCGGCTACAGCCGGCCGTCTGCTGATGCTTTCAACATCGATGTTGAAACGACGGAGGGCGAGAAATTCCGGCTCAGCCTGAAGGCCCAACCATGACGATACGTTTCGTGTTGGCACTCACTTTGCTCGTCTGGATGGCTCCTCAGACGTGGGCTGCCTCGTGCGCGGAGCCTTCACCGAGCGTGGCGCATGGCGAGGACTTCCGGACGGCGGTAGACCCTAAGCCGCTGACTGCCAGTCAGATAGAGTCGTTGAGGTCGCTATTCATGTTTGCCGACCGGCGCTGGAAGGGAAACGCTGTGGAGGTGCAATGTGTGGGAACCGAATCGGACCCCCGCCCCAAGACCACCGACTACAGGCTGCGGGGCGACGGTGAGGGCAACCGCGAAGGCATGACACTCGAGATTGAGATGTCCCACGACGATGGAGTGCGCCGCGAAATCATGGGGTTGCAGATTGAAGACGGCATGCTGAAGTTGCGCGAGGGTGGTCTCAATAGCGTGGACATTCTGTCTCTGCGGCCCAATGAAGTGGCTATTCGAGTGGCCTATGGTCGCCGCCGCCGCTTTGGTGGCGTAGTGCATATGGAAAGTTTCTGGTGGTTTGGCCGGATGGGCAACGACCTGGTGATTCGCAGCGAGACCTATTCGGCCAGCGGATTGGCAGGTGAGGCCCGCTGGCGGTTGAAGCCGCGCTGACAAATCCCCTCGCCCCAGCGGGCTGGCGCTGTACAATTCTTCACTGACGCTTCGGGGATGTTCGCTCATGTACAAGGTCTTTGCGTTTCTCAAACGAAACACCGCGCTGCTCACTCACGACGAGTATCGTGCGGGACACGTTGGTTTTCATTGCAGCCACTCGCGGCGATTGAACGGAATTCGCGGCTACTGTGTGAACGTGCAGGCGAACGGCGATCTGCGCGACGGACTGGGGCCGTTGTATGGCGAGGTGACGCGTAACGAGCCGAGTGAATTCGCCGGGCAGTGGGACGGGTTCCCCCAGGTTTACTTCGACAGCTGGGACACCTGGACTCAAGCCGCCACCCCTGAGCCGACGCGCGCGACAGCAGAGGGCTTGAGTGTGGATCCGGACTGGCGGCTCGACGACGGACCCTACCTCTTCGACCCTGTTCCCGACGGTGACGGTGAGTTTCGTTCCCACCACCTGCATATGGAAGAACATCTGGTCGTGCCCGTGCAACGACCCGAGCGCAAGCTCACCAAGCTCATGCAGTTCTTTCGTCGAAACCCGTCGCTGTCTGAAACCGATTTCGAAGAGGCGCTGCTCGGGCGCTACGCACCGCTTACGGCGCGGATGGTTGGGCTGCACGGCTACACGGTGAACTTTCGCGACCCGGATCAGGAATCCGCAATGCGCGGCTTTTTCCCGGAGCAAGCCTGGGGTTTCAGCGACGAAGGGCGCGCCCACCGCCAGGCGTTCTGCGCGTTGTGGGACGGAGCCGCCGAGCTGTTCTTTGACTCGGTAGATGCATTTTCTGCCGCTCGCGGGGATACCGAGCTGCATGCCGGGCTCAGCGCGTTGGAAAGGGAGCTGTTTGAAGCGGTCTGGTATGTGGAGGTGGATGAGAACATCATCGTGATGCCGAATCGGGACCCCGCCCCAGAGTTCTACTACAGATAAGCACAGACTTTTATAGAGAGAAGGGGGGCGCATGCTCAAGGTATTCGGCTTCGTTCGCCGTAACAAGCAGCTCAGCCACGATGATTATCGAGCCGCCCACGTGGGCTATCACAACTCTTTCGGACGGCGCTTGAACAACATTCGCGGATATGTTCTGAACGTTCGCGCGAATCGAAGCGTTGCGGAAAGTCTCGGCCCCCTTGCCAATCGGCTCACTCGTGGCGAGCCTGCCGGGTTCGATGAGCTGTGGGACGGTTGGGGCCAGCTGATGTTCGACACCCTGGACGACTATCTGGCGGCTCGCTCACCGGCCCGGGATCGCGCCCGGCCCGAAGGGCTCGCCGAAGATCCAAAGGTAGCCCAGGTGGGTGGTGACGGCGCTTACCTCTATACCGGATCGCCTTTTCAGTTCCACGTTGTCGAGCATGTGTCGATGCCAGTGCGTCGCCCGGAACGTAAGATCTTCAAGCTCGTGCAGTTCGCGAAGCGCCCGGACAATCTCTCGCCTGAGGAATTTCGCGCGTACTGGAGCGGACGCTATGCCGCTCACGTTGCGCAGTTGCCCGGCTTGCGCGGCCACATCGTCAACTTCCGCACGCCGCTGGACGTGATGACGGGGTTTTTCCCACCGGACGCCGACGCGTTTACGGCGGAGGGGACCGCTGTTCGCGAGACGTTCTATTCCGCCTGGGATGGGATGGCCGAGCTGTGGTTCGACAACCCGCAGCAGTTCGCCGAAGCTCGTTCGGGCGGGGATCTTGGCGCCGCGCTGGACGACCTGGAAGACGGCCTGTTCGCAAGCGTGTTCTACCGTGAAGTCGACGAGACCATTGCCGTGTTGCCGAAACGTGACCCGGCGCCGCCCTTCTATCACCGCTGAAATCAGATAACAGGTAACCCGTGATGCGCAGACTCGTCTTGTCTTTGTTCTTGATTCTCATGGGCGGCTTGTCAGCATCCTGCTCGACTGAAACCCCACCGGAAACCAAGCCGATGCGAACCGTCATCTACGAACATGAGATTTCCGTACCAGTGAGCGCTGCCTGGGGCGTGTTTTCGGACTTCGCCGCTTTCGCTGAGTGGAACGCGATGCCCGTGCAGTTGCAGATCGCCGGCAGCGGCGTGGGGATGACGCGGACCATGGACATCGAAGGCATTGGCCGCATCAGCGAACGGCTCGACAAGCTCGATGATGACAACATGCAGCTGGCGTACACGTTGGTTGAGGGAACCCCTCTGGGCATGGTCGCGTACCACGCTGAGGTAGCGCTGAGCGCGGCCGGAGACGCGCGTACTCTGATCAAGTGGCATGGTGAGTTCGATGGGTCCGCGGGGGCGGACCTCGATGAGATGGCGGCGAATCTTGCCGGATCGTACCAGGGCATGTCCCGGGCGTTGGAGGAGTTCACACAGGCTGTCAGCCAGTGAGGGGCTCAATAGGACCGCGGTAGGCCCAACCCCTGGGCGATCATGTTTCGCGCCATTTCGTTGCTGATGGGGCCAATGCTCAACAGGCGTGCGTCGCGCCAGTAACGCTGCATATCGGTTTCCGCCGAGTAGCCCATACCACCCAGAATAGAAATGCCGAGATCTGCGGCGGTGCGGATCGATTCCGACGCCAGCGTTTTCGTCATCGCCGACTCCTGGGCACAGGGCTTGCCTTCGCTTTGCAGCCAGGCTGCGTTGTAGAGCATCAGCTCAACCTGCTTCTGCATCATTGCGATGTCGGCAACATAGTGTTGCAGCACCTGGAAGTGGGCGATGGTTTTACCGAAGGCGGTGCGCTGCTGCATGTGTTCGATGGCATCTTCCAGCACGCCATCGATCATACCCAGGCACATGGCCGCGTTCAGAATCCGTTCGTTGTTCAGGGTCTTGGTTGTCTCGTACCAGGCCTTGTGTGCCTCCCCCAGCAGCAGCTCATCGGACACGAACACATCGACCAGGCTTACGGTGCAGGAGCTCAGTGCGCGCATGCCCAGCTTTGGCAGCGGCGTCACGGTGATGCCGGCACTTTCTCGCGGCACGAAAAACACCGAGATGCCGTCGGTGCGTTTCTCGACATCGCGTTTGCTGCGTGCGATCAGCAGCAGATAGTCGGCGGTGTCCGCCGTGGTGCTCCAGATCTTTTCGCCGTTGATGAGCCAGCCGCCATCCACCGGTTTGGCGCTGGTTTTCATGGCGCCCAGCAGATCGGTGCCGCCGGTAGGCTCGCTGAAGCTCATGGCCGCGCGCAGCTTGCCCGCTGCCATTTGCGGTAGAAACGTTTCCTTCTGCTGCTCGGTGCCGTGGACGCCGATGGCCTGTGCCCCGGAGAACGAGGTAATGCCCCAGATCCAGGCGAGGCCTCCGGCATGGCGGGAGAACTCCCGGGCAAAGATCGCTTGAATGATAATGTCGCCGCCGACACCCCCGTACTCCTCTGGAATGCCGACGCCGTTGAAGCCGCCTTCCGTGAGCTTGTCCCACAGCTGTTGTGGATATTCGTGCTCCTGGCGTTCCAGGTCCCGGCACCAATCCTTCGGACACTCGTTGATAACCCATCGGCGTACGGTATCCCGGAACAGCAGGTACTCTTCACTCAGCTCAAAATCCATGGGCGTCTACTTCGGCGCATCGCCGGTGGTTCGGAATATTTCGGTCGTCCACTTCTCTACTTCGTAAATGGACTGCGCTGACGGCCTGTTGATGGTGCGCCGGTAATAAGCCTCGAAGCGCGGCCAGC
>Ga0224508_10001743_pt1 | contig 19232 bp, 17 predicted proteins | sample SF_Jan12_sed_USG_4_FD_170157 | JGI IMG/M metagenome (GOLD analysis project Ga0224508, IMG submission 170157) | Sediment microbial communities from San Francisco Bay, California, United States - SF_Jan12_sed_USGS_21 | ecosystem: Environmental > Aquatic > Marine > Sediment | place: USA... | reverse complement strand
GCGAGGACGGCAACCCGCAACGCGGACCGAACGGCGCGCCGGTGATCCGGATGATGCTAATGCCCCGCAAGGACGTTCAGATGGAGGACGCCTGGAATGTTATCGGCCTGAAGGGCACCGGCAGCGATTCCTACGCGGTTACGGATTTGTTCGTGCCCGAACGTTTTACATTCGGCCGCGACGACGCGGCGGACAGAAAGGACGACGGGCTTCTCTTCAAGTTCAGCACCAGCAACGTCTATTCCTTCGGTTTTGCTGCGGTCGCGCTCGGCATTGCGCGGCGCATGCTGGATGACGCAACGACAGTGGCCGGCGAGAAAACGGCCTATGGATCAAAGCGCGCGATGCGGGAAAACAATGTGGTCCAGGCGCATATCGGCCGCTCGGAAGCCGCCTGGCGAGCAGCGCGGACCTATCTGCACACGACGGCAGAGACGCTTTGGCAGGCGATGGCGGAGAACGGGTCCCTGTCGTTGGAACAGAAAATCGAGATTCGACTGTCATCGACCTGGGCCATCCAGCAGGCGTCGGAGATTGCGGCCACCGTCTATCACATGGTCGGCTCGACGGCGGTCTTCGAGTCGAATCCCTTCGAGCGGCGCTTCCGCGACATGCACGCGGTCACGCAGCAGCTGCAGGGACGGCAAAGTCACTACGAGGTTGTCGGTCAGGCCCTCCTCGGGTTGGAGACCGACGCCGCGCTGTTCACCACGTGAATCGCGCGGGCAAGATCGCGAAGATGCCGACACGCCGGCGCCATTCGGTGAAGACGATCAGGACAGGAAGCGGTCGATGAAAAAAGACATCAGTCTCGACGGCAAGGTCGCCGTGGTCACGGGCGGCGGACGCGGGCTGGGCCGGGCAATGGCGCTCGCCCTGGTGGAGGCCGGTGCGTATGTCCTGGCCGCCGACATGATCGGCGAGAACCTGGAGCAGGTGGCCGGCGAAGCGGCATCCCTGTCCAACACGGGCGTGCTCGGCGGCGTCACCGCTAACATTCGCCGCGCCGAGGACTGCCGGCGGATTGTCGACGGGGCGCTCGAACGGTTCGGCGGTCTCGATATCCTGATCAACAATGCCGGGCTGCTGCCGTCCTACGCCTATCCCGGACGATTCCTCGAAGACGCCGCGCCGGCGAAATTCTGGAACCTGTCCGACGATGTGATCCAGGACGTCATCGACACCAATTTCGTCGCCCAGGATCGCCTGACCCGCTACGCCGTCCCGCACATGATCGACAAGGGATGGGGGCGAATCGTCAACGTGACGACCCGGCTCACCACCATGAACCGCACGGGCGCATCGCCCTATGGCGCATCCAAGGCCGCGCTGGAGATGGCGTCGGAAATCTGGATGAAGGACTTGGACGGGACGGGCGTCACCGTGAATATCCTCAACCCGGGCGCCGCCGTGGACACGCCGGGATTCGCAACGGCCGAGGAGAAGCGGGTGGCGACCGCATCCGGGCGCCTGCACATGATGCACCCGGACCAGATGCGGGCGCCTGTGGTGTGGCTGGCCTCCCACGCCACCGACGGGATCAACGGCATGCGCTACGACGCCGTGTCATGGGACGCCGCGCGCCCGGCCGCCGAGCAGGCGGCGCTGCATGGCCGGCCGTTGGGCTTCGACCTGAAGCCCAGGCCCGACGCGGCGTGACGGGCCAATCAGGCGGTGGCGCCCTCCAGGCTCGCGATCATCGAGACGCGCCGCAGATAGTCGCGGGTTTTCGCCGGATCGGCGAGCGTATCGCGCAGTTCGGCGCGGAAAGCCGCCTGTTCGGCCGGATCGTCGGTTTCGAGGTTCCGCTTGTTCCGAATCGTGTGCTTGTTGATGTATTCGAGCGCCACCGGCCGGCGCTCCGCCTCGTACCGGTCGAGCAGGTCGGGCGCCGCCGCCCCGGTCATGACCCGCAGTATTTTGCCGGCAATATTGTGCGCATCGTGAATGCCGCCGTTCATGCCCATGCCGCCAAGCGGATTGTTGATATGCGCCGCATCCCCCGCCAGGAAGGCGCGGCCCGCCCGATACCGGTCGGCGACCCGCTGATGCACGCGGTAGAGCGTCTTGTGCGCAACCGTATACGGCGTGCCCGGGTCGTATACCCGCGCTAGCCGGCGCTGCGCCGTCGCATCGGCCATGATCGTATCGTCATCCTCGTCCGCCCCGGTCGGGAACATGACGCGCCACAACCCCGGCACCTGGAGCAGAAAATACCATTCCTCCGGGTCGGCGACGTAATTGACCAGGCACAGATCGGGAAACGGCCCGGTAAAATCGAATGGGGTGCTGACCACGAGAAAGCGTTCCGGCCAGGTGAAGCCTTCGAAGGATATGCCCGTCGCATCCCGGACCGCGCTGGTCGCCCCGTCGGCGCCGATAAGATAACGGCCCGCCACGGACCCGCCACCGCGCAGCAGCGCGGTCACGCCATCCGCGTTCTGTTCGACGCCGACGACCTCGGCATCGAAGCGGATATCGGCGGCCGGCATCTGCTGCAGCAGCGCCAGCAGTGTCTGGTTCAGGCGAAACTGTTCGCACTGCACGCGATAGGGATGGCGGGTCAGGTCGCCGATCAGGCCGAAATCGAACTGGGCGATCAATCCGGTCGGCCGGTCGCGGAACTGCAATGTCGGCGCCTTCAGCCCCTGATCAATCAGCGGCTGGGCGGCGCCCAAATCGTCCAGCATGTCGAGCGTCGGCGGATGAAAGGTCGACGCGCGCAAGTTGAGCGGAAGCGACGGTTCCGCTTCCAGCACGGTGACCGCAACGCCCGCCCGCGCCAGGATGGTGGCGCCGACGAGACCGGCCGGTCCGGCGCCCGCGATAACCACGCGGTCATCGGTCATGGTGTCCAGTTCCCTGCATCACCGGAAATCCATTCGTCCATCGTTTCAGCATAAGATTTACAGGTTCCGGTATTCGCGAGCAATCAACCGCCGTCTCCATCGCTACCCGCGCCTTGTGACAAAGGTCAAGGCGTGATCCCATTGCGGACCAGCGGAATTATCCAGGAGCGCCCGCCATGATCGAAACCGCGACCGCTGATCTTATCCTGACCGGAGGCAAGATCGTGACACTGGACCCACGATCGCAAATCGCGGGGGCGGTGGCGGTTGCCGAGGTCGATCCGTCGCGCGTCCGCCGCCAGCCCGACCAATTCGGCGTCGCGGCCAATCGAGATAATGCGATGAGGTGAGCCTTACCATGACCCGTATCATCTCCGTCCCGGACGTCGTCGGTATGCTGGCGGACCGGCACGAGCTTGCGTTTCTCGACGTCCGCGAGATCGTGCCCTTCGGTTCGGGCCACCCGTTACTGGCGGCGAACCTACCGCTGTCGCGCCTGGAATTGTCGATCCGCAAGCTGGTGCCGCGACGCACGACGCGCATCGTCCTCACCGATGGCGGCGGCGGTCATGCCGCGCTGGCGGCCGGACGGCTCGCGCGGCTCGACTACTCAGATGTCGCGGTGCTCGACGGCGGCGCACCGGCCTGGGCGGCGGCGGGACAGGCGCTGTTCCCGGAGATCGAGGTGCCGACCAAGGGGTTCGGCGCGTTCGCCAAGCGATACGGCCGGCCCAATTTCATCAAGCCGGACGAACTGGACCGCGCGCTGCGGTCGAACGAGGATTGGATCGTGCTCGACAGCCGGCCCCGCGCCGAGTACCGGAACGGCAACATCCCCGGCAGCATCGACGCGCCCGGGGCCGACGTCCTGCGCTGGTTCGACGATCTGGTGCCGGACCCGTCGACAAAAGTCGTCGTCAACTGTATGAGCGCGACACGCGGCATCCTGGGCGGACTGAGCCTGGTCGCGGCCGGCGTCCCCAATGAGGTGCGCGTGCTGCATCACGGCACGCGGGGATGGCTGCTTAACGGCTTCGACCTCGAAACGAACGCCAGTCGCTTTCCTGAACCGCCGTCGGCCGCCGCGATCGACCGCGCGCGGGAGCGCGTGGCGCGCATTGCCGAGCGCGCGGGCATCGCCCGCATCGACGCCGAAACACTGGCGCGCTGGCGCGGCGATCCCGAGCGCACCACCTATGTGTTCGACGTGCGCACGGCGGACGAATTCGCCGCCGGCCATCTCGCCGGGTCATCTAACGCGCCGGAAGGATCGATCGTGATGGGCCCCGACCGGTATTTCGCCACCCTGAAGGCGCGAATCGTGTTGGTCGACGACGATTCGGTGCGCGCGACCGTTACCGCCCTGTGGCTTGCGCAGATGGGCTGGGGCGAAGTCGCGGTGCTGCTGGGCGGCCTGGAGAGCGGGTGTTTTCAGACCGGCCCCGAGCCGGCGTCCGACATCGCGCCAGGCGTGGCGCTACCGAGGGCGGCGGAAATTACGCCGCGCGACCTCGCCGCACTCCGCGCCGATTTGCCGGTGCGCGTCATCGATGTCGGCATTTCCGACGCCTACCTTGCCGGCCACCTGCCGGACGCCGTCTGGTGCGCGCGCGGCGCGCTCGGCGATCTGTTACGCGACCGGCCGCCAGACGGGCCGCAGGACCAGCCGACCGTGCTCACCTCCGAGACCGGTACTTTGGCCCAGCTCGCGGCGGACGATCTCGGCGCACCGGCGGGCTTGTCGGTTCTCGCCGGCGGCAACGCGGCGTGGCGCGGTGCCGGCTTCGAGCTCTCAACCGACGCCGGCGAATTGGCGTCGGCGCGCGACGACCACTGGCTTGCCGCCTCCGAACGACCGGGCGAGGTGCGCCGCAATGTCATCGACTATCTGGAATGGGAGGTGACATTGCTCGACGACATCGAGCAGGGCGGTATGGTGCCGTACCGCAACCTGCTATGGCGGTAGGAGGTTGGCATTGTTTGCAATACCAGCCCGCAACGGATAGCGCCGCACGCATCGGCCGGCTTTGCAGATGACGAAATTCAGCGTTACCGCGCATCGGGGACACGCTCAGGCGAAAGCGGGCATGATCTCCTCGGCGAAATCCTGCATCAGCCCCGGCGTCCTGAAGGCGCCCGATAACAGGATATAGGCGACCCCGCCGTCGCGCAGACGCCGGATCATTGCGATGATCTCTTCCGGCGTCCCTATCAGGGTGCCGTTTTCCGCCGCCTCCCGGAGGTTGGGATCGGACGCCATGCTGGAGACGTAACCGCGGTCCGCGGATGTCGCCAGCGCGTTCATCCGGTCCAACGCCTGCATGCGGCGCTCGATCGCAGCTTCGCGTTCCGCGTCGTTCCGGACGATGACGATGCCGCGCGCCAGAGCGACGGCCATCGGATCGAAGGGACGGCCCGCCGCTTCGACCGCCTCGCGGTAGATCCGAATTCGTTCCAGCGACAGGTCGAGGGTGGCGAACTGATCGAGCAACAGCGAATAGCCGTCTTCGGCCGCCTTGCGCAGCGACTCCGGCCGGCCCGCGGCAAGCCACAGCGGCGGATGCGGGCGCTGCACCGGCGGCGGCTCGACGATGATATCCTCGAAATTCCAGCGCGCGCTGTGGTGCGAAAAGCGCTCGTCGGAGATCAGCGATTGCCGGATCAGGCGCATCGATTCCTCGAAGCGCTCGGTCGCCTCTTCCAGTGGAATACAGAACCGCTCGAACTCGTTCGGCCGGTAGCCCTTGCCGACGCCGAAGTCGAGCCGACCGTTCGACAGCACATCCACGGTCGCCGCCTGTTCCGCCAACAGCACCGGATTGTGCCACGGCACGACGACGACGGCGGTGCCGAGCCGGATCGTCTCGGTTCGCGCGGCAAGGTAGGTGAGCAGGTTGAGCGAGGCGGAAATCTGGGCACTGCCCGTAAAATGATGCTCGACGAGAAAGATGCTGTGGAAGCCGAGGCGCTCCGCCTCCACGACGCCGTCGATCAGTTGCCGATAACCGTGACTATCGTCGGATTGAGAAAAGCCGAGCCGCTCGCCGCCACCCGGCGCGCCGTGTCCGCCCGCTTTTGCCGTCGCACCGCCGAACAAGCCGAACTTCACCGGGTGGTTCCTTCCCTGCTGGGTTTCCGCAACACGCTACCAGTCCGAAGGGTTGACGCCAAATACCCGCCACCGGCACGGATTCGCCATGCCGCATCCGCTGCGCTACGCTTGTTCGTAATTCGGAACATCAACGGGCTTGCGAAAATGAAATTCGGGATTTTCTACGAATTGCAACTGCCCCGGCCATGGGAACCGGGCGCCGAACAGCGGTTGTACAACAACGCGCTCGACCAGATGGAATTGGCCGACGGGCTCGGTTTCGACTACGCCTGGGAAGTCGAGCATCATTTCCTGGAAGAGTATTCGCATTGCGCGTCGCCGGAGGTTTTTCTCGGCGCCGCCAGCCAGCGGACCAAGAACATCCGCCTGGGCCACGGCATCATTCAGTTGACCACCAATCACCCGGCGCGGGTCGCCGAACGGGTGGCGTCCCTCGACCTGTTGAGCGGCGGCCGCGTCGAATTCGGCATGGGCGAAGGCGGCAGCATCACCGAGCTCGGCCCCTTCGACCGGCCGCTCGAGACCAAGCGCGCGGTCTGGGAAGACGCGGTCCGGGCGATCATGCCCATGTTCAAGGATGGCGGCTGCGAATACCACGGCGACTATTTCGACTTTCCGCTGCGCAACGTGCTGCCGAAGCCGGTGCAGAAACCGCATCCGCCGCTTTGGGTCGCGTGTTCGCAACTCGACACCATCGAAATGGCGGGCCGGCGCGGCATCGGCGCGCTGGGATTCCAGTTCATCAGCGGCGACGCGGCCCATGCCTGGGTGCATTGCTATTACAATTCCTTCACCAAGCGCATGGAGAAGCTGACGGAGTACCAGACCAACCCGAACATGGCCCTGGTCAGCTATTTCATGTGCGCTGAAACCGACGAGGAGGCGCGCCGCCGCGCCATCGGCATCCCGTTCTTCCAGTTCGCCCTCAAATTCTACAGCGCGGACCGCATCGGCGAGAAGCGCGACCGGCCGCCGCCGGGCACCATCGACCTGTGGGCGGAATATGAGCGCTGGAAGGCCGAAAACCCCGAGGCGCTCGAGCGCGCCCTGTCAGGCGGGCTGATCGGCTCGCCGGAAACGATCCGCAAACGGCTGCGCAAATACGCAAGCTCGAATGTCGACCAGATCATCCTGCTGAATCAAGCGGGCAAGAACACCCACGAGCATATCTGCGAAAGCCTGGAGCTGTTCGCCAAGGAGGTCATGCCGGAATTCCAGGCCATGGAGCCGGAGCATCAGGAATGGAAGCAAAAGGTCCTGGCCGGTGAAATCGAGCTCGAGGAGATCGACACCTCGCCCTACAAATCGCGGTACAGTAAAAATTCGGTTCAACTCGACACCATCCGCAGCGCCGACGCCGCGGACTGAACCGCCGGGGACACCGCGACGGCCGTTACCAGCGAGTACAGCCAATGGACATTACCGACCGCGGCTACGCCAACCCCGATCTGTTGTGGTCGCCCGACACCTTGCGACAGCGAATGGAACAACCCGGTCTCGCGATCATCGATACGCGCGCCGCCGAGTTGTTCGCAAAAGGCCACATCCCCGGCGCGCGGCACTTCGATCTATATTTCGTCAATACCGACGATACCGACCCGGCGCCGCTGGCGTCCTTCACGCGCATGTGGGCCAACCTGTTGGGGTGGCGCGGCGTGCAAAACACGGACACGATTGTCTTTTACGGAGGCTTTACCGACATGTGCGCCGCGCGCGGATTCTGGTTTGCCGAATATCTCGGCCACGGGGATGTCCATGTGCTGGATGGCGGCGTCGCGGCGTGGACCGAGGCCGGCCTCCCGCTGGAAACCGCGGGCGATCCGCCAAAGCCGGCCAAGTTTGCCGTCGACACCGTCCCGGACAGGGTGGCAAGCCATCTCGATGTCACGGCCGCCATCGATGATCCGGACCACGTCATTATCGACACGCGCAGCCGCGAAGAATTCGAGGGCACCGATCGTCGGGCGCGCCGCGGCGGTGCAATTCCCGGCGCCAAGCATCGCGATTGGGTGGAGTTATACGACCACGACAGCGGCTGTATGAAACCCGCCGGCGCGTTGCGGTCGGGCTTCGACGCCTTGGGCGCCACGCCCGATAAGGAGATCACGTTGTATTGCAACACCGGCTATCGATCGGCCCATGGCTATCTGGCGCTTCGGCTGCTCGGGTATCCGCGGCTGAGAAATTATGTCGGTTCCTGGCAGGAGTGGGGCAACCGCGACGGGCTCCCGATCTGGACGCCGCCCGCGGGTTCGGACTCCGATCCTTCGACATAGATCAAGCGAGCCGATCAGGCCGATCGAAAGCCTGGAAGGTCTGCTCGGCGATATGCTAGCACTGTGCGGGTAAGAACAATCGTCGGTGCATCGGCTGTGCTGGTGCCGGTCGCCGGGGATGGAGAGACGACAATGCGCCAATTTCTCCGATGCTTGCTCCCTCTCATTGCCGCCGTGACATTCGGCCTGCCCGCGGCGGCCGCACCGCAAATCCTGCTTGCCGTCGAGGCCGGAAACGCGATTCCGATGCGCTGCGACTCGCGCCACTGCGAGGCGGAAATCGGCACGATCTGTCTGCAACCCGATCGGTCCGATCCTGAGCGCGGCACGCCGTATACGCTGCTCGATCCGAAAGCACTCGCGCTGGTCGCCACGGGACGGAACGGCCAGCCGGTTCAAATTCCATTCGCCGGTCGCCTACGCATCGTTGCGGCGCGCGGCCATACGGCGGTTCGCATCTCGATCCCCCGTGTAATTTTGGCGCATGGCAGCCTTACCCGCCCGGCCCTGCGCCTCAAAGGCAACGTCCTCTTTATGCCGCGACCCGAGGACGGCGACACCGAACCGCAGCGGGACGCCGACGCTGCCCTGGCCCGAACCACACTGCGGACCATCGCCGCCAAGGTTTTCCGTCAGCACACCGACCGGTCGCAGGCAGTCGGCGTGATTCTGCGCGCGATCAATTCGTTGCCGCGGGACCGCGCGCCGACGCGGGCGGAGCTCACCATGGCCGAAACACATTTGCTGGACGCAAGGCTGCCCAAACGCGCCCGCAACCTGGTGCAGGAAGCCGCCGGCCACTGCCAGGACGTCGGCACGACCTTCATCGACGAGGAGCCCTTGTTCAGCTATCGCGGCTGTCTCGGCGTGAACCACGATGCGATGCTCGAGGAAGTGTTCATGGACTACCGCGCCACACTCAAAAGCGCGCCCCGGAGCTAACCGCGTCGCGCCGAAAATGCTGGCTACCCGTCGACAATAATCCTCGTCAGGACGTCGGGCATGCTGAGCATCGGGAAGTGGCCGGTATCGAGTTCGTGCCACTGTGCATTGAGCTTTTCGGCAGTGCGCCGCTGATGCGCCTCGCCGGGGTTTTCCGCCCGGCGGCAGAAGACGACCGTGGTGTCCCAGTCCTGATCCCAGAAATCCTCGAACACGACGGGCTGTTCGAAGACCCCGATGGGGTGCAGCGTGGACCGGTCGGCCGCCCATCCTGCGAGCTCGGGGTCGAGGTCGGCGATAAACCGCTCCAGCCGCTCCTCCCGGGTCGGGCCGTTCGCCACATCGGTTTCAATCGTCGCCGGCCCGCGCACGATGTCGCGAATCTTCTCGCCATGCATCAGCGCCAGCGCATCGGCGAAGACGAGACGCGTGATCCGCTCGCGCGCCAGTTCCGCCGTCTTCGCCATGACCATGCCGCCGGCGGACGCGCCGACCAGTACCACGTCGCGCAAATCCTCCGACCATAGGAAACCCGCGACCTCTTCCGCCTGCGTTTCGGTGGTGATGCCGGGCCGAAGCTGCGCGGCCCGCTCGCCGCAGCCGTCCAGCGTCGGCGCAAACACCAGGTGGCCCTGATCCCGCAGACGCGCGGCAACCAGTTTCCAGATCCAGCCGCCCTGATAGGCGCCATGCAAAAGCACGAATGTCGTCACCACGTTTCTCCCTGATTTTTCCCAAATGCGGCTGGCGAAGGCAGCCGGCGCGGCATTTTCACCTATGGGCGGGTGCGCCGACACGCTCCAGCAACTGCGCCAGCGCTTCGTAGGGCTGCGCTCCGACCACGCCGTAACCGCTGGAGACAAAGGTCGGCACGCCGGTCACGCCGTAGTCGCGCGACTTCGCCCAATCCGCATCGACCGCGGCCTGGAAGCGGCGCTCCTCCAACACGTCCCGCGCCTCCTCAGAAGACAGGCCGACGGACTTCGCGATTTCGACCAGCACCGCCGGGTCGCCGATATTACGGGCTTCCACGAAATACGCCTTGTACAGCGCGTCATGATACGCCTCGCCGCCGGGCTGCGTGTCGGCCCATGTGCCGAGCTCCTGTGCCAGCCGGCTGTTGTAGGTGTGCGTGCGGGTCCCGTAAGGCAGCCCTTCCGCCTCCATGAGCCCTTTCATACGGGCCTGGCTGGCCTTGATGTCCTCCGGGCTCCGGCCCGCGAACAACTCCGCCAACGTGCGGCCCTCGGCCGGCGTTTCCGGATGCAGCGGAAAGTGCACCAGGACGATTTCGACATCGAAATTCCGCTTCAGTTTTTCAATACGCACGGTACTGAGATAACACCACGGTCAGACGTAGTCGCTGAAGATCTCCAGGACAATCGGTTCGGCCATCATGGCTCTCCCTTGAGGGGCAAAGAATAATTCCGGTCGCGCGAACGCGTTGGACGTCCGGCAGCGGTACCGCAGCCGTCTCCAACAGTCATGCCACGCCGGGATCGCAGCGACAAGCGACGCTGAAAACTCACCTGCGGCGGATGCTGTTGCCACCTTGCGGGGCTTGATTCGGAATTCTTGCGCTAAGAGTACAGGAGTTCGCGAATTTCCTCGACACGAGCGGGCTTTTCCAGCGTGGCGACTTTCGCCTGACTGCGCTGTTGGACAATGTTCCGTGCAGCGATCAGGTAGGCAGGATCGTATCCCGACATAAAAACAAGCGTACCGTCGAAACGCTTCTTTGCGAGCCAGTTCGACACTTCGATGCCGTCGAAATCCGGCATGAAAATGTCGAGAAAAATGATGTCGGGCGCGAAGACATCGTAGCGTTCAAAAATCTCGTACGACTTGGAAATTTGCTCGAGAGTATGACCCATATCGGACATGGCGCGCTTGACGAACCGCCCGAATTGAACGTCGTCGTCAACGATTAGGATCGAATAACCGGACATATGCACCTTGATTGATATCTGATTTCCGACCGCACGCCGGGTGTGGGGATTTGTCACAAATGCTCGCAGTATTTTAGGATTATTCCGCACCCACGCAGTGACCCCGTTCATATGATGACGGTCACATGAACCATCGGGCTAAAGAATTCGGGTTCGGTCAAGCGCGGCTCCATCGATGACCCAGTGACCGGATCTGCCGTAACGCGTCAAATCGGAAAGGATTGGCTAGGATATCGGCTCGCCGGGCGTGTGATCGACGGAGCGATCAACGGGTCCTTGGTTGATTGACTGCGTTGATCGGCACTTTTAACGAGAATTTATATAATTGAACCTATGCTGCCGCCGCTTACGAAGGCCGCGTCGGGCCATTAATTGTTTGATGCATCGAGCCGGAAAATTATTGTCCAAGCGTCCTGTTAGGCAGCCGAAACATGGATACCAATAGCGTAACCCCGTCTAATAACACCCCGTTTCCACGGAAGATTATATTTTCCATTCTGACGGCATGCGTTGTTTTAGCAAGTTTGGTTGCTCTCGGGTTCTACTTCCTTGCGATCGACCAATACAAATCAAACCGTTTGGGAGAAAAAACGACCGTATTGACGTTGGTCGATGCTTTCTTTTCGACCTATTCGGATCTTAGAAGCATGACGGAAAATTCCGGCTTGCCCGTACCGGCGACCTTTCGCGCGCATGCCCTGGAGACCTTCCATAGAAACCGTAAGGGCGGCGATGCAATCAGGGTCACGATGGTGGGCTTCCCGGGGCGCGAAATTCGGACAACCGCTAAAGACGAGAATATGCGGAGGACCATGCGTGCCTTCGCCGAACAAAGCACGCGCGACCCTATCGTCGCGTTAATTCAACTGGACGGTGAGCCCGTCTTACGCACCACCCTGCCGTCAATCGCAAATCGAATAAGCTGCGTCAGCTGTCACAACAAACACGCTCCGAAATCGGCGCCATGGAGGTTGGGCGAGGTCATGGGCGCATTTGTGATTGATGCTCCAGCCGGGGCCGGTATACGGAAAATCCTGGTGCAAAGCACCGGCGTCGCGCTGCTCACATTTCTATTGACATTTGGCCTCTCAATCTTTGCCTACTTCTTCCAGGCGCGTCGATTGGAGGCGGAAATTCAGGCTCGCCGATCGGAAGCAGCGGAATCCGCCAGCCGGGCCAAGTCCGAATTCCTGGCCAATATGAGCCACGAATTGAGGACCCCATTGAATGCCATTATCGGCTACTCGGAACTCCTCCAGGAGGAAGCGAAGGATCGGAATGATGAGCTGCTGATTGATGACCTGAGCAAGGTGCGCAGTGCTGGAAATCATCTCTTGGGGCTGATCTGCAATATTCTCGACCTATCAAAGGTCGAGGCCGGAAAGATGGAGGTCGATCTTCAGGAAACCGGCCTCGATGAGTTGCTGGGAAGCGTCGGCGACACCACACAGCACCTTATCGCCAAAAATGGAAATGCATTTGAGATCACCAATTCAGCGGTGGTAGCAACGTTCTCGACCGATCCGCAGAAGCTCAGCCAATCGTTGATCAATATGCTTGGCAATGCGGCGAAATTCACACGAAACGGCGAGGTGCGATTAGAGGTCACGCAGGAACCTGCGGGATGGCTTAACTTCATTGTCAGCGACACCGGTGTGGGGATGAATGCCGACCAGATGAACAAGATCCTCGAGCCGTTCACGCAGGGTGACACGTCGACCACGAAGAAATATGGCGGCACCGGTCTGGGTTTGGCGATCACCAAGAGATTTTCCGAACTCCTGGGCGGCCGGCTCGATGTGGAAAGCGAGCCCGGCCAAGGGAGTCGCTTCACGCTCAGTCTTCCGATCCAGCATGCCGGGACCGGCGCGACCCTCCACGCCGCCTGAGAATATTAGCGGTTCCCGGCCGTTGATACGACAGAGCGTCGCGCCATGGCGTCTCCGGTCTACCGCCCGGCGGTGCGCCGTTTTGTGGGGTTCCGGTCCTCATGCTAGGCTCAAGCTGAGTTTGACCAATCGAAAGACCCGCCCATGGCCCGGCTGACCGATATCCCGCTCGGCGAACGCAAGATGATGGAGGAGCTGGACTGCTCCGGGTTCGAGGGCCGGCGGCCCTGGGTTACCGGCCCGGCCCTGTCCGAGCGCCGTGTCGCCATCGTCTCGACCGCCGCGCTCAACCTGCGCAGCGACGCGGTGTTTCAGCGCGGCGACACCGACTACCGGGTGATCCCGGGCGACGTCGATCCCGCCGACGTGGTGATGAGCCACGTCTCGGTGAATTTCGACCGCACGGGGTTTCAGCAGGACCTCAACGTGTGCTTCCCGATCGATCGGCTGCGCGAAATGGCCGCCGACGGCATCATCGGCTCGGTCTCGAATTTCCATTTCGCGGTGTCCGGCGCGCCGCACCCGGCGGAACTCGAGGAGTCGGCGCGCGCCGTCGCGGCAATCATGAAGGCGGACACGGTCGATACCGTGCTGCTGATCCCCATATGACCGAAATGTTCGCGCGCCGTGGGCGGGCTTGCCATCTACTTTGAAGAGGAAGGGCTGGCGACGACGCAGATCAGCCTTATCCGCATCCATACGGAACGCACCCAGCCGCCGCGCGCGCTCTGGGTGCCCTATGAACTGGGCCGGCCGATCGGCGTGCCGAACGACCCCGCATTCCAGAAGCGGGTGATGATGGCCGCGTTCGACCTGCTCGACGCGCCCGAGGGTCCGCTGATCGTCGACTATCCCGAGGAGATACCCGACGGCGCCGGTGAAATGGACGAGGACGCGATGACCGGCATGGTCTGCCCGATCGACCTGCCGAAACCGCCGAACGCGACCGCGCCGGCGAGCGCCATCGGCAAGGCGCTGCTGCAGGAAGTCGCCTCGCTCGCCCCCTGGTACGAACTCGCGGTCAACCGGCGCGGCCGCACCACGGTCGGCCCGAGCGGCATGACGATCGACGCCTGCGGCAAGGCGCTGGCCGCCTTTCTCGACGGCGGTGCCGCTCCCGAGGCGCGCGACGGGATACCGGCCCAGCGGGTCCTCAAGCTCGCCTATGAAGACCTCAAGGCGTATTACGGCGAGGCGATCACCGCCCAGCCCGGCTATTCCACCAGCAAGCAGGTCGAGGACTGGCTGTTCAACGAGACGGTGCTGGGCAAGGCGCTATGGACGTTGCGGGATCTTTGCCTCGAACACGAGGACGAGTATTTCCGCTACCTCGGCACCAACTCGATCGTCCCGGATCGGCAGATCCATCCGCCGGATTGATCGATTGGTCCCCGGCTATTGTTTGGTGAACGGCAGCATCCGGTTCAGGAATCTGTCCTTGTTCACCAGTTGGTGCTTGATGCCGAGGCCGATATGCACGGTCAGGGCGATGACGGTCAGATAGCCGATGACCAGATGCGTGGCTTCGCCTATCGACGCAAGCGCCGCGTTCTTTTCGATCAGCACCGGCAGCGGCACGACGCCGAACAGCTTGAACGCGAAGCCGCCCCCCCATGGTGAAGACATAGCCACTGACCGGCATCAGCAGCATGCAGGCGTAGAGCACGCGTTCGGCGCATTTCGTCGTCGCCCGTTCCCACTCCTCCAGCGTATCGGCCCAGTCCGGCAGCCGCGTCGTCTTGCGCCAGGTCAACCGCAGCAGAACCACCGCCAAGGCGACGAGGCCGATAGATTTATGCCAGGTGTAGAAAGGCCCCGCCGGAACGCCGAGAAAGCTATCCCCCTTGCCGAGGCGCATCATGAGACTGCCGACGACATACTGGTTGACGAAAATGAGAAAAATAGCCCAGTGAAAGAATTTCGCGACCGCGCCATACCGGTTCGAACTGTTCGTGAATGCCATAAATTGCTCCTCCTGGCCGGCGATCCGGACAATACGCCGTCATCCGGAGACCGGAACGGCAAAGATTTCGGCGCAGTTTGGCATGATTCGCCGGCTATTCCTCCCAACGATGGCAGGACACCCGTTATCTCCCATCGCAATACCTGCCCCGCCGCCTATATAATCGTCTCATGAGCGAGGCACGCGAAACTCCCGGTCTGTCCGACGCCAGCGCGGCGCCGCTGCTGATGCCGTGGCTGCCGGCGAAGCGCTATGAGCGGCCCCTCTCCGAAGGCGGCGTGCCCTTCGAACTGGTCTCCGACTATACCCCCGCCGGCGATCAGCCGCAGGCAATCGACCAGCTGACCGACGGGCTGCAGAACGGCGAAGGGGAGCAGGTGCTGCTCGGCGTCACCGGGTCCGGCAAGACCTTCACCATCGCCCATGTCATCCAGCGGGTGCAGCGGCCGACCCTTGTGCTCGCGCCGAACAAAACGCTGGCGGCGCAACTCTACGGCGAGATGAAGAGTTTTTTCCCGAACAACGCGGTCGAGTATTTCGTCTCCTATTACGACTACTACCAGCCGGAAGCCTACGTCCCGCGCTCCGACACCTATATCGAGAAGGACGCGTCGATCAACGAGCAGATCGACCGCATGCGCCATTCGGCGACGCGGTCGCTGCTGGAACGCGACGACGTGATCATCGTCGCCTCGGTCTCCTGCATTTACGGTATCGGCTCGGTCGAGACTTATTCGACCATGGTGGTGCCGCTCAAGGTGATGCAGCGCGCCGACCCGCGCGACATCATGCGCCGGCTGGTCGAGCTGCAATACCGCCGCAACGACAATAATTTCCACCGCGGCACCTTCCGGGTGCGCGGCGACACGCTGGAGATCTTTCCGGCGCATTACGAGGATCGGGCCTGGCGTCTCAGCTTCTTCGGCGACGAGATCGAGTCGATTCAAGAGTTCGACCCGCTGACCGGGGAAAAGACCAGCACGCTGGAATCGGTGCGCATCTACGCCAACAGCCATTACGTCACGCCGAAACCGACGCTGACCCAGGCGGTGAAGTCGATCAAGGAAGAGCTCAAGCAGCATCTCGACCTGCTGCACCGGGAAAACAAGCTGCTGGAGGCGCAGCGCCTGGAGCAGCGCACCAATTTCGACATCGAGATGATCGAGGCGACCGGCTCCTGCGCCGGCATCGAGAACTATTCGCGCTATCTCACCGGGCGTAACGCCGGCGAGCCGCCGCCGACGCTGTTCGAATACATCCCGGACAATGCATTGCTGATCATCGACGAATCGCATGTCACGGTGCCGCAGGTCGGCGGCATGTTCCGCGGCGACTACAACCGCAAATCGACCCTGGCCGAATTCGGCTTCCGTCTGCCGTCCTGCGTCGACAACCGGCCGCTCAAGTTCGAGGAATGGGACGCCATGCGGCCGCAATCGATCTTCGTTTCGGCGACGCCGGGGCCGTGGGAGCTGGAGCGCACCGGCGGCGTGTTCACCGAACAGGTGGTGCGGCCGACCGGGCTGATCGATCCGGTCTGCATCATCCGGCCGACCGAGAGCCAGGTGGACGACCTGCTGGCCGAGTGCAAGACCTGTACCGAGAAAAGCCAGCGCGTACTGGTCACCACGCTGACCAAGCGGATGGCCGAGGATTTGACGGAATTCATGGGCGAGGCCGGGCTCAAGGTGCGCTATATCCATTCCGACGTGGACACGCTGGAGCGCATCGAGATCATCCGCGACTTGCGGCTCGGCGTGTTCGACATCCTGGTCGGCATCAACCTGCTGCGCGAGGGATTGGATATCCCAGAATGCGCGCTGGTGGCGATCCTCGATGCGGACAAGGAGGGATTTCTGCGGTCGCGCACGTCGCTGGTGCAGACGATCGGCCGGGCGTCCCGCAACATCGACGGACGGGTCATCCTGTATGCCGACCATATTACCGATTCGCTGGACTACGCGCTCAATGAGACAAACCGGCGGCGCGAAAAGCAGCAAGCCTACAATGCCGAGCACGGCATCACCCCCGAATCGGTCCGCAAGCAGATCGGCGATATCCTGCAAAGCGTCTACGAGCGCGACCATGTCACGGTGAATACCGGCGACGCGGAGCACGCGCACCTCGTCGGCGTCGACCTCAAGAGCTACATCAAGGATCTGGAAAGCCGCATGCGCGGCGCCGCTTCGGATCTGGAATTCGAAACCGCGGCGATGATGCGCGACGAGATCAAACGGCTCGAGGCCTATGACCTCGACCTGCCGGCCGACGCCGCCCCGCTCAACCCCGAGATCGCCGCCTCGATCCAGTCGGTGCCCAAGGGCATCATGGCCAAAGGCCGGCCGAAACGCCGCGGCAAGGGCGGACGCAAGCGCGGCTTCTGACGGCTTACCGGAAACGCGCCCGCCGAAACGTCTCTGCACCATGCGCAAACCATACGCGTTAATTTCCGCCGCCCAATTGCGGCACGCGGCAATTTGCTCTTGAATGCGGCAGCCCCCGGGCCATTGCCACCGACCGACAGGAGACGCCGCCGTGAAGATCACCGAAGTCCTGACCCATCCGCTTTCCGTCAAGGTCGACCCGCCGACTTGGACGGCGCATGAGATCGGCGATAGCGCCAGCCTGGTCCTGTTCGAGGTCCGCACCGATGAGGGCATCACCGGGTACGGCGAGGTGCAGGGCGGACCGCAGAAAACGATCTGCGACCTGGCGGCGATATTTTCCGATGTTGTCAAAGGTATGGACCCGCTCGCACATGTCGATGTTTGGGAAAAACTCTTTTCGACCACCTCGCCGCGCCCGGGCGGATTGGGCGGCTGGGACGGCCTGCCGGCGCCCTTGCCGCGCAGCCAGCGGCCGCAGGCCATGGCGGCGATCGGCGGCATCGACATCGCGCTCTGGGACATCAAGGGCAAGGCGGCCGGCCTGCCGAATTACCGTTTGCTCGGCGGTGCGCGCACATCGGTCTTCACCTACGCGACGGGCGGCTACTACCTGGAAGGCGCGCCGCTGGAGGCCTGCGCCGAGGAGCTGGGCGCCTTCGCGACGAACGGATTCAAGGCGGTGAAGCTCAAGACAGGCGCGCTCTCCATCGCCGACGAGGTGACCCGGATCAAGGCGATCCGCGCGACGATCGGCAAGGACGTCTTGCTGATGCTCGATATGAACGCGCCCTATGGCGTTCAGGACTGCATCCGCTTTGCCGAGGCGGTCGCGCCGTACGACATTTACTGGCTCGAGGAACCGCTGCACTGGCATCTCCAGCCGGCCGACTTCGTGCAGTTGGCCGCGGCCTCGCCGATCCCGCTGGCCCATGGCGAACGCGAATGGCACCGCTTTACGGTGCGGGATTTCATCGATTCGGGGTCGATCCGTTTCGTGCAATTCGACTCGACCCGCCATGCGGGCTTCACCGAGTCCTTGCGCATCGCCCATCACGCGGCCCAGAAAAACGTTCTGATCGCCCCGCACACCGCGGCACACATCCACGCTCATTTGGTCTCCGCGTTCGGCGACGCGGCGTTTGGCGCTGAGTCGCACGGCAGCCACGAGCGCCATCCGATCCAGCACAATCTGTATCAGGGCGGCACGACCTACCGCGACGGCATGGTCCACCTGTCGGACGCACCGGGCTTCGGGTTCGAGATCAACTGGGATTACGTCAAGCACCTGCAGGGATAGTTCGTTGTTCCGCTGACACGAAGTCGTACCGGCCCGCGCGGCGCAAATACGCTAATGCTTGATCCCGATTGGACGCACCCCCTATCCTGACCGCGATGGCAGACATCAAGACAGCACTGATTACCGGGGCCGCGCGCCGGGTTGGCCGCGCCATCGCGCTCGATCTGGCCGAGCACGGCTGGACCGTCATTGTGCATTTCCACCGGGCGGCGGAAGACGCGGCGGCGGTGGTCGCGGCGATCCGCGCGGCCGGCGGCGCGGCGCTTCCGGTGCAAGGCGACCTCTCAAATGAAGCCGAAACCGGCCGCGTGTTCGCCGATGCCGCCGCGGCCGCCGGGCCGATCACTTGCCTGATCAACAATGCCGCCGTCTTCGAACCGGACAATATCGAGACGGCGGACCGGCGGAGTTGGGATCTTCATCTCGAAACCAACCTTCGCGCGCCGTTCGTCCTCTCCCAAGCCCTGGCGGCAAACCTGCCGGACGGGTGCGGCGGCGCGATCATCAACATGCTCGATCAGCGGGTGTGGAACCTGACACCGAACTTCTTGTCCTATACGGTCGGCAA
>Ga0224508_10001742_pt1 | contig 19238 bp, 20 predicted proteins | sample SF_Jan12_sed_USG_4_FD_170157 | JGI IMG/M metagenome (GOLD analysis project Ga0224508, IMG submission 170157) | Sediment microbial communities from San Francisco Bay, California, United States - SF_Jan12_sed_USGS_21 | ecosystem: Environmental > Aquatic > Marine > Sediment | place: USA... | reverse complement strand
TTAGCGATATGGTTAGCTACCTCATAGGCATCTTTTTGCTCCACCAGTATTTTAAAACTGCGGATCTTAGTAGCAAAATTATGTACCGCAGTGGCGGCGCGGAGTGGCAGGAAGCTTTTAGCATTAACCAGTACCTCCCAAAGAGATATATCATGATCATAGGCCGCTACCATTAATTTTTCAATGGTCCCTGGGCCGATCCCTCTTTTCGGTAGGTTGATAATTCGACGTAGCGCTTGTTCGTCGTTTTGATTTACAACAAAGCGCAGGTATCCCATCAGATCCTTGATCTCTTTGCGTTGGTAAAACGACAATCCTCCGATCACCTTGTAGGAGATGTTGACTCGTCGCAGGGCTTCTTCAATGGCCCGGGATTGACTGTTGGTACGATAGAGTACTGCGAAGTCAGTGTTCTTTAGCTGTCGGTTGACCTTTTCCTCGAATATAGAGGAGGCCACCAGTTTGCCCTCTTCATTGTCGGATGTGGCCTTCAAAAGATGGATCAATTCACCTTCTTCGTTTTCTGTCCACACGTTTTTGTGCAATTGGGCTTTGTTGCGATTAATGACAGAATTGGCAGCGTTAACGATGTTTTTCGTGGAGCGATAATTTTGCTCCAATTTGATCATTCGCAAGTCGGGGTAGTCCTTTTCGAAATTAAGGATATTTTGAATATCGGCCCCTCTAAAGGCATATATACTTTGAGCATCATCACCTACTATTCCGATATTTTGATGCACAGCGGCCAGCTTTTTGGTAATAAGATACTGCGACAAATTGGTGTCTTGAAACTCATCTACCATCACATACTTGAAGCGGTGTTGGTATTTATTCAGTACTTCAGGGTAGTCCTTGAACAACACGTTAGTATTAAATAGCAGATCATCAAAGTCCATGGCATCGGCCTTGAAGCAACGTACTACGTATTGCTCATAAAGCGCTCCCATTTCAGGCTTGAGTTGGCTTTGATCATCCGCCTGAAATACCGGATTCTTTTGATAGGCCTTCCAGGATATCAACCGGTTCTTTGCAGCCGATATACGGCTGAGTACTACATTAGGTTTGTATATTTTATCGTCGAGTCCCCGTTCCTTCACTAAAGCTTTGATCAAGGATTTACTATCGTCGGTATCGTAGATGGTAAAATTGCTGGGATAGCCTAGCTTGGTTCCTTCAGCACGCAAGATCCGGGCGAAGACAGAATGGAAAGTACCCATCCATAGATTACGGGCCTCTGAGCCTACTACTACTTCGATGCGACGACGCATTTCCTGGGCAGCCTTATTGGTAAAGGTAAGTGCTAAAATATGGAAGGGGTCAACCTGATGATGCTTCATCAGGTGTGCGATACGGTAGGTCAAAACTCGGGTCTTGCCCGAACCGGCTCCGGCAATGATCATGCAAGGCCCCTCTGTGTGTATTACACCTTCCCGCTGGGCTTCATTTAAGCACTCCAAATAATCCATTCTATTGCAATTTACAACTTGCCAATCGAAACCTATAGTGCCCGCGGTATTAATATTATTTCAACTAAGGGATGTGGATAAGAATGTGTAAAAATTGTTTAAAAGAGCCCTTGTTAAAACTTGCTCGGGTTACCCTTAGCCTATACCTTTGGTGCTACCAAGTGAGAGATAAAAGGCAAGTCGAAAGGACTAGGGTTGAAGCAGGTAAATTAAGGACTTAATGGTGCCGGCGGAAAGCTCAGAAACTTGGAAGGAGGTCGCAAGACTTTTGGAAAAGAGGAAGCCACAATAACAGTAACTTGGCACTTGCATCGGACTACGGTACGATACAAGTGAAAACGGGAATTTTTCGAAAGAGGAGTTCCCGTTTTTGTTTTGCTATTCCGGCAAGGAGTTAGTAGTTACCCAATACCGATACCCTACCACTGCCTTTTGAAAGGTGGTCAGTTTATTAAGATCCTTTTGGGCATAACTGGGTAAGACCACCTTGTTGAACTTCGCCAGCATTTTAAAAAAAGCAATTTTCATTAGGGAAAATAAACAAATAAGCCCTTAGTTGAAAATAGCTTATCTTTGCTCTCACCATGATCGTAATCGATAATACCATTATAAGCGACGACATCAAAGAGGCTTTTTTTATGTGCGACCTGCAGAAATGCAAGGGTGGTTGTTGTGTAGAAGGAGATCTGGGCGCTCCCTTAGAGGATGAAGAGCTAAAGATCATGGATGACATTTCTTCCCTGATAGAACCCTTTTTATCTGAATCAGGAAAGCAGGCTATCCGGGAACAGGGAGCTTATATAAAGGATCACGAGGGCGACTATTCAACGCCCACCATTAGGGGGAAGGAGTGTGCATATGCGATCTACGATAAACAAGGGATTTTGAAATGCAGCATAGAACAGGCTTTCAACGAAGGTATCACGGATTTTCGTAAACCTATTTCTTGCCATCTGTACCCGTTGCGTATCACCTCCTATGACCAATACGACGCTATCAATTACGATCGATGGCACATTTGCAGTCCGGCATGCGAACTGGGAGAGGCTACTAAAACTCCTCTATACAAGTTCCTGAAGATCCCGCTTATCCGCAAATACGGTCTCAAATGGTTCCAATCCCTGGAGAAGGCAATTAGTCCCACAAGCTAAGTTAGATACTATCCATATCGAAGGTGTCCATGAAAGCCGTAGTGAAGTCACCACTCTTGAATTTAGGATCGTCCATTAGTTTTATATGGAATGGAATAGTGGTCTTTACACCTTCAATAACAAACTCCTGCAAGGCCCTTTTCATACGTACCAAAGCTTCTTCCCGAGTTTGCGCCGACACGATCAATTTGGCAATCATAGAGTCGTAGTTGGGAGGGATGGTGTAGCCGGAATATACGTGGCTGTCGACCCGCACGCCGTGTCCTCCCGGGAGGTGTAAATTAGTAATCTTTCCCGGAGACGGCATAAAGTTATTGGCCGGATCTTCGGCATTTATACGGCACTCGATAGCGTGCATTCTTGGAAAATAATTAACACCGGCAATTTCAATGCCCGCAGCTACTTTGATCTGTTCCTTGATCAAATCGTAGTCCGTCACCTCTTCTGTAACCGGATGCTCCACCTGGATACGGGTGTTCATTTCCATGAAATAAAAATCACCATGCTTGTCCACCAGGAACTCCACGGTACCGGCTCCCTCATAGGCAATGGCTTCGGCTCCAGCCACTGCAGCAGCGCCCATTTTTTCCCGTAAGTTATCATTGATAATAGGAGAGGGGGTTTCCTCTACCAGCTTCTGATGCCGTCTTTGGATAGTACAGTCCCGTTCGGACAGGTGACAGGCCTTTCCCTTACTGTCCCCGACAATTTGGATCTCCACGTGCCTGGGATCCTCTATGAATTTTTCCAGATATAACCCATCATCGCCAAATGCCGCGCTGGATTCCATGCGGGCATCATCCCAGGCTTTTTGAAACTCCGAAGGCTCGTGCACGATGCGCATTCCACGACCGCCTCCTCCGGCTGTGGCTTTCAGGATCACTGGGTATTTAATTCTTTTGGCAATCTTCAGCCCCTCCTTAACGCTGGACACTAGACCGTCAGACCCGGGAATAGTAGGGACTCCGGCTTTTTTCATGGTATCCTTAGCGGTGGCCTTATCGCCCATTTGTCTGATCATATCGGGAGAAGCGCCGATAAATTTGATATTATACTCCTCACAGACCTCTGAAAACTCTGCATTTTCCGATAAGAAGCCATAGCCCGGATGAATGGCATCGGCATTGGTAATTTCTGCAGACGCAATGATCTTAGGTATATTCAGGTAAGATTCCGTACTTGCTGGTGGCCCGATACATACAGCTTCATCCGCAAATCGCACATGTAAACTTTCCTTATCGGCAGTAGAGTATATCGAAACGGTTCGGATGCCCATCTCCTTACAGGTTCTGATAATGCGAAGAGCTATTTCTCCCCGGTTTGCAATGAGAATTTTTTTAAACACGGTTGTGCAATTAACAGTTGAAACTTACTAAAGTCTGGCTAAGCCGGATCGATCAAGAACAGAGGTTGGTCGTATTCTACGGGAGTTGAATTGTCCACCAGCACTTTAATGATAGTTCCGGCCACTTCCGACTCGATTTCATTGAATAATTTCATGGCTTCTACAATGCACACGGTTTGTCCAACGGAAATTTTATCCCCTACCACTACAAAAGCTTCGGTATCTGGTCCAGCAGCTCTATAAAAGGTGCCGATCATTGGAGATTTGATCTCCGTATAACCATTTTTAGAAGGTTCTGTAGCCGGTTCGGCAGCAGGACTGGTTCCGTTTTCCTCGGTAGCCACCGGAGCCGCAGCGGGAGTGGCCGCTGGAACAGCTATAGTGGTAGGAGTGGTTGGGGTTATGATCTGTTGTTTAACTTCTGAGTTTTTTCTGACTTTGATCTTGAACTGCTCGGTTTCGATATTCACTTCGTCCAATCCGGACTTAGAGATAAAATCGATCAGTTCTTGTATCTCTTTGGCTTTCATATCGCTTATTTTACTCTTTCTGAATAGGAACTAGTGCGGGTGTCGACCTTTATGGTTTCGCCCTGATCAATAAATAATGGAACTTGGATTTCCGCGCCGGTTTCCAACGTTGCCGATTTAGTGGCATTAGTGGCGGTATCCCCTTTAACTCCAGGCTCAGTGTAGGTGATGGAAAGCTCTACAAATTGGGGTAAGTCACAATTAAGAGGGGTTTCGGTTTCATCGTGATAGACCACTTCCACATCTTGTCCGTCTTTCAGCAGTTGAGGAGCTGAAATCAGATTTTCAGAAAGCGTTACTTGTTCAAAGGAGTTGCTGTCCATGAAATGGTAGCCCATGTCGTCCTTATAAAGGTACTGATGGGGTCTTCTTTCGATGCGGGCGGTGGTGATCTTCACACCGGCGGTAAAGGTGTTGTCCACTACCTTGCCCGTTTTAAGATTTTTTAGTTTTGTACGCACGAATGCTGGCCCTTTACCTGGCTTAACGTGCTGAAACTCCACAATGGTATACAGATCGTTGTTGTATTCAATACAGAGTCCATTTTTAAAATCAGCAGTGCTGGCCATGGCGGGTATTTTGTGTAATTTACAAATCAAATTTTTAAAAGCAATCTAATTTTAACCATTATAGGCCCATTTCAAATAGACCGAACCCCAGGTAAATCCGCCGCCAAAAGCCGCTAAAATTAGATTGTCGTTTTTCTTCAATTGCGACTCGTAATCCCATAGGCAGAGAGGAATTGTCCCGGAAGTAGTATTACCGTATTTCTCGATATTGATCATTACTTTTTCGGGCCCTACGCCCATACGTTTGGCAGTGGCATCGATAATTCTCAAGTTGGCTTGATGGGGAACCAGCCAGGCAATGTCTTCAGCATCCAATTGGTTCTTTTTCATGATCTCAGCGGAGACATCGGCCATGTTGGTCACTGCAAATTTAAACACAGTGGCTCCTTCTTGATGCACAAAATGCTCCCTGGCTTCCACCGTTTGTACGGTAGCCGGTCGCCGACTGCCCCCTGCTTTCATATGCAGAAATTCTGCCCCCGAACCATCGGAGCGCAGTATACTGTCCCTGATGCCTACTTCTTCGGTGGTGGGTTCCAGCAGCACAGCACCTCCTCCATCGCCAAAGATAATGCAGGTAGTCCGATCGGTATAATCGATGATGGAGGACATTTTATCGGCCCCCACTACCACTACCTTATTGTAGGACCCGGATTCAATAAATTTTGCGCCCGTGGCTAAAGCATAAAGAAACCCCGAACACGCCGCTTGTAAATCGTAGCTAAAGGAATTTACCGCTCCTACGCCACTGGCTATGATGTTGGCGGTACTGGGGAACACCATATCCGGGGTGGTGGTGGCGCATATGATAAGATCGATTTCTGTGGGGTCAGTATTGGTTTTCTCCAACAACCCTTTCACTGACTCGATCCCAATTACCGAAGTACCTTGATCGGCTCCTTTGAGGATGCGTCTTTCTTTGATGCCCGTGCGAGTGGTGATCCATTCGTCGGTGGTGTCAACCATAGTTTCCAATTCCTGGTTGGTTAAAATATAATCCGGAACATATCCATGTACTCCGGTTATTTTCGCATAGATTTTCTCCATTATTTTTTTGGGATTAGTCTTGGAGCGTTTCTTTAATTTTTTCGTGTACTCTCGATTCTGCCATTTGCATAGCTTGAATAAGCATGTTTTTTATGGCCGGCGCCGTGGAAATGCCATGTCCGATGATTACGTTACCGTTGACCCCCAGGATGGGGCTGCCCCCTATGGCTTCGTAATTGAATTGATCGAAAAAGGGGTCTGAGAAGTTCCTTTTTTGAAGCAGAGTATATATAGACTCTGCCAGTTTCAATATTACATTTCCCGTAAAGCCGTCGCAAATGATCACATCAGCTTTGTCGTTAAAAATGTCGTAACCTTCCACATTGCCTACAAAATTAAGGCGTTTGTTGATCTTGAATAGTTGGTAGGCAGCTTGAGTCAGTAAAGTGCCTTTTTTTTCCTCTTCTCCCAAGTTCATCAACCCCACTTTGGGATTTTCGATCTTTAATACATGTTTGGCATAAACGGAGGCGATTTCTCCAAATTGTAGCAATACATCCGGTTTACAATCGGCGTTGGCTCCTACATCCATGATCACGCCTAAACCACCGCTTTCTTTGGGTGCAAATCCGGCGATTCCCGGACGGATGATACCGGTGATGCTCTTGATTGAGAACATAGCGCCCACATGCATGGCACCGGTATTGCCGGCGCTGCAAAAAGCTTCTACAGCTCCAGACTTTAGAAGGCCGTAGCCTATGGGAATACTTGCCTGAGGTTTTTGTGAAAGGCCCTTAGTGGGGTGTTCACCCATCTCAATGATTTCAGGGGCGTGCACCATTTCAATCCTTGAAGTGTCCACTTCATACTCCTGAAGTTTGGAAGCGGTCAAGTCTTGTGGTCCCACTAATGCTATGGAAACCGATGGTGGCAGTTCTTCAAGAGCCAGTTTTACACCTTTAATGGTAGAATCAGGGGCATAATCACCCCCCACTACATCCAGGGCAATTTTCATGTGGCTATACCGCTATCTCTTTTTCTATAGCCGGTTTACCCTTATAGTAGCCGCATTCCGTACATACCCGATGATAGAGCACAGGAGCACCGCAGTTCGAACACTCCATGAAGGTAGCGGCGGTACTTTTATAATGGGTCCTACGCTTGTCCCTCCGGGATTTGGATATTTTTCTCTTTGGGTGTGCCATTATTGTATAGTTAAGTCTTTAGTCTTTTTTTAATCTTTTCAATTCGTTCCAACGAGGATCGGCTTCAGTAGCTTGTGGTTCACCGGTGCTGTCCTGTGAGCTATACATTACCGGCCCCTCCTGGTCGTCCTGGTATCGAGGATGTAACTTCTTCATAGGCAGGGCCAATCCAATAAACTCAAAGATATACTGGGCCACGTTGATCTGTTGGGTTTGTGCCGTGATTATCACCATATCTTCCGACAATTCCGTTTCCTGGTCCCCATATTTGAAGATCACTTTTTGATGCTCCTCAATTGGGTAGTTAAATTGGTCCAGGCTGCGGTCACAGACGAGTTCCACAGTACCGTTCAAGTGAAAGTCCATGGAAATAAACCGGTCGTTTTTGTCCATCTCGATGTGCACCTTAACATCTCCGTTTTCCACCAGTTCCTGCTCCCGTGATTCGAAGAAGGTCTTGTCAATCCGAAATTCGAACTGGTGTAACTTGTTGCTCAGTCTAAAGATATCAATGTCGTAACTCTTCATGCCGCCTCAAAACCAAGATGCAAAGTTAAAAATATAATTTGAAATCGGGAATATTCACTATTAATTTATAGTGGTGGAAACTGGAGCTCCTTGGCGGTTTCTGACCAAGTCCAGGGCGGCAAACAGGGCGGCTCTAAAGGAACTCTCGTCCGCTTTATTCTTGCCGGCCAGGGCGTAGGCCGTACCATGATCGGGGCTGGTGCGGATCACCGGCAGGCCTGCGGTGTAATTGACTCCGGTTCCGAATGAAAGTGACTTGAAAGGAATGAGACCCTGGTCGTGGTACATGGCCAAAACGGCGTCGTAGAGGTGAAACTGTCGGGAACCAAAGAATCCATCGGCCGGAAAAGGGCCAAAGACCAGATGTCCGTGATTCTTCAGATCCTGTAGTAAAGGCTCCAATAATTCTTGTTCTTCTGAGCCCAGTAATCCCTGGTCCCCCGCATGCGGATTAAGTCCTAGCACTGCTATTTTCGGCTTATTTATACCAAAATCTTGCTTTAATGTGTCATTGAGAATGGCGATTTTACGTCTTATGCCCTGCTCTGTGATAGCTGCGGCCACATCCTTCAAGGGTATATGCCCGGTCACCACTCCGATTCTGAGATTATCACTGATCATAAGCATGAGACCCTCAGATTGCTGGCACCTGTGGATCAGATACTCGGTGTGTCCAGGGAAGTCGAAGGAGTCTTGCTGCATGATCTTTTTGTTGATAGGTGCGGTGATCAAAGCGGCGACTTTTCCCTCCAATAAGTGATCAGTGGCATGCTTCAAACTTAGGTAGGCATATCGACCGGCTTCTTCGGTAGCTTTACCCGGCCTTATGTTAACATTATCGTCCCAACAATTCACTACATTGGTGGTCTTTGGTTTAGGGGTATCCGAAAGCGATATTTGGTGGTAGTTCAGGTCCGCATTCAGCATTTTGCGGTAAAATGATATGATCTTGGCGCTGCCATAGATCACCGGAGTAATTATTCTCAATATACGGTGGTCCATCAGGGTCTTAATAATGACCTCCGGACCAATACCGTTCATATCTCCTAGAGAAATTCCTATGGTGGGCAGTTGTGGATTGCTTTGCGCCTTCATGACTGAGATCCCGCTTGCGGATGCGGGGTATTGTTGTACATTTGAATCACAAATTAAGCTATTTTATTCAAGAGCATTCAATGGTACGGGCAAAAAAGCATTTGGGCCAGCATTTTCTTAGAGATCCGGAGGTAGCCCGGGATATTACCCAGGCTCTAACTGGTCACAGGGAGTACCGTCAATTACTGGAAATTGGCCCGGGCACCGGGGTGCTGTCCGAATACCTGCTGGATCGAAATCCACTGGACCTCTGGATGATTGAATTGGACAGGGAATCTGTTAAATACCTTAAAAAACGATTTCCTCAGGCCGCTCACCGCATTATCCAGGGAGATTACCTGAAATGGCAACCAGAAGAGATCTTCCGGGATAGCTACGGGATCATCGGAAATTTTCCCTATCATATCTCCTCTCAGATCCTTTTCAAGGTATTAGAAACACCGCACAACATACCGGAGATAGTTTGTATGTTGCAGAAGGAGGTGGCGCAACGCCTGGCTTCTGGCCCCGGATCCCGTAGATATGGGATCCTAAGTGTGCTTCTTCAAGCTTTTTATCACGTAGAGTATCTGTTTGAGGTTTCAGCAGCTTCTTTTCACCCGCCTCCAAAGGTGGATTCCGCAGTTATTAGACTGCAGAGCCTGCCTAAACCCCTGTTGGATTGTGATCCTGGGTTATTTCGTAAAATTGTAAAACAGGGGTTCCAAAATCGCCGAAAAACTTTGCGCAACGCCCTAAAAGCATTTAATTTGCCGCCGGAAGTCAATCAACTGAAAGTGTTGGATAAAAGAGCCGAACAGCTCTCGGTTGCTGACTATGTCGCACTTACAAATTTAATCTCACCATTTTGGAGTCCGTAAATCAATTTGAACTAACGAAAGAGTTCCTGGAACGATTTGGTGAGGCTATTGAGTCCCACGATATCCTTTTCATCCAGGCCAGCCTTTCCGGAGTAAACTCGGCGGATATCAGCGCGTTATTGCATGAATTTGATAGCAAAGACTCCAAATATGTGCTGGAATTGCTCGATGTAGAGACCGGGTCGGAAATTATTAAGGGGTTGGACCCAGACACACGATTAGAATTCCTAAGCGAATTTGAAACTAACGAGATTTCCAAATACGTCAATGAGTTGGATAGCGACGACGCTGCAGATATTGTCAATGAACTCCCCATAAAGATCAGGGAAGCGGTAATAGACGGTCTGGACAATGAGGAGAAAGCCTCTAACGTACTGGAACTGCTTCGCTATGATGAGGACTGTGCCGGCGGCTTGATGGCCAAAGAGTTGATCAAAGCCAACGCCAATTGGACTATTGGCAAGACCATCGATGAAATTCGTCGCCAGGCTGAGGACGTCCAAAAGGTATATGCGGTTTACGTGGTGGATGATGGCGACAAATTACTCGGACGGGTTTCCTTGAAGCGCATCGTACTGGCCGATGACCATATGAAAGTTTCCTCTATTTATGACCAGGAAGTAGTAGCAGTAGAGACCTATATGGAAGAGGTGGAGGTAGCCTCTGTTATGCGTAAGTATGATCTGGAAGCGGTCCCCGTAATAAATATGCAGGGGAAACTGGTCGGACGGATCACCATCGATGATATCGTGGACGTAATCACAGATCTTGCGGAGCAGGAACGTCAATTGATGGCGGGTATTTCGGAAGATGTGGAGGAAGACGACAGTGTGTGGGTGCTTACCAGGGCCAGATTGCCCTGGCTGGTGATCGGTATGATCGGAGGATTGCTGGGGGCCTTGTTTATGGAGACCTTCGAGAAGAATATCACCCTTACGCTTACTTTTTTCATTCCTTTAATTATGGCTACCGGCGGTAATGTAGGCATTCAATCGTCCTCCCTGGTGGTACAAGGACTGGCCAATAAATCTGCTTTTTCTCAAACCACTTACAGAAGACTGGGAAAGGTTTTCTGGGTGGCTATTCTCAATGGGGTCCTTTTGGCTATTATGGTGTTCCTGGGTGTACAATTTGTTATGGGCAATGGCTTTAGATTGGCCCTGATTGTGTCATTGGCCTTATTGAGCGTGGTATTGCTGGCCAGCTTCATGGGTACCGCCACTCCTTTGATCCTGGATAAATTCGGCATTAATCCGGCGCTGGCCTCCGGACCTTTTATTACCACAGCAAATGACCTGCTGGGGCTGGCAGTATATTTCGGTGTCGCCCATATCCTTTATACCTTATAGCAGGATCATGAAACTATCCTGTATTATCGCTGATAAAATGCATCCCTCGCTGGTACCTTCTCTTGAAAGTATGGGTTGGAGGGTAGACTATCGTCCGGAAATTACTAGGGAAGACCTTTTAAAGGAAATCGAAGGCTACCAAGGCTTGGTCATACGCAGTAAGACTAAGGTAGATGCGGATTTTATTCAAGCGGCCGGTTCTTTAAAATTTGTAGCGCGCGCTGGTGCCGGGGTGGATAACCTGGATAGCCAATCACTGGCCAATTCCGGTATACATGTCATTATCGCCCCAGAGGGCAACAGACTTACTTTAGGTGAACATGCTCTGGCCATGTTGCTGAATTTGTTGCACAACGTGACCTTGGCCGATCGTTCGGTGCGGGAGGGTCTATGGCAACGAGAAGTTTTTCGGGGCACAGAACTGTCAGGGAAGACCATCGGGCTGATCGGATATGGGAATATGGGAAGTGCGTTCGCCAAAATGCTTCCGCCCTTTAAATGTCGGGTATTGGCCTACGATAAATTCCTCAAGGATTTTAGCGACGAATATGTGCAAGAGGCCGGTCTGGAGGAATTGTACCCATGTGATATACTGAGCCTTCATGTACCTTTGACTATGGAAACCAAGGGTTTTTATGATTATTCTTTTTTTAGCAGATTCTATAAGCCTTTGATCTTGCTCAATACCGCCAGGGGTGAGATACTCCCTCTCTCTGATTTGGTCAAGCTGATGCGCGATCAAAAGATCACCGCAGCGGCATTGGATGTTTTTGAAATCGAGCCCATATCACAACTATCTGATAAACAGAGAGATGTGTACGAATATTTAATAAATTCGGACCGTATTCTGTTAACGCCACACATAGCGGGTTGGAGTTACCAATCCTATGAAAGGATCAATGCTGTTATTTTGGAAAAACTAGCCCAGTTGCAATCCCAGGGGTTGTTTGATTGAAATTAATTCTACTGCTTATAGTACCTGTAAGTTTTCCTTTTATTATGGACGGTAATTGCTTGTCCATTACCCTATATTTATCATCCTATAATTTTTGAAAAACTAAGTTAGGACGATTTGATAAAGAATTTTACCCGGATAGGCCAACATATCCTGGAGAAACCTATTCTCACCTCCTTTCTCGTATTGCTGGGATTGTCCATAGTGGTCATGTCACTGAGCTTGCCCCATTATATCAATCGCTTCGAGGTATTCGTCCCTCAGCTGTTGGTGGAGGCTCATGGTATGCTATTCGATGTGGCGGTTATTGGTATCTTGATCTTTTGGCTCAACAAAATAGGAGAAGAGCGGCGCAGGATCAAGACCCATCAGGACGAGATCGACGATTTCCGGTTGTGGGAATCCGACGAGGCGGCCTTTCGTACGGTTGGTAATATCAAGCGCCTGAACCAGAATAAGATCTACAACATCAATCTGGTTAATTGCTACCTGGCTCGTACCAACTTAAGTCATGTTAACCTTACCGGGTCCAATTTGAACAGCTGCAACCTCAGTTATGCCAATATGGTAGGCTGTAGCCTTGAAGGAGCTAGGCTTAATCAGACCAATTTGGAAAATGCTCAGCTTAATCAGGTCAACCTGCGCAATTCCTTTGCCAGCGGGGCCAGTTTTAAAGATGCTGTGTTGATTAAAGCCAACTTTGAAAACGCTTTTCTCATCAAAACAGATTTCACCAATGCCTTTTTAATGGAGGCTAATTTGAGAGGGTGTCATGTTACCGGAGCTCATTTCGATAATGCTAATTTGTACAAAGCGGATCTCAGAGGCATTAGAGGTGTGGACATAGAAAACCTGTCTCGGGTTAAAACACTATTTATGGCCAAACTCGATCCCGAAGTTCAGCAGAAGCTCACAGAGCTTTGCCCCGAGATATTAGGCAATGAAGCTTTTAATTTTAGCTGATTCAGCAGCCACTTGAATTACAGTTCGCCAGCATCTATCTTTGCATATCCATGGACAAGTAACCTAATATCTGCTATCGACAAGTAGATATTTTTTGTTATCCATTTGTTAACAAATTATAGTATATTAGCTAACAACATAAGATTTAAGGAAAATGGCGGTTTCTTAGGGAGCCGTTATTTTATTTAATAGACCAAACTACCAAACAACATGTCAGGTATTTCATATTACACGGAGGAAGGCTTGCAGAAGCTCAAAGATGAACTCAATAAATTGAAAACCAAAGGCAGGTCGGATATTGCCAAACAAATTGCAGAAGCCAGGGACAAAGGAGATCTCAGCGAGAATGCAGAATATGATGCGGCTAAAGATGCCCAGGGCTTGTTGGAGCTAAAGATAGCCAAACTCGAAGAGGTGGTGGGCAATGCCAGGGTAATTGACGAGTCACAAATTGATACCTCAAAGGTTTCTATTTTATCCAAGGTGAAGATCAAGAACGTTAAAAACGGCATGGAGATCACTTATACTATCGTATCGGAGGAAGAGGCTGACCTAAAAGCCCAAAAGATATCTATTAGGTCTCCTATTGGTCAGGGGCTGTTAGGCAAGAAAGTGGGTGACGTGGCCAAGATCATTGCTCCGGCTGGCGAGATTAAGTTTAAAGTTTTGGATATCGGAATGTAATGTCGTCCATATTTACCAAAATTGTCCGCCGGGAGATCCCCGCTCACATCGTTGCTGAAGACGAACATCATTTGGCATTTTTGGATATTAATCCCTTGGTATTGGGACATACCTTAGTCATACCCAAACTGCAAGTGGATTACCTATTTGACCTGCCGGACAAGGCTTTTACGGAACTGAATTTATTTAGTAAAAGAGTGGCTTTTGCCTTGCGCGAGGCCGTACCCTGCCTGCGCATTGGAGTAGCAGTGATCGGGTTGGAGGTACCGCATTGCCATATCCATCTAATTCCCATGCAAAATATGGATGATATTAATTTCAGCCGTCCTAAATTAAATCCCACTTCGGATCAGTTGACTGAGGTGGCAGCCAAAATCCAAAAGCACTATTCCTAAGGGTTTCTATTTCATGCGGTGAGGGTTCTCCCGCAAAAAGGATTTCCAGCTTTTTGCGGAAGTCGCCTGTTTGCCATTTTGAAAATGGTGGCAGACGGCTACAGCCAAGGCATCGGTAGCATCCAAAAGTTTATCGTTCACGTCGAAGGACAGCAAATCGCAAAGCATACGGGCGACCTGTTCTTTGGAGGCATTGCCATTACCTGTTACTGACATCTTGACCTTTTTAGGCGCATATTCTACAATGGGAATTTGCAAACTGAGGGCCGCTGCCATAGCCACACCTTGAGCCCGGCCTAATTTAAGCATGGATTGGATGTTTTTTCCGAAGAATGGGGCTTCCAGGGCTACCTCATCCGGATGATAGTCTTCAATTAAGCCCAACACCCGCTCGAAAATTTTCTTAAGTTTTATTTCGTGATTGCTATATTTGCTCAAGTGGATGACACCAAACTGCAGAAGTTTTAATTGTTTGTCATTAGCAAGTATCACACCGTATCCCATCACCTGGGTGCCGGGATCGACCCCTAAAATGATCTTTTCCTTCTTTAAAACCTCCTTTTTCGACATCCATGCAAGATAGCCATATTACCCCGCTTAAAAAAGCTGTGGTCAGCCCTGCTTTCTGGTTTTGCACCAAGGTGCTTTTGTTGCTATTCTTGCTGGGCTATGTGGCTGTGGAATTGTTTTATCAGCAAGATTTGGCTCAACAATTCGACCGGTTGGGGTATTCCCTTATACAAAGGGGCTGGAGCCCAGTCTATCTACTGGTGCTGCTGCTGGTCCCATTAAACTGGTTTTTGGAGATATTGAAATGGAGGACGCTGCTAAGGCCTCTCACATCCATAAGCCTGGTCAGAGCTGCCAAAGGGGTATTGACGGGACTATCACTGGGATTCATGACCCCACACAGTTTAGGGGATTATCTGGGAAGGGTAGGGCACCTGCAACATGAAAACCGTATGGAATCATTGGGAGCCATTTTATTTGGCCGCGGAGCTCAGTTCATTAGCACATTGCTGTTTGGCCTGGTGGGCCTTTGGGCCTGGTATCGCGCCGAAAACACCCTTTGGGTATTACTTGTTTTCTGCGGCTGCCTGTTGGGCATGACCACATTACTGGGCATGTTTCTCCTGGCACGCGAACCTTTTGTTCGTGGGTGCAAAAGATACTGGCCCTCCGCTCATAAGTTTATAAAGGTGATGTCACAGTACTCCTTAAGGGAGGTATGGGCGGTATTCGGTTATTCTTGCCTGCGATATATGGTCTTTGCCAGTCAATTTTTATTGCTGTTATATTGGTTACAAACACCACTGCCACTGACCGTTCTGGGGGCGGGAGTGACCTGGGTCTTGTTGGCTAAGTCGGTGATCCCCGCCTTTAATTTTTTAAGCGACTTGGGGGTAAGAGAGTTTTCGGCTCTGTATTTTTTTGGGCTGTATGCCATATCCCCAGCGCCGGTGCTCACTGCCAGCCTATCCATATGGATACTGAACATTTTAATACCTACCTTGGTGGGAGCTGTTTTCATTATTCCTATGAAGCTCACAAAACCCTAGATGTTGGTAGTACTTATTTCCATCTGGGCAGTATACATGGTACTGCTTACAGGAGTTTACTTTACCTGGAGAACCCTGAGCGACGAATATGACCAGACCCTAACCACAGGTTGGCCGGGTGTCAGCGTGGTGATCGCCATGCGTAACGAAGCCCACAATCTATCAGCCCTCCTGAAGTCCCTGGAGGCCCAAGACTACCCGCGCCAGCATTTGGAGGTGATCGCGGTAAACGATCATTCTCAGGACCAGACCGCGGCTTTACTGGAATCGTATGGCCAGCAGTACTCAGGCAATTTTAAGTTCGTGAATCTTACAGATCCGCCGGATTTTCGGGGATCGTTCAAGAAACGCGCCTTGACAGAAGGCATTGGTCGCGCCACTAACCCGATCATCGTTACCACCGATGCGGACTGTACTTTTCACTCCCACTGGTTGTCGACCGTAGTAGGGTATATGGCCCGGGAGAAAGCAGCCATGGTCTGCGCTCCGGTAGCCTTGACCGAAAGACAACAAGGTATACAGGCTTTAGGAGAAATCGAACAGGCCGCATTGGTCGCAGTGGGTGCCGGATTTATGAAATGGGGTTATCCCAACATGTGCAATGGCGCCAATCTGGCGTTTACCAAAGCAGCCTTTCATGAGGTCGGCGGTTATCAAGGATTCCATGAAGTGGTTTCCGGCGACGATGAGTTCCTGCTGTACAAGATCTTCCAAAAGTACCCTTCCGGCGTTCGATTCCTAAAACATACTGAAGCCGTGGTTGGTACTCAGGCTCCTGCCAATTGGCAGCAACTGTTTCACCAACGTAAAAGGTGGGGCGGAAAATGGAAGCATCACAGGTCGCCCGTTACCAAAGGTTTGGCGCTGTTTATCTTTCTTTTTCATATATCCTGGCTGATTTCTGCAATAATAACCCTGATGGGTAACTATCCCTGGATGCTATGGTTGAGTGAATTTGTGATAAAGCTGGTTTTGGAATATTTGGTGGTGTCATCGGTCCTTTCACTGGCCGGCAAAAGACCGTCCTGGGTATGGTTTTTGGTGGGCCAATTTGTATATTCCTGGTATGTGCTATTTTTTGGGGTGGCGTCAAATTGGGGAGGCTTTGTTTGGAAAAACCGGGAGTATTCATGACAGATGCGGAATTTGAAGTAATGGACGAATTGTACTTCGTTATTTCATTTGAGGACTTACGGCAAAAGCTCGACCTTTCTGAAAAGGAACTAAAGGATGTCCTTCGACATCTGGTGGCTAAAAACTACGTAAAATGCTTTAAATCTGTCTCCGATGAATTGCCCCACGATGCTCTGGATTTTGAACGTAGTTACCGGATTTATCACTATCTTGCCAGTAAAGAAGGACTATTTGCACACAATAGTCGTTAACAAGGAAGTGGATTAAACAGGTTATGTGATCCCTCTGGATCATGATACTTCCTCGGTAGGTTTTATTATTTGTAGGCCAGGTCTCTGCTAGGTCGTTATGAAATTGAATTCATTAAAAAATCAGTTTGATTTAAAGGAGCTGGAGCTCAATGCCCTGTTGGAGATCACTCAGGCTATCAACAACAACCTTCCCGAAGTTTCCCTCTATAAGATTTATGGATTTACCCTGCGGGCTAACTTGCAAATAAAGAAATTGGCTCTGTACGTCAAGGACGAGGACTGGGTGTGCAAGGTCAACTATGGCACTTCCATGGATTTTATCTCTATTACCCTGGATGATAGCTTTTTGGATTTCAGGGACATCCAGTTTATTACTGATGCGGATACTTCTCTCGGATTTAAGGAGTTCGACATGGTGGTACCGGTGATGCATAAAGACAGTGTATTGGCATTTGTGTTTGTGGGCGGGTTGGTAGATCCGGAACAGGATGAACAAACCATTCCCGACACCAGCTTTATCCAAACCATCAGTAACATTATACTGGTGGCCATTGAAAACAAAAGACTGGCCCGGCAACAATTGGAACAAGAGGCTTTACGCAAAGAGCTGGAGATTGCCCGGGGCGTTCAACAATTGTTGTTTCCCAAAAACTTGCCTCAGGACGAGGATCTTAAGGCAACTGCCTTGTATCTACCGCACCAGGATGTGGGAGGTGATTACTACGACTATATTGAAATTGACGACAATCAGTTTTTACTTTGTATCGCTGATGTTTCCGGTAAAGGAGTGCCTGCAGCTATTCTAATGTCCAATTTCCAGGCGGCCTTACGCACCATGATCCGCCACACGACCGACCTGAAGGAGATCATTGAGGAGCTTAACCACCAGACCGTACGCACTGCACGGGGGGAGAATTTTATTACCTTCTTCGTGGCCATAATTGATCGCCTCAAAAAAGAGATTTACTATGTAAATGCCGGACATAACCCGCCGCTTTTGATCTGTGATACGCAGCCTTTGCAACTATTAGAGCTGGGAACCACCATCCTGGGGGCTTTTAAGCCCCTGCCGTTTTTGCGGGTGGGTAAAGTGCATTGGAATGGGTATTTCACCTTTTTCTCCTATACGGATGGGCTTACAGAAACCTTTAGCGAAACGGATGAACCCTTTGAATTAGACCGGGTAAAAGAGATTCTATATTCCCATCACCAAGAGTCACTGGAAAAGATCAATGGAGTCTTGTTGAAAAGGTTAAATGAGTTTCGGGGTAAGAACACCTATACCGACGATATTACTATATTGTCCTGCAAGGTGGGAGTTGCTCCCTAGCTAAAGATGATTGCTCATAAAACTCCCTCCCTAGTCCAAAGGCTATTTCCAAAACTGCTGTGGAAAGAACAAGCTAATTCCCAAAGGCTATACTTGACCTTCGATGACGGGCCGGTTCCGGAAGCTACGCCCATGGTACTGGATCATCTGAAGAAATATCAGGCCAAAGCCACTTTCTTCTGTGTAGGGGATAATATTCGCAAGCACCCACATTTGTTCTCACAGGTGGTCGCTGGTGGCCACAGCGTGGGGAATCATACTCACAACCACTTGGACGGTTGGAAATGCTCCACGTCGCAATATGTTGACAACATACGGCTATGTCAGGAACTCATATTGCAGCACTCCGGGCAGGCGTTGTCTCACAAGCCGCTCTTCAGACCCCCATATGGCAGGCTGAATTTCAATCAGATCAAGGCCATACTTCCAGACTATCGAATTGTGATGTGGGACGTGCTGTCCGGTGATTTCTCGTTAGCCCTTAAATGGGAAAAATGCTTGCGTAAAAGTATTCAACATACCAAGGGGGGGTCTATAGTTTTGTTTCATGACAGTAATAAGACCCTTAAGAAACTCGATCTGGTGCTGCCAAGCTTTTTGGAACATTTTAGTGAGAGAGGCTATACATTTGACTGCTTATAATTATGGTGTTTGCATTTGTAGGCTTTTTAGTGCTTGCGCTGATAATCGATCTAGTAATATGGTGGTGGCAACCGTCAGGTCCAGGCCACCGCGAAATTAGCGGAGAACTTCCTCCTGTTACCATACTGGTGGCAATGCGCAATGAAGAAGAAAATTTGCCAGAGGCCATTAAGCAGTGGCAAACACTGGACTATCCCCGTGATAAGATCCAACTGCTCATAGGGGAAGATCGCTCAGAAG
>Ga0224508_10001741_pt1 | contig 19249 bp, 14 predicted proteins | sample SF_Jan12_sed_USG_4_FD_170157 | JGI IMG/M metagenome (GOLD analysis project Ga0224508, IMG submission 170157) | Sediment microbial communities from San Francisco Bay, California, United States - SF_Jan12_sed_USGS_21 | ecosystem: Environmental > Aquatic > Marine > Sediment | place: USA... | reverse complement strand
AATGTCGCCAGTGCCCGGCGGCATGTCGACGAAAAGGTAGTCGAGTTCACCCCAATCCGTTTGTGCCAGCATTTGATTCAGCGCAGATGTCACCATTGGGCCCCGCCATGCGACCGCCTGCCCCTCTTCAACCAGAAAGCCGATGGACATCACCGACACGCCATATGCCGATAACGGCCGCATCGTCTTGCCGTCGATGGTCTCAGGCCGCTGCCCGGCCAGATTCAACAGCCTTGGCTGACTCGGGCCGTAGACATCCGCATCGAGGATGCCGACCTTTGCGCCCTCCTGTGCCAGCGCAAGCGCAACATTCGCGGTAACGGTGGATTTTCCGACGCCACCCTTTCCCGATGCGATCGCAACGATATTGCGGATATCAGGCAGCGCTTTGAGTCCCGGCTGCACCGAATGTGCGCTGACGCCCCAGGAAAGTGCAAGCTCCACGGGATAAGCGATCTGACCCGAGTCGATATGTTCATTGAGACGTGATAACAAGCCGCCTCCCGAACGATCGACAGGAAAGCCACAACGAATCGCTACTTTCGATCCAGTCTCGCTAGAATCGATTGTAAGCGCCGTACCATCACGACCGAGCGGGCGATTCGTTTGCGGCACGACAAACTTTTCCAGCCATTCTTGAAGCGCATTGTTCGAGTTATCGGCCATCCGGCTCTCGGGGCATGGAAAAGCGCGCCATTGTACAGCAGTCAATGACTCAATCCCCACGCGCCGAGCCGCCTTCAAGCTGTGATCTGCGTTACATTCTGCCGTAATCCATGTGGCATAATCTTAAGCAGTTGCGCGCTATTTTTATTGAGGATTCTGGTCCTGGACCGCACTCCCCAGGCTGATGGATTTCTTTACCGGATTTCAGGCTGATCGGCTAATTTCGCAAATTGCGGAACAATCCGATCCGAAGTCTCCTGCTGCCCAGAAGGCATTCGCCAAACTTGGCAAGCTGGGAGGCAATGCTGTGCCCAAGATTCTTGAGGCACTCGGCTCAGCGGATAAGCAACAGACCGCCGAATACGTCGAGACGCTGAGCAAACTGACGACCGACAAAAATCTAATGGTCGTCGCGCGCGGTCTCGCAGATACCGATCCGCGTACCGTAAAGGGTACGGCGTGGGCTCTGTCGAGCAGCAACGGTTACAACATTAATCGGCTTGCGGAGCTTCTCAGCGAAGACGATTACTCGAAATCAGCGATCATCGACGTGCTGACGGCACATCGTAAGCGCTTAAATATCCGCCAATTGCTGGCCCAGATTTATTATCTGCAGCCTAGCGAAAAGATGGCTGTATTCAAGCTGCTCAACGAGCTCGTGACGATCGAGCTCGTGCCGGATTTACTGTCACGAATGGACGGCAAGGATCCGGTGGTCAAGATGCACTTGATCGACACACTATCGAGGTTTGAAACACCCGAAGTGCATCGCGCATTGCAGGAATCTCTCAAAGACCCCAACAAGCTCGTTCGCCAATCTGCTCTGGTCAGCCTATCGCGCATGAAAGGCGATATCGATCTCGCTGTCGTTGCCGATTTGCTGCTCGATAACGACGTTGACGTCATCAACAAAGCCATTGATGTAATCGTTCACTTAAACGACCCGGATACCGTCAAGTATCTGTTACCGGCGATGAAGTCCGAAAACGAGTTCTCGCGACGCGGCGCAGTTGAAGTATTGAACGAGGTTGGTACGGTGGCGAGCGTCAAGTTCCTGCTCGAAGCTGTTGCCGACGAAGACTGGTGGGTTCGCTCGCGTGCCTCGGACGCACTCGCGCGCATCGGTGGTGATAAAGTTGTGTCTGCAGTCCTGGAGTTGATCAAAGACAAAGATGAGGATATTCGTCGCGCCGCTATCGAGATCCTCAACAGCTGCGGCGACAAGCGCGCTCTCGATCATTTGATCGAAGCCACCACGGATAAGGACTGGTGGGTCAGTGAACGGGCAGCAGACGCGCTTGCCGGAATTGGCGACAAGAAAGCCGTGCCGGCAATACTTGCCATGCTCGAAAGAAACGATAAATCGCTGCCAATCGCAATCAAGACTCTCGGTGTACTTGGCAATGTGAGCCATCTGCAGACCGTTGCACCTTTCCTAAAGCGACCGGAAAAGGAAGTTCGGATCGCTGCGATCGAAGCGCTGACGGGCTTGACCGACGAAGCCAACAGCGATTCCGTGCGCGCCCACATTCAAGAGGCTACAGAGGGCCAGGGAGAGACCATTATCCGAGCTGCGTCTCGTGCGATTCAGAAGCTTGATGGACGCGCCAGCGCAAGTGGCCGATTCACGCAAACTGCGACGGCCCTCAGCTCCACTCCAACGCCCACGGCCGCTCCAGGAGCGCCAGCGTCTAGCGCCGCAACGAACATCCCTGCTCCCGCAGCGACGGCAAGCACGCTCCTGCTCGATGACGTAGACCTGAATGCGGTAACGCAGAGTTCTGGCGGCGTTCAACCGATCGACCTCGACGGCCTAAAAGCGGGTGACATCATTGAAGGTCGGTACAAATACATCCAAAGAATCGGCAAGGGCGCATTCGGAACGGTGGTGCTTGTTGAGGACACGGTCGTCGATGACCGTCTAATCCTGAAGTTCTTGAACCCCAATGTCGCCTCCGACGAAGAGATGATGAAGCGCTTCGTCCACGAGCTCCGTTACTCGCGAAAAATCACACACAAGAACGTCATACGAATCTATGACTTTCTTTATATCAGCGGCGGCTATGCGATTTCGATGGAGTACTTTCCATCCCATACGCTCGGCACGGAGATTGCTAACGAAAACCCGATGCCGATAGAGAAAGCCATCGGTTACGCCATAGACATTTGTACCGGTATGCAGATTGCGCATCAACAGGGGATTGTCCACCGCGATCTAAAGCCGGCCAATATCCTGATTGACGACAACGGTCTGTTGAAGATCGTGGATTTCGGCGTCGCGGCTGCCGCGAAAAGCGGCGACACTCAATTGACCAAGACCGGATACGTCATCGGCTCGCCAAAATACATGGCGCCAGAGCAGATTCTGGGCAAAAAGGTCGACGTGCGTGCGGATATCTATAGTCTAGGCGTCATCCTTTATGAGATGCTCGCTGGCCAGCCGCCATATAGCCGGGGTGACCACATGGCCGTTATGTATCAACACGTACAGGGAAAAGCCGCTCCCTTAAGCGAGCTGAATCCGAAACTCACCAAGGATCTTGTTGACATCGTTGAGCATGCGATGGCGGTCGATAAGACGAAACGATACGACGCGATGGATGAGTTTCGTGTTGCGCTAGAGCAGCAGTTGCCGGCGTAGCAGCCATGGCGAGAATCGACGCATTTCTGAAGCTTGGCCTCGCCCAGGGCTGCTCCGACATTCATCTTGCCGTCGGCATTCCACCCATGCTGCGGCTGCACGGCGACTTAATGCCGATCAAATTTCGCGACCTTGGCGACAATGAACTGGAAACCTATATCGCCGAGGTTCTGACAGAGTCGCAGCAAAAACGGTTCTTCTCCGGCCAGGATATCGATTTTTCCTACGTCAGCACGGAAGGCGGCCGGTTTCGGGTTAACGTTTTTCGGAAGGCGACAGGCGTCGGGGCTGCGTTTCGGAACATCCCGAATGAAATCCCAAGCCTTGAGAGTCTTGACTTACCCGACGTACTCAAGTCGTTCTGTGACTTACATCAAGGCATGGTATTAGTCACCGGCTCAACTGGCACCGGCAAGTCGACGACGCTCGCTGCGATGATCGATCACCTCAACAGCACGCGCAGCCTGAATATCATCAGCCTTGAAGACCCAATCGAATTCGTTCATCCGAGCAAACGCTCGCAGATTATCCAGCGAGAGTTAGGAACGCATATTCCCAGTTTTGCGGAGGGCGTTCGAGGCGCATTACGCGAGGACCCCGATGTCATACTTGTCGGCGAGATGCGCGACCCCGAAACCATTACGATGGCAATGACCGCAGCGGAGACGGGCCATCTGGTACTCGGAACCCTGCATACGACAAGTGCCGTGAAATCGATCGACCGTGTTGTCGATGCGCTCCCTTCAGACCAACGAGAACAGACCAAGAGCTTTCTCTCCCATAGCCTGCATGCGGTTGTGACGCAAAACCTGATTAAGACGCCCGACGGCCGGGGGCGCCGAGCCGTGCTCGAGATCATGATCATGAATCGCGCAATTGCGAAGCTGATCATGACTGAACAAAGCCATCAAATTCCGGCACAGCTTCAAACTGGCAAGAGCGAAGGCATGCAGATGATGGACCAGGCATTGATCGACGCCATCAGCGCCAAACTCGTCGATCCGGATGACGCCTATCGCTATGCGCACGATCGCAAAAAGTTTGAGCGTTTTGTCACTGATACGACGGTACTACCGAGCGTCGTTGCACCGAGTGCAGGCAGCTAGTCGTGTCCATGATTAACGATTTTCTGCAGAGCATGCACATGCGCAAAGGATCAGACCTGCACGTGGTTGCGGGTGACCCGCCGCGCATGCGAGTTCACGGCGAGCTCATCACGCTGGCTAATCAAAGCCTGGATCCGGAAGAGCTGCAGGGTGCACTGCTTGGCATCATGTCTCAATCCTTAATCGATCATTTCAATGAGCATGATTCCGCCGATTTCGCGCACTTCATTCCGGAAGTCGCCCGATTCCGCGTTAACGTCTTCAGACACCTAAACGGTGTCGGCGCGGTTTTCAGGGGAATCCCATCGCGCGCACTGACGCTGGAAGAACTAAAGATGCCACGCGCGGTCAAGACGCTGAGTCGAGCGCACCAAGGCTTGATTCTTGTCACCGGCAAGACAGGATCCGGCAAATCCACCACGCTTGCGGCGATGGTCGATGCGATCAACGACCGCCTGAACGGCCATATCCTGACGATCGAAGATCCGATCGAATTCGTACACGAGCGCAAGAACTGCCTGATCAGCCAGCGAGAAATCGGCGCGCATACCGGCACTTTTGCCGGCGCCCTCCACTCCGCCTTGCGCGAGGACCCGGATGTTATTCTGGTTGGCGAGCTGCGCGACCTGGAAACCATGAGCATCGCGATGACAGCTGCCGAGATGGGTATTTTGGTCATGGGAACGCTGCACACGAACGGCGCCGGAGCGACCATCGATCGCGTCATCAATATTTTTCCGTCTGACAAACAGGATCACGTACGCAATATGCTGTCGACATCGCTGCGCGGCGTCGTCTCGCAGCAGTTGTGCCGGACAGCCGATGGCACGGGCCGCGCCGCTGCGCTTGAAATCCTGGTAAATACGTCCGCCATTGCCAATCTGATCCGGCAGGGCAAACTCGACCAGATTGAGAATACGATGCAGTCGAGCGCAAGCGATGGCATGTGCGTAATGGACGGATCGCTCAAGCGGCTGATGGATTCCGGCACGATCTCCGGGCAAGAGGCCTATATGCAGGCCTTCGACAAAAAGAAGTTCGAGGAGTACAAGGACTTCGCCTGACCAAGGCGGCGTATCGCGGCGCCTAAGGCGGCGTCCCTCGGCGCCTAAACCGGCGGTGAACGGTATCGTCGAAGCTGGCACAATACCGGCCGAGCGAACCGGAGCCAGAAGTGAGTCAGACCAGAACCATACTCGTCACGAGCGCATTACCGTACGCGAACAGCTCGCTGCATGTGGGCCACCTGGTCGAATATGTACAGACAGACGTCTGGGTTCGATTCCAGCGGCTGCGAGGCCATAGGTGCATCTACGTCTGCGCCAGTGACGCGCACGGCACGCCCACCATGTTGAGTGCCGAAGAGCGAGGCATCACGCCGGAGGCGCTAATTTCTGAGGTCGTCGTTGAACACCAGCGGGATTTCGAGACCTTTGGGATCAGTGTCGATAATTATTTGTCGACCCATGCTCCCGAGAATGAGCAGCTGACAAGCGACATGTATCGGCGGTTGGTCGAGGCCGACCTCATCGATCGGCGTGAAATCAGCCAGGCGTACGACGCTGAAAAGCAAATGTTCCTGCCTGACCGCTATGTCAGGGGCACTTGTCCCGTTTGTAAATCGCCGGAACAGAATGGCGACTCCTGCGGCAAGTGCAGTGCAACCTATTCTCCGCTGGAGATGATCGATCCGGTCTCGGTAATTTCGGGCACGACGCCTGTCGAACGGCAATCCGAACATCTGTTCTTCCGCCTAAGCCGATTCGCCGACGACTTAGAGGCTTGGATTCCAGGGCATGTCGACCCATCCATGACGCGAAAGCTTCAGGAATGGTTCGAGGCCGGGCTGCAAGATTGGGACATCTCGCGCGATAAGCCCTACTTCGGATTTGAGGTACCTGGCGAGCCGGGCAAGTACTTTTACGTCTGGTTCGATGCGCCCATCGGATACATGGCCAGCTTCCTGAATTTTTGCGAGCAACAAGGCCTGGATTTTGGCGCCTACTGGAACGAAGGCAGCGACGTAGAGCTCTACCATTTTATTGGCAAGGACATCGTCTATTTTCACGCACTGTTCTGGCCGGCAGTTCTAGCAGGCGCTGGCTATCGCCGGCCGACAGGCATCTTTCCACACGGATTCCTCACGATTGACGGGGAAAAAATGTCGAAGAGCCGGGGCGGCAATATAACAATGAGCGGTTTTGCCAAGCATCTCGAGCCAGACTATCTGCGTTATTACTTCGCCTCAAAACTGAGCGCCGGAGTTGACGACATTGATTTTCGATTCGATGACTTTATTGCGAAAGTAAATTCCGACCTCGTTGGAAAACTCGTCAATATTGCAAGCCGCTGCGCCGGTTTCGTCCACAAAATAAACGATGGAGTGCTGGCTGATTCGCTCCCTGATGACGGCCTCTTCAACGAGTTTGCCGAGGCAGCCGAAGATATCGCCGACGATTACGAAGCCCGGCAGTACGCGCGGGCAATTCGCAAAATCATGGCGCTGGCTGATCGCGCGAACCAAATGATCGACGAGAAAAAACCGTGGGTCGCGATCAAAGAAAAGGACAATGGAGCTCGCGTACTGGCCACTTGCACGCTCGGTTTAAATCTATTCCGCAGCTTGATCGTGCTGTTGAAGCCGGTCATCCCAACCGTGACGGAACGTGCCGAGGCATTCCTGGATAGCGGCGAGTTGTCGTGGAACGACATTCAGACGCCGCTGCTTGCGCATCGAATCCAAAAATTCAAACCGCTGCTACACCGCGTTGAGGAATCGGCCGTGGAAGCGATTTTGGCCGAAGCGACTCACGGAGGTAAGGACTTGAAGGATATTGAAGAAAACGAAATTGACCTCGATACATTCTTAAAGGTTGATCTTCGCGTTGCCGAAATCGTAGCAGCAGAATATGTCGAAGGCGCTGACAAGCTACTTCGAATCTCGCTGAACCTCGGCGATAGTAAGCGGACGGTGTTCGCAGGAATACGAAGTGCCTATGACCCAGAAGCGCTGGCCGGTCGAAAAGTCGTTGTGGTTGCCAATCTAAAACCACGAAAAATGCGCTTTGGCGTTTCCGAAGGCATGATCCTTGCGGCGGGTCCAGGCGGCGACGATATCTATCTCTTGAGCCCTGATGCCGGCGCCGAACCCGGCATGCAGGTTCGCTAACCATGACTGAGCTTGGCCTGATCATCATTGCAGCGGCATTGGTGAACAACTTTGTATTGGTCCAATTTCTTGGCTTGTGCCCACTGATGGGCGCGTCGCGCCGCTTGGAGGGAGCTGTCGGCATGGGACTCGCCACCGGGCTGGTACTGACAACCGCCTCGGCACTGAGCCACCTCGTCGAAAACCTGATACTGATTCCCTTCGGGTTGGGCTACCTTCGCCTGATCGCGTTCATTTTGATCATCGGTGCGGCTGTGCAGCTGACTGAGCTCTTGTTAAGCCGTTTCTCGCCACTCCTGCATCGGGTTCTCGGATTGTACATTCCTCTGATTGCGAGCAATTGTGCCGTACTTGGCGTCGCACTGCTGAACTCAACCGCGAGCCGCAGCCTGCTCGCTGCGATCTTTTACGGTGCTGGCGCAGCGCTTGGTTTCGGCCTCGTACTGAGCCTTCTGGCCGGCTTGCGAGAGCGGCTCGAGCTGGCCGATATTCCAGCGCCCTTTCGCGGCAATGCAATCGCATTGATCACTGCCGGAATCCTGTCGCTGGCGTTTCTCGGTTTTACCGGATTCGCCCGACTTTGATGCTCACTGGCATCATCATACTGGTCGGGCTCGCGACAGGACTTTCCGCACTACTCGTCATTGTGGCTCGGTTGCTTGGAGGCTCGAACAGCTCAGCCGCCGACGCGATCGAAAATCTGTTGCCACGAATTCAATGTGCACAGTGCGGCTACCCGGGATGTCGGCCCTATGCCGAAGCAATCGCGAGCAATTCGGCTGACATTAATCGCTGCCCGCCGGGCGGTGCGGAAACAATTCGCGCCCTGGCAGAACTGCTCGGCCGCGATCCCATGCCGCTCGATGACAGCCTCGGCCAGGCCAGTATGCAAAAGAGTGCTTTGATCGAGGAATCAATCTGCATCGGCTGCAATCGCTGCGCCGAAGTCTGCCCTGTCGACGCGATTGCCGGGGTGCCGCAGCGCATGCACACAATCATCACTTCGCACTGTACGGGTTGCGAATTGTGCCTGCCACCCTGCCCGGTCGACTGCATCTCGATGGTTTCTCGCAGTGCTTAAATTCACGCCAAAACGACGACTCACTGGCGGTGTCCGTTTACCCGCAAACAAAACAGAATCGACTGGCAAGTCCATCAGGCGGGGCCTGATCCCGCCAAGACTCATTGTCAGTACGAGACAACAGCGCGGCCCGGCCGCGAAGCCTATCGTCGAAATCGGGCAAGGTGTTTTGCGCGGAGAAACGATCGCACGGGCCGAAAAATCAGATGGTACTGATGTCCACGCGCCGACATCAGGAAAAATCATAGCCATCGAGAACTACGAATCACCTTTGTTATCGAAGGTCGCCCTGGAACTGTGCATCGTGATCGAAACAGATGGCGCTGATCTGGCTATTCAAAAACGTGGTCCGATAGAGTTTGCCGCAACACGCGAGGATCGCATCCGGCAGATTGCGTCGGCAGGAATCGTTGGACTGGGAGGTGCCGCTTACTCGACCGCCGAAAAAATGAGGGGCGAACCCCAGATTGATTGCAAACTGCTGATAATCAATGGCGCCGAGTGTGAACCGTACATCAGTTGCGATGACATGCTGATGCGCGAGTCGCCCGAGCAGATTCTTGATGGGGCGGCGATCCTGCAACAACTAGTCGGTGCACCGGAATGCATTATCGCAATCGAACGTGATAAACCACAGGCAATCGATGCGATCACACTGGCCGCTGACAAACTGGATCTGGACGGGCTGAGGATTGCCGAACTGCCGTCGATCTATCCGTCCGGCGGTGAACGGCAACTGGTAGAAGTACTGGCAGGCGTCGAGGTTCCAAGCGAAAAGTATCCGAGCGACTTCGGCTTCCTTTGCCAAAACGTCGGCACTGCCTACGCCGTGCACAGGTTTTTTCGCGATGGCGAGCCGCTGTCGAGCCGCGTCGTTACGGTGACGGGCGCCGCTGTCGCAGAGCCCCGAAACGTCGAGGCAATGATCGGCACGCCCATTGCAGACTTGATCGACGCCTGCGGCGGATATTCCCGTGAAGCAGCGCGCCTGATACATGGCGGCAGCATGATGGGTTTCGAGCTAAGCGAGGACTCGCTTGCTGTGACTAAAGCGACGAATTGCGTCGTGGCCGCAGCGCCCGACGAAGTGAAGAGCGAGAATCGCGAGTGGCCGTGCATCCGTTGCGGAGAATGCTCGATGGTCTGCCCCGCTCGTTTGCAACCGCAAGATCTCGTAATTGCCGCGCGCGAGTCAAATGCCCAAGCGTTGACGGAACTCGCACTCTCCGAATGCATTGAGTGTGGTTGTTGCGACGTTGTGTGCCCGAGTCATATTCCACTGACCCAGGAATTTCGCAAGGCAAAACCGCTGGTTCAAAGTCTCGAAGAACTGCAGGCCTTTTCTGACGCGTCGGACCAGCGCTTTCGTCTACATGAAGAACGCCGTCAGGATGCAACGATCGCGGCGGAACGTCAGCGCGACCACATCAAGCGCGCACTAAGCCACGAGGAACGCCGGGCAGAAGAAATCAGAGCTGCAGTCCAACGGGCACGCCAAAGGAAATCCGAGACCGATGGCAGCTGAGCGAGCCGATCAGAACGTTATGGCGCCGCCGCACAGTTCTCCAAAACCTGCAGTGCCGGTGATCATGCGCCGCGTCCTGTACGCGCTCGCGCCAGCGGCAATCTGCCAAACTTGGTTTTTCGGCTACGGCCTTATTATTAATTTCGTTTTCTGTGCACTCGCGGCCATGCTGGCGGAAGCCGCCGTGCTCAAACTGCGCAACCGGCCAATTCGCGACACGCTTACGGACGGCAGCGCGTTACTGACTGGAGCCTTGCTCGCCTTTGCGATCCCTCCTTTGACGCCCTGGTGGGTGCCCGCAACCGGCGGCGTCTGTGCGATCGTGCTTGCTAAACAACTCTACGGCGGACTCGGCAAAAATCTGTTTAATCCCGCCATGGTCGGCTACGCCATTTTGCTATTGTCGTTCCCGGTTGAAATGACACAATGGATGCCACCGAGAATGGGTGACATTGATTTCACTCACCTTGGATTCCTGTCGCAACTGGGCTATAGCGTTTCAGGGATATTGCCGGCCGAGCTAAGCCTAGACGCCATGACACGTGCGACGCCGCTGGATTTGGTCAAGGAAGGACTCCGATCGGCACAGACTTTTAGCGAGGTTCGCGCCAACTCCCTGTTCGGCGATTTTGGCGGACGGGGTTGGGAGTGGGTCGGCAACTTCCTGATTCTCGGCGGACTCTACCTACTTTATGCCGGCATTATTCGCTGGCATATTCCGGTTGCGGTGTTGGCTGGCTTATTGATTCCATCCGCCCTGCTCCACCTTTTTGACGCCGACGGTTTTGCTTCTCCCGGATTTAATTTATTCAGCGGGGCGACTCTACTCGGCGCATTTTTTATCGCGACCGACCCAGTATCCGCGGCGGCAACGGTACTGGGACGATTAATCTATGGTGTCGGGATTGGCTTTCTAACGTTTGCCATCCGCACATGGGGAGGATATCCCGATGGGATTGCCTTTGCTGTCTTGCTAATGAATGCCGCTGTACCCTTAATCGATCGCTATACCCGCCCTCGAGTATTCGGCCATGACTGACGGCAAACCACTGGCCACCGTATTAATGGTCGGAGCGATTGCCACAGTGGCCGCAGTTCTCGTCACGGCGAGCTGGGAATTCAGCCATGAGCGTATCGAGGAAAACCGACGGCTGCGCTTACTCGCAAGTCTGTCCAGCGTGCTCGATCCAAGCCTGCGTGGCAGAGATCTCGAACCCGTGTTGATCACAGCCCTTGATGAAAGCCTGCTTGGCAGTGACGAGCCGATCGATGTGTTCGTGACGGTCGATGGCAGCACGCCACTTGCAGCTATTTTCGCAAGCATCGCGCCTGACGGTTATAACGCGCCCATCAATCTCCTTATCGGGCTGTCTATGCCATCGGGCGAGATTACCGGCGTGCGCGTTATCAGTCATCGTGAAACACCGGGGCTTGGCGATTTGATCGACATCGAGAAGTCCGACTGGATTTTGCAATTTGACGGCAAGCGCATCGACAATCCACCGCAAGCTGCCTGGGCCGTAACAAAAGACGAGGGACAGTTTGATTCGATTACGGGTGCAACGGTCACACCGAGGGCGGTCGTTCGAGCAGTACACAACACATTGTTATACTTTGACGCGCATCGCGATGAGCTTGCGGCCGGGGCACTGACAGAAGCTCAATCCCAAACCAGTCGCGCAGCCGAGTGAACCGACATTAACGCGACCACTTTGACAGAGACCGCAACGCCTTGGACCGAGGGCCTGTGGCGAAACAATCCGGCTCTAGTCCAGCTTTTGGGACTCTGCCCGCTGCTCGCCGTTACGACGACGCTGGTCAACGGGCTCATGCTGGGTCTCGCCACTGGCGCCGTTCTACTGCTGACCAACACCGCTATTTCTCTGATGCGAGCGGCTCTCGTTCCGGTTGTTCGTATTCCGCTGTTCGTACTGATCATCGCCTCGCTCGTTACCTCGATAGATCTGTTGATGAGCGCGCTCTTCTTTGAGTTGCACGAAACGCTCGGCCTTTTCATTCCGTTGATAATCACGAACTGCGCGATTCTGGCGCAGGCCGAGACCGTCGCCAGCCGCCGACCGGTCGGTTACTCAGCAGCTTCGGCGATTGCGACGGGATTCGGATTTTTGGCTGTACTCGTAGTCCTCGGCGGAATGCGGGAGATCGTAGGGTCGGGAACCTTGTTTTCCGGTCTCGACCTGGTATTCGGCCCCGCCGCCGCGCAACTGACGATCAATTTTGGATTTGACGGGCTATTGATTGCGATCCTCCCGCCGGGCGCTTTCTTCGGGTTAGCAGCCCTGCTTGCGATCCGAAACTGCCTGCTTGCCCGGGAATCTGCTGAGTGAACGCCGCCAAGCGGGCGCAGATTTATTCACGTCTTGCCAGCGCCAATCCCGAGCCCCGTACAGAACTGATCTATGACTCAAATTTTGAGCTGCTGGTTGCCGTTATCCTGTCCGCCCAGGCAACCGACATCAGTGTCAATCAGGCGACAACGACACTGTATTCGGTGGCCCATACCCCTGCTGAATTGGTCGAACTGGGTGAAACCGGGCTCAAGCGCTACATCCGGACCATTGGCTTATTCAACAGCAAAGCCAAGAACATCATCAAGACCTGCCAGATCCTGATTGATCGACACGACGGGCAGGTGCCCAACGACCGGGATTCGCTGGAGGCGCTACCTGGCGTAGGCCGCAAAACAGCCAACGTAATTCTCAATACCGCCTTCGGCCAACCGACAATTGCGGTCGACACGCATATCTTTCGAGTCGCAAACCGAACCGGCCTCGCCAAAGGCAAGACCGTCAATGAAGTCGAGAAGCGATTGTTGAAATTCACGCCTGACGAATTCAAGCGCAATGCGCATCACTGGCTGATCCTGCACGGGAGATATATCTGCAAGGCGCGGACGCCGCAATGCCACGCGTGTCCGATTGAAGATCTGTGCGATTACAAAGAAAAAGTCTTCAGTCGTTGATTGCGGCTAACGGTATTTCGATCGTATCGAGGCTCCGCACGCCATCATCACCTCGGCAGAAGCCGCGAATATCGATCGTCAATCGATTGTCTATCTCTCGCACGAGCACGTAGTTGAACGGCCTGAGAACAATGCCGCCTTTTGGCTGCGGACAATCAGGCCCGCGATAGCGGTCAAAAGGCCGTTCCGCAGCCAAAGGTCCTCGAGCGCCTCCGCCGCCAGCAGTCGTTACATAGTGAATATTCGAAACGACAAGGTGCTCAAAACCGTGGACATGACCGCTGAAAGCAACCACGGGGAGATTGGCCTGCTCGAGCCTCGGCACGAAATGCTGCTGCACGTCCGGATCAGAGACGGCACCAAAGACAATTGAATTCGTAAATGCCGGCCGGTGGAAGAACACCAGCGCCGCGGCGAATCGGCCAGGCGCGTTGTCGAGCCGTTCCTGAAGCCACTCGCCCTGCTGTTCGAATCCAGTCTCGCTATCGAGAAACAACATCAGCCAATCATCGCTTTCTACCGCGTAGGGCTGGCCCGGGACAATCCACGGAAATCGCTCGAGCATTCCTTTGGATATTCTTGATTTAAAACAAATTTCTATGAAAATACACGGGTAGTCATGATTGCCTATCGCCGGCAACACCGGGATGGATGCAGCCAGCGGAGCAACCAGCGAATCGAAGTGTGCCCAGTCGCGGCTCGAGCGAGCTGAGTAAACGAGATCGCCGACGACGACCAGCGAGCTCAGCTCGTCAACGATGGCGTCTAGATCATCGAACAGCCGGCGTTGATCCAACAAATTGTTTTCTCGCCGCCGGGTGAAACGGATGAACCCTGGCGTTTGCTGCGTATCGCCAATTATCGCGATGGCCTTGCCGTCACGATCAATGTCGCTCGGCAGCATCGACTGAAATGCGGGCTGATGCGCGCAACCGGCCGATAGGAACAGCCCGATCACCAGTGCTGCGATCGGGCTTCGCCTGGCGCGGGATGAATTCATTTGCGCGGTAGGTAGAGATCGGTAATCGTGCCCTCGGCAACTTCGGCAGAAAATGCCAGCGTTTCCGAAAGCGTCGGATGCGGATGAATCGTCAAACCAATATCCGCCGCATCGCAGCCGAGCTCTATCGCAAGCGCAGCTTCGGAAATCAAATCGCCGGCGCTGGTACCGACGATCCCAGCACCTATCAGCTGCCCCGACTCCTTATCGAACAACAGCTTTGTCATTCCCTCGGAACGCCCCAGGGCCAGCGAGCGGCCGCTCGCAGCCCACGGAAAACTACCCTTCTCGTAGCCAATACCCTCGGCCTTCGCCTGATCCTCGGTCACGCCGACCCATGCCACTTCGGGATCGGTATAGGCAACCGATGGAACGACTCGAGCGTCAAAGTGCGTCTTCAAACCGGACGCCACTTCGGCCGCGACCTTTCCTTCGTGAGTCGCCTTGTGGGCGAGCATCGGCTGACCAACGATATCGCCAATCGCGAATATGTGGGGGCGGCTGGTGCGCATTTGTTTATCGACGGTCAGGAAGCCTTGCTGGTCGACATCGATTCCGGCCGCGTCGGCGCCAATCGCGTTGCCGTTCGACCGGCGGCCAACCGCAACGAGCACACAATCGTAAATCTGTGAATCATCCGGCGCCTGTTTGCCCTCGAAACTGACCCGAATTCCGCTTTCTTCGGCTTCGATCGACGTCACTTTGGTGCCGAGCATGATCGCTTGGTAACGCGAGGCGATTCGCTTCTGCAGCGGCTTGACCAGATCGCGATCGCACCCCGGCATCAGGGTTTCCGTCAGTTCGACGACCGACACCTCAACGCCGAGTGCTTCATACACGGTCGCCATCTCGAGCCCGATGATTCCACCACCGACGACGAGCAGATTCTTCGGTAAATCTTTTAAGTCGAGCGCGCCAGTCGAGTCCATTATTCGCGGATCTTCGACCAGCCCCGGAATTTTGGTCGGCTCCGAGCCGGCGGCAACAATGCACTGTTTGAACTCGATCTCGGACTTACCGTCCTCACTTTCGACCGACAGTGTGTTCGGCCCAGTGAACAGGCCAGTACCGTGAATAACCGTCACCTTGCGTTGTTTGGCAAGTGACTTGAGCCCGTCGGTCAATTTGCCGACGATTCCTTCCTTCCAGTTGCGAAGTTTGCCGAGATCGATCTCTGGCTTGCCGAAATCGATGCCGAAATCGGCCGACTCCTTTGCCTCCTCGAGTACGCGCGCCGCGTGCAGCAAGGCCTTCGATGGGATACAGCCTACGTTTAGACAGACGCCACCCAGCGTTGGCCAGCGCTCTACCAGCGTCACATTCATGCCGAGGTCGGCCGCGCGGAAAGCCGCCGTATAACCGCCGGGTCCAGCGCCAAGCACGACGAGGTCCACTGGGGTCGGTTTGGTCATGGAAGTGCGGCCATCAGCCGGTCCACCTGCCCGAGCGTCTCGGAGAGCCGCGTGATGAATCGAGCTGCTTGGGCACCATCAATAACGCGATGGTCATAGGAAAGGGACAGCGGCAGCATCAACCGCGGCGAAAATTCAGTGCCGTCGTAAATAGGTTTGAAGCTGCTTCGAGAGACACCGAGGATTGCGACCTCTGGTGCATTAATAATTGGCGTGAAATAACTCCCGCCGATACCACCCAAGCTCGAAATCGTAAACACTCCACCCTGCACGTCATCGGCACCGAGCTTGCTGTCTCTTGCTCGGGAACTCAGCTCGCCAAGCGCTTCGGCCAGTTCATAAACGTCCTTCGAGTCCGCATCCCGAATGACGGGAACGACCAGGCCCTTCGGCGTATCAGCTGCGAATCCCAGGTGGTAGTAATCCTTAACGATGAGCTTCTGCCCATCCGCACTCAGCGAGGAACGAAACTGTGGAAACTCGGCCAAGGTCAGCACGACGGCCCGCATGATGAAAGCGAGCGGTGTCAGTTTGACGTTCTTGCTTTGCGCATCGGCCTTCAGCGACTGGCGCTTTTTTTCGAGTTCCGTGATGTCGGCGTCGTCATGTTGGGTCACGTGCGGCAGATTGACCCAGCTCGCATGCAGCCTCGGCCCCGAAATCTTTTGAATCCGCGATAACTTGACCTCTTCAACCGGTCCGAACTTCGCAAAGTCGACTGTCGGTACCTCGGGAAGCGCGCTACCGGCAATGCCTTCCTTCAAAGTGCGCTTGACGAAAGCCTTGACGTCGTCGCTCGTGACCCGGCCCTTACGGCCACCGGCGCGCACGCGCCCGAGGTCAACGCCGAGTTCGCGGGCCAGCTTACGAATCGACGGGCTTGCGTGGGCGCGGGAGAAAGCGGTTTCGTCGACCACTCCGACGGCCGGCAGCGCCGTGGTTTGATCGAATGCGACCGGGCCAGGCGGCGCCGATGGAGGCGCGTCAGCGACATTCGCTGGCGCGGGCTGGCGAGGTGATTCGGTTGTCCCGTTATCGGCCGGCGCGTCAGCAGCGCTCGGCAAAATCAAGGCAACAGCGTCGCCCGGGTTAATTCTTGACCCAACTTTGACCTTGAGTTCCTGAATGCTGCCGGCAACGGGCGTCGGCACATCCATCGTGGCTTTGTCGGTCTCGAGCATGATCAGACCCTGCTCGGCTTCGACTTCGTCACCGACGGCGACGAGAACTTCGATTACTTCAACGTCACTAAAGTCCCCAAGGTCCGGCACATTAACGAGACGAGGCTCGGCCTTCGCTGCCGGTTCAGCTGCCGGTTCAGCATCCGGTTTGAATTTAGGTTCGGAATCAGCCGCAGACCCAGCTGATTCCTCGACCTCCGCGCTCTCGCGCGCCGGTTGATCATTTGTTTCTTCGGCTTTTGGTTCCTCGGACTCGAGCACGACGATCAGGTCGCCGGAAGAGACCACGCTGCCCGCATCGACCTTAACTTCGGATACTTTGCCGGCGGCCGGCGATGGTACGTCCATCGTCGCTTTGTCGGTCTCAAGCGTAATCAGCGAATCTTCGACGCCGACTACGTCACCGGCTTTGACAAGAACCTCGATGACTTCCACATCGGAGAATTCACCTAGATCGGGTACTGTGACGTCCACGGCTTGCAGGCTTGTCCTCTCGTCAGAGCGTGACGGGATCGGGCTTGTCGGGATCGATCCGATACTTCGCGATGGCTTCCGCGACGGTTTTCGCATCCAGTGCGCCTTGATCCGCGAGCGCCTTCAGTGCCGAGACGACTATGGAGCGGCGATCCACTTCGAAGAAGTCACGCAGCGCAGCCCGGCCATCGCTTCGCCCAAAACCATCGGTGCCAAGCACGCGGTAAGTGCCAGGCACCCACTGTCGAATCTGATCGGCAACCGTCTTGATGTAGTCCGTGGCCGCAACGTAAGGACCAGGCTCGTTGGCGAGGCATTCCTGAACATAGCTCGTCTTCGCTTTGTCTTTCGGGTGTCGTTCGTTCCATCGATCGACGGCCAGCGCATCGCGACGAAGTTCGCTGAAGCTGGTCACGCTCCAGATATCGGCTGGCACTTTCCATTCCTTTTCGAGCATTTCTGCGGCGGCAATGACTTCACGCAGAATCGTGCCGGAACCGAGCAGCTGAACGCGAATCTTGCCGCGCCCGCCGGCCTTCAATCGGTACATCCCTTTGACGATGCCCTCTTGGGTGCCATCCGGCATCGCGGGTTGAACGTAGTTTTCGTTCATGCAGGCGATGTAATAAAAGACGCTCTCCTGCTCCTTGCACATCCGCCGCAACCCATCCTGAATAATCACAGCCAGCTCATAGCCGTAACAGGGATCGTAGGCACGGCAATTGGGAATTGTCGTTGCAACCAGCATGCTGTGGCCGTCCTGGTGTTGCAGGCCTTCACCCGCCAGTGTGGTTCTGCCGGCTGTTCCGCCGATCAGGAAACCGCGAGCCCGCATATCGCCAGCTGCCCAGGCAAAATCGCCAATGCGCTGGAATCCGAACATCGAGTAATAAATATAGAAGGGGATCATCTGCACATTGTGATTCGCATAGGCTGTAGCCGCCGCGATCCAGGAACAGAACGACCCGCCTTCGTTGATCCCTTCCTCGAGAATCTGACCCTTGATGTCTTCCTTGTAGTAGCTGAGCTGATCGGCATCCTGCGGCGTGTAAAGCTGCCCGACAGACGAATAGATTCCGATCTGACGGAACATGCCTTCCATTCCGAATGTCCGCGCCTCGTCCGGCACGATCGGCACGACCCGTGGTCCGATTTCCTTGTCTTTGACGAGCGCGCTCAGGATGCGCACAAAGGCCATGGTTGTCGACACTTCGCGTGTGCCGCTGCCATCCAGCTGAGTGCGGAAAAATTCGAGATCCGGCACAGGCGGCGCATCGGTAGTTGCTTCGAGTTGGCGCGCCGGCAACGAGCCGCCGAGCCGCTCGCGCTGCGACATCAAATAACGATGTTCTTCGCTATCCGCATCCGGTTTGAAGTACGGCAGATCTTCTAGCTTGTCGTCGGGAACCGGGATTTCGAAGCGGTCGCGAAATGCCCGCACATCGTCCACTGCGAGCTTTTTCTTCTGATGGGTAATGTTCTGCCCTTCGCCAGCAGCACCCATGCCATAGCCTTTCACCGTCTTGACCAGAATGACGGTCGGCCGGCCTTTGTGGTTCACGGCAGCGTGATAGGCGGCATAAACCTTTTCGACGTCGTGTCCGCCGCGATTCAAATGCCAGATCTCATCGTCCGACATCCCTTCGACCATTTGCTTGAGCTCAGGATCTTTATCGAAGAAATGCTCGCGCACATAAGCGCCGCTCTTGGCTTTGAAATTCTGGTACTCGCCGTCGACGCATTCTTCCATTCGTCGACGCAGCGCCCCCGAGTGGTCCCGTGCGAGAAGCCGGTCCCAACGCGAACCCCAGATGACTTTAATAACATTCCACCCGGCGCCCTGGTAGGCGGCTTCAAGCTCCTGGATGATCTTGCCGTTGCCGCGGACCGGTCCGTCCAGTCGCTGCAGATTGCAATTAATGACAAAAACCAGATTGTCGAGCTTCTCCCGCACTGGCATGGTGATGGCGCCCATCGATTCCGGCTCATCAGTCTCGCCGTCACCGAGAAA
>Ga0224508_10001740_pt1 | contig 19254 bp, 17 predicted proteins | sample SF_Jan12_sed_USG_4_FD_170157 | JGI IMG/M metagenome (GOLD analysis project Ga0224508, IMG submission 170157) | Sediment microbial communities from San Francisco Bay, California, United States - SF_Jan12_sed_USGS_21 | ecosystem: Environmental > Aquatic > Marine > Sediment | place: USA... | reverse complement strand
ATCAACTGGACGATCCCCACGCTCGGTGATTACGCCGAGGCCAACCCGTTCCCGATCCTGCCGTTCAACTGAGCTGCCGGTCACCGGCCCGATTCGAAAGGAGTGAGTGATGCCGGCATCCCAGGTACACACCGACAACGAAAGCGACGGGGCCGTCGACGACGTCGTCGAGGGGCCACGACCGACCGTCCACGACCATCTCGAGATGGCGCTGGAAGCGGCGGCGGAGCAGCAGATGGCGACCAGCGAGCTGATGGGCATCTTCTTCTACTACGCCCACAGCATCGCCGAGAGCTATCGGCAGGACGTCCTGAAGGAGCAGCAGAGCCCCGGCTGAGGCGGGGGCGGGCCCGGTCGGTTCGCTGGGGCCGGCCGGGTCAGCCCACCCACCCAGCGGATCCGGTCCGATGAGGTGCGATGACCGGGCCGGCCTCGGGCGGTCCGGTCGTCGGCCCGATCAGTCGGCCTTGACCGTGACGCTCAGGCCGGTTTCGGTGCGAACGTCGACCAGATCGGTGGCGAACCGGGGAGCCGGAACGGTGACGACGGTGTCATCGGCCTCGATAGGCTGCAGTTCGAGCCGTACGTCGTCGTCGCCGGTGGCGACGAGCCGGAGCGGCTCGGGATTACGGGCCGCCGCCTCCAGCATCTCCTGGGCCACCCGCACGATGAGATGCCGACGGGCCGGATCGTCGACCGGTGCCGCCTGCCAATCGATCGTGATGAAGGCCCCGACGTTCTCCCGCAGGGCTGCCGCCTCGATCTCGACCGCCAGGCGGACCGGGTCGTCGGTCGCTTCGAACGGCCCGGTGGGAGCCGAGGGGTCGACAGCGACGCTGTTGCGCCAGGTGCGCTCGCTCCTGGTGACCTCGAGGTTCCAGAGCGTCTCGGGGTGGGCGCCGTCGACGGTCGCGACGTCTCCGATCACCACCCGGGCATTTCGGGCCTCGGCCGCAGCGGTGGCCTCCTCCGCTTCCTTCTGGGCGGCCTCGGCTGCCTCCGCCCGCTGCTGAAGTGCGTTGTTGTCGGCCACCAGGGCGGAGATCTCGCTCGACTGGCTCTCGATGCGAGCGGTTTGCTCGCCCGCCACGGTCCTCGCCTTGACGATCTCGCCGTCAAGACGCCGCACCTCGGCGGTTTGCCTCGCCAGTTCGCGTGTGCGCTGCTCGACCTCGTTCCTCGCCGCGCTCAGCTCCCGGCCGAGCTGGGTCCTGGTCTCCTTGAGGGAGTCGCGCTCGGCGAGGAGGGCCGACTCCCGGCGCTCGGCCAGCGCGCGGAACTCTGCGGCCGAGCTGCGGGTCAGGAGCAGCATGATCACCAATCCGACGGCCAGAACGGCTACAACGATGAGAGCTATGAGCATGTCGGAGACCTTGTGAACGGGCCGAAGGGCGGGCCTGGTGCGCCGAACGGGACGGCGATCGGCCTTCGGTTGGTACGGACGTGGTCGGCCAGGTTCTATTCAAACCAGCGATCGGCTTGGTGGCAATCGGTAACCCCGCCCCGATCGGTCGCGCCGCGGCCCACCGTACTCTGTGCGGTACTGCCCGCCCCAGCCCGACGAAGGATCGTTGAGGATTTCATCCCGCCGTCATCATCGGCTGGCTCCCGTTCCCGGCCGTATGCTCACCCGTGGCGCAGCACGACCCCCGAGGCGCCGAGCACCAGCCCCACCGGCTGCAGCGAGTAGGCGGCGGCGTAGCGGAACTGGGGCGGCCGACGTTTGAGCAGCTGGCGAGCGGGGTGCGACAGCGCCACCACGCCCCGCTTGGCCGCTCGGGCCACGAGTCGGAGCCGTCCGTCGCGTCCTGCCCGGAGGCACGTGATCGCCTCGGTATTGCCGTGCCAGAGGTTGCGGCGAAGCTGATAGCGGTAGGTGGCCCGCTCCGCCGGTTCGAGCTCCCAGCTGACGGCGTGATGGCTGTAGTGGGCCTTCAGTCCGGCGTCGAGGGCGGCTCGGTAGAAGACCATGTCCTCCCCGCCCGCGCTCCCGAGATCGGGCGAGAACCGAACAGCGGGATGGTCGCGCAGGAACCGGGTGCTGATCAACGAGTTCGCGGTCTGGAGATCGGTGACCGGCGATCCGTCAGGCCTGGCTGGCGTGCACCACAGGTCGGCGAAGGGCTGGCTGAGGAGCCAGGCCGGAGCGTCGTCGGCGAACCGGGCGTAGACGGGGGCGGTGACGGCGTCGGCCTGGTGCTCGGCCTGCACCCGGAGCAGCTCGGTGAGCCACTCGGGGACGACGATCTGGTCGTCGTCGACCATGGCCACCCAGTCGGCCAGCTCCATCGCTGCGGCCACCCCGGCGTTGCGGGCGGTGGCGATGTTGCCGGCACCCGTCCAGCGGTAATGGAGCCCGAGGGAGAAGACATGGGTCGACTCCGTGACGACCGGCTCGGCCGAGCGGTCGGCGTTGTCGTCGACGACCACCACCCCGAGTCGGCCCAGGCCTGCGGCGTGACCAGCTGCGACTTCGAGCGAGTCGAGCAGGCGCACGAGCGAGTCGTTGCGCCGGTAGGTGCAGATGTACACGCAGACCGTGGTCTCGCTCGGGTCGACGGTGGGCACGCGGCAGTCTACGGATCGAAGATGGCCGACGGCACGGTCCAGCGCATGCGGCGGCTAGCATGAGCCGCCAAGGCGGCGGCGGGGCCTGCCTGTGTGTGGATGGAGGGCCCGAGCACAGCATGTGGCATGTGTTGGCGACTAGTCCGGTGGACTTCGAGCGCTTTCGCCGCGAGAGCGCGGCAGATCGCATGCCCCGCCATCTGCTGACGGTGGTGGCCGACGAGCTCGACGCCGAGCTGGCCGCCCCCGATCCCAGCTCGGTCGGGCGGCTCGACCGGGTGCTCGCCGTGATCTACGGCCAGCCCCACCACTGGGCGCTCGCCCGCCGGACCTTCCGCCGGCTCGACGACGGCGATGGGGTGTTCACCACTGGCTGCGACGCCGGGATCCCGCTCGCCCTGCTGTGTGCCGTCCGCCGGCGAAACGTGGCGTTCGCGATCAGCTTCATCGACCCGACCCGGCCCCGAGCCAAGGCGCTGGGTTGGATCCTGGCGTTGCTCCTAGAGCGCCTCCTGATCCTCGTGACGCTCGACGAGCAGGAGGAAACGGTCCGACGGTCGTTCGGCCGGGTCGCGTCGGGTGTCGCCACACTGGGGTACACGACCGACTGCGAGTTCTTCCGTCCCGAGCCGGCCCACGACGCCACAGCCCGGAGCCGGGCGGTCGTCGCCGGCTCGGGGACCGAGCAGCGCGACTACGCAACGTTGGCCGAGGCGATCGCCGAGATGGACGTCGACGGCCGGGTGTGCTTCGTCTCCCCGAACTTCTCCGCCAAGACCCGGTACACGATGCCCGACCCGGTGCCGGCCAATCTGGAGTTCCGGCACTACGAGTTCGACGAGCTGCGGACGCTCTACCAGCGGGCCGACGTGATGGTGGTGCCGTTGATCGAGAACCGTTACTCGGCAGGGCTGACCGCGCTGTTCGAGGCGATCGCCTCCGAGTGCCCTGTGATCATCACCGAGTCGCCGAACATCATCGAGCGACTGGTCGCCGACGATCTCGTCGTCGGTGTGCCTGCGGGCTCGGTCGACGAACTGCGTCAGGCGATCAAGAACCTCGTGACCGACCGCGACGGTTCCCGGGCCCGGGCGGTGCGGGCCAGAGAGCACCTGCTCGCCCATCACTCGACATCAGCGTTCCTCGATCGGCTCGACCACCTGCTCAACGGCCTCGTCGGGAACGAGTCCGCCGGCCCCGGACGGAACGGGTCGGCTCACACGGACCGGCCCGGATCGGGTCGACCGTGAGCCGGTAGGCTCGACGTCGATGTTGCCCGTCGCCGAGCGATCGCCGATCGCCTCGTTCGACCCTCAGGGTCACCGGATGGGCCCGGTCGGCACGTTGGCGTGCCAGGCCTCGGTCGTGCTCGGGCTGATCTGGTCGTTCGGGGCGCTGACGTCGTTCTTCCTACCGACCTCGACCGGGGTCCTGGCGCTGGCCCCGGCGCTCGGCGCGGTCTTCCTCGCTCCGAAGAGCGTGGTCATGCAGTTCCCGGTGTCGCTGTCGCTGCTGGCGGTGATCACCATCGTCACGGCGTCGGTGGCGTGGACGATCGACCCGTTCGCCACGTCGGTCGTGCTCCGGGGGATCGTCCCGGCGATCCTCGGTGTGATCCTCGCCGCCGGCCTGCTCCCACTCCGCGATCTGGGCGACGCGCTCGTCTGGGCGGTCCGGTTGACGGTCGTGATCACGATCTTGGCCCTCGTCGCCTACCCGGAGACCCGAACCCACCTCAGCACCGGCGACTTCGTCGACAACTACCCGGGGTGGCACGGGTTCTTCATCCACAAGAACAAGATGTCGCCCTTCCTCGTGTTCGGGGTTGCGACCGTGTTGACCTTCGACCGATCGGGTCTGTTCAAGTGGGGAACGCTCGGTGTGCTCGGTGTGTTGCTGATCGGCTCGACGTCGGCGACGGGCATCTCGGCCGCGGTCCTGATCGTCGTGGCCTGGGTGTGGCTGCGGATCTACCAGGGTCAGGATGATCTGCGAACGAGCACCGTGTTCTTCTCGGTGTCGGCTCTCGGGTTCCTGGTGCTCGTCGCAGGCTCGATCATGTCGCTCGCCACGATCACCGGCGCCTACGGCAAGGAGCTCACGTTCTCCGGGCGGACGTTCATCTGGCAGGCCTCGATCGAAGCGATCCAACGCAGGCCGTTGTTCGGCCACGGACTCGGCGCACTGTTCTGGGTCGAGGGCATCTCGCCGGAAACGGCTGAGATCTGGCGGCAGGTAGGGTTCCGGAACTCGCACGCCCACAACGGTGCTCTCGACTTGGCGCTCCAGATCGGACTGGTCGGCCTGGCCATCTTCGCCGTGGTGTGGCTGACGACTTTCGGGCGGGCGTGGCGGGCGCTGCGGACCCAACCCGACCTATCGGTTTGGGTGGTGAGCGTGCTCTTCGCCCAGATGTTCATGTCGATCTCCGAGGACGTGTACCTCGGCGGCTGGATCGCGGTGCTGGCGATGATGAAGCTGCTCCTGCTGCGGCGACCCGAATCACTCAAAGCTGGCCGCATCGGCCAGATGTCGAAGTGGAGCGCCGCCTAGTGTCCTGTCAGCTTGATCCGTTGATGAATTCGCCGAGCTATCGGTGTCCCTCGCAAGGACGCAGGAGGCGGCCTCACCCGTGAGCGTGAGGCAACGACGAGGACGCCGCGAGGGGCGTCGAGAGTCGGCGAATTAGTGACATGATCAGGCTGACAGGACACTAGCCAGGAGCGGGCCGAGGGGAGCGTGTCAGCTGACGTCGTCGAGAATGCGGATCAGCTCTGTCCCGACGGCGGCGTCGGTACAGTTCTCCTCGCCGAAGCGCTCGGCGTTGGCATCGAGCTCGGCCCGAAGCTCATCGTCGGACCACATCGCATCGATCGCCTCGACCATCGACTTGGCGTCGTACAGCTCGCTACAAAGCGCGTTCTTGCCTTCGAAGACATAGTCCTCGAGTCCTGGCCGGTTCGTGATCACGACCGCTCGCCCATGGCGGAAGGTCTCGACGATCGTGACCAGGCCGGCGGTAAGCGCTTGGTCGTTCAGCGGGATCACGTTGACCCGAGCGTGGCGGACGAGGCGGCGGATCTCCGGGCGCGTGAGCTGGTCGAGGATGGTCACGTTGCTCGGAACGGTCAGCCCGTCGAGGGCTCGGTCGGACGCCAGCACCAGGGTGCGGAGCCCGAGCTTCGACATCGCCTCGAAGAACGTCTCGTAGTCGCGGTAGCCCGACCCGGTGGCGAACACGTACGGCTCGTCGTGGGTGTCGGGACGCGCCGTCTCGACGACACCACCGTATTGGAACGGGACGAACTCGAACCGCTTCTCCGGCAATCCGAGCAAGGCGGAGTAGCCGCCGATCTCGATCGTGGTGTGGACGACGAATCGGTCGACCTGTTCGAGCACGATCCGAGCGACTCGTTGCTTGACCGGGGTGTGAAGCCCCTCGGTGTTGAACATCCACGACACCAGTGGCCGCCGATCCCGGCCGACGAGCTTGAGAAGACCGCAAGCCGCCGCGAGCTGGGGGAAGACCGACACGACGCCGGCGTCGCGGTGGGCGAAGGCGGCCCGGGCCTGACGCATCCGGTCGACCCATTCCTTCGGGCTGGCCTTCGCCGACGACTGGTGCCAGTTCCGATCCTCACCGACCCGGGGGATGAGGGTGAAGGTGTGTCGGCCAGGATCGACAGCGTCGACGATCCATTGATCGGTCGGCGCCTCGAAGTAGGGCGACGCCACGACCCACCGCATCGTTTACCCCCCCGCCTCGGCTGAATGCACCCGCCGTAGCCTAACCAGGGTCCGGCAGGGTGGTACTGGCGGGCGCTAGGCTATCCATCTCACAGGGAAAACGGGGTGATCTAGCGCGCTCCTGGGGCGAAACGACGCATGAGTGCGTCGACCTGGACGATGCCCCACAACGGCAGCACGGCTCCACCTGAAGCGCCCGCCCGTATGCGATCAGAGGTGACCTGGAGGAGCTCGGCGACCGCCGAAGGGTCGAGCCACCCGGCGTCGACGGGCCGGATCGAATCGCACGAGGGCCGGAGCTGGCGGACGATCTCGGTGTGCCAGACCTCATTGAACGCCGCCTTGGTCGTGCGCTCGACGATTCGATCCGGGACCAAGCCCCGCAGCCCGGAGCGCTGCAGCGCCCGATCCGCCGTAGCGGTGACGTGCACACCGGCTGGGGCCCTGGCCGCGAGCTCAACGAGGCGTCGATCGAGGTAGGGATGTCGGGCCTCGACACCGCCGGCGGCAGCGATGCGATCGAGCACTTCTTTGGTCATGGCCTCATAGCCGTCGGCAAGGACCTCGTGTCGCCACTGCCCCATGACCGTTCGATAGGCGCGATCTCGGACCGCTGGTCGGCGACGGCGATCGAGCTCGGCCGCAACGCGGGCCTGGCCGGTCACCCAAGCAGCCCGCCGGGTTCGCGGCCGATGGAGCCATCCCGGCTTGCGGTCGAGCAGCCCATAGCGAGCCAGTGTCGTCGCTGCCGAGACGATCGGCCCTCCGGACCAGCGCCTCGCAACCTGCCAGGCTGCGCCGAGACGGCGCTCGTCCAGCAGCGCAGCGAGCGCCACGGGCGACGCATCGAACCAGTTGTCGCCGCCTTGTCCGGTGAGCACGACCCGGCACCCGTTGGCGGCAGCCGCCCGGGCGAGAGCGACGTGGTCGGGACCGTCCGGCGGAAGTGGGATGTCGCACCAATGAGCGACGTCGGCATTGACCCAGGGGCCCCGATTCGGGTCGCTCACGACCGGTTGCCAGTCCAGGTCGAGCTCGTCGACGGCGCAGTCGATGAACGTCTGCTCATCGGCCCGCGGACTACCGGGAAACAGACAGGAGAAGGTCAGGAGGCCCGTCGAGCACGCTTCGCCCTGACCGATGAGGCGGGTCGCCATCGCCGCCACCGACGTTGAGTCGAGCCCTCCAGTCAGCTCGCAGCCGACGGGTCCGGGGGCCCGGAGCCGGCTTCGGACCGACTCGGTGAAGCGGCGTCGGAACTCCGCCGTGTACTCCGTCACATCGGCGAGCTCGATCCGGTCGTCGAGAGGTGGCGCCCAGTAGCGACACTGTTCGACCCGGTCATCGATCGTCATCACATGGGCAGCGGGGAGCCGCCGTGCGCCGTCCAGCGCAGTCGCCTCGGCGTCCTCGACCCAGCCGCTCAGGTACTCCCCCATCATCCGCACATCGAGCTGGCGTGGAGCCGCAGGATGGGCGGAGATCTCCCGCATGCCCGACGCGATGACGACCCAGTCGGCAGAACACCAGTAGTAGAGCGGCTTGACGCCGAGGTGGTCGCGGAGACAACGAAGCCGGCCGCCGGGCTCGACGATGACGATTGCGAAGTCGCCGATCATATGGTCGACCAGACGATCACTCCACCGCTGGTGAGCCAAGGCGACGATCTCGATGTCGGGAGTGTCCGGTCGGTCGACGAGGTCGAGCGCGGTGAGCAGCTCGGCCCGATTGTCGATCCGGAGGTCGCCGACGATCCAGGTGCCGTTGCCGGCTTGGAAGGGTTGGCGCTCCCCTTGCGCCTCTGGGGTGGCGATGAGGCGAGCATGGATCATCGCGACGTTCTCGCTGGTTTCGACGTGGATCCCGTCCGGGCCACGGTGACGAACCGCTTCTGCGATCGGCTCGACGACCTGATCCGGGACTGCGGTCAGGCCGCGAGCGACGACGACTGCGAACCCGCTCACGACGTTCCCGAAGGACCGCTGGTGACATCCTCGATGTCGGTGATGGCCCGGCGCAGCCCATCGGGGCTGTGGTCATACACGAGCGCCCTGACGTCGCAGGACTCGGCGATCGTGGCGAACCGGTCGACCGCTCCGGCCCGCTCGTCCGCCTTGCTGAGGTGGAACGAGTGGCTGAGGAGCTCGATCGTCGCTCGTGCCGGTCCGTAGGCAACCCGAAGGCCGGGCTCATCGGAGCCAGCCCGCCCGAGGACGAAGACAGCACCGAGCGGGTGGGCGAGATCGAGCTCAGTGTCGTGCCCTGGCAGAGCCAGTCGCTTCTTCGGTCCACCGCGCGTGACATCGCCGACCTCGACGAGGTCGCAGTGGGCCGCGAGCCGCACGCTGTCGTCACCGAGCCGGAGCTCGGGGTAGGCGGCGACTGCCGATGGCGGGCTGGCCGACGGGTCGACGACCACACAATCGTCGGCCAGGAACCGGTGTCCTCGAGCGGTCAGCGCAGCGGCCAGCGTCGACTTTCCCCGACCGGAGTCGCCGACGATCCCGTAGCAGTGTCCCGACGGCGACACGAGGCAGGCTCCGTGGAGAATCGCCTTCCCTCTACGGGTAAGGGCGCGGGGGAAGACGTGATCGAGCAGCAAGTGGGTCAACGTCGGGGATGGCTCGGTGAAACAGGACCACCGGATCGACGAGCCGTCGAACGAGATGAGGAACTCCGCTTCGCCGTCGAACAACAGGTAGTAGCCGTCGCCGAGGCGGGCGGCTTTGCACCAGCTCTCCAGTCCGAGGTCGAACCAGCGGGCCTCGCTCCGGTCGACCGGCTGCGGAAGCTGTTCGACGACGAGCTCCGGCCGGCGATCCACAACGGGAAGGCGTAGTGGCAGGTCGCTCTGGAACGCTATGCCGTAGGCGAAGTTGGCCATGGCGGCACCGATCGAGCGTGGCGAGCGGTCAGGTTGCGAACTCGGCTCTCGACCTCTTGCCGAGAGCAGAACAGAGAGCCGTGCTCGGTCCACGTCTGCTCGACGATGCTGCGCTCGGTTCGGACGCCGTCGACCAGACCGAGGATGAACCGATCGGCTTCGACCAGCGGCGTCAGCCGAGGTACTGCCGAGCCGTCGGCCGCTGCGATGTCGTCTGGGGTGAGCAGCTTCCCGAGCACGGTCGATTGGCGGCTGTGGATCGGATCGTCAGGACGGCACCGGCGGTGGACGCCGACCGTCCAGGTCGCCAAGTAGCTCTTCGGACGGATATCGAATCGCACCTCGACCGAATCCCCTTCAGCGACCTCGACCGCCTCCGGGAGCGGATAGAAGTTCTGCCACCGATCGAACGAGTGCGGGAGCAACGGGCAGTTGGTCAGCTCCACCGACGGTGAGAGCTGAGCGATGAACATACCGGCGATGCCGTTGAGCACGCCGGGTCGTTCGATGGTCAACCTCGCCGAACCCGTGACCGGCTCGACATGGTCGGAGGGGATGCTTCCCCACTCCGCCGGTTGGCCGAGGAAGTGCTCGGCTCCGAGGCGCGGCCGATACTCGGTATTGACGGCGAGCTCCGCCATCGCCTCCATGTCGAACCCGGCGGGCCGCGTCGACCAGACCTCGACGATCTCGTGCCAGAGACCGGCCGACACCGGGGCGGCGAGCAACCGGAACGACCCAGGCACGAGCACGGCCTCGGGACGGAGCAGCCGCCGTCGGGCGTCGTCGAAGTAGTCCAGGACCCCAGCGTCGTAGACCGCGCCGCCGATCTGGTCGCACACGACGACGTCGACCGGTTCGGGGAGCCGCAGCCGGGAGCTCGTCTCGCGGATGTGGACGATCCGCTGGTCGAGGTCGTTGCGAGCTGCGATGTCGGCGGCGACGCCGATGATGCTTCCGCTGTCGACGGCATAAACGATGCGAGCGCCGGCCCTGGCCGCGAGGAGGCCCAAGACCCCGGTACCGGAACCGAGATCGAGCACAGAGTCCCCGGGCCGGACGACTTCGGCGAGCGCCCGTTCGTAGGCCTCGAGCTTGGCGGTGTCGCGGACATAGCCCGCGTGCTCCTCGATCTCTCGGGCCGACATCTACGTGCGGCGAGACAGCGCCCGCCGCCTGGAGTTCGGCCTGCGGCCGAATGCTGCGGACGGTGGCACGATCGTGAACATCCAAGCGGCCAAGCGAAGCTAGGGCCGAGGGAGCAGCAGTCCGGCCTCGACGAGTTGCCGCACGATCTCCTCGGCGTCGACCCGAGCTGTCTGGTCGGCGACGTCGTAGATCTCAGCGAGCTCCATGGCGGCCTGCTCGACCGATCGGCCGGCGATTACCGCCGACCAGACCACGGCTCCGGTGGTGTTGAGGCTGAAGTACCGTTCCGAGTCCAGATCGACGACGACCGTCTCGTCGCTGACGACTCGAGCGACGACGCCGTCGGTCGGCTGGTAGGTGGGCCCCTGTGGGGCCGGCACGTCAGTCAAGGGCGGAAGCTACGGGTTGTTGTTGGCCGGGCCCCCGCCGGCGTTGGAGCCGCCACCCGTCGTGTCGGACATCGATGCATTACCGAGCATCCCGGACGCACCGTCGACGTCGCTCCCTGGCTTGCCCAGTGTGAGCGACACGACCGATCCATGATCCGTCAGCTCCGGCTTGATGTACTGCCCACTACCCACCGTTTTTCCCTCTCGCTCAACGAGATCCCGGCCGCCCTGACCTGGGATTTCGGCAATTGTAGGCCGCCTCGTCGGGTGCGGGCGGTAGGCAATGTGACACAGCGGTCGGAGCCTCCCGGGAGGCCGAGGCAGTGCTCCGTTACCATCGCTGGATCATGGTATGGGCGCGCTGGCTCGGCTTCTGGCAAACGGCCTGGCGTGCCTACCGCTGGGTCTGGCGAGCGGCTCGACGGCACTTCGTCGTGACGCTGGCCGCCGAGCTCGTCGGCGCGGTTGCGTTGGCCGTTGCGCTGCTCTGTGCTCGCTCGCTCGCCTCGGAACTCACCGCCGGAACCGCGCTCGAGTCGATCCGGCCTCTCGCCCCCCAGATGACCTGTCTGGCTGGTGCGCTGTTCGTGTCGGGCGTCAGCGTCGTCGTCCAGCGTGAGGCGCGGTTGGTGGTGACCGAGCAGGTCCTCCGCCACCTTCAGGCCGAGATCGTCGACATCGCGGGGTCGGTCGACTTCGAGCGGTTCGAGGACCAGGAGTTCCACGATCTCCTCGATCGGGCGAGCGGTCACGGAGCCAACCGGGCGATGCAGATGGCGTATGACCTGATCGGTCTTGCCAACTCGCTGGTCGCCTCCAGCGCGCTTCTCGTGGTGCTCGGCTCGTCGACGCCGGAGATCCTGCCGGCCCTGGCGTTGATCGCGCTGCCATTCGTCGTCGCGTCGAGGCTGTCAGCCGCCATCGCGTTCCGGTTCGCCCACGACCTCACCGCCGACGATCGTCTGCGCTCGTCGCTGTTCTGGACCCTGGCCGGTAAGAGGGCGGCCAAGGAGGTCCGGGTGTTCGGCCTGCAGCAGCCGCTTCGGGATCGGTGGAGCTCGCTGTTCGACGACCGGATCGCACGGCTCGAGCGCGTTGCGATTCGCCGGACGGCGTTCAACGGCATGGCGTCGTTGATGGCGTCGGCACTCGTCGCCGTCCTTCTCGTCGTCATCGTGAACGCCGCGGTCGCCCAACGGGTGACGCTGGCCGACGGCGCAATCGCGATCGTCGCCCTCCAGCAGCTCTCGGTACGCATCCGCAGCACGGCCAGCGCAACGGGCTCGCTGCGCGAATCGGCACTGTTTCTCGATGATTTCGAGCAGTTCCGTGACCTGCGAGAGACCGACGACGAGGTCGGCGACGTTGCAGCGCTCCCTCCGTTCACCTCGCTCAGGGTCGAAGGCCTGCGCTTCCGCTACCCGGGTACGGAGCAAGTGGTGCTCGAGGACGTGGAGCTGGAGCTCCGGGCCGGTGAGATCGTGGCCCTCGTGGGTGCCAGCGGCGGAGGAAAGTCGACGCTCGCCCACGTCGTCGCCGGACTCTACCGGCCGACGGGCGGGCGGATCACCTGGGACGGGATCGACCTCGCCACCGTCCCCCGATCGCAGCTGTGGCGGTCGATCGGCATCGTCCACCAGGACTACTTCGAGTACTCGCTCACCGCTCGGGAGAACATCGCGATCAGCGACCATCGCCGCCTCGACGCGGTGGAGGCGATCGAGGCCGCGGCCCACCGGGCCGGGGCGCACGACGCGATCTCGAAACTCCCGCGGCAGTACGAGACGATGTTGAGTCGGGCGTTCGACGGTGGCGCCGACCTCTCCCAGGGTGAGTGGCAGCGGATCGCCGTCGCCCGTGCCTTCTTCCGTGACGCATCGTTCCTGATCCTCGACGAGCCGGCGTCTGCTCTCGACGCGCTCGCCGAGCGCCGCCTCTACGAGGGCCTCGCCGACCTGTCGAGCAACCGGTCGGTCCTGCTCATCTCCCACCGGTTCTCGACCGTTCGGCTGGCTGACAGGATCTACGTGCTCCACGAGGGGCGGGTCGCGGAGCATGGGAGCCACACCGAGCTCATGGAGCTCAACGGCCACTACGCCACTCTCTTCCGGGCCCAGGCCGCCGGGTACGTCGGCGACGACGCGACCGGGCGAAGTGCCAGCTGGTCCCCATCGTGACGCGTCCGAGTCCACCGCTGTTCGACCTCGCCGCCGGGCGGAGCATCGACGACCGGGCCTCCGGGCTGGTGCCGTCAGCGATCGAGCATCGCCTCGGCGGCCAGCTTCTGCAGCTGGTCGAAGCGGGACGGATCGAGCTGACGCCGGACGAGCAGCGGACGCTGATCGCAGCCGACCTGGCAACGGGCGCTCATCACCGCGCGCTCTGGCAGGGCCTGGTCTCGGCGATCGACGCACTGGCGGAGATCGGGATCGATGCCTTCGCCCTCAAGGGGGTCGCGGAGGAGGCCCGGTGGTACGGCCGGGTCGGCCTGCGCCCATGCAGCGACGTCGACCTCCTCATCGCACCAAACGCGGTCGATCGGATCGACGACGTGCTCGAACGGCTGTGGCCCGAGCACCCGTCGGTCGGCGAGGTGACCGAGCTGGTGCGACGGCGGCAACTCCAGCACGTCCACGGGACCTGGCAGGGGGTGACGGTCGACGTCCACCTCGATCCGCTCAAGCTCGGCTTGTGGATTCAGCAGACCGACCTCGTGGTCGAGACCGCTCGCAGGATCAACGGTCCCGACGGGAGCTCCGTGGCCGTGCTCGCCCCCGAGATGGCGCTCGTGTCGTTTCTCACGCACCTCAACAAAGATCGCTTCGCCTACCTCGGGGCCTACGGCGACGTGGCCCGCATCGCCACCGATCCGGGGATCGATTGGGATTTCGTGCGACGGTTCGTCGAACGGGAAGGGTTGGCGGCTCCGGTCTGGAAGAGCCTTGCGGTCGTCGTGGAGGCACTCGACCTGCCGGTCGAGGTGCCGCGGGTCGACGGCTGGCGGGGGCGGCTCTGGGACCGGCTCTGGCCGCCGTCGAGCCGGTTGGGCGGGCACGAGGGACGGGCCGGAAGACGTCATCGCCAGGCGTGGATCCCGGCCCTGACCACGGATCGGTGGCCGGACGTGATCCGGACGACCCGACGCGAGCTGCTTCCACCCCGGTCGCTGCTCGACCTCCATCGCTCCGGGTTCGAGGACCATGGGAGACTTCGTCGTCTCACGATCGACCGTCTCGGATGGGCTCAGAGCGGCACGTCGAACGAGATATCGTCGGCGAACACCTCGTAGCCGGCCAGGTCGGCGCCGGATTCGCTCACGACGACGTCGGCCACCTCGACCCAGGCATGGAACGAGAGGGGGCCGCCGTTGGATCCGCGCCGCACCCCGAGCCTGATCGTCGACGGAAGCGAGTGTCGTCGGAGCAGATGGCGAAGCACGAGCGAGGTCCGGAGGCAGGTTGCATCCGATGTCAGACGAGCCGCCAGCCGGACGACTAGCGCCAGCGCTCGGGCCAGCTCTACGGACGCTGCCGGATCGGCCGGCTCGTCTAGTGGCTCCGGCGCCCCGGGGAGACGCTCGTCGAGCCACCGCCGCGTCGAGCGGTACCCGGTGGCTCGGAGTCGGCGCGAGACCCGAGGCAGTAGGACGACGGCGACCAGCAGGTCGGTCCGCCATCGCCATCCAGCTCCAGCGGCCGTCACCAGGCGGCGGCCTCCGGTCGAGGGCTCGTGATCGTTGCGTTGCGTTGCCGTAGTCGGATCATGGCGGTCGGGTGACACAGCATTCAAGTATCCGCTGCGTCGGCCCGGGAGCGGCAGCCGGTTCGCGCCTACAGTGCACATCGTGCGAGAGGCGCTGCGGTTCACCACCTGGCTGGCGCCAGGCCTGCCCGAAGGCTTGTTCGCCGCGATCGCCTCGCATGTCGCCACCGGCCTGGGGTACGACCACATCCTCACGGTCGAGCCCACCACATCCGGTCCTATCCGAGCCGAGGACGATGTGTTCGCGGCCGGCCTTACCCACATTGGGTTCGTCTGCCCACCCTCGTACCTCTGGCTGTCGGGAACCGAGGTCGGTTCCGTGGTGCTGATCCCACGAGCACCGGTACACGACGATCCACGGGCGCAGGGTCGCCCGGTCTACTTCTCCGATCTGGTCGTGCGGTCGGGCGCACCGATCCGGACCTTCGCCGATCTCGGTGGGAAGCGGGTCGGCTTCAACGACCGGTCGTCGTTGAGTGGCTACCTCAGCATCCTCTCCCGGTTGGCCGCCGACGGCCTCGATCCGGGTTTCTTCGGCGAGTTCCGCCACGCCGGCTCTCACCGTGAGGCGCTCGATCGGATCGCCGACGGCGAGCTCGACGCTGCGGCCATCGACGGCAATGTCTGGCGAGCTTGGAGCCGTGAGCATCCCGATCGCCGTGGCGAGTTGCGCTCGATCGCCCCCCTCGGACCGTTCCCGGTCCAGCCGCTCGTCGTCCGGGCCGATGCGGCACCGCAGCTCCTCGCTCCGATCGCCGCCCTCCTCGACGAGCCGACGCTGCGCGACTCGTTGCGCCCGTTCGGGATCAAGGGCTTCGCCCCCGTCACCAGCGCCGACTACGAAGCCCTGCGCCCAGCCCTCGATCTGGCCGCCACCCTGCAGTGACGGGCCGAGCTCGGCAAGGGTCGGCTCACCGGCCGAGCTCGCCGAGGGGTCGTCAATCGGCGATCCAGCTGCCGTGGAAGCCGAACGGCACCCGCTGCGGCAACGCCACGGTGGCCACCGGGTCCGAGGCCGGATCGGCGGCGTCGAGGACCACGAACGAGCTGGCGTCGTCGGCCTCGTCGTAGACGTAGCCGAGCAGGTAGCCGTCGTCTTCGGCGCTGGCGCCGTCGGCTGGGGCGAAGACGAACTCGCCTGGCTTGCGGCCGGCTCCGAAGTCGTGGACCGCCGACCCACCGGTGTCGAGATCGTACTTGACGATTGCGGCGTCGGTGCCGACACCGGTGCCGACCGCATAGCCGTAGCGGTAGGGCCGGGCCACCCGGTCATCGGACACACGGCCGAACTCGATGGCCCGGTCGTCGAGCTGGGTCTCGTTCACCGCGCCGGCGGCGAGGTCGATCTCCCAGCGCCACAGCGTGGCTTGGTCGGTGAAGTCGGTCCCCTCGGCCCACAGCTGTGGGTAGCGGGCGACGTCGAGCACGATCCGGTCTGCGGATTCGAAGGCGTTGACGGGATGGAACACATAGCACGGCTCGATCTCGAACCAGCGGACGCTGTCGTTGTCGCCGTCGCGGGGCATGACGCCGAGGCGGGCGCCATTGTCTCGCCGAAACACGAACGGCATCGTGCCGGCAATGGCGAGGTCGAGGTCGAACACAACCGGAAGATCCATGAAGACCACGTGGTTGGTCGTGACGTTGAAGTCGTGCATCATCACCGGTGCCGGCAGCTCGATCGGTTCGCTCTGGACGAGGGTGCCGTCGGCCGAAACGCGGTGGTAGGTCAGGTACGGCGGGAAGATGCCGTACCCGAAGCCGATCATCTCCCCGGTCTCCGGGCACAGCTTCGGGTGAGCCGTGAACGAGCCGTCGAGGCGGCCGTCGAAGTCGTGAGGGCCGACCGTGTCGAGCTCGGGCGTGATCTCATAGGGGACGTGACCCTCCTCCAAGCACAGGATCCGGCCGCCGTGGGCCACGACGTGGGTGTTGGCCTTGGAGTCGGTCTTTTCGGACTGGCCGGTCTCGAGATCGATGTAGCTGCGATCGGGGTCGTCGACGAACGGGGTGCGGACGTAGCGGTTGCGGTACCACTCGGCCTTGCCGCCCCGGAGCCGGACACCGTGGATCATGCCGTCACCGAAGAACCAGTGCTGGCTCTCGCCGGTGATCGGGTTCGCCCCGTTGCGAAGGTAGCGACCTTCGAGCTCGGGCGGGATCGTGCCGACGACGGCGAGATCGGTGGCCGACACCTCCTCGGTGACCGGCGCATAGTTCCCCTTCAGATGGAACGGTGTCTTCTCGTCGGTGGTGGCCATGGTCCTCCGCTCGTCGTGCGACCGAGTGGTCGACGAGGAGTGCCCGATCGCCGATGTGGCCGCAGGCCAACGCTAGCGGAACGGGCCTCGGCGGCTCCTACCCGGGCCGAACGATGTGCCCGGTAGGGCACCCTCACCCGGGCCGGCCCCGACCGCTGACCTATCTGCGGGCCGCTCGCGCTTGGCCTACCCTCTGTGGGCAGCGGGAGGAGCTGCCGGTTTGTCTGCCACGGTCAGGGACATTGCGGGCTACAAAGGTGCTGAGCTGATCGGGCGAGGCGGCTTTGGTTCGGTGTACCGGGCGACCGACGCGACCCACGGCCGGGAGGTTGCGATCAAGGTCTTGCCCGGCACCCTGGGCGAGGCCGAGCGGCGACGGTTCGACCGTGAGCGCCAGACGATGGGCCGGCTCGGCGCCCACCCCTACATCATCCCGGTGTATGACTCGGGCTACACCGACGACGGTGAGGGCTACATCGTCATGGAGTTCGCCTCCGGCGGCTCGCTCCGAGACCGACTGAAATCCGGCCCCCTGCCGTGGGACGAGGCGGCGCGGGTGATGGCAGCGGTGGCCGAGGCCAGCCAGGCCGCCCACGACAACGGCGTGCTCCACCGCGACATCAAGCCCGACAACATCCTGATCGACCAGTTCGGCAACCCGAAGCTCTCGGATTTCGGGATCGCCGCGGTCGCCAGCAACGCCACCGCCACGACCAGCACGACCGCCACGCTGGCCCATGCCGCACCGGAGCTGCTGCAGGGCCGACCCAGCACCGAGGCCGTCGACATCTACGCCGTCGGCTCGACATTCCATGCGCTCCTGACCGGGCTGCCGCCGTTCTTCCGTCCGGAGGACGACGGCGTCGCCCCAATGATCACCAGGGCGCTGACGGAGCCTCCTCCCGATCTACGCCGGTACAACGTTCCCGACCCGGTGGCCAGGGTGATCGAGCAGGCCCTGGCCAAGGAGCCAGCGGCCCGCCAGGCCACGGCCTCCCAACTGTCGTCCGATCTCCGCAACGCCGCGGCCGGCCAGGCGCCGCCGGGGGCGGCAGCAGGGGCGACCAACGTCGTGCCGTCCGCCTTCACCGGTGGCCCGGTCGTGTCCGGGCCACCACCGACACCGCCGCCCGAATTCGGGCCAACCGGCCACCACAACCCCTCGGCCCCCACCACAGGCGGCATCGCAGCCTCCACCCCTCACGGCTTCCACGGAGCGCCGTCACAACCGACGACCCCCACCCCGCAGCCACACGGCTACGTCAGCGGCGACCCCAACGCCACCTCCGTCGACCACTCGCAGGGAACGGAGGCTGGCCCGTACACCCCGACGCCGGGGATGCACACCGGCTCCCAACCGGGCGTCGGCTACCCGACAACTCCGTCGTGGGACCCGCCCCAGGCCAGCCCGCCGCCTGCAGACGGTAAGAAGGCCAGAATCGGGCTGATCGCCCTGGCTGCGGCGATTCTCCTCGCCGGGGTCGGCGTGATCACGCTCGTCCTGGTCACGGGCGACGATACGGGGACCGAGGCCGGCGCCGGCGGTCAACCGGGTTCGGATGAGAGCACGTCGACCTCGACCACCGAGCCGTCGTCGACCACCACCGCATCGACCACGACGACATCGTCGCCCACGACCACCTCGACCGCGATCGCCGCCGACCAACCGACGGTCCAGGTCGACTGCCCAACCGAGATCGCCCTTGGCGTCAAGATCTTCTGCTCGATCGTCACCACCAACGCCGTCTCCGGTGAGTGGCACCTGCCGGCGTTCCTCGCCGCCCCGGAGCCGCTCGAGGTCGTTCCCGGCGATTACGAGATCTTCATCGAGCCGACCAACGCCGACGCCGTAGGGCGGACGTTCACGATCACCGCCACCGCCGAGGGGGCCGACGGCACGACCGCTCGGGCGTCGCACAGCTTCACCGTGGTCGGCGTGCTGGTCGAGATCAACTGTCCCGATCGGATCAACCTCAACAGCCAAACCGTGTGCGACATCATCACCACCAACGCCACCGAGGGTGAGTGGGACATCCCCGGTTTCGGCGGTGCAGACCTGGAGGTGGTGCCGGGCTCGAACCCGATCTTCATCGAACCGCTCGACCCCGGCAGCATCGGGCAGCGCTTCACGATCACCGCTACCGCTCGCGACGCCAGCGGGCAGTCGCACAGCGCGTCGAGCGAATTCATCGTCACCCCGGCCGACGGCTGAGGCTGGGGCGGTCGTCACGATGCCGGCTCTGTTCGGTTCGCCAGTGACGGTCGCGGCCTGTCACTAGGCTCGAGTCATGGCGCAGACGAAGATGAACAAGACGGGAACCCGGATCTTCACCGGGCTCCACGGAGCGGTCTACAAACTGACCAAGGGAAGGGTCGGCGGAAAGATGTCGGGCGGCCAGATCCTCGTGCTCGGCACCACCGGCCGAAATTCGGGGAAAAAGCGGGAGCGCCCACTGATCGGGATGGACCACCCCGACGGGTGGGAGATCGGAAG
>Ga0224508_10001739_pt1 | contig 19256 bp, 15 predicted proteins | sample SF_Jan12_sed_USG_4_FD_170157 | JGI IMG/M metagenome (GOLD analysis project Ga0224508, IMG submission 170157) | Sediment microbial communities from San Francisco Bay, California, United States - SF_Jan12_sed_USGS_21 | ecosystem: Environmental > Aquatic > Marine > Sediment | place: USA... | reverse complement strand
ACTCGCCGCCAACCGCCCTGCATGCAGCTCGGGATAGCCACCGGGCAGATAGATCGCATCCGCATCCTCGGGCGGCGGCTCGTCATTCAGGGGTGAGAATGTGGAAACCTCGGCGCCAGCTCCCCGCCATCCCTCCAGCACCGCTGGATAGGCAAACGCAAACGCCAGATCGTCGGCCACCGCGATCCGCTGGCCGAGCGGGCGAAGCGGGCAGGGCGGCGGGCCGTAGAGGCCAAGCCCGAAGGGGCGGGCCAGGCGTTGGAACTGTTCCAGATCCAGATGCTCGGCGACGATCCCGGCTGCCTCGTCCAGAAACCCCTCCAGCGACGGCTTCTCGTCGGCTTGAACGAGTCCCAAATGCCTCGACGGCAACTCCAGCCTGGGGTCGGTCGGCAGGCAGCCGATCACGGGTTGCGAGAAATGATCATCGCAGGCGCGCTTCAACAGATCCGCATGCACCGCACTGGCGACACGGTTGAAGATCACGCCGGCGACATCGACATCTTCCCGATGCCGGATGAAGCCCTGAACGAGGGCCGCGGCGGACGCGCCCATTCTGCCGGCATCGACCACCAAGACGACCGGCATGTCGAACAGACTGGCGAGATCGGCGGTCGATCCCTGGCCGATCAGCGCGCCGTCGAACAGCCCCATCACCCCCTCGCCGATCACCAGGTCGGCATCCGTGCCCACCTGGTCGCCCAGCCCGGAGAGCGTTTCGATGCGCATCGCCCAGCTATCCAGATTCGGACAGATCCGCCCGGAGGCGCGCGCATGAAAAACCGGGTCGATATAGTCGGGTCCGACCTTGAACGAGCCGACCTTTCGCCCCTCTGCACGAAGGGCGCGTAGCAAGGCCAGAGTCACCGTGGTCTTGCCGCTGCCGGAGGCGGGAGCGGCAACAATCACGCCCGGCGCGCTCATCGAGCCTTGCCGTATTCGCGGATTTGCCTAAAACTCACTCCTTCCATGGACGTGCATCTTCTCGGGTAGGGGGTGTATAGTCGTCGGATCGGTCGGCCTTATCCGGCCAACGGGGCAAAGCAGGTCAAACTAGCGGTATCGGCATGACGCGCAATGCTAAAGATGATCTCCAGTCGGACCAGCGGTCCGAGCCGGATCAGCAGTCCGCGTCGGATGAGCTCTCCGAACGCAAGCTGAAACGTGGCTGGACCACGGGCGCTTGTGCCGCCGCCGCCACCAAGGCAGCCTATCTCGGCTTCCTGACTGGCCGCTTCCCGGACCCGGTGCAGATCACCCTGCCCAAGGGTGAGCGCCCGAGCTTCGACCTGGTCGAGTCGCGCCGCTGCGATCAGGCGGCCAGAGCGGCGATCGAAAAGGACGCCGGCGACGATCCCGACGTTACCCATGGCGCAATCATCACCGCCAAGGTCTGCCGAGGCGATCCGGGCAACGGCGTGATCTTCATTGCCGGCGAGGGCGTGGGCGTGGTCACGCTGCCGGGCCTGCCGATTGCCGTCGGCGAACCAGCGATCAACCCCGGTCCACGCAAGCTGATCAGGTCACTGATCGCGGAAATCGCCCATGCCCATGGGGATGGCGGCGATCTGGAGGTCACGATTTCCATTCCGGGTGGCGAGGTGCTGGCCAAGAAAACCGCCAATGAGCGGCTCGGCATCGTCGGCGGGCTCTCGGTCCTCGGGACCACTGGGGTGGTCATCCCGTACTCATGCTCGGCATGGATTGCCTCGATTCACCGCGGCATCGACGTCGCGCGCGCGACGGGCTACGAGCATGTCGCCGCCGCCACCGGCTCGACCTCGGAACGTGCGGTTCGGGATTTCTATGGATTGCCCGATCAAGCGTTGATCGAGATGGGAGATTTCGTCGGCGGCACGCTCAAATATCTGCGCCGTCATCCGATCCCGAAGGTTACGCTCGCCGGCGGTTTCGCCAAGATCAGCAAGCTTGCCGACGGCCATCTGAACCTGCACTCCAAGCGCTCCGAGGTCGACCTCGATGGATTGGCCGACCTACTCGCCATGCGCGGCGCATCCGGCGAGCTTCTGGATCAGGTGCGCAGCGCCAGGATCGCCAGCCGCGTTCTGGAACTCGCGAGCGCTGCAGCTCTGCCGCTTGCCGACGACGTCGCCGAGAACGCGCGCGCTTTCGTTCTCGATCAGGTCGACGGCAGGGCCGAGATCGAGGTGATGGTGTTCGATCGTGCGGGCGGACTCGCTGGACGCGCCCGCGGCTGGGCTTGACGCCGAAGGATCGGTTTTGACCACGGTCCTGATTCTCGGAGGGACGGCGGAGGCAAGTGCGCTCGCATGGGCGTTGCAGACCTGGCCCGGCCTTCGCGCGATCACGTCGCTCGCTGGCCGCACGCGATCTCCTGAATGGCTACCGGGAAAGACCAGGACAGGCGGTTTCGGCGGCGTCGACGGGCTCACGCATTATTTGGAGGAGCAGGCGATCGACCTGGTGATCGACGCCACGCATCCTTTCGCGGAGACCATCAGCCATCACGCGGCGCTTGCTGCGGAACGGGCGGCGATCCAGCGGCTGCGCCTGACCAGACCACTGTGGGCGAAGCAGCCGGGCGATCATTGGATCGATGCGATCGACGCCGTGAAGGCGGCAGAGCGCTTGCCAGGATTGGCGCGCCGCGTCTTCCTCACCAGCGGTCATCGGGAACTGGAGGCGTTCGCCGGTCTCGACGACATCTGGTTTCTGATCCGCACCATCGAACCGGTGGCGGGGCCACAGCCTCGACAAGCTCTCTGCATTAACGCTCGTGGCCCCTTCGACGAGGCGTCCGAGCGCGCCTTGTTCGAGGAGCACCGCATCGACGCCTTGGTCACCAAGGCCAGCGGCGGCAGCGCCACCTACGCCAAGATCGCCGCCGCCCGGAGGCTCGGCCTCCCCGTCATCATGATCCAGCGTCCTCCACCGCCGGCCGGCCCCATCGTCCACAACACCGACGACGCCTTAACCTGGCTCAGGCAAGTCACCGCTTAGGCGCGTCGCCTAACGGTCAAGCGCGTCGCTTGGGCCTAAGGACGTGGTGGTGGTCGGGGGCGTAGAGGCGGCTGTCGGTGAAGTCGTCCTCGGCGAGCGCTCTGCCCACCAGAATGAGGGCGGTGCGAGTGAAGCGCTTGGGCTTGACCAGGCCGACGATGGTGTCGAGCATGCCGCGGATGATCTGCTGATCCGGCCAGGTCAGGCGATAGCCGACGGCCACGGGGCAGTCCCCGCCATAGGCCGGTGTCAGTCTGCGCACCACCGGCACCAGATTGTTGATCGAGAGGTGGATGGCGAGGGTCGCGCCGGTCCGCGAAAAATTTTCCAGGGTTTCGCCTTCCGGCATGGCGGAAGCGCGAACCGCGGTGCGGGTGAGCACGACCGATTGCGCGACGTCGGGCAGGGTCAGTTCCTGGCCGAGCTCGGCCGCGGCCGCGGCGAAGGCAGGCACGCCCGGCGTGATGTCGTAGGGAATGCCGAGTGTCTTCAGACGTCGGATCTGCTCGGCGATGGCGCCGTAGAGCGACGGGTCGCCGGAATGCACCCGGGCAACGTCCTGACCGTCGGCATGGGCGCGTTCGATGCGCGCGATGATGGTGTCGAGATCGAGTGGCGCGGTGTCCGTGACCTCGGCGGTCGCGCCGCAATCCAGCCCGGCCTCGGCGATCACCGCCCCCGGCACCAGCGAACCCGCGTAGAGAATGACCGGACAGCGGCGGATCAAGCGAAGGCCACGCAGGGTGATGAGATCAGGCGCACCTGGTCCAGCGCCGATGAAATGGACGGTCATGCGCGCCGTCTTTCAGCATGGCTGCGTTCCGTGCCTAGATAGCCGCGCGGCGTGTAGATGAAAGGCCGCCCATGCAGGCGCGGCGCCATCCTCGTCTGGCTGGAGCCGATGATCACCAGGCTCATCATGTCGATCCGATCCTGCTCGAAGTTCTCGAGCGCGACCACCTCGACGCTTTCGCCGTCACGGCCCAAATTGCGCGCGATGATCACCGGCGTCGACGGCGGTCTCGCGTCCTCCAGGACCGCCATCGTGCGGGCGAGGCCCTGTCGGCGTTTTTGCGAGGCGGGATTGTAGAGGGCGATCACGAAATCACCCTCGGCCGCCGCTCTCACGCGCTGCTCGATCACCGACCAGGGGGTCAGCAGGTCCGAGAGCGAGATTGCGCAAAAATCGTGGCCGAGCGGCGCGCCCGCTCTGGCGGCAGCCGCCTGCAGGGCTGAGATGCCCGGCGTCATCGTTACCTCGATACGTTGCCAGGCCGGGTTCTCGGCGCGATCCAGAAGCTCGTAAACCAAAGACGCCATGGCGTAGATGCCGGCATCCCCGGAGCTGACCAGCGCCACATCAGCGCCGCCGGCGGCAAGATCGAGCGCTCTTCTCGCCCGGTCCTCCTCCTCGCCGAGCGCGAAGCCCTCCGCCTCGACATGGGCGGGCTTGTGCAGAAGGTCGAGATAGCCTCGATAGCCGATCCAATGATCGGAATCTGCCAAGAACCGGTCGGCCTCCGGGGTGCGCCAGCCGGACGACCCCGGCCCGATGCCGATGATCGCGAGATGTCCCTGCGGCCGGCCGATGCGATCGGCACCGATGACTTCGGCCGCCCGCCCAATCGCCAAGGTGGCGCGCTTCGACTTGGTCTTCTCGACGATCAGCGCCCCTTGGTCGCCGATCGCCGCAAGCGCAGCCCCTTCGGCGACGCCATGGCAACCGGTTTCCTTGAAAACCAGGCCGGAGGGGTTGGCCAGCCGCGGCGTCTGTCGCTCCAGCGTCTCGGCATCGAAAAACCGCGCGGGCACGCCGAGATGATCGGCCAGAGCATGAACAGCCGGCTCGGCCGCCTTCAGCGCGATCGACACCATCGCAGCAATCGAGGCCTTGGCAAGGCCATGCTGGTCGAGGGCTTGCTCGGCAAGATCGATCAGCTCGGCGGGCTCCGCGTCACGCTCGCAGCCGACCCCGAGCGCCAGGGTCGCGGGATGGTAGACCAGGCCCCCGGGCGGGGGCGGGCTTGACCTGTCGGTGATGAGAATCTGCCGCTTACCGTCCTCTTTGGAATGTCGCCGGAGCGTCTCCAACCAGGCGTCGCCATGGATCGGCGTTCGAACATCGAGCCGAACAGGCTCGCCGGCGAGCAGGGCTGCCGTGATCGGTTTCACCTGATCGAGGTTCCTGATCCGCCAGCCAGGCGGCGGCTGGTCGAGCGCCAGGCCGAGACGGAGGTCGCCTGCCGTGGTGATCGCGGGCGACGTCCCCAAGACCTCGCCGACCCTTCGCGCCAGATCGTTGGCGCCGCGATGCCCGCCGAGCAGCGGAACCACGGCGCTGCCATCCTCGGCGATCGCCAGGACCGGCGGCTCCTCGGTCTTGTCCTCGAGCACCGGCGCCAAAAGCCGGATCGGGATCGCCGAAGCGGCCAGGATCAACAGGGGACGTTTCGCTTTGTAGAGCGATTGGAGATGCGGCCCGAGATCGTCGAACCTCCGGTCGACCTCGGTGGCGGACAGGCGGGCAGATGCACCTTGGATCTCGGCATTGCCGAGCGCCGCCTTCAGACGTTCTGCAATCGAAAGCCCACTCGGTCCGAGAACGATGATCACAGCGGCCGCCTTTTCGTCGGCGCCGTCATCCGCCGGCCGTGTCGTCATCGCCGCTGCCTCGTCACCAAGATCAAGGAGAAGTAGGGCGTCTCGACGCTGTCGAGCTCGGCGAGCGGCACCAACTTTTCTCCGCTGGTGCTGGCGCGCTCGATATAGATCGCCCGATCCACCAACCCAAGCGTTTCCAGCACCGTTCTCACCTTTTCGATATGGCGGCCGAGCTTCAGAATGACGGCCGTATCAGCGGTTTCCAGCCGCGCCGACAGAACGTTCTCGGGCATGGTCGCCGGCAGCACCGAAATGCCTTCGGCTCCGAACGCAAGCGGCTGCTCCGCGGCGGCCGCAGCCGCCATCACCGAGGACACGCCAGGCACGATCTCAGCCGGATATCGACCATGCAGACGTCCGAGAAGGTGGCCGAACGAGCCGTAGAACAACGGATCGCCCTCGCAGAGAACGGCGGTGTCCTTGCCCTGCTCCAACTCGGCGCTGATCCGGGAAGCGCCCTCGTCATAGGCGGACTGCGCGACTTCCGGCGAGGGGTGCATCGGCAAGGTGACCTTGATCTCCTTGGAGGACCCGCCGATATGCTCGGCCGCGATCTGGCGCGCCAGGCTCGGTCGGCCATTTGCGGAAATATAAGCGACGACCGGTACGCTTCTGATCGCTTTGATCGCCTTTACGGTGATCAGCTCCGGATCGCCCGGGCCGACGCCAACGCCGATGAGACGGCCGGTAATCACGATTTCACTCCCGCATATTGGGTGATGGGCATGGCAGGCCGCCAACCCTGATAGGGCCCGACCTTTTCCGCCCTGCTGATCGCAAGCCGGACGAGATCGCCACCATGTTCGGCTTGCCAATCCATGAGCTTACGTTCGCCTTCGAGGGTCACGACATTGGCGACCAGACGCCCCCCGGGCGCCAGGCGACGCCAGGCTTGACTTAGCATGTCCGGCGCCGTGATACCGCCGCCGATGAAGATCGCATCAGGGGCTGCGAGCCGATCGAAACAGGTGGGCGCTTCCGCTTCCACGACATCGAGCTCCGGCGTTCCGAGCGCTTCGGCATTGCTGGCTGCACGCAGCGCCCGCGCCTTGTCCCGCTCGATCGCGATTGCTCTGCCTCGGCGCGCGCTGCGCAGCCACTCGATCGCGACGGCGCCGCTGCCGGCGCCGACGTCCCAAAGACACTGGCCGGGGAATGGCATCAGGCGGGCGAGCGTCAACGCCCGGATCTCGCGCCGGGTCAGCATGCCGTCGCTGGCAAAGGCGTCGTCCGGAAGGCCGGGCGCGCCGGCAAAGACGCGCGCCGACGGACCGGCGATGCATTCGATCGCCACGGTGTTGAGTGCTGTAATGTCCTTGGCGGCCCAGCGCTCGGCGGTGGCGTCGACCCTGCGTTCATTCGTGCCGCCCAGATGTTCGAACACGTGGATGTGGCTCGGTCCAAAGCCCATCTCCACCAGCAGGCTCGCCACAAGATGCGGCGTGTCGCCATCGCGAGTGAGGGCCACCAGGCGAGCGCCCGGCTGGAGGTAACGGCGAAGCGTGCTCGGCGGCCGGTTGTGCAGGCTCAGCGTTTCGACATCCTGCAGCGCCCAGCCGAGACGCGCGCAGGCGAGGCTGAAGGCGGATGCCACCGGCAGCATCTGTATCTCGTCACCCGCGAAACGTTTGGCGATGAGCGCGCCGACGCCGAAGCACATGGGATCACCGCTCGCCAGCACCACGACCTTCTTGCCGCCCAACCCCTCCGGACGCAGCGCCTCGATATCGTCCAGGCTGTGCTCCAGCGGTTGTCGCCAGGGTCTGCGTTCGCCAGGATGATCCGGGATCATCTCCAGATGGCGCACGCCGCCGAACACGACGTCCGCGACCTCGATCACCGCCCGAGCCCGCGGCCCAATCGACGCGAGACCATCATCCCCGATCCCAATCACCGACAACCACACCGGCGCGCCGACCGACGCGGTCGGATCGTTGACTTGCCTGTGGCTCATCTCGGGGCTCCCGTCTTAGCCCGGTCGATGGCAAGCGCGTTGACGGCGGCCGCCGCCATGGCGCTGCCGCCGCGTCGGCCGCGAAGGGCGACGTAGGGGACGTCGCCGCCACGTTCGATCAACGCCTCCTTGCTCTCGGCGGCGCCGACGAAGCCGACTGGGAAGCCTAGGATCAGCGCCGGTCTAGGGGCGCCGTCTTCCAGAAGTTCGAGCAGGCGGAACAGCGCGGTCGGTGCATTGCCGATCGCGACCACGGCCCCTTCGAGATGCGGCCGCCAGAGATCGACCGCCGCCGCCGAGCGCGTGGTGCTCATGGCCTTGGCGCGCGCCGGCGTCTCGGCGTGGTTCAGCGTGCACACCACCTCATTGCCAGCCGGCAGATAGCGCTTGGTAATGCCGGCGGCGACCATGGTCGCATCGACCAGGATCGGCTTGCCGGCGGCGAGGGCGTCATGTCCGGCACGAACGGCGTCGTCAGTGTAGGTAAGATCGCCGAGAAGATCCGGCATGCCCGAGGCATGGATCAGGCGAAGCGCCAGCGGCTGAACGTCGGGCGGCAAGGAGTCGATGGGGGCCGTGTCCCTGATGGCGGCGAATGACGCGCGGTAGATCGCATCCGGATCTTTGACGTAGCTCGCCGCCAAGGGTGCGGGTCGGTCCATGCCGTCTATTCGGCCGCCGTGGTCTCGCTCACGGCTTTTGCCGAAGCGGGATCATCATGGTGGTGGCCATGGCCGTGATGATGATGGTGGTGACCGTCGGTACCGATGCCCTCGACGTGGTGGTGGTGCCCCTCCTGCGGCGCGCCGACGGCGCCCTCGTGGCCGATGATCTGCTCGCGATACTTGCAAAGCAGGCAGTTCATGTCGACATCGCCCCGCTGGATGCCCTCGATGCGTTCGACGAATGCGTCGACCACCAGCGGCTGGTTGTTGAGATAGCCGGCCTTGATGAAGTCGATCTCGGGGTGGCGGGCGGCGACCTCGTCGGTCTGATCGTAGATACGCCGCACCAGCACGCCGGTGAACAGGAAATAGGGAAACACCAGGATGCGCTTGAAGCCGAGGCGCGAGGCGCGCTCCAGCACTGCATCGACCCGAGGGTGGGCGACCCCGCTATAGCCGACCTCCGTCCAGCCGACGCCGGTCCCCTCCCAGAGCATGCGCGCGAGCTTCGAGACATTGCCGTTGGCATCGGGATCCGAGGTGCCGCGGCCGATCACCGCGAGCAGCGTCTGATCCCGCGGAATATCCTCGCTCACCGCCGACAGCGCCTGGTCAATCCGAATCCTGGCCGCTTTCAACAACTTCGGATCGATTCCAAGATCCCGGCCGAACGCGATCTTGACGCCGTGATCATGGGCGTATTGGTTCAGCACCGAGGGCACATCGTTCTTGACGTGGCCAGCGGCAAACAGCATGCCAGGAACCGCTAGAATGTGATCGACGCCTTGGTTGCGAAGACTATCCAGACCGTCACGGATGACCGGATGCGCAAATTCGAGAAAACCACTTTCAACAGGCAGATGCGGCAATCGCCCCGCGATATCGGTGACCAGCTGATTGAATTCATCCACCGCGCCCACATCCCGGGATCCGTGGCCGCAGACCATGACGCCAAGCTTGCCCATGAAACCTCACCTCTCCGGTCCGGCCGGCTCCGCTCTCTGCCGCCGCGACACGCCTGGATACCAGCCCCGATCGCTCCGAACAAGCGATGGTTTGTCGCAAATCTGATCCATCAAAAATGCGCGAATAGCGCCTCGGTGGGGTCGGGAGGCTGACCGGCCGTGTTTCTGCTCGAGGGGATCGTCCAAGCTCTGCTTCTGGCCCTGGTGATCGACCGCTTGATCGGCGATCCCGGCTGGCTTTATCGCTACATTCCCCATCCGGTCGAGGTGATCGGCGGCGTGATCGCCGATCTCGAGCGCTGGTCCTTCGGCCGTGTGGCGAAAGCGCGCGAACTGTTCGCACGCGGCCGGCTCACCACGTTGGTTCTGGTCTCGTTGACTTTCGCCATCGGCCTCTTGATCCAGTGGCTTTGCCTGCTCCTCCCCTATGGCTGGGTGATTCTCGGCATCCTAATGAGCACGCTGCTCGCCCAGGTCAGTCTCGCCGAGCATGTGCGCGCGGTCGCCGACGGCCTGGAAAAGGGGCTGGCCGAGGGGCAAGACGCGGTCGCGCATATCGTCGGGCGTGATCCCGATCAGCTCGACGAGCACGGCGTTGCCCGATCCGCGATCGAGTCCCTTGCCGAGAATTTCTCCGATGGGGTGGTGGCGCCCGCCTTTTATGCCTTCGTCCTCGGTCTGCCTGGGATGCTCGCCTACAAGGCGATCAACACCGCCGACAGCATGATCGGCCATAAATCCGAGCGCTACCTGCATTTCGGCCGCTTCGCCGCCCATCTCGACGACGCCGCCAACTGGCTGCCGGCGCGGCTGTCGGCGCTGCTGATCGCGATCGGTGCGCGCTTCATGCGGGGCGCGTCCTTCGCCTACGCCTGGCAGACGATCAGCCGGGACGCGCATCGCCACCGTTCGCCCAATGGCGGCTGGCCGGAAGCGGCGATGGCCGGCGCCCTCGACATCCGCCTCTCGGGGCCCAGGTCCTATCTCGGCAAGTCCACCGAAGACGCCTGGATCGGCAGCGGCAATCCCGATCTGACCTCTGATGACATCGACAGCGCGCTCAGGCTGTTCTGGTGGTCGTCCGGCCTGATGACCGCGCTGGTCCTGGTAGCGTTGTTGGTGTTGTGATCATCGACTGTCATTGAGGCCAGCAATCTCGGTAATCCCGTCGATATCCAGATGCCGCTCCAGATGATCGGCCAGGCGGTCCAGGGTCTGGTCGACTTGGCGTTCATAGGCGATTGCGGATGTCTGACGATGTCGGATGCGGTTCAGGAAATCGCTGCGGAAAGCGTCGCTTGCAAACAAGCCGTGGACGTAGCAGCCGATGATCCGGCCTTCCTCGGACATCGCCCCCTCCGGCACGCCGTCGAGATCGAGGAACGGGCGGGCGAGCGCAGCTCCTTCGGTCTTGCCGACATGCATCTCATAGCCGCTGACCCCAAGCCCGCTCCGACACTCGATGCCTTCGACCGCCACTAGCTTTTTCTCGCCGGTCAAGATCGTGTGCATGTCGAGCCAGCCGAGGCCATCTGCCGTCGCTGGCTCGCCTTCGATGCCATCAGGGTCGGCGATGGTCTTGCCCAGCATCTGAAAGCCGCCGCAAAGGCCGAGAACCAGCCCGCCGCGGCGGATATGCGCGTGCAGATCGACGTCCCAGCCATGGCCGCGAAAAGCGGCGAGATCCGCCAAGGTGGCCTTGGAGCCGGGCAGGATCACCAGATCGGCATCGCCCGGCAGCGGCTCGCCGGGTCTTACGAAGACAACGTTGACATCCGGCTCGGCTGCAAGCGGATCGAGATCGTCGAAGTTCGACAACCGTGGCCATCTCGGCACCACCACCTTGACCGCGTCGCGCGGCCCGGCGGTTCGATCCTCGAGATCGAGACTATCCTCAGCCGGCAGTCTTGCCGCGTCATCGAACCAGGGGAGGACGCCCAGCGTCCTCATGCTGGTGCGTGCTTCGATGATCCCGTGGGCGTCATCGAACAAGGACGGATCGCCCCGGAACTTGTTGACGATGTAGCCGCTTAGCCGTGCTTGCTCGGCCTGCTCCAGCAGCATGTGCGTGCCGACCAACGACGCGATCACCCCGCCGCGGTCGATGTCGCCGACCAGCACCACCGGCAAGTCCGCCGCCTCGGCAAAGCCCATATTGGCGATGTCGCCCGAGCGCAAATTGACCTCGGCCGGGCTGCCGGCACCCTCGACCAGGACGAGGTCGGCCTCGGCCGCGAGCCGCGCGTAACTGTCGAGCACATGCGGCATCAGCTTCGGCTTCAGCGCATGATAGTCCCTGGCTTTGCATGCTCCGAACAGCTTGCCCTGCACAACAACTTGCGCACCGATCTCGGTCTGCGGCTTCAGGAGAACCGGGTTCATATGCACAGACGGCGGCACACCCGCGGCCTTCGCCTGCAGCGCCTGCGCCCGTCCGATCTCGCCGCCATCGGCAGTCACGGCGGCATTATTGCTCATGTTCTGCGGCTTGAACGGTCTGGTGCGCAGACCGCGGTTACAAAACAGGCGACAGAACCCAGCGACCAGCAGGGATTTCCCGACGTTCGAGCCCGTCCCCTGCAGCATCAGCGCGGCCGTAGGCTTCACAGCGAGCCCCAAACGTCAGGAGCGAGTGTCAGGCAAGTCAACGACGTGGCCGCGCCACTAGAATTCGATGCCGAGCTGGGCTTTGACGCCGTCGCGGAAGGGGTGCTTGACCAGGGTCATCTCGGTCACCAGGTCCGCCGCCTCGATCAGCGCCGGCTTGGCGTTGCGCCCGGTGACCACGACATGCAGATCCGGCCGCTTGGCAAGCAGGCCTTCGACCACCTGGTCGACGTCGAGATAGTCCTTCCTGAGCACGATGTTGAGCTCGTCCAGCAGCAGCAGATGCAGCTCGGGATCGGCCATCATCTTGACCGCCTCGTCCCAGGCCGCCTTCGCCGCCTCGATGTCACGCTCGCGATCCTGGGTCTCCCAGGTAAAACCCTCGCCCATGACCTTGACCGTGACCTGATCGGCGAAGCGATCGAGCATCTGGCGCTCTCCTGTCTCGCGCCGGCCTTTGACGAACTGCACCACGCCGACCTTGAGCCCATGGCCGAGCGTGCGCATCACCAGCCCGAAAGCTGCCGTGCTCTTGCCCTTGCCGGTACCGGTATGCACGATCAACAGCCCTTTCTCCTTGGTCTTGGACGCGTAGATCTTGTCCTTCACCGCCTTGATCTTCGCCATCTTCTCGCGATGGGCTTGGTTGATGTCGGTCTCGGCGTTAGTCATGGCTTCGTCTCCCCTACGGCAGGCCGGCAGATAACGCTCATTCACGTCGCGGTTCAAGTGCGGCGTTCGCTCGCTGGAGAATGGGTGATGACCCTATCCACAGTCGCATCTGTGATAAATCGGTAACATTCGGCGTTGCAACGGCGCAGACACGCCAATGTGAGTGGCAAGTGAGGCCGCATTGGCGTGATTTTGCCATGTGGGGGTGCGAAAAAGCCGATCGATAAGATCAAAGGGTAGGGACCAATCAATGATTTCGATCAGGCACCATTTTGCCGGCCGGATGCGCTTCGCTACGGCCGTTTCAGCGCTCGCATTGCTGTCGCTGACATCTGCTGGGGCCAATGCCGACCAGCATGAAAAAATCGACACGCTGCAGCTCAAGGTCAACAAGCTTCAACAGGAGTTGCAGCAACTGAAGGAACAGGTCGCGGAGTCCGAGGCCGAGGCGCCTGTCGATGACCGCGTGCTCGGTCCGCGTGAGATGCAGTCGGGCATGGACCAAGTGCGGCTCACCCTCTCCGGCCAGGTCAACCGCGGCATTCTTGTGACCGACGATGGCGACGACACCGATGTCTTCTTCGTCGACAACGACAACTCGTCGACCCGCATCCGTCTGCTCGGCGATGCGCGTTTCAACGACGACGTCAGCGTTGGCAGCGTGATCGAAGTTCAGTTAGAGAGCAATTCGACCGCCGATGTCAGCCAGGACGACCAGCGCAATGTCGGCGCCAACAACTTCACCGAGCGCAAGCTCGAGGTTTTCGCCGACAGCAAGACATACGGCCGCCTGTGGCTAGGGCAGGGCGACACCGCATCCAACGGCACGTCCGAGGTCGACCTCTCGGGCACCGGCGTGATCGGCTATTCCGGCATTGCCGATCTGGCGGGCGGAATCCAGTTCCAGGAGGACGGCGCGCTCTCGGGCGTCACCATCGGCGACACCTTCAGCAACCTCGATGGTCTCTCGCGCGACGATCGCCTGCGCTATGACACGCCGGTCTATAGCGGCGCCAAGCTCTCGGCGTCCGCGATCGCCGATGACCGCTGGGACATTGCCCTCCGCTACGCCCGCGAGCTGTTCGGTGCGCACGAGTTCGAGACCGCGATCGCCTATGCCGATGTCGATGACGACTTCGATCAGGTGAGCGCGTCGGCGTCGCTCTTGCTCGGCGACACGCTTCCCGGCGCCAGCATCACGCTCGCCACCGGCAATCGCGACTTCGATGCCGGCGGCCGCAACGACGCCCAATTCTTCTACGGCAAGCTCGGCTACCAGTTCGCGCCGTTCGGCATCGGCGACACCGCGGTCGCTGTCGACTACTACGACGGTGAAGACATCGCCGTCGATGGTGACGAGTCGACGTCGATCGGCCTCGTCGCCGTGCAGAACGTCGATCGCATCGGCACCGAACTCTATGCCGGCCTGCGCAACTACGAGCTGGACCGAGGCGGCGCCGACTTCGACGACGTCACCGGCCTCTTGGTCGGCGCGCGGCTGAAGTTCTGATGTCGGGCTCGACCACGCTTCGCCTCCTCTTCGGCATGATCCTGCTGAGCCTGGTCGCATGTGCGGCGGGCGAATCGCGGGAACCGACCAAGGTGGTCGACGAAATCCCCGATGGACCCGGCCTGTTCTCCGGCGAGGACGGCGAGTTCGTCATCTATCGGCGCTGACTTCCCAGCGACCGGCTGGCGATTGTGAATCAGGTGGCGATGCCACCCAGCCGGTCGTGCGCGTCGTTGGCGCGCGGTCGCCACAGCCCGCGCTCGATCGCTTCCTGGAAGCGCCTGGCGATTTCTTCCAGGGCGTCGGGATTGTGCCTTTCGATGAAGTCGCGGACCTCATCGTCAACGAGGTACGCGTCGTACAACGCATCGAAATGGTGGTCTTCGACCACGCGGGCGGTGGCGGCGAAGGCGAAGAGATAGTCGACGGTCGCCGCGATCTCGAAGGCGCCCTTATAGCCGTGGCGCATCACGCCCTTTAGCCACTTCGGATTGGCCGCGCGCCCGCGGACCACGCGGCCGATCTCTTCCTTCAGCGTGCGGATGCGCGGGCTTTCCGGCCTGGAATGATCATTGTGATAGATCGAGGGCTGCTCGCCCGACAAGTGTCGGACGGTCGCCGCGACCCCGCCTTCGAACTGGTAGTAGTCGTCGCTGTCGAGAATGTCGTGCTCGCGGTTGTCCTGGTTGTGCAGCACCAGCTCGACCGCCTGCAGCCGCCGCTCGAACAGCCCATGCTCGGCCTCGCCTTCGGTTTTCGCGCCATAAGCATAACCGCCCCAGGCGACATAAGCCTTGGCGAGATCCTCATCCGTTTCCCAGCCACGCTCATCGATCAGCGCCTGTAACCCAGCTCCATAAGCCCCCGGCTTCGACCCAAACACCCTAAAGGCCGCGCGGCGGCCGGCGGTTACTGGATCGTGTCCGTCTCGAATGAGTCTGGCTTTGTCCTCGTCGATTCTAGCCCGGATTGGGTTGAGGTGAGGGGGCTCGTCTGTGGCTGCGACCTCGCGCACCGCCTTGTCGAACAGCTCGATCTGCGCTGGAAAGGCGTCGCGGAAAAAGCCGGAGACGCGAAGCGTGACATCCACCCGCGGCCGGTCCAGCAGACCCACCGGCAGCACCTCGATGCCGGTCACGCGGTGCGACGCCTGATCCCATACGGGCTTCGCCCCGATCAGCGCCAGCGCCTGGGCAATGTCGTCGCCGCCGGTGCGCATGTTCGCCGTTCCCCAGGCGGACAGCACCACCGTCTTCGGCCAATCGCCCTCGTCCTGCAGATAGCGCTCGATCAGCATCTCCGCCGATTTCCGCCCGAGATGCCAGGCCGCCGGCGTCGGGACAGCGCGGCAGTCGACGGAAAAGAAGTTCCGTCCGGTCGGCAGCACATCCAGCCGCCCGCGCGTCGGGGCGCCGGCGGCGCCCGGCGGAACAAAGCGGCCGTCGAGGCCGGCAAGCAGGTTTTCGATCTCGTCCCGGCCGCTCGCCAGGATCGCTGGCCTGATGCGCTGATCGATTTCACGCAAAACCAACAGCGTCTCGGTCCAGCGGCGATCGGCTGGGCGCTCCCCCGCCACCAGCGCGCGCGCCAAAAGCTCCAGCCGCTCCACCGTATCCCCAACACTCCTCCATGTGGTGCTGCCAGCACCTGGTTGACTTGCTAGAGTTTCGGGCTTCGGTCCGTGCCAGGCCTCGGAAAAGTCGCAGTCCAGCGGGTCGATGCCGCCGAGGCGCAGGTCGCCGAAAAGGGCACGCAGGATCGAGGCATTGCCGCCCAAGCCGTCACCGCGCGGTACGCGCACCAGCGCCACCAGGAGATCGGTGAGCTGATCGCCCACGGGCGCTCGCCCGAGAATGTGCAGCCCGTCTCGGATCTGCAGCTCCTTGATCTCGCAGAGATGGTTGTCGAGCTTGGCGAGCGCATCGTCGGGATCGCCATTGCCATCGACGCCGAGATCCTTGTCCAGCCCGAGCCGCCGGCTCTCAGCCAGAATCTCGCCGCGCAAATAGGTGACCCGCCGCGCATCGACGCCAGCTGCCTGGTAATATTCGTCCACCAATCCCTCGAGTTCGGCGAATGGCCCGTAACTCTCCGCTCGGGTCATCGGTGGCGTTAGATGGTCAATGATCACTGCGGATGTCCGTCGCTTTGCCTGAGAGCCTTCGCCGGGATCGTTGACGATGAACGGATAAAGGTGGGGAAGGGGGCCGAGCGCGGCTTCGGGAAAGCACGCCTCGGACAAGGCCAGCGCCTTGCCGGGCAGCCACTCCAGATTGCCGTGCTTGCCTAGATGGACGATCGCGTGCACGCCGAAAACCTGGCGCAGCCACGCGTAAAAGGCGAAATAATGATGGGGCGGCACGAGGTCTGGATCATGGTAACTGGAAACAGGGTCGATGTTGTAGCCGCGTGCCGGTTGAATGCCGACGACAATGTTGCCAAACTGCAACAAAGCAAGTTTGAAGACGTTGTGGAATGCCTGTGGATCATTCTCCGGCGCGCCCCACCGTTTCTCAGCACTTACCTGCACGTCTTCCGGTAACCCTTTGAAAAAAAGCTTGTAGCCGCTGATAGAGAGCGTGATTTCTGACGATTTTTCTCGGTATTTTGCGAGATTGTTGGTGACGCCTGCGACGAGTTTGTCCACAAGTGTCTGTCCATTCCCACACCAGGAACCGAGCGCATAACCGGCCGATTGCAATGCATCGAGAACGTCGGCGGCGCTTTCCGGCGTGTCCAGGCCAACCCCGTTGGCAATTCGCCCGTCCCGATTGGGATAATTCGCGAGCACAATGGCGATGCGACGCTGCTCAACCCTGGCGTTACGAAGCTCGATCCAGGCTCTGGCGAGTTGCGCCGTGTAGTCGAGGCGATCCTGGACCGGCTTGAAACCGACCACGTCGATCTCGCTGCGTTCGTCGAAGCGCTGCTTTTCCTTGAACGCCACTGCGCGGCTGAGCACCCGGCCGTCGATCTCCGGGAGGACCACGTTCATCGCCAGATCGCGCGCGGAGAGCCCGCGTGTTCCTTCAGCCCAGGCAGCCTCGCCACCGCCCGAAAACACCATCTGCAAGACGATGCGCTCGCCGCCGTCAAGCGGTGTGGGGGCAGGGGCGTTCGGTTTGGAAATCGCAAAGCCGGTGGCGTTCAGGACGGCCGATGCGTCGGCCTCGTCCAGGAGCTCGCCGACTAGCGAAGCGACGCTTTTGTCCTTCAGGCTGGTCACGTAGAGCGGCAGCGCATTCAACTGGGCGCTGTCGAGGGCGTTGACGAGTGTGTCGATCACTTCCAGATCGGCGGCCTGCACCAGCGCCCGATAAAACACCACCGCGGCCACGGGCCGATCGTCACGCCAATGGCTCCGACGCAGGGTCTCGAGATCCGGCGCTGTCTCGCCCGGCCAGTAGATGCCGGCGCGCATGAGGGGTGCCGGCTCGGTCCAGCTTTCGTCACGGCCGAGCAGACTTGCAGCATATCGGAGCAGCGCCGCGCCGTTGGCGAGGCCGCCATGGACGCCATATTGCCAAAGCCGATGGCAGACATCGGCGGGAAGGGTGCACCAGGCGGCAAGCTCCTGGTCCGGCTGATCATCCCCCGGCAGCACGGCGAGCGGGATGTCCTTCGACCGGCACGCGGCCGCGATCTGCTCCAGGCCGTAGGGCCAGTAGCTCCGCCCGCCGAGCATGCGCAGCACCACCAGGTCAGCCCCTGCGACCACGGTCTCGACATAGAGATCGACCGACATCGGATGGGTCAGCCTGAGCATGTTGGCAAGCCGGAGGCTAGGAGCGCCCGCAGGGCGGGCGGCCTGGACGGTCGCCAAGCACCGAAGTTCGGTGTCGGCTGCAGATATGTAAACGATGTCGCCGCGCGACTGGCCAAGATCGATGGCCTCGCCGTCATCGTCGGTGGTCGCCTGACGGGCGTTTAGAAGATGCATGCCGGAACGTCCGGTTCGCCGACCTAGGCGGCCTGTCTTTCGACAGCGTTCAAGGCCGCCACGATCGCCGTCTCATCCAAATCATGCTCACCGATCACCACCAGCCGGCCGCGCCGCTCCTCATCCGCCTTCCACGGACGATCGAAATAGTGCTGCAGTCGATCGCCCACGCCCTGAACCGCAAGCCGCATCGGTTTTCCGGCAATCTCGATGAACCCTTTCACCCGAAGCACACGGTGGTCGGCGACCACCTGCTTCACATGGGCCATGAAGGCTGCAGGATCGTCCTGCACCGGGATATTGACGTGAAAACTCATGAAGTCATCGTGCTCGTGGTCCTCGCCGTCGTCATGGTGGGACTTCCGGCTGTCCAAATCATCTTCCGCCGCCGCCCCTTGCCCGATCAGCACCTCAATCGGCACGGCCGCCTGGAAGGAACGGACGATCTGCACGCCGGGGCGCAGCTCTTGGTGAATCCTCCCCTCGACGAGGGGCCAATCTGCTTCTTCGACCAGATCAGCCTTGTTGGCGATCACCAGGTCAGCGGCGCCCAGCTGCTCCTCGAACAGCTCCTCCAGCGGGCTTTCATGATCGAGCTGTTCGTCGGCCTGACGCTGCTGGTCGACCAGCGCCGGGTCGGCGGCGAAAAGGCCGTCGCGCACGGCCGCGGCGTCCACCACGGCGACCACGCCGTCGACCGTGACCCGGCTCTTGATCTCCGGCCAGTTGAACGCCTTGATCAACGGCTTCGGCAAGGCGAGACCCGAGGTTTCGATCACGATGTGATCCGGCAGGGGATCTCTCGCCAGCAGGGCCTGCATGGTCGGCACGAAATCATCGGCGACCGTGCAGCAGATGCAGCCATTGGCGAGCTCGACGATGTCGTCTTCGGTGCAATTGGCATCGCCGCAGCCGAGCAAGAGCTCGCGGTCAACGCCGATATCGCCGAACTCGTTGACAACAAGCGCGATCCGGCGCCCATCGGCCTGGCGCAGCAGATTCTGAATGAGGCTGGTCTTGCCCGCCCCCAGAAAACCGGTGAACACCGTCGTCGGAATCTTGCTGACAGGACGAAAAGACAAGGGAGATCTCCAGAGCGTTAGGGCTTGAGTTGTTGCGGTAGGCCTGCGGTCATCAACAGCACCCGATCGGCCATTTGGGCGAGGCGCTGATGCAAGAGCCCGGCGTGATCGATGAACGCGCGCGCCATCCCATTGGTCGGCATCACGCCAAGGCCCACCTCATTGCTCACCAGGACGGTGGCACCGTCAAGCGTTCCAAGGACTTCGAGCAAGCCATC
>Ga0224508_10001738_pt1 | contig 19256 bp, 18 predicted proteins | sample SF_Jan12_sed_USG_4_FD_170157 | JGI IMG/M metagenome (GOLD analysis project Ga0224508, IMG submission 170157) | Sediment microbial communities from San Francisco Bay, California, United States - SF_Jan12_sed_USGS_21 | ecosystem: Environmental > Aquatic > Marine > Sediment | place: USA... | reverse complement strand
CAGGAAAAGCGGTTTTGCTAAATACAAACAGGATGATCTTAAAATCGTGGAAGGCATCGGTCCCAAGATCGAAGTGTTGTTAGGTAACGCAGGAATCGATACCTGGCAACAGCTTTCGGTAGCCGAGCTATCGTCCATTAAGGCTATTCTTCAGGCGGCGGGTCCGCGATACCGCCTGGCGACTCCCGAAAGTTGGTCATTACAGGCAAGACTTGCGAAAAATGGAGAATGGAGCAAGCTTAAGGAAGTCCAGGAAAAGTTGCGTTATGTTCGGCCAAATCAGGTCGAACGAGAAACAGCGGAGGCCTAAGGGCCTGGTATTTATTTCTGTGTAACTGCCAGGCTGGTAACAGGGAGTTACACAGATTTAATTACCTGAAATTGCTCACTCTTCCTCGTCCAGGTCATCAACCAGTTCCAGTTTTGGAATTTTCAAACAAAAGCTGGAACCCTGGCCGAGCTCACTTTCCACATCCACGTATCCTGAATGACGCCGGGCTACTGCATCGACAAAAGCCAAACCGAGCCCGATACCGTATTTACGTTCAACGCCGCTGCCCCGGGTTCGCCTGAACATCTCGAACAGGTGCGGCAGTTCCTTGCCGGGAATACCTGAACCCTGATCAATAACGCAACAGCAGATCCTGTTTTCTTTAAGTATCACCGTGACCCTGACTCTGCTGCCGGCAGTGCTATGTTTTATTGCGTTGGACAACAGGTTTAGTACTGCGCGCTCCAGCAAATCAGGTTCGGCATGTGTCCATAATTCGTCATGGTCAAATTCGTGGGTGATGGTAACTTTCGCCTTGTTCGACAGGGCCCAGATCTGGTCGATTGCATTCAATACCACGCTGTTAAAATCAATGTCGTAGAAATTAATATGCTCGCTGGTATTGGCACGTGATAGTTGCAAAAACTGCTCGGCAAGGTGTAGCGTTTTATGCGTGGTTGTATCCATGCTTTCCAGCATGGAATGCATTTCATCGACACTGCTTTTGTTTTTTGCCAGCTCAATCAGTGCAATCATTGATGACAGCGGTGAGCGCAGGTCGTGCGACAGGAAATTAAGCGCCTCGTTGCGCTTCTCTTCGCTGGCTTTCAGCAAGCTGATATCCGAGAAATTAACAACAAAACCATCAAACACATCGCCGATAATTTTCAGCGGGCTTATCTCTATCATAAGCTCGCGCCCGGTTTCATGTCGTGCATGTGCGAGCACGCGTTCATATCTGAACATTACCTGTTGCAACAAGGACGTCCAGCTCGCGCCTTGCTTGAGGCGGATATGTTCTACTGCATGAATCAACGATTTACCATTAATATTGGCATTGTCATCATCATACAAATACCACCCGGCCCGATGGTTGGACAGCATTACCTGGCCACGACTACTGCATATGAGCAAACCATCGGCCATGCCGGATAAGCTGTCATCAATGATACGTCTGAGCTCTTCATATTCTCCACCCAGGGCCTGCACCTGCTTAATTTTCGACTGCAGAACGTCCCCGACGTAAGAGCTTTGCGGTGCTTCAGCCTCCCAGGGTGCACTAATCAGGCTGTCTAACAACCGCATTTCATCGTTGGTAATCAACACATCTGACCCGATACTCAACCCCAGCCTGCAGAGCTTGTTCTTGTAGCGTATCTGGGCCCAGTAGTTGCTGCCATCGAGGGTCCAGCCCTCGGGTGCTAAATGACTCAAATTACAAAAGGGTGGCAAGCCCTCGGCGATAAGAATCGAGCCATTTTCGTCTTGCAACACCCAACTATCGAGCGGAATGAACAGGTTAATAAACCTCATCTCATCGCTAAGATTCCGTTCGCCGCGCATGCTCAATGCTTTCTGCGTGGCTGAAAGCCGGTTTAACTCGACATTAATGTGACGCATTGCGAGCACCAGTCTGCGCCAGCTCCACAACGGGTAAGTGAAAAACTGGAAAAGCAGTATCGTGGATACCGGAATCCATATCTTGAAAAGCCACAATAACAGTGCCACCAGGACCAGGGTGCCGACGACAATGCTGAACAAAGCCAGTAAAGTGCTGGCCGGGTTCAGGTAAGGGTAGATCAGCATGGGCAGGGCCACGAAAAAGGCCGTGATCAATATCAACCAGGGTGTTTCCAGCTCGATTATACGTAAATTATTGAGTATTGAATCGATGATGTTTGCAATGATCTCGACCCCGGGCATACGCCCGCTATCACCCGACAGGGGTGTCGGCAGGGCATCGCTCAAACCCTTTGCCGTGGTTCCGATCAATACAATTTTGTCCTTGAACAGTCCTGGCGCGAATTGCCCGGACATGACCTGCGAATAACCGATCTGGCGAAAATGTCCCGGTGGGCCGGCGAACGGTATCAGGAATGGGTATTCTCTATACCATTGCATTGACGAATACTGCTCCTGTTGCTCGGTAATATTGACTTCAAGCTCGAGCTCGGCGGCAGCATCGGTAATACTCAACAATGCCAGGCTAAAGTGCTTCCAGTAAGGTTCACCGATTCCCTCGCGCAGGTATACCCTGCGTGCAATACCATCAGCACCGATATCCAGGTGAACATGACCAAGTGCCGCGGCACTGTCGGCAAACTCGGGTAAGGGTAACGCTTCAATCGGAAACGAATTATTGCTTTTCCGGGACATGAAAACCGGCAATACAACCTTGCCGCTGTTGCGTAATGCTCGCGCCAGCAATGCATCAGCTCCCGGATTGCCGGTATCAGGTTCGCTGAATATTATATCCAGCCCGATAGCGCGGGGTGATTCGAGTTCGAGTTTTTCAACCAGGTTTGCATGGGTCGACCTTGACCAGGGCCAGCGTCCCAGCTCACGCAGGCTTTCGTCATCAATGGCGATAATGATGATTTCATCAGAAACTGACCGGGTCCAGAATGACAACTGGGCGTCGTACAAAAGGTTATCCCAACGCCACAGCAAACTATTATGAATAAACAGGCCGGAAACGAATGCCAGTAACGCAACCAGCACGAAGTGTTCGAGTACGCCCGAGTGACTGCCACTGGTTTTTAACAGGTTCACAGGCCGATTAATAAGAGCCCAACCGGTATTATGATGCTCCAGATGCTGAATTCCTTGACGACAGGCTCCTGAATTGCAAAGCTTCCAGTTGTCGAGTCCAATCCTTCCAATTCGTACTGATCTACCCCTCTAACCCGCAGGAAATATTGCCCGGGTGACAGCTCATCCAGGCGGATTTCACTGTCCTCGGTGCTACCGTAAATGGCGACCTGGTCAAATTTCTCATCGGTTGCCAACTGGTAACGATAGAATTCGGCACCTTTCAGGCTCAACCATGATACATGCAGCTTGCTCTTGTCTAAGGACAGGTTGTCGCTGATCCCGGGGGGCGCGAGCAATTTTACCGGTTCCGGCAGCGACTTTCCCTCCTCAGCGACAATCCCGAAACCATCTTTGATATCTTTCTCATCGTCGCCAGCGGATACGGCAACAAAACCTTCTGTAACCTCGGTTCTGCTAATTTGGCTGTCATCGGTTGATAACCTGAAAGTAGTGCCCCTGACAGCTGTAATGGCCGCAGGTGTTGTGATTTCATAACGATTACCCGCTTTCTGTTTTTCAACCCAGGTGTTAACACGGCCTGAATTCAGTCGTATGCGTGTGTCGACCATGCCGGTTTGCTCGAATTGACTGAGCTTGTCGAGTACCACTTCACTGTTGGGTAGCACCTGTAATTCCGACTTGTCTGCAAACTGCATGCGTAGGCTTTGCCCGTCGCCGGTAACCACTCGATCCCCATTGAATAATTTTGCGCCAACGGCTAATTCAGACTCTTCTCCATCGGCGCGCACGACGGAGACGGCACCATTTATCGCGATTACCAGTGCAGGCGCCGGCTGCTGTTTCAACATTGATACCGGAATCGAGATACGGGTGCCCGGGAGAATGGTTCGATCTTCTGCCGCTTCGATACTGTTTATTCTTAGCAGTTCTCCCCAGTTATTAATCGATGTTGTATATTTTTCAGCAATTCTCCAGAGGCTGTCACCGGGCCTGAAGGTATACTCCCAGTACTCTTCCGCGGCCACTACCGCGTTGGGCAAACAGATTGCAAGTGCTAAAAGCAATGTAAGTAGTGGACGAAACATAATGCGTTATTCTATTGCTACCCTGAACAAACGATAGCCGCGTTGATAAATACTGCTGAGCTGCCACCCGACCGCGGGATTGATTCCCAGCTTCGAGCGAATGCGGCTGACGTGAGTATCCACGGTGCGCGTATTGAGATCAGCCCGTGTGCCCCAGATAAACTCGAGCAAATGGTCACGTGAAACCAGGCAGCCTGCATTCTGAAATAAGTATACGGCCAGTTCAAATTCCTTATTAGTGAGCTTTATGGCTTCGCCGTTCACAGAGATACGGCGCTCTGATTCGTTGACTTCAAATGGATCAAAGGTTTCAACCCCGGGCTTGTCATCAACACCGGACTGCTGGCTTTCAGTAATGCCCCTGATTTTGTTCCGACGCTGTAGCGCTTTAATCCGGGCCAGCGTAACACTTTTCCTTACCGGTTTGACCATGTAATCATCGGCGCCGTGATCGAGTGCTTCAACCACGCTTTCTTCACTATCGCGGCTGGTAATGAAAATGACCGGGGTACTGGAGGCTTGCTCATCGCGCAACCAGTCGAGTTCCTCGATGCCCGTGGTATCGGGAAGATGCCAGTCAAGAACCAGCAGGTCGAAGTTTTCCCGGTTCATTGCCTCACGGAAACTCTTACCCGTTGTATAAGACTGCAACTGGTCGCCAGCCTCGTCAGCCCACAGGCTGATCAGTTCAATTTGACTTAAATCGTCTTCCAGTAATCCAATGCGCACAATGTAGTCCCCTAAGAGCTTATATAGTCGCAAATGTTGCCACATATAGCTTAACAATAAAGGCACAAGAACGTTAACAAGTGTAAATTTACAGACTAAACCCGGAATATAAAAGTGCCGTCTTGGTTATGCCGGAAACCGGCAGTAGAATTATGAACAATTGTTAAAAATTTCTCTTAAACGGTCTTTTAGGATCACTGCTAAATCCTTGATTTGAAATACTTTACAGTAATTGACTTGCAAAATCACCGTTCGAACGATTGATTATACGGTTACATCTGTCCGCTTTTTCAAGTAAATTCCGACTTTCTTTATAATCAACATCTGGTGGAAATTATGACTGTAGCAAGAGTGACTGAAATAACCGCGACATCCAGGAAGAGTTTTGATGACGCAATTAAACAAGGCATCAAGCGCGCCAACGATACCATTGATGGAATCACCAGCGCGTGGGTAGCGGACCAGCAAGTCTCGGTCAAAAATGGCGCTGTCGCAGAATACAATGTACGCATGAAAGTTACGTTCGTAATAAAAGCCAGGCGCACCAAAGCCCGTAAAAAGTAGTCTGAGTTATCAGCCCCGTAACCGATACGGGCGGGTGCTGCTTGAAACGCAATTACCAGGGCAACTGTAACCAAGGCGAGGCCTTCGTTAAACCAAGCATACGTCGGCCTCGAACAAATATTTTTCAAGAGGATAAAAACTATGGGCTTATTTGACTTCGCCAAAGACATGGGTAAAAAGATATTCGGTGGCGGGGATGACCCGGCTGAGAAAATAAAGGAAAGCATTGAAGAGAACAATCCCGGAATTACCGATCTCGGTGTTGGCTATGACGAGGGACTCGTTGACCTGAGTGGCAAGGCCGACTCTGCGGATGCTGTTGAAAAAGCAGTACTGCTCGCGGGCAATGTGAAGGGTGTAACCGAAGTTAATATAGATAAGATGGAAGCACCTGAACCTGCTCCGGAAGTTGAGTACTACACGATTGTCAGCGGTGACAGCTTATCCAGGATCGCCAAGAAATATTACGGCAATGCAATGGACTATCCAAAGTTATTTGATGCCAATCGCGAGGTCATCAAGGACCCGGACCTGATCTACCCCGGGCAGAAAATCCGGATACCGCCAAAATCCTGGTAGGATCTTACATCGAGTAAAACAGTCTGGATCAACATAAATGGAGGTCAGGGCAGGTAATATTGCACCGGCCTCCATTCCCTGGTTCCAGGCTGAATGCCTGTTTCGGGATCGAAGGCTGGAAACTGGCAATCGATGACACAACGGCAAATGTTAAGAACTGTTAAACATCGACACAAGCTATTGTAGGTCCATCCAATGCCCATTATTGTTGTGTTGTTGAGCTACTGAATGTGGTTGGCTTATAAACTATTAAATAAACTATCGCCGGAGGAAAACATGAAATCGGCTAAGAAAGGTAAAACTATGGGAATTTTGAAAAGACTGTCATGTCTTTTAGCGCTGACCGGTATATTCCATGCCCCGCTGCAGGCTCACGAGGGACTGGCTCACGACGGATATGTCACCAACAATAATGGTGGGTTTCTCCTCAATAGCAGTGGAAAATGTGTAAAAACCCTTCGTTGGACGGCCGAAATGGCGGTACCGGAATGTGAAGGTATCGAGGAAGCAAAAGTTACTGATGCCGATCAGGATGGCATTGCCGATAATAGCGATAAATGTCCCGCTACTCCGGCTGGCGTCATGGTCGATGCGACGGGCTGCGCAAAGGATTCGGATAAAGATGGGATCATGGATTCAGCTGACAATTGTCCCGGTACAGCATCCGGTGTGGCGGTAGATAGTTCAGGCTGTAAATTAGTTATAGCCGCAACTGCACCTAAAGATACCGACAACGACGGTATTGCAGACCTGAAAGATCAATGTCCCAATACAAAAGCGGGTGCAAGTGTCGATTCCAGCGGATGTGAGCTGAAGAAGTCATTCGTACTTGAAGGCGTCAATTTTGTAACCGGCTCAGATGAAATAACCGGGGCATCCAGGAGCGTGCTGGATAATGTTGCCGAAACGCTGATCAGGAACGGCGATATTAATGTCGAAGTAGCAGGATATACCGACGACAGAGGCGCATCGGATTTCAACCGGTCCTTGTCTCAAAAACGGGCTGAATCTGTCAAGGCCTACCTGCAGTCGTCGGGTGTGGCAGCTGCTCGGATGAAAGCTAAAGGTTATGGCGAAGATGGACCGATTGGTGATAATTCGACATCTGCAGGGCGTGCCATGAACCGACGCGTGGAGCTCCATATAATCGAGTAGGTTATGACATGGATCAATATGGTGCCAGGGTGTTTAAATACCCTGGCATCATACTATTTAACGCGACTGTTATTAATAGATCCGTCTAAATAAAGAACCTGTCGATCAGGCGGGTTCTTCGTCAATTTTGAGACTTCCTGAATAGCGGGTGTAATTTTTTAATTGCCTGGCAGAGCGATATGAATATTAACATCAAGGATTTTCGTGTGCCGCCGAAAGGGGGTGTGAAGCTGGATGAATGGCCAACCCGGGTGGAGCCGCTCTACCAGTCGAAGCATGAATACAAGAAACTTCTTAAAGCGCAGATTGCCGAACTTAGTGAACAACAACAACTTCACTATGCGGACGATCGTCATGCATTGCTGCTTATCTTCCAGGCCATGGACGCGGCCGGCAAGGATGGCGCGATCAAGCACGTGATGTCGGGTATTAACCCGCAGGGTTGCCAGGTGTTCAGCTTCAAGCGCCCGAGTGCAAAAGAGCTTGATCACGACTTTCTCTGGCGTACTACGCAGTGTTTGCCGGAACGCGGACGTATCGGCATCTTCAATCGATCCTATTACGAAGAAGTTCTCGTGGTGCGGGTGCATCCGGAAATTCTGCGCAACCAGAAGATACCGGACGACCTGGTTGATCCGGATACGGTCTGGCAACAGCGTTATCGCTCTATTGCTGATCTGGAAGACCATCTGCATCGCAACGGCACCCGCGTGGTTAAATTTTTTCTGCACCTGTCAGAAGAAGAACAGTGCAAGCGCTTCCTCGCGCGTATCGACGACCCCGGTAAAAACTGGAAGTTCAGTGCTGCCGATATCGAGGAGAGGAAATTCTGGCCACAATACATGCAAGCCTACGAAGCCTGCCTGAATGCGACGAGCACGGCGACGGCACCCTGGTTTGTTGTGCCTGCTGATGACAAGAAGAACGCACGCTTACTCATATCCAGCATTATTCTTGATACGTATAAATCACTCGAAATGAGCTACCCCGTTATGGATGCGCAACGTCGCGCGGAATTGCTGCTAATTCGTGAGCAGTTGCTGGCAGAAGAGTAAACAGGAAACAGGGAAATCTGATGGGAATTTTTACCAGACTCTATGCCGAAAAAGAGTCTGTTTTTGTACAGGGCAATGGGCAATACGATTTAGAAGTGATCGGTGAACCACGCCGTCAAAAATACCTTGAAGCGCTTTGTGGAGGCTACTCGATAAAAGGTAGCAAACAGGAAGTAGTAGCAAAGTTGCATTATGAAAATGGCAATCCTTCCGATAAATATGCAATCAGGGTTGTAGTGAACGGCGGAACGGTCGGTTACCTGCTTCCTGACAAGGCACGCTTATACCGGAAGAAGATTGAAAAAGCGGGACAGGACGGAATAATTGTCTCCTGTAAAGCCAGGATTGTTGGTGGTAAGAAAGCCTGGCTTTTCAAAAAAATAAATTTTAATGTCTGGATTGATTTACCAATCGAGAAATTGTAGGAAACGATTCCAGGGACAGTATACTTGTTGACTGAACGTCGTTTTTTGAAATAGGTACACCGTCCCCTTAAATTTACTGGGCGGCTGCTTCCAGGTTGAGCAGGGCGGGCACGTCAATCGGCTTGTATTTTTTGATTCTTGCCAGGTCGAGGGGTTTTCTTGGCTTGGCTGTCACGATCAACTTGGATTTTCCCGCCAGGTATTCCTTGTAGGGATCGGTCACATATTTATCAAACTCGATGCCATTCTTTTTACCGAAGTATTGCAGGGCATTTAAATGGGCTCTTAATATCTGCTCCGCTGTCAGTCCAAGTTCAGTGCAGTATTTTTCTACCCGTTTATTTAATGACTGATCCGTTATCTCGATTTGCAGGTCGCGCATCCTGGGTTGATAGCTGGCTCCCATGGCCGCGCCCGACATTAAATCCCCAACCACGGACGCTTCTATTTCAACCTCGATCATGTCGACGACGTCGAAGTCGAATTCAGTTACGAAATAATTCTCGGCCTGCCGCAGGGTGACGGAAGTTGACAGGATCAGCTCATCGTAACCGAGAGCAGCAAGGGTCCTGGGTGAGAAGCCGTATTTTCCGACACATTGAACGCCACGTTGGCGGATATCTGCAGGCGCGAGCTGCTCGATGTTTTGATCGTAAATAACGCGGTAGTAATCCGCCGATGTGGGGACTTTAATATTTTCAGCGATGATGCCGAAATATTCCGGTGGACCGCTATTTAATGCCTGCGATCCGCCTGACATATCGCTGAGTTTCAAAAGTGACAGGAAATTTGGAGTGTCGATGCCCAGGCGCCCGATAACAATATTGTCATCGAACCCCTTGACCTGGACCTTTACATCGTCAATGGTAAGTTCGCCGGTCAGGGTCGAACTGATGCCACCATACTCGAGCTTCGCATAAGGTTCCATCCCTATGACTGCGGCATCCACTCCATCGCTGACCTTGTAATGTATATAGGCTTTGGCACCACCATAGGAGAGGCCGATCACTAAAATAAACCCGATAACTAGACCCTTCATAAACTACACCCTTGCCACGCTGTCGGCGCGGCAACGTTCATTATTTTAATGATTCGATTATAGTTGCTGATTCAGACCGTGCAGGATGGACTCGCCTATGGGGACAGACCGCGTTTTAAGGTTCTTCAGTTTAAACTAGTACGCTATGACGGGTTTCTCGATGTCGTCTCCTGTGCTCGCATCCCTCAACTATTCACGAAAATATTCAGAAATTCGGGATTCTGCGATCGGTTTTTACCAGGGAATATTATTACCGTCATACTCGATGAAATGGCCGCTTTGTGCGAGCCCTGCCGTCTCGAGAATACCTTTTAATCCGGAGACACTCTGATCCGTGCTGATTTCCGCGTTGGGCCCACCCATCTCTGTTTGCACCCAGCCCGGGTGCAGGCTTATGACGCTGATGCCACGATCGGCGAGGTCAATCGAAAGACTCTTGACGACCTGGTTTACGGCCGTCTTGGAGCTGCGGTAGATGTAGCTGCCGCCGCTGCTGTTGTCTGCAATACTGCCGACCTTGCTGCTGATAACCGCCACCAGTTTTTGCTGGCTGGCCGCCACCTGTTTCACGAACGCCTGTACCAGCATGAGCGGTGCGATCGTATTGACCTCGAGCACCTGCCGCCATTCCTGCGCGTCGATATCGCCAAAACCGGTCCCCTTGGAACCATAGATGCCCGCATTGCTTAGCAGGATATCGATCGGCCTGTTACCAAGCTGGTCTGCGAGGGTTGCCATCTGTTCGTAATTGGTGACATCGAGTGCCATTATCTCAACGGCCAGGCCTCGTTCACAGAGTGCCTGCAATTCCCCGGCATCGGCAGGGTTTCGACAACAGGCGAGCACTTGCCATCCATCTTCTGCAAATTGCTCGCTTAACTTAAGTCCAATGCCGCGATTGGCACCGGTGATCAAAATGGTTGGATTTGTCATATGGGTGTCCCCTGTTATATATGATTTATCGCGAATACTGTTCCCGCAATTTTGAAACCAGGCGCCAACGATTTTCAGGTTGGCCGTCTAACCGGTATACTGTGCCAATAATTACCCAAATAACAATAACATTGGGTAATTGTAAAAGATAATAACGGTCGATTGGTCAGGGTAGGGGCAGCGTTATGAAATTGATTAGCACTTTAGTATCCACTTTGTTTTTTCTGACAATTTCCTCGGTGTTTGCAGCCGATGAGGTCAAAACCGTCAACATTGGTGCCGCGGAAGTTTTCTACGAATACCAGCCAACTGAAACCGATGTGGCCACATTGACGTTGATTGCGCAGGTTGCTGAAACCAACGATTCACTGCGTGGATTGAAAAATACCGATCGGCGCCGCTTGCGCAAGCTCGGGCAACTGATCTACCAGTGCAAGCTGGTGCTTTACAAGTCCGGTAAAAGCAAACTTACGGCTGACGGCAAGGCCCCGGTCCTGATCTCCAAGAACTACAGCCTGTTTACCGGCGTGGATCTGCCTTTGGCCGCCGATGAACGCGTGGGCATCCAGGCCGAGGCACTGCAAGCGGTCGATGTTGACAGCCTGTTCAGCCCCAGCCTGGGGGGCAAGGATACCCTCAGAAAGACCTGGGAAACCCTGGGTCAGGATTCTGCACTCAACCTGAAGCAGTTTAATGTCAATGTTTTGCAGGAAACCGATTTAATCGAGACCTCCGAGAGTGTCGATATCATTGCCCGCTTCCCCGTGTTCCAGGTGAAAAAACCCGTGTCCCAATGGATTTATAACTTTTACCTGAAAGATTTCAAACAGGCGATTCACCATATCGATGAAAACTGTACACCGCTCAAGTTCAGGGAGATGATCGAGCAGAAAACCTAGCAGTTGACCTGTGGATGCCTGTTAGACCGGGCGGTTCGTCCTCGATTATTTGAACCTGTCGATACATCCGATTCCCCAACAGCCGGGAATAGACTTTGATGAGTCTTTTTCCCGTCTAAATCTTGAAAATTCACTCAAGAATATGCCTTAAGGGGCCGATATAGCTCCTAGCACCCTTAAGGGTCCGAGAAATACATGTGACTGTAAACAGAAGTCGGGACGCTGTCTCGTAACTTCGAAGCAATATTCGTGGGTATCGATTTGACGATCAAATTTTATAACTGGCAACCCCGAATCCCCGTTCTGATAGCAATTTTGTTGCTGGTTATTTCTAACGGTGTTCTGGCGTCTACTTCGACAGTTCAGCTGAGCGAAGATGAAAAACGATGGTTAAGCGAGCATCCATCGATTCGCCTCGCTGTGGATATCGACTGGTCGCCATTCGAATACATCGATGACGAAAACCAATATGTTGGCATGGCCGCCGAATATATTGCGCTGGTAGGTCAAAAGCTTGGTGTCGAGTTCGATGTCGAGAAAGAAAAACCGTGGTCTGAGGTCGTCGAATCTGTCAAAAGCGGCGAACTCGATATGTATTCATGCGTGGTATCGACTGTTCAACGCCGTGAATATGTCAACTTCACCGAGCCCTACCTCTCGTTTCCCATGGTCATAGTCACCAGTGACCAGGTTGCCTACGTGAATGGCCTTAAAGACCTGAAAAATGAAACAGTTGCTGTGGTGCGCGGCTATGCCACCCAGGATCTGCTGGAAAAAGATCACCCTGAGCTCGAGCTCTACCTGGCGGACAACGTGGCCGACGCTCTGGAAAAGCTTTCTGTCGGCAAGGTCTACGCCTATATCGGGAATATCGCCACCGTCAGCCATGTTATAAAACGTGATGGCCTTACCAACATCAAGATATCCGGTCAAACACCGTATAACTATGAATTATCGATGGGGGTCAGAAAAGACTGGTTCGAATTCATGCCTATTTTGCAAAAGGCGCTGGACTCCATCACCGAGCAGGAAAAAGACCAGATCTATCAAAACTGGATCAAGCTTCGTTACGAGTATGGTTTTGACTACAAGCTGATGTGGAAGGTTCTGGCCGGTGTATTCCTGGTTATTATGATCATTCTGATCTGGAACTGGCGCCTTTCAAATGAAATCCGAAAACGTGTCGAAACTGAAAAATCACTCAATGAGGCACATCAACAACTCGAACATACGAACAAGCAGCTGGTGAATTATGTCGACATCGTCGACAAGTACGTTATAACGTCAAGCACTGACAAAAAGGGAATTATTACCTCCACCAGTGATGCATTCTGTGAGATATCGGGATACAGCCGCGAGGAGCTTGTTGGCAACAATCACAGTATCGTCCGCCACAAAGATATGCCCGCATCGCTTTATAAGGAATTGTGGGGCTCTATTACCCGTGGACAAACCTGGCAGGGAGAAATTAAAAACAGGAAAAAGAATGGGGACTATTACTGGGTCCACGCCTATATATCCCCGGTCTGCGATGAGCAGGGAAACATCACCGGTTATACCGCGATTCGCGAAGACATAACCAATAAAAAACTTGCACAGGAACTGTCTATCACCGATGAGTTGACCTCGTTATTTAATCGTCGTCACTTTAACAATTTGTTCCCCCAGGAACTGGCGCGTGCCGAACGAGAAAAGAAGACCATTGTGCTGATGATTATCGATGTCGATTACTTCAAACCCTACAATGATAATTACGGTCACCAACAGGGGGATAATGCTTTGCAAGCTGTCTCTGAGGTAATCAAAAATACCTTGCGTCGCGCGGGTGATTTTGCTTTCCGCATCGGGGGCGAAGAATTCGGGGTCATTGTCACGGTTGATAATAGCGACGCTGCTTATGCGATTGCTGAAAAACTGCGTAAAGCGGTTGAAGATCTGGGAATTGAGCACGCCTACAGCGAGGTCGCAGCTTGCCTCACGATCTCGATTGGCATGGAAATACACCAGTGTGGTGATTCGCAACCAGCAGATATGGACCTGATATACCGGTTAGCGGACGATGCCCTATACCAGGCCAAGGAAAATGGTCGAAACCGGGTGGCGAGTAGCTGTATGGAAGACTGGCAAGCCACGATTAACGAATAAGAGTCTTCCGTCCGGGCGATAGACAATAAGGCAATAAACGGGTTATTACGAGATTGATGCGGCCCGAAAGTCGGTATGACTCGGAATTATCAAGCAAAAAGAAAAATTTCCTGTACATAATCAATCATGTACTACACTATATTGAGAATTCAGGTTAAGTTGCCCTGGGGTGAGAACGCTAATCGTCGCAGCTATTCTCAACGATTTTAATTAAGGAGTTTGATATGACGAAATATATCGCTATTGCTGTTTTGTCTTTGGCTTTGTTAATACCTGCTACGAGTAATGCGAGTCGGTATGATTTTGGAGATAGCCGATCAGGAGCATTGATTCCTGGCAAGGTATATCTCGGAGTCCAAATGGGGCAATTATCAATCGAAGCAGATACATCGGGCTCCGAACCAGTAGAAATGGATCATGTCGGGTTTAGTTTTGGCGGTGATATAAATCAATATCTTGGGCTGGAATTTGCCTACAGCCAAACGGTTTCGGACGAGAGGGAGGGTGTTGAGCGTGGGTCAACCGATACCATGGGGCTGTTTTTAGTGGGTAGAACCCAGGATGATGTCTATTTCAAGGGAAGAGCGGGATATACCATAGTAAACCAGGATTTCGATCTCGTGGCCACGAGCATTAACGATAATGTCTACGGCCTCGCTTATGGCGTAGGGGCGGGTATAAAATTTGGGAGGACAATCGCTTTAGAAATCGAGTATACGATTTTCCCAGAGACTGACGAATTCGATGCGCTTGGCAGTGCTTTTGGTGTCGATTTTGATACTGAATTTGTTACCCTCGGATTGGTGTGGGCAATCGAATAATAGCCAGGTTTTAAGTTCTCCCGATCTAGAAGCTATGTTGCACTGGGTCACTACTGTTAAGCGCGATTAGATGCATGACATTGCGCTCATCCCGAGACAGTTCCCCAGTTGCTGAATGCCGGGTCGACCGATTATCCCACATAACCAGGTCACCGGGTTGCCACGGACGCACATAGACCAGTTGCAGTGCCATCGCTGCCCCATCGATCACAAGCGCGATCCATCATAACTATTGAAGCGATCTTCAACATGTAATCGAAATAAATTTAGCACCCGGTTAAATGGTTAGTGGCGGTTCAATTTGGATCGCTGAAGTTTGTTTTGTGAACAATGACTCTTTAAAATATCTGCAAGCCTGAGATACTTGGCGTTTGCTAATGCATCAAAACGACCTCGTATTAAAGGCGGAGCAAAAAAGCAGATGTTTAGCGAGTCACATAAAGCCTGCCTCCCCGGTATGCTTCTTCTATGTGGTGCTTTCACAAGCCCTGACTCTCTCGGGCGTGATGCCGACTTAAATTACGCCTGCAACAAAGATGGCGTTACGCGCTATGTCGAGGTGGTAGCAGAACCCGGATTCGCCTGTCGCGTAAAGTATACCAAGCCTTCCGCTACGACCTTCCCCTGGAATGCCCTCAATGACGCAGATTATTGTGAACCCAGAGCCGTCGGACTGGTTGAAAAACTGGGTGTTGCGGGATGGCAGTGCGATGCGATCGAGGAAGAAAGTCCAAACCAGTCGACCGGGGATGTCGTACCAATCCAGTCGATCGAGGATGTCGAACCGATTCTACCTGCCGATGATGCAGGGCCAATACCGTCGACCGTGGCGGCAGAGCTCGTACCCTCTGCCGAGGACACCGCGTTAAAGCTATCGGCCGAGGACCTGAGATCAATATTGCAGGCGCAAATAGAACGCTACGGCCGTTATATCGAAAGCTACCAGGTGGTCGGCAAGACTTGCTACTTCTATCCAACCGAAGCCCAATTCGGCAACCTGTGTGGCGACGCGCGCGAGGAAGCGGCTATCGTTTACACCTGTGAAGTTGACGCTGGCGGGTGGGATCAAAACCTGGCCGTTTTTCTTGAAATCGAGACGGAGCCGCTGGTCACCGAGGTGGGTCGTAGCGGGTTTCGGCAGGTGAGTTCCTATCATATTGAAAAAGACCAGCTAATGATGGAAACGGAAAAGATCGATCCCTTCGATAGCTCAACTGATGCCCAGTATCCGGTGAAGAAATCGGCGATACTATGTCGATATTCGGGTGCTTCCGATTGGGAATTATTCGAGCAACAGTAAAACTATTGTCACCAACCCGGGCCAGTGTCAGAGTCGACGGTCCAGTCCCTTGCGCCGGTCTGGCAGAATTGCGCTGTTGCGGACCTGGGCGCGACGCTGGCTTACCGAGCGTCGATCCACCTTCAGGCGGCGGGATGGAGTCTCTGCCTCCGCGATCGCGTCATTTTCGGCTAGAAGATAGGTTGAAACACCGGCTCCGGCCAGGGCCTGTTTGAATGAATCGGCCGTTGCGGCGTCCATACTCTTACCCAGCATGACGGCTTGCCCGCTGTTTAATTCGGCCTGGATGTCGTCGTCGAACTCGAACAGGCTCTCGAGTGTGCGATGCGCCTCTTCCTGGTCGTAGCCGGGTTCTATCTCGCCCTCGAAGATTAGATTGAAACGTGTTGTGCTCATTCGTTTATCTCTAAATTCATCGTTTATTAATAGCATATTCTGGGATAACCGCTAGTCATTTACCGGGGGACGGATATCACCCTCGTAACGCCGGCGCTGTCAGACTTCGCGATAAAATAGTGGTCAAATCTGGTACAACGAACGACATTCGCTTAACGCTCAAGCAAATTCCTCGAAGGCGTCGATTGCGGTGCGGTCGTAGCCGAGGCTCGCGGTCAGTAGCTGCTGTGTATAAGGCATGGTCGAACTGTGCTCGCGCAATTGCTGCACACTCATGGTTTCGACCACCGCCCCGTTTTGCATCACCGAAAGGGACTCGCACATGTGAGCGACCACTGCGAGGTTGTGACTCACCAGGATGTAGGTCAGGCCATGCTCACGCTTCAGGCGCATCAGCAGGTTGAGCACCTCGGCCTGCACCGAAACATCCAGCGCCGAGGTGGGTTCATCCAGCAGGATAATCTCCGGGCCGGTGATCAGCGCTCGCGCTACCGAAACCCGCTGGCGCTGCCCGCCGGATATCTGGTGCGGATAGCGAAAACGAAACGAGGCATCAAGCCCGACTTCTTCGAGTGCATGCACCACGCGTTCCTCGATACCGTCAAGTTTATGCACCCGGGCCGGTTCACTTAAAATCGTATCTACGGTATGACGCGGATGTAGTGAACCGAACGGGTCCTGGAAAACCATTTGTACCCGTCGCCGGAACGATTGCGAACGATGCCGCAGCAGCGTTTCTTCGGCGACGGTCATTTTGCCGCTGACCCGGGCCACTCGCTCGAGTATCCCGGCCAGCGCCCGCAGTACAGTTGTCTTGCCCGAGCCGGACTCACCGACCAGGCCGAAGGATTGGCCTTTTTCCACGCTGAGCGAAACATCACGTACGGCGTGAAACACCTTCCTGCCATGGCCAAAGACCACGTCCAGACCCTGGATATCGATCACCGTGTCGCCCCGGGCGTTGTCAACCAGGACGGGTCGCGTTTCAAAACAGGTAGCTCATCCTGTCCGCCATCCAGGCGCGGCAGGCAATTGACCAACCCCCGGGTGTAGGGGTGTTGGGCCTGCTCGAGTTCAGCCGCGCTGCATTCTTCGACCACCCGTCCGTCGTACATAATCAGGATGCGGTCACAGAAAGACGCAATCAGGTTTAAATCATGACTAATGAAAATAAGACCCATGCCGCGTTCATTGATCATATCGTCGAGTACCGCCAGTACCTGCAATTGCACGGTGACATCAAGCGCAGAAGTGGGTTCATCGGCAATGATGATGTCGGGCTCGGGGATCATCATCATCGCGATCATGATGCGCTGACCCATGCCCCCGGAGACCTCGTGTGGATAGGCCTTGTACACACGTTCCGGCTCACGGATCTTTACCGCGCGCAACATCTCGTAGGTGCGCTCACGTGCCACGCGCTTCGAGGTGCGATTGTGAATTAGCAACGCCTCTTCGATCTGGGAGCCAACCGTCATAACCGGGTTCAGCGAATACTTCGGGTCCTGCATGATCATCGAGATGCCGCCGCCGCGGACCTGGCGCATGGTGCGCTCACTCGCGTTCAGCAGGTTGGTGCCCTTGAATGCCAGGCGCCGGGCACCAACCGTTCCACCGGTTGCGGTCAGGCCGAGAATTGCGCGCCCGGTTTGCGATTTACCGGAGCCGGATTCGCCGACGATACCCAGCTTTTCGTGCCCCAGTTCGAAGCTGACGCCGCTCACCGCGCGCACCAACCCGGTGGGAGTGTTATAGGTAACGTGCAGGTCTTCAACGATTAGCAATTTTGAATCGGACATTTGCTACTTCCCGCTCTTGGGATCGAACACGTCCCTGAGGCCGTCACCGAGCAGGTTGAAGCCCAGGCTTACCACCAGAATGGCGATCCCGGGAATGGTTGGCACCCACCACTGGTCGATCAGGTATTGCCGACCGAGCGAAATCATCGCACCCCATTCGGGTGTCGGTGGCTGCGCCCCGAGGCCGAGAAATCCGAGCCCGGCCGCGGTCAGGATGATGCCGGCCATGTCCAGCGTAAGGCGAACGGTGACCGAGGACATGCACAGCGGGGTGACATGGCGGGCGAGGATGCCGATAGTGCTGATGCCCTGCATCTGCGCGGCGAGGATGAATTCGCTGTTGCGAATCGTCAACGCCTCGGCGCGGGCGATGCGTGCAAACGGCGACCAGGTCGTCAGTGCTATCGCCAGCACCGCATTTTCGAGACCGCGACCCAGTACGGCCACCAGCGCCATCGCCAGGATCAGGCGCGGGAAGGCGAGGAAGATATCGGTCAGGCGCATTAAAACAGTATCCACCCAGCCACCCATGTAACCGGCGACGGTGCCAATCAACAGCCCGATCGGAACCACGATGATCGATACCAGCGCAACGATATACAGCGTAATCCGCGAGCCCCAGATAATCCGGTCAAAAATATCGCGCCCGAGCTCATCGGTGCCAAACCAGTGTTCGCTGCTGGGTGGCTTTAAACGATCAGCAAGATGCAGTTCGAGCCCGTCGGACGTGGTGATCCAGGGCGCCAGCGCGGCGACGACTACCAGGCCCAGGATAATCAAAAATCCAATCATGGCGATGGGGTTACGCTTGAAGTCGAGCCAGCCGATAAAGATCCGCTGGCACCGGGCCTGCCATTTCGATTTCGGGATCTCGGCCAGCAACCAGCCGCGCAGCGTCGCTTCGGGCATCATTTGCGGATTCTCGGATCGACCAGGCGATAGAGCAGGTCGGACAGCATGTTGATGCCGACGAAACAGGCGCCGACCACGATTGTGCCGCCCAGAACAGCGTTCATGTCGTTGTTAAACAGCGAATTGGTGATGTACTGGCCGATGCCGGGCCACGAGAAAACGGTTTCGGTCAGCACCGAGCCTTCCAGCAACGAGGCATAGGTTAAGCCGATGATGGTGATGAGCTGTACCAGCACGTTGCGAAATGCGTGGCCCCAGATCACCTTGTGCTCGGGCATGCCCTTGACCCTCGCGGTCAGGATGTATTCCTGGTTGAGCTGGTCGAGCATGAAGCTGCGCGTCATACGCGCGATGTAGGCTAGTGCGAAGGTGCC
>Ga0224508_10001737_pt1 | contig 19257 bp, 22 predicted proteins | sample SF_Jan12_sed_USG_4_FD_170157 | JGI IMG/M metagenome (GOLD analysis project Ga0224508, IMG submission 170157) | Sediment microbial communities from San Francisco Bay, California, United States - SF_Jan12_sed_USGS_21 | ecosystem: Environmental > Aquatic > Marine > Sediment | place: USA... | reverse complement strand
ACTCCACTTGCTGCGCCATTGACCCGCTCGTGGTCCGAACGTTCGTATTGCCGATCTTGGCGTGTCGACCGTAACCTCGCTGACGTTGCACCCTGGACTCGAGGAGCTGAAGGGCATCGCCGAGGTTGCCATCCGGTTGGACGAGGTCACGAAGCGCTTCGACGGCACCGACTCCGACGCGGTCTCGGCGCTGAGCCTCGAGATCCCGAGGGGCTCGATCGTCACGCTCATCGGCCCGTCGGGTTGCGGGAAGACCACGACCCTACGGATGATCAACCGGCTCATCGAGCCGACCTCTGGTCGCGTCGAGATCAACGGGCTCGACGCCATCGACCAGCCGGTCACGGCGCTGCGGCGCAGCATCGGCTACGTGATCCAGCAGGTTGGGTTGTTCCCGCACCGCACGGTGAGCCAGAACATCGCGACCGTGCCCCGCACACTCGGATGGGACAAGCAACGAACCGCCGGCCGGGTGGCCGAGCTGGCCGAGCTGGTCGGACTCGAGCCCTCGATGCTCGACCGGTTCCCCGATGAGCTGTCGGGCGGCCAGCAACAACGGGTGGGCGTCGCCCGTGCGCTTGCCGCTGACCCGCCCGTTCTGTTGATGGACGAGCCGTTCGGCGCGGTCGACCCCATCGTCCGCACTCGACTGCAGGACGAGCTGTTGGCGCTTCAGGAACAGGTGGACAAGACCATCGTCTTCGTCACCCACGACATCGACGAGGCTCTGAAGCTGGCCGACCGCATCGCGTTGTTGAACGTGGGCGGGATCCTCGAGCAGTACTCGACTCCCGACGACCTGCTGCGAGCGCCGGCCAACGAGTTCGTGGAACAGTTCATCGGCGAGGACCGCGGCATGAAGCGACTGACGCTGAAGACGGTCGCCGATCTGCCGTTCGAGCAGGGTCCGGTGGTCGACATCGGCGCATCGCCGATCGAGGCAGTTGCGGTAGCAGACGCCGAGGGCGGCGACTGGGTCGGTCTGGTTCGGGAAGGCAGCTTTGCCGGCTGGGCCCGGTCCGAGGACCTGAGACAGGGCGCTGCGGTCGCCGACGTTCCTCGCTCGCAGCCGGCGGCACAAGTGACCCCCGAGAGCACATTGCGCACTGCAATGGAGCTGATCATGACCTCGCACACGTCGGTCGCGGTCATCGACGACGGCGGTCGTTTCGGCGGCGTGGTCACGCTCGACACGATCCGCGCCAGCCTGGTTGCCGAGGTCGATCGGTGAGCGTCGTTGCCCAGGCCGCCAACCCCATCATCCGGTGGGAGTGGATCGTCGACGAGTGGGACCAGATCCAAGAGGCCCTCATCCAGCATCTCGAGCTGACGATTCTCTCCGTCTCGCTGGGTGCGCTGGTCGCGGCACTCCTCTCCGCGGTTGCGTTGCGCTTCAGACCGATGGCCACGCCGATCACCGGATTCACCGGGTTCCTCTACACGATCCCGAGCGTCGCCCTCTTCGGCCTCCTGGTCCCGTATTTCGGCCTGACCCGCACGACCGCGGTCTTGCCCTTGGCCGCCTACACGCTCCTGATCCTCGTCACGAATACGCTCGCAGGGTTCGACGCCGTTCCGGCGTCGGTTCGCGATGCTGCCGACGGAATGGGCCTCACGCCCACCCAGCGAGTGATCAAGGTCGAGCTCCCGTTGGCGCTCCCCTACATCATCGCCGGGCTGCGAATCGCGGTCGTCTCGACGGTGGGTCTGGTCACCGTGGCATCGATCATCGGCCAGGGCGGGCTGGGTCGGCTGATCCTCGACGGGCTGCGCCGGACGTTCTGGACCCCGATGACCATCGGGGCGACATTGTCCATCGTGTTGGCCCTGGTTCTCGACGGGGTGATCTACCTGATCGGACGAGCGGCGACGCCCTGGGCACAGCGGGCGAGGACGACGTGACGGTCGTCGTGTTCGCCCAGGCCGCGATCCCCCGCGACATCGGCCTGTTCGAGTTCCTCTTCGGCGCCGAGTACTGGACCGGCGCCGGCGGCATCCTCACGTCGCTGTGGGACACGGTCGTGCTCTGTGCAGCAGTGGTGGTCGTGGCCACAGTGGTTGCCGTGCCGCTCGCCACCGCGCTTGCACACCACGGACGAGGCGAGCTGTCGGTGACGTGGATCGTGACGCTCAGCCGGGCCATCCCGACCTTCGCGGTCGCAGGCCTGTTGGTCCCTATCTCGTTGCGCCGCGGGCTGGGATTCGAGCCGTGGCCGATCTTCATCGCCCTCTTGCTGCTCGCGCTCCCGCCCATCTACCTCAACACCTACACCGCGGTGAAAGATGTCGACAGGGGTGTCGTCGATGCCGCTCGCGCCATGGGTTTCAGCGAGCGTCACGTCCTGTTCCGAGTCGAGATGGCCCTGGGGACCGCGGTGATCCTGGCGGGCGTACGCGTGGCGGCCGTGCAGGTCGTGGCCACCGAACCGATCCGCGCTTTTCTCGGCGGTGATGGGCTCGGGCGGTACGTGCGCGATGGTTTGGGGCAGAATAATGACAACCTGCTGCTCGGTGGAGCCATTCTCGTGGCTGCGCTGGCGGCGCTCACCGGCGTGATGTTCGGTTTGGCTCAGCGCCTTGCGCTCCCTGCCGGCGTTCGCCGACTCGCTCGACCCCGAACCCGCTGAACGCCAAGATCGCCTCCGACCAGTTCGCCACAAGAAGAGAGATTCCGATGAACAGAAGGCTCCTCCCGCTCCTCATCTCGGTCCTTGCGCTGTTCGCGCTCGTCGCTGCGGCCTGCGGATCCGACGACGACTCCGGTGGCGACGCCGAAGCCGGCGGCGATACCGACGAAGCCGCGGCCGAGGAGCCGGCACCCCCCGATGGCCCCACCATCCGGGTCCGTGGTCAGGATTTCTCCGAGTCGGTCACGATCGCCGAGGTCTACGCGCAGTACCTGGCTGCCAAGGGGTACGAAATCGAGGTCCTGACTCCGGCCGGGTTCCGCACCGAGGCAATCGACGGCATCAGCAACGGCGACCTCGACCTCATCATCGACTACATCGGCGGGGCGCTGAGCGCGCTCGCACCCGATGCTGGGTCTTCGAGCGACCCAGCCGAGATCGTCGGGATCATCGCCCCCCTGTACCAGGATCTCGGTGCGACCCTGCTCGATGTCTCCCCCGCTGTCGACGGCGACGCCCTGGTCGTCCGGGGAGACTCCGAGGCGGCGACGATCTCGGACCTCGCATCGATCGAAACGGTCTTCGGTGCATCCGCGGCGTGCTTCGAGCGCCCGCAGTGTTTCATCGGCTACACCGATCCCGACATCTACGGCATCGAGTTCGCCGACACGGTCACGATCGAGTTCGGTCCGCTCCTCGGCGAGGCGTTGGCGGCCGGAGAGGTCGACGCCGTGGTCTGGAACACAACGGCTCCCCAGATCGGTGAGCAGGGTTTCAAGGTGCTCGACGACGACATGGGTCTCCATCCGGCGCAGAACATCGCGCCGATCGTCGTCAGCTCGGTGCTGGACGCCTACGGCGACCAGCTCGCGACCGATCTCAATGCTCTCAGCGCGGCGATCACGACCGACGATCTGGTGGCATGGAACATCGAGACCGACATCAACTTCCGTGAATCCGACGACGTCGCGGCGGACTGGCTGGAAGAGAAGGGCCTCCTCTGACCGGTGGAACCGTCCATCGACACCGGACGTTGAACACACATGACCAATGCAGCGCCCGATCGCCCCGACGGCGCCTCGACCCGCGGCGTGTTCGCCCGCATCCGATCGAAGTGGAAGTGGGCCGTCGCGGCCGGGGTCGTCCTCGTGGGTGCGACTGCCTGGCTGGCGTTCGGATACTTCGGCATTCACACCCTCTTCATCGACGACGAGGCGAACGAGGCGGCGCCGGTCTTCACGAGCGGGGCCGGAGCGTCCGGACTTCCCAGTGACGACATCAGCGAGGCCACGACCGCCGAGATGAACGAGGTCGCCGCCGCCGTCGACATGCCGGCGGAGGTGAACGTCGACGAGACCGAACCCGCCATGGCCGCTGACGCACCCGAGATCGTCACCCTCGCCGAGGGAACATTCGTCGACCGGAGCCACCCATCGGAAGGGCGCGCAGTCGTGCTGAATGATGGCACCGAGCAGCGGTTCCTGCGCTTCGAGGAGTTCGCCACCGACAACGGTCCCGACCTGAACGTCTACCTCACTCGCGCCGACGCCGACGCCGATGCCGGCGCCTTCGGGCGTGCCGGCGACTTCGTCGACCTCGGGGATCTGACCGGAAACATAGGACCCCAGAACTACGAGATCCCTGCCGACGTCGATCTCGCCGAGTTCGACACCGTGGTGATCTGGTGCGTGCGGTTCGGTGTCGCGTTCGGGGCCGCCGATCTGATGCCGACCACGCCCGCGAGCTGAGCGAGCTGCCACGATCGGCGGTCCCACAGCGAGTTGCAGACGAGCGTGCGGATTCCTGCTTCGGCGGCCCGGCTGCAGAGCTCAACGCGACGCGCGGCATCGGTCACGTACTCATCGCGGTACTCGGCGTTGAAGACCGGCTTGCCCGCCTCGATGAACGCGTCACAAGGCCCACATTCGTCGAACTCATGGCACTCCTCGTTGACGCTGAAGTCGAAGCCGTCGAGCACCACCGGGATGAGCTCGGTGGCGAGCCAGCGTTCTCCCTCAGGAGCAGGTTCCGCCGTCTCATGGCCGGAGCGGGTGGTGCCGAAGCGGTGCTCAGCTGTCGATGTTGCAGTCGATCTCGAGCTGGTCGAGGTCGATGACATCGTCGGAGTCGAGGCCGGCGAGCTCCCGGAACTGCAGCTCCTCCGCGTTGTCGACGAAGACGCTGGTGACACAGTCGACCTGCTCGCCGGTCAGCCCACTGCCCTCGAAGGTCGATCGCAGCAGCGGGTCCCAGTCGACGCACTCGTTGGTCGCCTTGGCAATCACGCTGGCATCTGCCTCCGGATAGATCACGTCCTCATCGGTGCCGGCGAGGGCGAGGTCCTCGGCAAGATAGCCAGCGGACTTCTCGGCGCCGAACTCGGCGACGACCGCCTCGGTGGCGCACAGGGCCTCGTCCGATGGGAGCGACACGTCGCCGGAATCCTCCGAAGCCTCACGAATCAGCTCATCCGCCCACTCGTCGGCGATGGCCTGCTCGTCGGCGGACAGGTCATCCCCGCCACCACAGGCAGCCAGGAGCAGCCCGCCGACGACCATGGCAGCAATGGTCCTGGTCACGAGCGATCCGGTTCTGCGAGGGTTCGTTGTCATGACCACGATCGTACGGTGAGACGGGTCCAGGTTGTCGGACGGTGCGCGCCGCCCGAGCTCGGCTCCGGAGGTCACCACCACTGACGCGCCACGTGGCGCCGCCAACGGCGCCCCGAGGCCGACCAGGTCAGTCGAGCCCTGCGGTCGCCGCAACGACGCGTTCTACCATGGCCTCGGGCAGCGGCTGGTAGTCGTGATGGGAAACCTCGAACGTGCCGGTGCCGCCGGTCATCGAGCGCAGGTCGATGGCGTAGCGCTGGATCTCGGAGGTTGGTACGTGGGCGTGTAGCGACACGAGGTCGCCCCTTGCATCGGGGAGGGTCCCGATCACATGACCCCGTCGCGAGCTGAGGTCGCCGAGGACATCACCCTGGTACTCCGACGGCACCTGGACCCACAGCTCGCTGATCGGCTCGAGGACCCTGACGCCAACCTGGTCGAGGGCGCCGCGCAACGCGAGTGAGCCTGCCATCTTGAAGCTCATCTCCGACGAGTCGACCGAGTGGTACTTGCCCTCGGTGCACACGGCGCGCAGGTCGACGACCGGGAAACCGTGCACGCCACCACGCGCCATCGCCTCTTCGATGCCGGCCCCGACCGCGGGGATTAGGTTCTTCGGTATCGCACCGCCGGTGACCTCGCTCTCGAACTCGAAGCCAGAGCCGAGCGGCAGCGGTTCGAAGCGGACCATCGCGATGCCGAACTGGCCGTGGCCGCCGGTCTGCTTCTTGTACTTGCCCTCGATCTCCACTGGGCGCGCCAGGGTCTCGAGGTACGCGACCCGCGTGGGCTCGGACTCGACCTCGACGCCGAGCCGCTCGATGCGACCGATCGCAACCGCGAGGTGAGTCTCGCCCGCCCCGGCCAGTGCGGTCTGGCGGGTCGTGGTGTCGTGGCCGATGGCAAGGGTCGGGTCCTCGGTGACGAGGCGCCGCAGCACCGTGGCCAGGCGGTCTTCCTGCGCGGGTGAGGTGGCCTTGATCGCCACGCTGTACACCGGTGTGGGCAGGACCGGCGGCGGAACCGTCACGGGCTTTCCGATCGGCGCAAGCGTGTCGCCGGTCGCCGTTCCGTCGAGCTTGGCGACCGCGGCAATGTCGCCGGCGCTCACGCTGCGGATTGCTCGGTGTTCGGTTCCGGTGAGCGAGATGAGCTGGTGGAGACGCTCGGTGCGACCGGTCCGCGTGTTGACCAGCTCGTCGTCGACGCGGATGGTTCCCGAGAGCACCTTGAAGATCGAGATCTGGCCGAGGAACTCGTCGATGCGGGTCGTGAAGACGAACGCCAGCGGATCTCCTGTCGGGTCGGCGGCGACCGCGACAACATCGTCGCCGGCCTCGACGTTGGTGGGCCCGAGATCGTCGGGGGCCGGTCCGACCCGGCAGAGGAAGTCGAGCAGGTGGTCGGCGCCGATCGGCGCCGAGGCCGACCCGCACAGCACCGGGAAGACCATGCTGGCCTCGACCGCCTCGTGCAACAGCCGCTCGAGCTGCTCGGGGTTCGGTTCGGTTCCTTCGAGGTAGCGCTCGAGCACCTCGTCGTCGATCTCGACGACCTCTTCGACGAGGTGCTCGTGTTCGGCGTGCTCGGCTTCGATCATCTCCTCGGGAATCGGTGCCTTGTCGGCTTCTCCGGTGTCGTACAGGAACGCCTCGTCGGTGAGCAGGTCGGTGATGCCATGGAAGCTCGACTCTTGGCCGATCGGCAGCTCGACGGGATCGGCGTGGGACCCGAAGTGCGAGCGGATCTGTGCCAGCGTGCGCTCGAAGGAAGAGTGAGCGCGGTCGAGCTTGTTCACGAAGAACATGCGGGGCAGCTTCATCCGCTCGGCGTGTCGCCACAGCATCGTGTCCTGCGGTTGCACGCCGCTCACGCCGTCGATCACGAATATGGCGAGCTCGGCGGCGTGCATGCCGAGCAGGGCGCCACCGAGAAAATCGACGTGGCCAGGCGTGTCGATCACGTTGACGGTGTGCCCGTTCCACTGCAGCGTCGCCGTCGCCACCGAGAGCGACTGGTGTCGCTCACGTTCGTCGATGTCGCGGTCGCAGACTGTCGTCCCGTCGTCGATGCGGCCTAGACGATTCACGACGCCGGCCCGATAGAGCATCGCCTCGACGAGGCTGGTCTTTCCGTTGCCCGTGTGGCCGACGAGCACGATGTTGCGAATTGTCTCTGCGGCCACTGGCGACCACTCCTCCCGACCGGTGTGCGGACCCGGTGCCTCGTTCCGGTTGACAAGATCGTAGGAGAGCCGGCGCCCCCTCACCTCACCGGAGACCGACTCTCGTTCGTGGACGAACGAGCTTCATGAGCCGTCAGTGGTCTCCGGTCGGGGTCCAGCGGAACAACCGCGTGCCGGCGACTGCGCCACCGACAGCCCAGAGCGCCAGCACGCCGAGGTGTCCCCACTCGAAGCCGGCGCCGGCGACGTTGGGGTTGAACGCTGTGGTCATGGCGATGAGGAAGTGCCGGACCGGGAACAAGTCAGCGACCAGGTTCATGGCTCGGGGCATGTCAGCGCCGGCGAAGAAGTTCCCCGACAGGAAGAACAAGGTGAGCGTGGCCGCCACTGCCATCGGCGAGGCGGCCGTCCCCTTGCGCACCAGCCGGGTGAACGGAAACGCCGCACTGGCACAGGCCACTGCCCCCAGCGCGACGCTCACCACCGCGGCGGCGGTCCGCTGATCGGGAAACGGGACCCCGTATACGGCCATGCCCAGAAGAGCGACCCCTGCCGCGAGCAGCGCTGAGGCCACCAGGGCGTTCACGACGTGGCCGCCGAGGAACACCGAGGTCGGCACCGGAGCGCTCCTGAGCCGTTTCAGCACCCCGATTTCGCGGTCCTGGACCAGGTTCACCGTCAAGTTCTGGAACGCCGCGGACACCACACCGATCACGATGACCGACGCGGTCATGTAGGTGGCGACGTCCACCTCACCCGGCTGACCGGCGATCTCGGCGGTCTCGTCACCGAAGATCGTTGCGAAGATCAACAGATACAGCAGCGGCAAGCCCGCAGTGAAGAACAGGTTCTGAGGATCCCGTATCAGCACCCTGCGGGCATACCCGGCCTCGCGGCTCACAAGCGCGATCGTGTTCATGACGACGGCTCCGCGAGCTCGAGGTACACGTCTTCCGACGACGGCCGCCGAATCTCCAGCCCCGCCAGGTCACAGCCCTCCATGCGGGCCCAGTCCACCAGCTCCCCGACCGCGGTCGTCACATCTTCGGAGGTGATGACCAGGTAGTCGTCCTCTTGGCCGATCTCACCACCCGAAAGTGCTCCAGGATCGAATCCCGGCGGCGCGACGAACCGGATCCGTGCTGGTGCGGTCTCGCGCCCTCCGATCGTCAAGGGCGTCCCCTCGGCAGCGATCCGGCCTTTCACCAAGATCGCAATCCTGTCGGCGAGGGCTTCGGCTTCTTCCATGTAGTGGGTCGTCAACACCACGGTCTTGCCCAAACCCCGCAGGTTGTCGATCATCGACCACGCCGCCCGCCGTGCCGCCGGATCGAAGCCCGTTGTCGGCTCGTCCAGGAACACGAGCTCTGGATCACCGACCAGCGCCAATGCCACGTCGAGACGCCGTTGCTGGCCACCGGAGAGGCGACCGGCGCGGGTGTCGCCTTTCTCGCTCAACCCGACCAGCTCGATCGTCTCGTCCACGTCCCGTGGATCCGGGTAGTAGCCGGCGTAGCGGTCGACCAGTTCGAGCACCGTGAGCTCGGCCGGCATCTTCGAGGTCTGCAATACCAGCCCAATCCGGGACCGCCACGCCAACGTTGCCTGCTCCGGGTCCACCCCCAGCACCGATACCGAACCCCGGTCACGGCGCCGGTAGCCCTCCAACATCTCCAGCATCGTGGTCTTGCCCGCTCCGTTCGGTCCCAACAGGGCGAACACCTCACCCTCGAAGACGTCGAGAGCCACGCCACCGACAGCAGCGTGGTCGCCATAGTGCTTCACCAGTCCGCGGACCTCGATCACCGCCGCATCCTGAGACGACCACATCACCGGCTCTTCCGCGGTGAGATCGATGGTCGGCCCCGCGGGCGCACCCTCCGGCGTTGCCACATCAGCATCGGAGCGCAAGCGAGGCAGGTGCACCATTCGTCCATTGCCCCCCGAAGACGCTCATTCGTCCAGAGTCCAATGTCCCACTCGATGCGTGGCCTTCGCCCAGCTGATGCCATCGATTGCGAGCCGGGCGGTGAGTCGGCGAGACTCGTGCGGAGCAGAGGTGTCGGCACAGCGCTGACGACGTGGCACCGCGTCGCAACGAGAGGGATGAACGACGATGTCGAAGGTTTCCGTGTTTGCGAAGTTCTCCTGCGTCGAAGGGAAGGGCGAGGAGATGGATGCGGCTCTGGCCGCTGTTGTCGCCGCCAGCGAGGGGGTCGACGGGGTGGAGTCGTACTCCTATCACCGCGCCGACGACGGGACGTACTGGTTCTTCGCGCTCATGTCGAGCATGGAGGCCGCGCAGCGTCACGCCGACAACGAGGCGATGAAGGCGGCCATGGAGGCATTCATGCCGCTCATGGCCGGACCCCCGGACATGGCGATGACCACACCGGTCGCGGCCAATGGCCTCGACATCTGACGCCACGGCCAACCACCTGCTCTACACCTCGACGACCCGACAGGCCCGTAATCGAGAGCGGCCGCTCATCGAGTACGACGAACCGACCAGGAACGCCATCCAGGTCGCCGGCCACCTGATCGATGCCAGAGCAGCACTGCAGGTCTGGGAGTATGCGCTCGCGGCATCACCACTGTTCACCGATGCTTCTCGGGGGGCCTTCGTGGACGCACTTGGTGTCGACGATGCCACGCTCGCACGAAGCCGTGGTGCCGCGATCAACCAGGCATGGCACAAGCTCGCAGCACTCGGCGTTCAGGCCCTGTGAGCGAACGATGTCCTTTGATCTCCACCTGCTTTCGTTCGACAGCGGTGAGCCTTCGCCGATGGACCGAAACAGGGTAGAGGCCCTCGTCGGTCCCTTCATCACAGAACGCGAGTCCGACTTCATGCAGATCGCGACTGGGGACGGGTCCGCGGACCTCTATGGGCTGGCGACGGACGGAAGCGAAACGAGATCGCTGATGATCAACCACGTCTCCGGAACCGACCCTTGGTCGCTGGTCTTCGAACTGATGGATCAGTGCAAGCTTGCGCTCATGGCGCCCGGCGCTGCCACCTGCGTGCCAACCGAAGAGGTCGGCGGCCACCTGCCCGATGAGCTCGTCGGCTGGATCGTTGTCCGATCAGGAACCGAACTCCTCGAGGCAGTGACCACCGATCCCGCTACGGCGATTCACGAGGATCCTGCGTGGCAGGATCGAGCGAACTACATCCTGCGAGTCGATCTCGAGCCGCACGGCATGCCAGGCCGATTCGAACAGCTCTGGGCTCGCCAACTCGGCCAGGACAGATTCGAGCTGTGTTGCATTCCGTTCTTCATCTACGGCGCTGCGCTCGGAGACGTCGTCGCGACGGGTGAGACACCCGGCGGGTTCGAGGTCATCGAACACTCTGGTCGTCGGTGCATCCGCGTGGCCTTCGAGAACGGTCCCATTGACGACGCCCTCCACGAGACGTTTCACGCGGCGCTTGTCGGCGCGCGGGTAGCCGTCGAGTTCCACCAGCCCGGTTACGCAGCGATCGACATCCCGACCGAAGCTGACATCGGACGAGTCGTCGACGCGATCCGCCCATTCACCGAGAGCAATGGAGCCGTCTGGGAATTCGCCGATCAATGGGGCTCATCGGGGTAGACGTGGAGCAGCGCCGGCGCAACATCATCACGATCTAGGGCTCGAGGATCGGAGCGATGAAATCGAGTCCACGCTCCACGAGATCCACGAGACGGAGGTCGTCGGGTCCTCGGTACCACTCGATGATCGCGGCGTTGATCACGCCCATCACGGCCGCTGCGAGTATGTGGGCGCGGAACTCGTCAGCGTCGGTCTGCCCGTGCCGGACTTCCGCGGTGAGCCGTTGGATCCACAGTTGTTGAACAACGGCGTTGCCCTTGGCGAGCGCCGGGATGCTCTGCGCGACCCGCATCGCACGTCGCACCGGCTCGGGGTCCCGGTCGATGTGCTCACTGATTCGCCGGGCTCCATGGACGAGGCGGTCGCGCACCGAGCCGTCGGTGAGCTCCGCTTGTGCCTCGGTGAGTACGTCGAGCCAGATGCGTGGGTGCAAGAAGGCGAGGTCTTCTTTGTGGTCGACATATCGAAACAGAGTGCGGCGAGCGACACCGGCACGCTGGGCGATCTCCTGCAGCGTTGCCGCGGTTCCCTTCTCCTCGAACAGATCGCACGCGGCCGTGCTGAGGTCCAACAGCGTGTTGCGTCGGTGCTGAGAACGCGTGACCACCCCTCGAGCCTAGCGCTCACCGCCTAACAACTGGCACTTTGAGACAGACGTGACTTGACCCAAGTGGTGGCACTATGGGACAGTTAGGCCCATGACCAAGTTCGCCGACAACGGCCCGTCCCCCCGACGACGCCGCTGAGAGGCGCTCCAATGACAGCACTCGTCGTCGCCGGAGCCGCAATCTTCCTTCTTCTCGGACTGGGGCACGCTGCTCTCACCTTGATGTCATCTCCTGCCGGCGGCCCGCTCGCACCTACCAGCACCGAGGTTCGCACCGCGATGGCTGAACCGACCGGGCTCGGCATGGCCCCGGGCTTGGATTCCACGCTGTGGAAGGCCTGGGTGGGATTCAACCTCTCGCACGCCCTGGGCGTGATCGCGGTTGCGGGAACGATCATGTTCCATGCCATCGACGATCTAGACGCAGTGGCAGGCGATCCGTGGTTCCTCGTGCTCACCTGCGGCGTCCCAATCGTTTACCTCGTGATCTCGATCCGCTACTGGTTCGCCGGACCCACCCGAGGAATCATCGTCGGCGGGCTCCTGGTCGCCATCGGGACCCTGGGTGCCGCGTTCTGGTAGCGACAGGCGAGCCCGCCGTGCGCATGGGGCGATCGCTAGCGTTGTGGGCCCGAACGGGTCTTCTGGAACGAAAGGCAGATGCGTGATGGATTGGATGAACGTCGGCCTCTGGCGAGTGATGCTTCGGCTGCCCGCCAGGATCGGACGGTGGCGGGTCGCGTCGGTGGCGACGAGGGCCGAGGCGATCATGGACGGACTGTCCGATGATCATCGAGCGCTTCACCGCTTCATCGTTGTCGAGCTCCCTCGCGCCGGGGCGCCCTTGACGATCGACGGTCTGGCCGAACAACGCGGACTGCCGCCGGCGACGGTGCGGCAGCTTCTCGACGATCTCGGCGCGAGGAAGGCGCTCATCGCCCGTGATGACCACGGCGCGGTGGTGTGGGCCTATCCGATCACCGTCTCGAAGACACCGCACCGCCTCTCGTTCAAGAGCGGCGAGCGGCTCTATGCCGCTTGAGCCGCCGACGCAATCGCCGCGCCCTTCGTGCAAGGGCGCCTCACCAGCCACGACGTGTCGGTCACGGTCGAGACCAGCTGCCACCATTGCTCGGAGCCCTTCACCCTCGAGATCGACTCCGAAATGAACATCCGGGTCGACCCGTCCGATGCCGAGCCGGTCGTGTTCGTGCCCGACGTGGTGCCCTTCGACGTTTCGGGCCCGGACATCGTCGACGACTTCTGACGCCACAACGTCTTCTTCTGGTCAGAAGAACATGCCCGCGAATACCGCAAGTCCCAGCATCGACGCAGAGGCGTCTACGCACCGCTGGACGCCATCGCCGCCAACAACAGAATCCTCCAGAAAGCGGTCTTCGGCTTCGACCACGAATTCCCAGGCAACGGCCGTTGAGCCCGGACGTAGCCCCTCCGCGATCGAGGGACCAGGGTCACTCCAAGCCGAGGTCCTCGCGGAGCTGCGCTATCGAGATCGAGCGGCCGGTCGTCGGCTCGCCACTGATCAGGCGAACATCACCGAAGGTGGCCGGGTCGTCGGGGAAGAGTCCGAAGGCGGCGAGGTATTCGATGAGAAGCTCACGATCGAACCGATCCCGCTTGCGACGGGCCGAGTAGCGATCCACGTTCTCGAAGCCGAGCGGTTCGCCGCTCTCGTGCCACGACCATCGCCCATCAGCACAGTCGACCTGCACCGTCCGGACGTACTGGAGAGGTGCACGACCCTCGGGGCCGAAGACCCACAGCGCGGTCCCCTCATGGCCGGGGCCGTGACGCTGACTGTGGCCCGCAATCACGACTCGACAATCGAGCCCTCGGCTCAGACCCGGGCCCGGGGCCGAAGGGTCACCACCGAGCAGCGAGTTGCTCAGGTGCATCGTCCAATCGCCGACCTCGATCAAGAGATGCTTCGTCCAGGGCGATTCGAGAGGCTCGAGCTCTCGGAGGCACTGCGGATATGGGCCCGGTTCAGCAACCGTGAACCGGCGCCCCTGGAACCACCGATCCGTCAGCCACGTTTCCACTTCGCCCTCCGGCGCCTCGATGAAGCTCACCCACCAACCGACCGGCGATGCGACACCTCCGAGAAGAACGGGAGCGTCCCCGCCCACTCCGACCACGAGCGACGGCCCGGTGCGATCCCGAGGGCGAGACATGGCACTCACGTTATGCCACCTTCTGTCGGTCGGCGGTCAGCTGACGCGACCGCTGCGGTGCGGTCGCGCTGGTCGGCTGACTGCCCAGCTCTCGGCCACCTAGGCCCCTGTTGTGCGCGCCGAGCTTCTCCACACAACTGTCCAGGGCTACATAGACGGGACCTACGCCGAGATCGAACTGTACGACGGTGCGTTCATGCAGGTGCTCGGCCGGGGCGAGGACAGCATCGACTGGGACGGCATGGCCGGGACTGTCGAGTGGACCAACTTCCCTCCTCGTCGTCCCGACAGGGTGTTCATGCCTGACATGACCGGCATCATCCGCCTCGATGGCCACGAACGACCCGTCATGTACCGCCTGAACGGCATCAGCCTGCTCCCCGATCAGCAGGGCCGACGGATCTTCTCTGGTCCGGTGCGCTGGTACACCGATGATCCCGAGCTGCTCTGGCTCAACGACCGCTGGGGCTATGAGGAAGGGGGTCTCGATCTCGACACCGTGCGCTTTCACACCCGGGCTCATGTGATCCACCCCGAGTCGCCCGAGGCCGCAGCTGCTGGGCGTTTGGAGGTGTCGAGCCGGGAACGGACCAGCAGATCGAGGCCACGACGCACGCGGCACACCAGAGTCTGCGGACCACCCCGTGAGGCTCACTGACGGGGTCAGCCGCAGGTAGTGACCGGACCGGTGTCGGATGTGGCGCTCCAGGCGGTGGGTGCAGTGGCATGGCCCATCGCGACGCTCAGGCCCCGATGGCCCGGATGGCCGGCGACTGGGCCGCCTTCGCACGTGAACCTGTCGGTCGGATCAGCGGGCGGCTCGAAGGCCGCAGCCGGGCCTGCACCGAGCGCGAGAGTCGTCGCGATCGCCAGGATTGCCACGGTGATCCGTCGGGTGAGTGTCGTGTTCATGGGTCTCTCCTCTACCGGAGCGCCGGTCCGTCCGGCGACCAACCCGGTGATCACCGTTTTCCCCTACGGTGGTTCCGGAGCAGCAGAGAACGGGTAGACGCGTGGTTGGTCGCCATGGAGACGGTTCCGTACCCGATCCGTCGATCGAGCTATCGATCCTCGGACCGCTCGAGATTCGCCGGGACGGTGAGCTCGTGCGGCTCCCTGGCCGGCGACATGCGCAACTCCTTGCCGATCTGGCCATTCGCCTCGGACGCCGGGTGGCAACCGAGGTGCTCGTTGATCACATCTGGGGCGAGGAGCCGCCGGCCTCGGCCACCAAGGCCGTCCACAAGTACGTATCCGAGATCCGCCGGACACTGGGAATCGGCGTCGACGGTGCCCTCTCCACCGAGGGACCGGGCTATGTGTTGCGGCTTCCGCCCGGTGCCGTCGATGCCCGACGTTTCGAAGCGCTTGTCACCGCGGGGCGACGGCTCGCCGACGCAGAGGCCATCCAGGCGCTGGAGGAGGCCGAATCGCTCTGGCGCGGCGCCGCACTCGACGAGTTCGCCGACCTCGAGTGGGCCCGGCCCTCGGCTCAGCGTCTCGACGAGCAACGGCTCGCCGCCGCTGAACGGAGGCTCGGACTCCTGGTCACCGTCGGGCGCCCGGCCGACGCGCTTCCGGAGCTCGACACACTCGTCTTGGAGCACCCGCTCCGTGAGGAGCTCTGTGCACAGTTGATGCTGGCCTGCGGGCACACCGGCCGCCGGGGCGATGCGCTCGCCGCCTACCAACGACTCCGCCGAAGCTTGGCCGACGAGCTCGGGATCGAGCCGTCGTCCCGACTGCGTGAGCTGGAGCAGCAGATTCTCGAGGGAGATCTCGCCGGTGGACATGTGACCGGCACAACCGGTGGCGAACCACAGTCTGCCCACCGCTCGATGCCCACCGCCTCCATCAGACAACGCGGCCGGCTCCCGATCCCGGTCAGCGTCTTCATCGGGCGGTCCGACCTGCTCGAGCGTGTGGGCGCCGCCCTCGTCGACTCCCGCCTCGTCACCCTCACCGGGCCCGGCGGATCCGGTAAGACCCGCGTGGCGGTCGAGGTGGCCCGCAGCGCCGAGGAGCGCTTCGATTCGGCCACGCTGTTCGTCGATCTGTCGGTCGTCGATGCCCCCGAGTTCGTGGTCCGGGCGGTGGCCGATGCCGACGGGCTGCCGGACCAGCCCGGCATCGACGTCTCCGTTCTCGTCCAGGAGTCGCTGTCCAGTCGACCGACGCTGCTGGTCATCGACAACTGCGAGCACCTCCTCACTGCCGTTGCGGAGCTCGCGGCCACGCTGTTGTCGACGTGCCCGAAGCTCACCGTCCTGGCCACGAGTCGCGAGCCCATGGGCATCGCCGGGGAGCAGGTCCGCCCGGTCCCTCCCCTCCAAGTGCCTGATGAAGCGATGCCGATCAGCGACGCCGATCGGTGCGAGGCCGTGCAGCTCTTCTCCACGCGCGCGTGCGAGGCCGACCCCTCGTTCGAGATCGACGACGACAATCGCACAGCAGTCGCGGACATTTGCCGACGCCTGGACGGCATCCCACTGGCGCTCGAGCTCGCGGCGGCACAGGTACCGGTCATGAGTCCTGGCGACATCGCTCACCGATTGGTCGACCGGTTCCGACTCCTCACCTCACCGGCAGGTCGACCCGTGCGGCAGGCGACCCTGCGCGCAGCGATCGACTGGAGCCACGACCTGCTGACGCCCGATGAGAAGCGGCTATTCGAATGCCTGTCGGTGTTCCCCGGCCGATTCGATGTGTCGGCGGCCACCGCGGTGAGCGAGATGGCCGAGGCCGAGGTCGTTGTACTGCTCGCAGGGCTCGTTCGGCGGTCGATGGTGGATCGTTCCGGGGATGTGGCGGGCGTCTCCCGATACCGGCTCCTCGACACGTTGCGGGCCTACGGACGCGAGCACCTCGCCGAGCGTGACGACGACGTCACCTACAGGTCCAGGCATGCCCGCCACTACGCGGCGTTGACACGACACGCCTGCGAGGCACAGCCAGGGCGCGACGACCTGTGGCACCTCGCGATCACCGCCGACCATGACAACGTGCGTGCTGCGCTCCGGTACGCCGTGGACCACGACCGCGAGCTCGCCAGCCGGATGGCGTTCGCACTCTCCCGCTACTGGAGACGGACCGATCAGGTCGTCGACGGGCTCACATATGTCGAGCGACTCATCGCCACACCCGACCTCGGCGCCCAGTGCCGGGCGGCGGTGGAGTGCTGCGCGGCCGAGCTCCGCACCGAGCACGGTGAGGCGACGCGGGCTGAACCCGAAGCCGCCTCGGCGCTGACGGCCTTCGAGGAGCTCGGTGACATCGAGGGCGTCGCCCGGGCGAAGTTTGCGCTCGGCCGCTCGCTGGCCAATGGCGGACGCTACGAACGGGCGATCGCATTGATGGATGAAGCCGGCCGGTCGTTCGCGACCTTCGACGATGCCTACTGGGCATCGACGAATCTGACCATCGGGGATGCCCGGCTGGCCCTCGGGGACTACGAGGACGCTGCCCGCGGGTACACGATGATCCTTGGCTGGGCCGTCCGGCACCAGATGGACTTCTTCGCCGCCAAGGCACAATGGCTGCTCGGCGTGGCCGCTCGCCACACGGGAGCGCTCACCGAGGCCCGCGAACGCTGCGAGCGGGCCCTCGAAGCGTTCGCCGACCTCGACGACCGCTCGGCGACCGCGCACGTGCGGATGACGCTCGGTGACATCGCTCGACTGGCCGATGATCGAGCGGCGGCGGCGACGCTCTACAGCGACGCGTTCGACGCGCTGAGCGACATCGGCGACCGGCGGTGCACGGCGTCGGCAATGAAGAACCTCGCCGACCTCGAACGTCACTCCGACCCGGGACGATCGGCATCTCTCTACGTCCAGTGTCTTGACCGGCGACAGACGCTCGGTGACCAGTCGGGGGTGGCCGAGGCGCTGGAGGGGCTCGCTGCCGCGTTGGCCGACGTCGACCGGATGAGGATCGGGGCGACGCTGCTGGGACGTGCAGATGCCATCCGGTCCGAAACAGGCGCCCTCGCGCCCGAGATCGAGCGCCGCGCTGTCGATGGGACACGGGATCGACTTGCCGGGGCGATGTCGCCCGACGAGTTGGGCGATGCCGTAGCTGCCGGCGCGGCGATGACGCTCGATGAGGCCGTCGATGCCGCGCACGCGGTCCTGATCGAGGGCCTGTCGCGCTCGACGTCACCGCACTGACGGGAGCGGTCGGGCAACCGAACGGAGCGATCAACCGCCCGTCTACCGGTCCGGAACCACAGGGCGCGACAACAAGAGTGCGGGCCGACACCGGGTCGGACAATCCGCAAGATCGATGGAAAGGCACGACCAATGACACTTCGCCTCAACGAGATCGCTCCGGACTTCGAGGCCGAGTCCACCGAGGGCACCATCCGGTTCCACGAGTGGCTCGGCGATGGATGGGGCCTGTTCTTCTCCCATCCGAAGGACTTCACCCCGGTCTGCACAACCGAGCTCGGCGCCGTGGCGGGACTCAGGGACGAGTTCGCAGCACGCGATTGCCGGGTGATCGGGATCAGCGTCGACACCGTTGCCGACCACCAGAGCTGGAAGACCGACATCGCGTCTGCGACCGGCAACGAGCTCAACTACCCGTTGATTGGCGACCCGTCGCTGGACGTCGTGAAGCTCTACGACATGATGCCCGCTGACGCCGGCGACACGTCCGAAGGACGCACCGCGGCAGACAACGCCACGGCGCGCTCGGTGTTCATCATCGGTCCCGACAAGCGAATCAAGGCGACGATGACGTATCCGATGACGACCGGTCGCAATTTCGCCGAGCTGCTCCGGCTCCTGGACTCATGTCAGCTCACCGCCACCGAGCAGGTGGCGACAGCGGCAGACTGGAGCCGGGGCGATGACGTCATCATCGTTCCCGGTGTGAGCAACGAGGCTGCCGCCGAGAAGTATCCGGACGGCTGGGAGACTCGGTTGCCCTATCTGCGGCTGGTGAAGCAGCCGGTGACCTGAATGCGCCGGTCTGGCCACCAGGACCTCGCCGGAGTCGAATACAACAGGTGGATGCCAACAGGGCTGACCGTCGGCCGCCGCCCAACTCCCCCGCGGCGCGACGCATCTGCGCTCCTTCCGACGCAGCGCATCATGGGAGCAGGTATGTCGGGTTGGCCAAGGCGAGGTATGCGAACCACGAGCCGATGAGGATCAGCAGCGCGCCGCCGAGCTGTTTCACACGGGGTCCTCGTGTTCGCAACTCTTGGATGCTGTCGTCCGAGATGGTGGACACAACGGTGGCCGCTGCGGCAAGCGTGAGGACCAGGGTCGTCGCCGCGATCGCGAAGGCCCCCAATCCGGCGGTGAATCCGCCGCTGGTGGCTGCTTGGCTCGCCAGACTGGCGAACAGGGGCCCGGTTCAACCGAATCCGGCGAGTACGAACCCGAAGCCGTAGAGCACCTGACCGCCCCGCCGACTTCGCGCCGCT
>Ga0224508_10001736_pt1 | contig 19290 bp, 30 predicted proteins | sample SF_Jan12_sed_USG_4_FD_170157 | JGI IMG/M metagenome (GOLD analysis project Ga0224508, IMG submission 170157) | Sediment microbial communities from San Francisco Bay, California, United States - SF_Jan12_sed_USGS_21 | ecosystem: Environmental > Aquatic > Marine > Sediment | place: USA... | reverse complement strand
GATCCATCTGGTTCAAATTTTATTACTGATGCTTCTGCTAGCAATCATTTTTTGGATAATCCTGTTTGGCGGGCAAGAATAATTATTGAGGTATCTGATGAGAAAGATGCCAACACAGATGGTTGGGTTTTTGTTCAACTAAACTCGGACAATATTACATGGTTAGACTATTATCGTGATGACTTCGAACGTGGTACTACCAATGTTTATGATCTGCGTTTAGATAATGTTGACACAATAAAGGACATTAATCTTGTTAAAATTGGGCTTGAAGGGAAAATGGTAGATGATGAATTTACGAGTGATGGAATTTGCATTAAATCTATCCTCATAGTAATCAATGATGGTAAAATTTATTTTCAAAATTATGATCATCTATCACCCTATCAATGTAGATGGATTGATCCAGATGAGAATGACGACCCTATCTATGTAAATAGTAATTCTATTTTTAATCAGAATAACGAGCTATGGGAATCATTTGAAACTACTCCATATCCAAGCAAAATTACAAAAAATGAATTAATCAGTAAAAATGAAATGATCATTGGACATTGGAATTACGATTCAAACGTTCATTGGGACAGAAATGAAGATAAAGAAAGTGGATATAGTTTTCAAAGATTAGGTTCTAATGTGTTCCAAATGTTTACCTCTGATCTTAAATTAGAAAGATCTCTTGCACGCGATTCAGATCTAAGTATAACTACCCACTATGCTCCTGAATGCATTGACGGATTTATCATAATGAATTTAGTTCATTATGATGAAGACGAAGATTTTTCATGGACAAATTTCCTTGTTCCAAATCTCAAATTTGATACACGCGGGCTATGGTCTGGTTTGGATTATTTTACATGGCCAACAAATAACAAGTGTCCTACCTTTAATATCGATGATAATGGAGACATAAATTTAGACTATTCTGGACCTCAGTCAATGAAGGCTCTAATTCCAGAATGGGTGAGAAGCACCATGCAATGGTATGTTGAAGGACAAATTAATGAAAAAGAGATGATTGCTGGCCTTCAATTTTTAATTAACGAAAGAATAATCATTGTAGATTAAAATTTTACATTGGTGTGGTTTTAGGAAAGCCACAGGTAATGTATGCCGATGATATCATAGAATCCATAATTTCAGCATGTAGTCACTGAAAGTGAGGAGACTAATGATTTGTTCATTTTGTGACTCGGTGTATTGAATTATCCTGCACAAAAAATAATTTCAAAAAAGTAAAAAGAAAAGAGTTTTAATTGATTTTTGTTTTTTGCGTGCCCCACTTTAGGGCAAATTCTTCTTTGGTAAGTTTGATTAAAGATTTACACTTTAGACATCTACGTGTTTTATTGGTCTTAGAATATCTCCAAAGATGAGCTTCACTTTTTTGATGACAGTTCATGGTTAACTGTATTTGTACCTCTATTTGTACCGGCTGTTAATTTAGTACAATTATCATCCTTCCCAAAAAATAATTTCAAAGATTCGAATCTTGCTGGGTCCAGATACTAAATTTGGAACAAAAATTTATCTTCCAGGTCTTGTAAATCCTGGCTTGATAATATAATTAGATGAAGAGGAGTTTTGAAAACTTTTTCCTGTTTTCCCTTATTTTTTGATTTTCTAGAATCACCATCATTTTCAATTTTGAATAGTTTTTTTGTATCAGGTTTTACTTTAGGATTAGAAGTGTAAATTATGTTGATTGGAGAGGTGTTTCTTTTTTTCTTTTTATTTTTTGGTTCGTCAGGATCAACTGGGTTTTTTTGTGTCCATTTGATATTATTAATGCCAGATAAAGATAATTGTTCAATTTTATAATCTGCTAACGAATTACCCATGTCTCTTTAATTTAGCCTGTTAACTTAAGCGTATGGATGTGGTTTAAAAGGTATTTTTCATCCTTCCTAAAAAATAATTCCAAAATTTAATTAGTTAAATAAAAGAAAAGAGTTTTTACTCTTTATTGGTTCTGTACTTTACCAGATAAATTCCTGCACCTGCAATGCTTCCAACTGTTGGAATCATCCATACTGACACTGAGGATATTCCGCCAATGAGTAATGTTGTACTATCCAGTGGTAAGAGTTTGCCAGCTACTTGTTGATCTTCTGGCTCAACATGTTCAACTGTGTATTGACACTGAATTGATGCTGGGCTAGTAGTAAGAAATATGGATGGGTCAACTTCTATCCAAATTTCAGAACCGTTTGGACCGTTACTAAAAGAGGATTGTACGGGGCCAATTAGTCCAAAGTCTTCAAATGCTTCACAAAACATGTCTTCAATATTACCTTGTACTTCATTTCCATTTTCATCCAACCAATCGATGTCCTCAATGTGAACTGAATGCATTTCTAGGCCGAAAAGATTAGCTGGGTATCCTATGAAAACGGAATTCTCTTCAATATCAACAATAAAATCTTGAGAATCGTTAAAAACGTCAAACAGTTGTTCAGTGCCAAAAATCACTTCAAGTTCTATATTTTGTGGATCTGTAGGAATGCCTTCAATAAAGATAATCACTGTATCTCCAATTGGGTTTGCAAATGCTGGACTAGTCATTCCAGCTAATATAGCCAGAGCAATCGCTCCTGCTAAAATTCTCTGTGTATAATTTAAAGTCATTATTGTCTTAAAAAGAAATTACAATTAATAGAGTTATGAAATTGATAGTCTAGATTACCTGGTCTATTTTTCAGATATTTACCAAAAAATAATTTTAAAATTCAATTAATATAAGAAATTTTTTTCTGCAGACCTTAAGCCATATGGGCACTTTCTTGAGTCATTTTTTTGCCACTTTGTCAAATGAACTGTTCTTTGCTGATTTTTGCATCCAAGGAACTCATGCTCTTGTCATATCAGAGATCTATTAGGTAATAAGAAATGGTAAAGACTAATAACCGGCACTATTTATAACGACAAAAATAACACACTACCGGAAGTTTATGGTTAGAACAAATTCGAAATTAGGTGAAGCCTGTGCCAGATGTGGTAAAAATGAAATTGTGACGGATAGTACGACTGGCGAAAGATTTTGTGGCAAATGTGGGTTTGTTGTTTCTGAAAAATCGCAGGAATCAGGTCCTGAATGGCGGGCATTTACACAAGACGAAGGTGGTAACAGGGCAAGAACAGGGGCCCCAACATCACTTACTATGCATGATATGGGTCTTGCAACAATCATTAATCCTATAAACAAAGATGCTTCTGGAAAACCATTAACGGCCTCTATGAAAAGTACTATTGAAAGATTGAGGACCTGGGATAGTCGAAGTCAAGTTCATGAGCCAGTAGATAGAAATTTTAGACAAGCATTTAGTGAATTAAACAGACTTAAAGATAAACTTGCAATATCAGATTCTGTAATGGAGAAAGCAGCTTATATTTATCGTAAGGCATTAGAAAAAGGACTGGTTAGAGGAAGGTCCATTTCTGCATTAATAGCAGCTGCTCTTTATGCTGCATGTCGAGATACTGAAACACCAAGAACTCTAAAAGATGTTGGTGAGGCAGGTAACATTAAACGAAAAGATATTGCAAGATGTTACAGATTGTTAGTTAAAGAACTGGAATTAGTTATGCCAGTTGTTGACTCGGTTCAATGTGTTGCAAGGATTGCAAGCAGGCTTGGAATTACAGAAAAAACTAAACGTTATGCAACCAAAGTACTAAAAATTGCGCAAGAACATGAAGAGTCTGCTGGGAAAGACCCAATGGGTTTAGCTGCTGCTGCTTTATACCTTTCATGCGTAAAAAATGGTGAAGACATCACCCAAAGAGACATTGCAGAAGCTGCAAACGTTACTGAGGTAACAATAAGAAATAGATACAAGGGTTTGAAAATCGATCAGAATATGGAACTCTAATAGTACATATTAATTCCTGTTTGTTTATTTACAAATTAATTTAGTTTTAGGAATGTAAAATATGCATTAGGGTAAAACCGGACAACGATTTTTGATATTTCTTCCCTTATTGTCTGAAACCAACCTTAATGACATGACGTTAAATCAACTAGTTTTTCATATTACAATATGGAACTTATCGATCATTGTCCAAAATGTAAAGAAGAAGAGTGGAGAATTCCATTAACCACTGAGGGTCTAGGGATTTTATGTCATAAAATTTGCAATGAACCCAAGATTCGATTTTGTGGAATTATAAACTCTCAAGGTAGAATTGTAACGGGCGGTTTTAGAAATGAAATAAAACCACTAGACAATGAGGACCTAAGACGCATGTTATACATGCAATCAAGCTTGGAGCTGTCTATGAAGGGAGAATTTGATGATTCTCTGGGCAATGTCAATTTTATCACCACCTATAGAGACAATGTAACTATAATCACCGTACCAATAAAACAAAATTATCTTCTTTTGATGTCAGTTGAACGAAATACAGAGATACAACAAATAGTAAAGAAAACCATTAGTCTCTTTGAAAGTAATGGTTTGATGAGTAGAAAAAATACATTGATCCCTTCAAAGAGTTGTTCAATATTATCTTCTAAATGTGTGTAAAGGATTGAAAATGGTGTTATTATCTATTGGTCATCTAGAGTTTACTTGAGGGGATTGGTCTTCTTTCAATGATTTCAAATTTCTAGGAAAAATTATGTTAAACAACACTCTTCAGTATCATGCTAAAAATTCTTACATTCATTGTAGATTTCAAAGGTGTAACCAACCTTAGATTTTCCTTTAAAAGCATCCCTCCCTTTCAGACGTAAAAAGCCCTACTAATTCAGATTGAAATGTGAAGTTGGTTTATCTAAAATTTGAAACTATTTTTTGAGAGTATAGAATATTCAATTATTTTTTTTCAGCTATGATGAAATTCTTGTTCAAATAGTTTTCTTAGAATATTTACAGTGTTTGAATTTAATTATCTTTAAATTTAATTTCATCTTTCTTTTTATTATGAAATTTATTCTATCTGGATTATTTTCTCTCATGTTATTGATGACGCTAATTCCTGCAATTTCATTCAGTAGCGCTGATTCTACTGTGCCTTTAGCAAAATCAAACTCAGATATCTCATTTACTGCCGGTACATTTGCAGACAAATACAAAAACCTGGTGTTTACTGGCAATAGGGTGCCTGTGATGATAAAGGTGGTAGGGGAATCCGAAAACGCTGATCCCACAAAAAGAGCCAAAGAAATCCGTTATCTTCAAAACCCTGTTTTAAAATTTTTGTCATTTAGCAATGCGGTAAATGTTGTTTCTGACAAACAAAAAAATGAAATTATTACTCAGATTGATGCCGCATGGATTCCAATTTTAGAGCAAAGAAGTGATGTAATTTCTGTAACTTTGTTGGAAATTCAAAACGATGATAAATGGCACACTGAAAATTTATCTCCAAAAAAACAATTTAAAAATAGTATTCTTTTCTATGACGTAAAATGTAATTCTGGTCTTCAGTTAACTCAAAGATATGATGGAAGTCCTGCGTGTGTAAAGCCAGAAACTGTTTACAAATTAATCCAACGGGGTTGGGTAAGCGAAATCATAAAAGTGATTCAATCAAGAATTATTTCTTCAGAAATAGAACATACTTCATCATATATGAAAAAAATAGTACCCACCCTTGATGATTTTAAAAATACTTTGTATGAATCTCAAGATATTGATTCAATATTTTTTAAATTTGGTAATCCACATGACGATATAGGAAGCGGAATTCATATCTATGTGTATAATCTAAATGATGCTACTCAGATTTGGATGGGATATGCAGACAGGATCTTGTATATGTATCACATCGATTCAGATGGAAATATCTTGGAAAAATTGTTTGTGGAAAATGAAAACTAAATTTTTAAAATTGTTTTTTGAACAGTATTTACATTTGTTATGATAAAACTTCAAGAAAGTTATGGAGAAATTGTTTTTCAGATCTAACTATCTTTGAATTCTTTTTTTAAATCTGATTTTGTAAAATTTTGTATGATTTGGAATAATACGCTTAATACCAAAGTCTACTTCTATGAAATCATGACAAAACCTGTGCCTAAAAAGCAAAAAACAGGCCTCTTTTCTCATGATCAGAGAGAAAAACTCTGTTCTACTGATCCTGATGTTAAATTAAAGGGTGAGCAAAAAAGACAACTAGTCAAACCTGGAAAAGATTTTGATCAAAGATTAGACGCGATATTACAAGATATCAAAATTCTATTAGAACGACCTGACATTCAAGATACTCTCTTTGCAAAAAACAAAGAACGATTTGCAAAGTTCTATGCTTTGGTTGATACAATTAGAATTTTTGATGATTTTGAACCTCCTGAAAACCAAGCAAAACAACAAATGTATAACATGCACTCTTTTGACAGGGCGCCAAAATTTACAATTCAAAGGCAAAAAAATGGATCCTTCAAAAAAATACCAGTTATATATAAACAAAATGAAATGGCAAAAATTGCTAAAAAATTTCCAAAACCAGAATATTTTTACGACATTATAAAAAACAATACACATCTTACAGACAAACAATGGAAATTTTTGGAAAATGTGTTTAATGACCAAATAGGAAAGGTTGTTTTTCCTTTTGTTATACCAAGTTCAATAAAAGAAGGTAAACAATACACTTGGAAGCAAATTGAAAAGGCGTTTCGTGATCAATTTAATAAATTATAGTTTATAATTTTGGAGATTAACTGAAAAACCAACTTTTTATTTTCTCTAATGTAGATTTACACGTGAAGATGTGTTAATACAACTTTTTGGAGCCTTAAACTTTACAAGATTAAACAAACAATATAATTTTATGAAACTCCTTAGAATTTTTAGAATAAAATAAGGAAGATTATTGTGAAAACAAAAAGAAAGCAAAATTAAGTTCTATTGGCCCTAAACTCTACTAGATACCCTACAGCATTTGTAAGCCCAACAACTAATGACGCCATCCATATAGTCATGAATTGAATTCCAAATGGGAATTACGATTTATCATAATTGTAAGAGGGAAGGATTCGAGTATCAAGTACATAAAAATAGAATAAATCATTGCACAATTGCAATGGTTTAGTCATAAATCATTAGATCTTTTTCTTCAAGTAAACTGTGAAGAAGATTCACTGAACGGTAGACATCTTTTTCTGTCTTACCACCGGTGCAGACAAGTTTTCCTGATGAAAATACAAGAATTACTGTCTTGGGATCAAGCATCCTGTGAATTAATCCCGGAAATTGTTCTGGCTCATACATGCTTCGTGGTAAGGTTCTTGCTGCTTTTTCTAAATGGACTTTACCACCAAGATTGATTGAAGAAACAATGTTTTGAACTGTAACATCTGCATTTTTTTTAATTTTAATTCCCCCTTTTCTTAATTTTTGAACAACAGTATTTACTGCTTTTACGGCCATTTCTTCAGATTTAGAACCTGTGCAAACCATCTTTCCAGAAGTGAAAAGTAAAGTGGCAGTCTTTGGAACCTTTAGTCTAAACACTGCTCCAGGAAATTGTTCTGGATGATATTCCACATCTGGAAATTTTTTAGTAATGTCATTAAGATCCAGTTTTTGGTCAATGGTGGCTGAGGCCACTACATTAACAATGTCAACCAGAGGTTTGGTTTGAGTCATAATTTTTCTTTGGGAAACTCATGTAATTTATAACAATCACTTGGTTTTAGGCACAAAATTGGCATATTAGGCTGGAAAGGTCAAATAGGCAGTATTTATTGCACAAAACAAATGAAAATCCCCTTACGCGTAAAAACTAGAGTCCTGTTGAACTACTTCATTAGAAGAAAGATTTCCATGTTTTCGTATAAGTGCTAAAACTAATCCCACAGTTTCGAGGATTTTATTTGCCGATTCAAGAAGTTGTTGTGAAGATATATCTCCATATAGTTTTCGGATAATCGAGATAGCCTTCATTGACTTGAGATTTGGTGAAATCATTACTGACACATGAGACAACGCTTTAGTTACAATATCAAACTCATTCATAAAATCATTTTGAAAATTATTTTTCATAAAAGCTTGTTTGACATCTTCTCCTAGTCTCATATGTAAAAATATCTCAGTAGTTTGAGTTCCCTTAAGATGGGCGATTCCAACACCTAGTTTAGAACCATTGAACTTCTCGCAGATTAAAATCCAATCTAACTGAGGATTCGGAGGAAGTACTTTGGAGGATATGGCATTATCATCTAAAATTTTTCGAATTTCTTCTAGATTAGGCATATCTAATGGCAAAGTTGTCAAAATTTAAGACTTCTGATATTTTTAAGATGTATTAAAACCAGCATGCCTAAAATACTAGGAAGATACAAAACAAATCAATTGTCATTTAACAAAAAGCCATTTAGAAAGTTTCAAAGAAATTCCAAACCCCAAACAACAGAAGAAAAAATAAAGAATTTTGTCTTACGCAATTCAAAAAATGGATACCATACCAAAGTTTCCACATTATCATTCAAATTTGAAATCTCACAAGAAAGAGCTTGGGAAATTGTGGGAGAGTTGCTTGATGAAGGATCTATTGAATCAATTCATGATGAAAATAGTGGAGAGATGAAACTTTGTGAGCAAGGTCAGACATATGCCATACTAAATCTGGAGCACAAAAGAAGAAGGGAAAAATCAAAAGAATCTAGAAAAAAGGTAAAAAACAATCCAAAAAAATAAACTTTAAGACTTTACCATAAGATATCTTTTAGCAGAATATTGATTGTTTTGAGCTTGAGATTTTCTTAGAAAGTCTTATTTTAAGAACAGATTCCAAAACAATATGAGTAATTTATCAAAAGACGATAAGATTCAACTCGGCAGAATTTTTGAATCAATACAAGGAAGAATAGATAAAAATTTAATTAAATTAATCATGGATTTTATATTTGGTACCAAAGTAAAAACAAGAAAAGAGGACTTAAGATTGTTTTCTATAAACCTTAAAAAAATTCCAGATGAATCTCTAGAGGCTTTTTCACTTGGGGATTTTTTTGGTCAAGCATATCAAATTTCTTTAAATTTTGCAACTAAAATGAATTTAAAATTAAATACCGAACAGAAAAGAATTCTTCGAGAATATGTTTTTTTTCTAGTTCTTTTAAAATTTGAAAAAGAGTCAAATAGAAAATAATTTTTAACTTACCACAAAATTCCATGATTCTTTAATCTTAATTTTGCCTTATTGTCTGTTATTGTATCAAATGTTTTATTATCATACCTGGTCTCTGAAAATTTTGTATTCTCCATAATTGATCCTGTAAAATCATCATTTTTCAAATATGAGCCACTAAGATCTGCATCAGTCAGATCACTGCTCTTTAAATTAGTGTTAAACAAATCAGAACCTCTCAAATCCGCTCCTCGTAAATCGATACCATACATGTCTGAATCCCAAATTTTTGCTTCACACAAATTTGAGCCCCTTAAATCAGCACCTCGAAATTTTACGGAAAATAAAATTCCTTTTTGAAGATTTGCTTGGCTCAGATCTGAACCACTAAAGTTAGCGTCGTGGATATCAACATCGCTTAGATCCACCCCGCTAAAAAATGAATCTGAGAGATTTTTTCCGATTAAATTTTCGTATTTAAAATTTACATTCTTAAAATTTCGTTTTTTAAATATATCTGATACATCCATCTTAATCTTAGTGATAAAATTCTGATAAAATATTCTTATTCTTTAATTTTCAGATTATTATGAGAAATTTGTTTAATTTAATTAAATTTCTAAGGGTATTTTAAGATCATAAAAATAACAAGTATGATTTGGCTGAAACAAAATTGCATGGCTCTGGAGGGCATATCCTAGCTGAAATAACTGAAGAACAAGCTAAAAAGGCCGATTTGGGAGTCGGAAAATTATTTCTGGCTCCAATAGGAAAACTTGAAGAGTCAAAGATGAAAAAACATTATTGCAAAACTTGTGAGGAAGAATTCGATACACCTCCAAAAATACATCTTGAAGAAAACAATAATGAGGAAGTTGCAGATAATCTAGTTTTAATTGAGAGAGGACAGTACACCTGTCAAAAATGTAATTCAGTGATTGGAGAATACCGAGTATTCCAAAAAAAAGATGAATCAGAAGAAATAGGAAGCGCAAAAACCTCCAATTCCACATAGATTTTATTTTTTTGCAAAATAAACTAGATTAATTGTTTAATTTATTGTTTGAAGAATAATTTTTTGATTGGATGGCTACCATAAAAAAGCAGATCTTTAATTATTTTAAATAATTATTAATCTTCAAATCAGCTGTAGAATCAAAAATGATATTAGCAGAATTTTTTTATATTCTAAGATTCTGATCCCAGTTAGATGGAAAATTCAATAAAATCAAAAATTAATCAATACAAACTTCTCATAGCAGAGCTAAAGCAGTTGGACTATGATTTTGAAAAGGCCCAAACGCTTCAAGAAAAAGTTGCAATACATAATCTAATTATATCAAAAGGAAAAGAGAGGCAAGAAAATCAAGAGAAATTAAAACAAATTCAATCCCAAAATAAGGTTATAGCATATGCAAAAATTAGAAAAACCAAAAAAAGAAGATAGCTCATAATGCTATCAAATATGAAAATCTAAAATTAGTTAATATCATAGAACTTAGGACAATCATTATGAGCAAAGATACAGAATCTGAAAAAATCAAGGCTGAACATGAAGAGATGAAGGAAGAAGGTCATCAACTAGAACTTAAGGAAGGGTATGAGCAGGACGAAGAATATGAAGAAGCCGGTGAATAATCCTTAATTACTTTTTTTTGAACTGGCAAGAATTAGCTTGAATATACATATGACGGATTCTTTTCCAAGTGAATCTGTAAACTCATGTAATCGTGCATCAAACTCATCTTTATTACATGAACTATTTTTTACAAAAAAATCTTTAATTAAATTTTTTAATTCATTATCTCCAACAGAATCATCGATTATGGAATGTAATTTTGACTCATCGTTAATAATCTGAAATAAAGGAGAAATCTGTTTTCTAAATTCCAGTATCCCAACATCGGTAATAAAAATATGATAATTTGAGCCAGCTCTATGAGTTCCAACTGCCTCCTTAAAGTAGCCTGCCCTGATGAATCTGGTCACCATGTAATCCAAATGATCTTTTTTTGGAAGTGTCTTGAGCAATGATTGAGGGATTTCCTCAAGCAGATCTCTTGCAATAACTGACTTGTCACGTCTATGATAGTAAAGGTAAGTAAGCAACCAAATTTCCATCTCAGGGTTTTGGTAATTCATTGGTTCATCTGACATCTAAAACACCCAAGTTTAGCTGAAATATAGATGTGACAACAATTCCAAAAAGGTTTTTGTCATATGTTTTTCATTTTTGATTCTTTAAGAATTTTACAGATCATGCTGATCCGAGAATTTCTAAAGATATTAACATCAAGATGGTAATTAAAATTGACAATAATTTGATCCCAGTTCCTAAAAAAATTTAGAATTAATGTTTTATCATTAAAGTTAATAAATTATTGCCTGATTTTTTACAATGGAATTTTAAATTATTTAAAATGGTTTAATTGATATCCTTAGCATAGTTCATTATTTTTTGAAATCTTCTGGTGCAAATCGTGATTTTTTCAATTAATGTAGAATAAATTTGGTTTCGATTGTTCCTTGGGGCCCTATTTACAAATTTTAGTTAGTGTTGCCATTAATTTTTTTCAAAATATTCGTTATATAATCTTGGGCACATATTGAAAAACAGAACCAAGAAATGAATATAGTGGAATTAAATTAATCTAGATTAAATTCCCTTAAAGTTAAGAGGAGAATTGTATTGTGATGGTAATTCACGCTTAATTTAGCCCAATAAGTTAATACAATAACCAATTCATTATAATAAATTTTTATCCACTTGTAGCATGATCATTGTCTGCATACATTGCAAAAAGAATCTTCGATTTGATGTTGCAAGAGTAATCTATGACAAGTGGTACCACAAACGATGTTTGTTTCATATCGCATATCTTATCAAATTAGACAAATTTTTCTAAAGGCTTAATTTTGTTAATATTTGAAAAATCTTATGATTCAGTGTAAAATTTGTGGCACTCCTCTTGGAAAGGAACCAACTTCTGCAGAACTTGAAATTCACTGGAAAAAGCATCATTCTTGGCATTGGGAAAAAAATCAGGAAAAAACACCTGAAGAAGCCTTACTAAAAAAACGATAGAGTATTCTTTTAATTTTGCCAAAACATAATAAAATTAGGAAAAATGAATGAAGGAGAAATCATTATGCCGTTACTGATAGTATTGGCCGTAGGAATTTTTGTTGGAAGCAGAATATGGATGGCCTTTAGAAAGTAATAACCTCTAAATGCTGCATCATATTAGCAAACAAGTGAAACCAGGATTTTACATATCTATGGCAGTTGCAATTGCAGGATTGATAGTTGGTTTTATTTTACTCAATGACATTCAACAGGAAAAAGAAGCACAGACAGTTTGGGTAAAAAAAATTCCCACTCAGTGCAATGATGTTTGGCAAGAAGAATATGAAGAGTTTTACAAAATTAATCCAGAGATGAGAGACGTCACAAAAGAAGAGTCGAAAAATATTACTGAAAACATAATAAAAAGTCATTATGAAAAACTTGGAACTGAGATTTTAGATTTGAGTCTTCAACTTGATGTGTATGAAGGTGTAAGATGTGAAGCATGTAGTTGCCTTGGATGGGATGAACTTTCAATAAAAATTCCAAAAAATCAATTGGAACTACTTCCTGAAAGTGAAGGATGGAAACATAAAAATTAAAAAAGAGTGATTTTTCAAATTATCAATTTTTCTATACAATGATGGATTTTAATGAAATTGATAAAATTAAACGGCAAACAGTTAGATGATTCTTTCATTTTGAAAAGAGAAAATACTCAGCTGTCCAAAATTATCTATGAAAAATTGGGAAAAACAATACGTCTTGGACTAGCAGTCGATTATAGCATGCTTAGACTGCTAACCGAAGGCGTAAGTACTAGTATCAAGAGATGTTATTAAAGTAGTTCATTGAAATTATTAAACATTTGTTTAATCACTAGTTAAAATTTAAACAAATTTGAAATTTCAAAGAATATTAAAATCTCTATAATAAATTTAGTTTATGACTACATGTCCAACCTGTAAACTATCTATGGATTCACATTCCACATCCGAGTTAATGGAATGTTGTATGAAGCAATTAGTAGATCAAGAAAATATTCAAGAAACAAAAAACATTTGTCCCAATTGCAAACATAAAATTGATTTGCATTCAAACCAAGAATTAGCGGAATGTACACTAGCCTATTTAAAATCTGGAATAAAAGACTGAATAACTAATAATTTTCAATTATTAATGTTAAATCAAATACAAAAAAATTCAACCGAAATTTTTATTATATTTAGTATTATAAATCAGATATGATTTTATATTGATCTTTTTAATTTATTTATTATGTCTGAAGAAAACATTGAAAAACCAAAAAATAAAATTGTTTTTGTAACTCTAAAAATGCCTGACGGAAAAGAACATGAAATACCATTACCACCAAAAGTTTTTAGCTCAGGACGAGAGGGATTTTATGCACAAATTCCAGCCTTAGTTTATGAAAATGAGGTATATGGTGGACAAATCCAAGTATGGAAAAAAACTCCTAAAGAGTAAGAGAAATCCAAAGTTTAAAAATTAATTAGGAATTTTCTCGTTTATTCGTTTTTTATCACGACATTTACCACAAAGATAATTTTTCTTGAAATTATCTATTTCAAGCATAAAAGAGTATGAACCGTAATATTTTTCAGATGTCAACATTCCACCTGGGACTTTTTTCCCACATTTTGTACAATTTAAATTTAAATTGAACCTAACAGTAGGTTCATCTCCATTTATTGCGCCAATTATCATACCATATTATTCCTACTTTGACATTTATGAACTCATATCATTAATGTTTTAAAACAAATTTACTTAAAAATAAAAAATATTACCTCAAAAAGATCTATTTCTTTGAGGCTCTTTTTGCTGCAGTTTTCTTTACTGCAGTTTTCTTTACTGCAGTTTTCTTTACTGCAGTTTTCTTTGCTGCAGTTTTCTTTGCAGGTCCCTTAGAGCCTGTTGCTTTCTTTGCTGCCATGTATGGCAAGTTATATTTCTAGGATTTCTATAGGTTAAATTAAAAAAAATACACAAAATGAGTTTATTTAAAATACAATTTTTCTGCTAAACATTTTGTTATTTTCTAAGAAAATCTGTTTTCAAAAACAACCTCTTCAAGCTTAAGCTGTCCTCCTCTAGGGCCAGAAGGCTCTAGTGCTTTACCCACTACGACCATCATTACGATAATGTGATCTTTAGGAAGATTGATTATTTTGGCAAGTTCATCATGTTCAAAGCCACCCATTGGACAAGAATCAAGTCCTATCTGCTTTGCTGCAAGCATTATAGTTTGAGCTGCAAAGCCACATGATTTCATAACCTCGTCTCGTCTATTTTGCAAATTATCGGAATATTTTTTTCTAAGCGCATTTATGACTAGTTGTTCTCGTTCTTTTGTGGCATTTTTCCAATATCGGCCAAGATTCTCCTGCCAAGCATTTGTATTTCCACAAAGTATTATCACCAAAGATCCATCAGAAGGCTGAGCTTGATTTCGTGCAGCTTTGCTGATTTTATCTTTAATATTTTGATCAGTAACTGTAACAAATCTCCAGTTTTGTTGATTATAGCTAGTTGGCGATAAAATGGCCAATTCCATTAAAAATTTTATTTCATTAGAATCCATCTTGTGGTTTTTGTCAAATTTTTTAATTGCTCTTCTAGTTTTTATTGCATCAAAAGTATTCAAATTATAATCTATTTTAAAAATCAAAACTTTTGTAATTTATTTGATTTGTATTAATGAAATTCAATAATTTAACAACCATTTTCTTTTGCATAATTTAGTAGAAACCTCCCAAGAGGACAAAATTCTATGGGTAAAATAGCACGATTTTAACAAGTATTGCTTCATTTAGAACCAATCAATTACACCGTACAAAGCCAATTATCGGTTCAGAACTACCAATGGTTTGCCCATCATCCTCATCTATCAAAACTTTACTTCCAACTGTAAATATCGTCTCTAAATACTCCTTAGACTCACCTCCAAACTCTTCATATAATTATGGAGCAAATCGAACTTTAAAAAAATATAGAAAAGATAAAACTTACAAAATAAGACAGGTACAAAAATTGATAAGACCACCACAAAGACCAACGTAAAATGACTGAATTTATTCACAAACCATACAGTACCATCTATGTTCGAGATATTATAAAAATGACCTTAGATGATCTTCTAAATATGATGTCAACTCTTGAATCAGGAATTGCCTATTGGGCAGATGGGGTTCTCTTTGCTAGTTTTGCAATGACGGATTCTGAAGAATTGGCAAAAAAAGAGATTCAGGGAGAAACATATCTAGATAAAATTATTTTTGCAAAATATGATGATTATACGAAAACTGCTAAACTATCTACCAACATAGAAATCAATATACTAAATGTTCAAAAAAGCCATCTCTACCGAGATTTGGTTGCATGGTTAAAAAAACAACCAATATGGAATGAATAATTGGAAACTATTTGAATCGCAACTCTTAATTTCATAGGTTTGCAAGCCAAATTGTAAAGTAATGGAAATTACCAAAGAAGATAAAATCGAGTTAGAAAACTTGCTAAAAATTGCCGCAAATCAAATTCCAAGATATTTCAATTTAATAAATTCGGCAAAAGAAAATTGGCAGATTAAAGATATCAATGAATGTATTTTTGGCATGGTATTTGAAAAATATATCCATGATTCAGGTCAATATATGTCAAATAAGGGAATAGATTACGGCCAGCCAAATTCAATTGAAAGTAATATGGAGGCATATAATGCTGGAATTGATGTTTTTAGCGAAAATGTCCCGGAAATAAAAAGGCAAATTCAAGAAAGCTAAGTTTGTATGTATCTCATAAGTTTAGCCAAAGAATGCATACAGACTTTAATTAAACAGACCTAAAATAGAACATTGGAGTTTTTCCAGACTAAAGAACCCGAGGTTAAAAAACCAATTGTCATTGCGGCTATGCAAGATATGGGCAATGTTGGGAGCATTGTAATTAATTTTATTAACGATAGTTTAAACACTAGAAAATTTCGAACTGCCAAAAGTCAATACCTTTCATTTGTTATAGACAAGGGAGGATATATTGATGTTCCAACAGAAAGTTGGGACTATAGATTTGCAGAAGGATTGATAATGTTTGGAGGAGGAACTGGCCAGCCTCAAAATAACCAAGAGCTCAATTCATTATGTCAAGATGTAATTGATATTTCAAAAAGATATTCGGTGAAATTCATATACACGTTAGGAGGATTTCATACTAACAGAAAATTAAATAGAAATCCTAAGACCTTTGTAACTGCTACCTCAAAAGAACTCACAAAGCAATTGCATGGTATGGGAATTGAAACAACTCAAAAATCAGTCATAACAGGTTTTAATGGATTAATTTTGGGATTTGCAAAACAAAATGAAATTCAGGGGATTGGGTTGTATGGTGAATTGAATGATCCTAAAGTTCCTCAGTACAGAGCAGCAATTAGCATAATCAAAACTTTGGAAAAATTAACCTATAGAAAATTAGGAGATTTAAGTAGTTTAGAATTAATGGCACAGGAAATAGAAAAAAGTTTTGAGCATTAGTTTTGTCAATTTATAATTAACACTAGTTATCGGTATTCATCTCCACAATCTCCAATAACGTTAAAAAGATCGTTTGATTTTTGAGTAACTGATTTTATCATAGTTTTATCTTCAGAGTCCAAATCAAATTCAAATACTCTGAGATTGTCAGTTCTATGTTCGGAGAGTCCTAACCTGGCTCCTATTATTACTCCTGCCACTCTAGGTTTTTCCAAAATGAATGATGTGGCCACATTTGCGATGCTGCAATTGTGTTTTTTTGATATTTCCAGTAAAGTATGCAACAATTCTTGAAATAATTCCCAGCCTCCCCAGGCTTGAATCATGTTGTAATATTTTTGAAGACTAGCGGTACTAAGATCACCTCTATTGGGTGGAGGGGAATTCAGGTATTTTTCTGATAAAAATCCTCCAAGTAAAGTACCATAAGTTAACAAATAAATTCCGTTTTGCTGGCAAAAAGGAATCATTAGGTTTTCTGGCCTTTGATCTAAAATAGAATATTGAACTTGATTGGATATTATTTTTAATCCCTGTTTTGTGATTATTTCTAATCGTTTGGTATCAAAGTTGGTAAGGCCTATGTGTTTTATTTTTCCTTTATCTTGAATATTTGACAAATGAACAAGGGCATCAATATAATTTGGATTATTGTAATCCCACCAGTGAAATTGAATTAAATCAAGACAGTTGCTTTCCATCTTTTTTAGAGATTTTTCAACATAATATTCTACAATACTTTTAGTCATAGGTCCTGGATTTGGAACAAATTTTGTTAATGCTTGAGAATTTTTTAATTCATCTTTACCTTTGAGTTTCTCGAGTGTTTTTCGAAATTTTCCTATAAACGATTCAGCAGGACCATAAATATCTGCTAAATCCCACGTCGTAAATCCGGATGTATGATATTTTATCATTTCATGAATGGCCTTTTCAGGGGCAATAGAACCATGAGAACCTGAAACTTGCCACATTCCATTTAGTATTCTACATATTGACAAGCCATTGGTCAATTCTTTTAGTTCCATCATAAAGTGAATCCGAGTTTGTTGTTAAAAAATCAATGTTATTTTTCCTTTTTAAAGGGGCAAAAAAATAATTGGACATAAATTCAAAATGAAAATAATACTTTGATACTGTAACGATATAACTGTGTCCATACCTGTCAAAAAAAATAATCAAAATAAAGATTATTTCCCTCCCTACCTTAATTATTTCATTTCTGTTTAATTGACAAAAGCCTTCAGTATTAGTAATTATAGGTATATTACTTTATAGTACGGTACATTTATTAATGATTGATTGTAATATTGCTTATGGCAATGCAGGAGGTTAAACAAAGATCATATCAGGATTCGATTTTAGATTCAAAAAGGAATCAAATATCGTCAACTTGTTCTGTTGAATGTTATGTCTGTGGAAAAGGATTGCAAGAAGGATATTCAATTACTGCAAAAACTTTGCCCTCAGGAATTGTTTTGTTTTGTAATATTCATCGCCCATGAATTATGCTGTTTCAATTGATGGCCGTTCATCGAGATTATTAGAATTTAATTCATACTACCTAACGTAAAAAAATTCTTGGATTGAAGTACATTGTAAATCAATCATGTTTTTAAAAAATTAGTTTAGGTGAGATGAATTTAAAAAAACCATCGGGGCTGTGGTTGAGTTAAAAAAACAAAATTCTTAGTGGCTCCTTGTATTTCCTGTAAAATTTAAGCCAGCATTTTGATTTATCAAAGTTAGAAGATTTCCCATTTTTGGGAAATTTAATCTATGCTTATATTCGAAAATTAGAGGCAAATATCAATGATTGTTTGTCCAGAATGCGAAACAATTTATTTAAAAAATCATGTCGATGATTGTACTGAATGTGGTACAAACTTAGATGATTATCAAAAGATAGTACTCGATGATATTGAAGAAAAAATTAATCTAGATAGAAAAGCAAATCAAAAATATTCTAGCATTCCAATAGAAGACTCTCTTAAGTTAATTGTACAATCAGGATTAACCACAAATCAATCCAAAGTTTATCTATGTCTAAACCAAATGGGAATAAAAACTGCCTCTGAAATATCAAAAATTCTGGGTTTGCCAAGAACTGAAATCTACCATCTACTTAAAATATTGATTGAAAAAGAAGGGGTTTTAAAAATTCATGACAGGCCAATGAAATACGGTGCAGTTACTATTGAAAAATTATTAGAGAAACAGATTTTGTCTGAGAAAAAAGGAATTAAAAAATTAGAAGAAACCCTTCTTGTACTAAAAAATAGACATGTAAAAAATAATTCTAGTTCTACTGCATAAGAAATCATTATTATTTCTACAAAATATATCCTCTACATGTAATTATTACAAAAGGTTACTTTGGGTATTTTTCTGTCAAAAACAAGCATTAAGAAATTTCTAGATTGTAAAGTTGAACCATTCTTTTATTGTACACATCAGATCTGTTTTTTGAATTTAAAATTATTTCTAAAATAAAATAAAAAGAGAATTAATCTCTGTGTGCTCTAAACTTTATCAGATACACTCCAGCACCTGCAAGTCCTGCAACTGTTGGAATCATCCACATTGACA
>Ga0224508_10001735_pt1 | contig 19307 bp, 20 predicted proteins | sample SF_Jan12_sed_USG_4_FD_170157 | JGI IMG/M metagenome (GOLD analysis project Ga0224508, IMG submission 170157) | Sediment microbial communities from San Francisco Bay, California, United States - SF_Jan12_sed_USGS_21 | ecosystem: Environmental > Aquatic > Marine > Sediment | place: USA... | reverse complement strand
TTATTCGGTTTGGGTATTGGGCAGGTTGGCGAAACCACCGCCCGGACTTTGGCGGAACATTACGGCTCACTCGATGCTATCATCCAGGCCGATGAGGAATCTTTGCTGGAGGTGGCGGATGTCGGCCCCATTGTCGCGGACAGTATCCACGCATTCTTTCAACAATCGCATAACCTGGAAGTCATCGAGAGTCTGATTCAGGCCGGTGTGACCTGGCCGAAGCCTAAAGTAGGTAAAGCGCCAACAAGCGGTGCACTGTTCGGTAAAACCATTGTCCTTACCGGCACCTTAACCTCGCTTGCTCGACAGGAAGCCAAACAACGTTTGCAGGCTTTGGGTGCGAAAGTCACTGGCAGCGTTTCCAAGAATACAGACTACGTTGTCACGGGCGCTGACCCCGGTTCCAAATTGCAAAAAGCCGAAGCGTTGGGAGTAGAAGTTCTTGACGAGCAGCAGTTGGTTAAATTGTTGGATAGTTGAGAGTTCTGGTGCCAATCTAGTTCATAAAATTCGCGAGCATGCTCGCTTCCAAAAAACATCGGGTTTCCGTTGAAATATCTTTTTGCGATTTTTTTGTTTATATGCTTGCTGGCATTAACCGTCTTAATCACCATAGATCGATTCTTACCCTATCAAGATGATTTAAAAACCAGCGACGCCATATTCGTTTTGGATGGAGAATATCCATTTCGAATTTGGACAGCCCTGGATATATACCATGGAGGTTATGCGCCCCTGGTCATTTTTCCACGCGCAGACGATCTACATGGTGTACAAAAACTGGGGAAGGAAAAACGGGGCTACGGATCGGTTCGATATGAACAAATTGATTCATTACACAAGCCACTTCCACTCGACGCCATTCGCATAATGGATGGCACCTACGAAAATACGGCCCAAGAATTGCCTGCAATTTTCAACTACGCACGCGAGTACAATTTCGAAAATATTATCCTGGTGACTTCCGATTACCATGCGCGACGGGTGCGAATCCTGGCTGATAGAAACCAATCAGTATCCGCAATTGTGCGTGTGACGCCTTACCAGGCGATGCTGCAGGATTTGCGCTGGACGAAACAGATGGGAACTCTGCGGGTGGTTTTGTCCGAATTCGCGAAAGTTATGTATCTTTATCTTTCCGAATTGTAGCAAAAGGTCGATGGCTCTCCACCCCTGGCGGCTTCCGGGTTAGAATAGCGTCTGGTGAATATTTCAAACAAAGGGCGCAGGATTTAAATGACAAACAGTTTTGACACGAGGGACTCACTGGAAGTCCATGGGAAAAAATATCAAATATTCGATCTTTCAAAACTCAAAGAACAAACCGATCTTACCAAGTTGCCCTATGCGCAAAAAATTTTACTGGAAAATTTATTGCGTTTAGAAGACGGAGAAGATGTCACCGCTTCCGATATTGAAGCATTATTAAACTGGGATGCAAAAGCACAACCCAGTACGGAAATTTCTTTCACGCCCGCCCGCGTATTGATGCAGGATTTTACCGGTGTGCCGGCGGTGGTCGATCTTGCCGCCATGCGCGAAGCGATGGTTGCGTTAGGCGGCGATGCGAATAAAATCAATCCACTGTCACCGGCGGACCTGGTTATCGATCATTCCGTCATGGTCGATCATTACGGATCAAACAAGGCATTGGATTTGAATGCGGCGGTTGAGTACAGCCGCAACCGTGAACGCTATTCGTTTTTGCGTTGGGGTCAGAGCGCGTTCGCGAATTTTCGCGTCGTGCCACCCGCGACGGGTATCGTGCACCAAGTGAATCTTGAATACCTGGCAAAAGTTGTTTTCAGTCAGGTCAGAAATGGCGTGTTGCAGGCTTATCCGGACACTCTCGTCGGTACGGATTCGCACACCACCATGATTAACGGTTTGGGCGTGCTCGGATGGGGCGTTGGTGGCATCGAAGCCGAAGCTGCCATGCTCGGTCAGCCGATTTCCATGTTGATACCGCAAGTCGTGGGTTTCAAACTCTCGGGGAAATTGCCGGAAGGAGCTACAGCCACCGATTTAGTGCTTACGGTAGTGGAAATGCTGCGTAAAAAGGGCGTTGTGGGCAAGTTTGTGGAGTTTTTTGGCGATGGACTGGATCATTTATCTCTCGCCGACCAAGCGACCATAGCTAATATGGCGCCTGAATACGGCGCGACCTGTGGCATCTTCCCGGTCGATAGCGAGACTTTGAATTACCTGCGGCTTACCGGTCGCAGCGAAGAAGAAATTGACCTGGTCGAGGCTTATGCACGGCGTCAGGGCATGTTCCGCGAGACCGGAATGCCAGACGCGGAATACAGCGATGTGCTTGAATTAAATATGGATGATGTCGAACCCAGTATCGCGGGACCAAAACGACCACAGGATCGCATTGGACTGAGTTCGGCCAAACAGTCCATTGGCGAGTCGATGCAATCCATGCGGGCAGAAATAGCGGGCGGTGGCGAGGCACAAAATGTAACCCTGGACGACCAGGAGTTTGAATTAAAAGACGGCGACGTGGTCATTGCCGCGATCACCAGTTGCACCAATACTTCAAATCCCGATGTCATCATAGGTGCCGGTTTACTGGCGCAAAATGCGGTTAAGCGCAGTCTGCAGGTTAAACCCTGGGTAAAAACGTCGCTGGCGCCGGGTTCGCAAGTGGTGACGGAGTACCTGAAAGAATCCGGTCTGTTGTCTTATCTTGAAGCGCTTGGTTTCGACGTGGTGGGTTATGGGTGTACTACATGTATTGGTAACTCCGGACCGTTGCCTGATCCGATTAATCGTGGCATACACAAAGGCGATCTGATTGCCTGTTCCGTGTTATCGGGTAATCGTAATTTCGAAGGCCGGGTGCATGGCGATGTGCGTATGAATTTCCTCGCATCGCCGCCATTAGTGGTGGCTTATGCGTTAGCCGGAACCATGAACATCGATCTGGGTAACGACGCCATTGGCCAGGATAAGGATGGCAACGACGTTTTCCTGAATGATATCTGGCCGTCGCAGAAGGATATCAACGCTACGGTCGCCGGAACCGTTTCCCGCGAAATGTTTGTCAGTAAATACGCGGATGTTTTTGCCGGTGATAGCCGTTGGGCAAAAATTAAAACTCCGGATTCAAGTGTTTTCGAATGGGCTGACGATTCGACCTATATTCGTAACCCACCGTATTTTGTTGGTATGTCTAAACAGCCGGAACCATTGCGTGAGGTAACAGATGCGCGTGTACTGGCTTTTCTCGGCGATAGTATTACTACCGATCATATTTCACCCGCCGGTGCGATCAAGGCGGACACGCCCGCCGGTGAATATTTAATCGAAAACGGTGTCGCCAAGGCCGATTTCAATTCTTACGGTTCACGGCGTGGCAATCACGAAGTCATGATGCGTGGCACATTCGCCAATGTGCGCTTGCGTAACGAATTAGCGCCTGGTACAGAGGGTGGCTGGACCTGTCATCAGCCGAGTGGCGAACAAATGACAATTTACGACGCAGCGATGCGTTACCGAAAAGAAAACACGCCGCTGATTGTTATTGGCGGAAAAGAATACGGCACCGGCTCATCGCGCGATTGGGCGGCGAAGGGCACGTTATTGTTGGGTGCAAGCGCCGTTATCGTGGAAAGCTTCGAGCGTATTCATCGCTCCAATCTAGTCGGTATGGGTGTGTTACCGTTGCAATTCGAGTCGGGCGAGTCACGCAACAGCCTGGGTCTGACAGGTAAGGAAAGTTATTCCATTACCGGATTGAAGATGGGCACCAAGCAACTGTCGGTGACTGCCGTCGGCGAAGACGGAAAAACCATCGAGTTCAAGGTGGACGTGCGTATCGATACGCCCAAGGAGTGGGACTACTACGCGCACGGCGGGATCTTGCAGTATGTGTTGAGGCAGTTGGTCAGCGATAGTCGCAAAGCTGCCTAAAAAAATGCCGGTTGCTATCGTCGTCGCAAATACATTTCGCGGAGCTGATTTATGTATATGGTGCTTAGAGTCATTCGCGCGGTCGCAGGGTTAACCTTTGTATCAGGTATTTTGCATTTTGTTTTGGTTTCACTATCGAGCCTGTTCGACATTGTAAGGTCAGAAACCCTGGATGTATTTCCCAATTTATCCATGTTAATTATTGGCGGGTTGTTGTTTTTTGCAATTCGCAGACTAATTAACTATCTGCATAGGAAGCAATTTAAAACTGATTACCCGAAATTTGCGAATGAATGGCATCTTTAGCCAGCGCTGGGCGAGTTAGCGAAGCGTGACCCGCCGTGTGCGAAAATTTAATTTTGACCTAACTTGCCGCTTATTTTGTTTAAGTTACTGAGCGTGATCGACTCAAAAAAGTGCCGACAGGATGACAGACATGTCAATACTCATCTACTCTTGGTGTGTCGCCATCCTCTCATCCATCTGTGATTGTGCTCCCTGGTTGCTCCTTGCGAATGACTTTCGAACTGCATCTGTTGAGTAGAAATCAAAGTTACCATGCGATGCGGTTCGTGGGTTCACCGCATCCGAGCTATCGCGGCGAGGCGCCCCTCCCGCAAGATGAGTTAATGACCGCATGAACCCCGGACAATTGGATGTCGAGTCAGGGCAACACTTTCTTGAACGGTTTTACCTCGACGCGCTCGTATACACCAGTGTCGCGATAGGGATCGGCGTCGGCCCATTCCTGTGCGGCTTGCAGTGATCCGAATTCCGCGATAATCAGACTGCCGGTAAAGCCAGCGGGACCAGGATCTTCTCCATCAATAGCAGGAAATGGCCCGGCGGCAAAAAGTCTGCCTTCCTGTTTTAAAATCTGCAGACGCTCGATATGTGCTGGGCGTGCGGATAGGCGTTTGTCCAGACTATCTTCACAATCGTAACCAATAATAGCGTATAACATCATGATTTTCCTTCGCTATCTTCTATGGCTATGTATTTGTACAGAAAAGCCATTTGCGCGATGACAAACAAAAAAGTCAGCCCCATTAACCAGAAAACCTTAAAGTTCACCCATAGGTCGGTGCGTGCCTGTTCGTCCAAATCTAGCCGATAGTAAAACGCTACGTATAAATTCAACACACCTAGAACAATAAAAAACAAGGCCCAGCTTATATTAACCTTGGTCCATACCGGGTCAGGCAGCTCAAGCTGTGCACCCATTAAATACTGGATTGCTGGTTTCTTGGAGAATACCTGGCTGCCCAGAAGAACAGTCGCAAAAATCCAGTTAACAATGGTGGGTTTCCATTTTACGAAGACCGGGTCCTGGAAGATTAAAGTCAAACCACCAAATATCGTAATTACGCCGAGGGTAATCAGATGGGTGGTGTCGAACTGGCGGTGGCGTAGCCAATGTATAGATACCTGCAAAAAGGCGGCAGCCATCGCTACGGCTGTGGCGATATAAATTCCGTAAAGCTTGAACGCACCAAAGAACAGTAAGAGCGGGAAAAAATCAAACAGTAACTTCATAGGGGAATCGTGTATTGAATTATTTCGGATTATATCAGCACTGCGACTGGAAGCAGGGGGATACGAAACTGCTAGAATGAGGTAGTAGGTATGAATACAATCATCGGAAAAAATCACTGGTAGATGTCGGCGGAAGTGCAAAATCTTCTTGCGCCGTCACCGGGCTATGTGGTGGTCGAAGGCCCCATTGGCGTTGGCAAGACCAGTCTCGCTCGCCGACTGGCGGATTCTTTTGAATGCGAATTGCTGCTGGAACGGCCCGCGGAAAATCCCTTTCTCGAACGATTTTATCAGTCGCCACGGCAATACGCATTGCCCACGCAATTGTTTTTTCTATTCCAGCGGGCGCGCCAGCTGGAACAATTGCGCCAAACCGATATGTTCAGTCCACGCCGGGTATCGGATTTTTTGCTGGAAAAGGACATGTTGTTCGCCGAGAGCAATCTCGAAGACGATGAGTTGTACCTGTACGAGCAGGTGTTTAAACAGCTTTCACCCAATGTGCCGCAACCGGATTTAGTAATTTATTTGCAGGCGCCAGCAGAAATCCTCATACAACGGGTGCGCCGCCGTGGTATCGATTTCGAGCGCAATATCGAGACGGAGTATCTGGAACGACTATGCGATGCTTACGCACGCTTTTTCTTTAGTTACAAGGAGTCGCCGTTGCTTATGGTCAATGCGAGGGATATTAACCTGGTTGATAGCGATGACGACTACAACGCCTTGCTGGATTACTTAACCCGGGTAAAAAATGGCCGGCACTTCTTGAATCCGTTGCCCGAGCGCCGCATATAGGTTCTAGTTCCCTAGATTTGTCGCAGATCAGACGGGGCACACTGTCTGACAGAATCCAATGAGTTGATAGTTTGAGCAATAACAATAATGGTACCGAGGGTCGGACTCGAACCGACACGGTGTTGCCACCACCAGATTTTGAGTCTGGCGCGTCTACCAGTTTCGCCACCTCGGCATGGGAAGAGCAGTGCGATTCTAAACACACTTGCGCCCTGAAATGCAACGGTTGGTTAACGCGGTGATGGCACAATCAACCGCTCAAACCGTTTTGACGTCTGAATCCGCGGCTCAGTTGCGCATTGACGACTTCGATTACGAGCTACCCGAATCCTTAATCGCACAATACCCTGCGAAGCGACGTAGCGACAGTCGGTTGCTTGTTGTGGGTGCTGAAAAAGAAAAACTTTCCGATTCCGCTTTCACTGATTTACCGAGTTTGTTGTGCCCGAATGATTTGCTGGTATTCAATGACACCCGCGTTATTCCCGCGCGCTTGCATGGTCGCAAGGAAAGCGGTGGCAAGGTTGAGATGTTGCTGGAAAGAATTCTGGACGAACAAACCGCGTTGGTACAGATAAAAGCCAGTAAATCGCCAAAACCTGACACTGCAATTCATCTCGATAACGATGGAATCTTAATCGTTGAATCACGCCGCGATCAATTTTTTGTAATTCGCTCAAACCGCTCCATGCAAACAATATTTGAGCAACATGGTCTGGTGCCGTTGCCGCCTTATATTAGTCGAATTGCGAATAGGCAGGATCAATCACGTTACCAAACTGTTTATGCTAAACAACCCGGTGCGGTCGCGGCACCCACGGCGGGTCTGCATTTTGACGAACAATTTTTCGATGCTATTGCTAAAGCCCGAATTGAAACTGCGTTTTTAACGCTGCATGTCGGTTCGGGAACATTTCAACCGGTGCGTACCGAAAATGTGTCGGAACATCGTATGCACGGTGAAGTCGTATCGGTTGAGCAAGAGTTGGTTGACCGAATCAAGCAAACCCGGCGTGAAGGCGGGCGTGTTATCGCGGTTGGTACGACAACGGTACGGGCGCTGGAAAGCGCGGCGGCTAACTCTGGCGATATTTTGCCCTTACATGGCGAAACAGATTTATTTATAACCCCAGGCTACAAATTCAAGATTATCGACGTGGTCATTACCAACTTTCATTTACCACGCTCGACGTTGCTGATGATGGTGTGTGCCTTCGGTGGTTACAATCGTGTCATGCGAGCCTACAAGCACGCGGTGAATAATCATTATCGCTTTTATAGCTACGGTGACGCCATGTGGATTGAGCGCGGCAACGGGTAACGACGGTAATCCCTATGCAATTTGGAGTATTAAATACAGACGGCCAGGCACGGAGTGGTCGCATGACATTCGAGCGCGGCGTGGTGGACACGCCAGCGTTTATGCCTGTCGGCACCGTCGGGACGGTCAAGTCGGTGACACCGGAAGAAGTGGAAGACACCGGCGCTCAGATTATTCTGGGCAATACTTTTCACCTGATGTTGCGCCCCGGTACCCGGACCATCCAAAAGCACGGCGATTTGCATGATTTTATGCATTGGAACAAACCGATCTTGACCGATTCCGGCGGGTTTCAGGTTTTCAGTCTTTCGACTTTACGCAAGATCACCGAACAGGGCGTGCGGTTTCAGTCGCCGATAAACGGCGATACGGTATTTCTGGGGCCGGAAGAGTCCATGCGTATCCAACAGGAACTGGGTTCGGATATTGTAATGGTGTTTGATGAATGTACACCGTATCCCGCGACCGAAACTATTGCCAAAAGCTCCATGGAGTTGTCGTTGCGCTGGGCCGAACGGTGCAAGCAGGCGCATACGACGAAAAATGCCTTGTTTGGCATCGTGCAGGGGGGTATGCACGAAGCGTTGCGTGAGCAGTCGTTAAATAGCCTGACTGACATGGGTTTTGACGGCTATGCTATCGGCGGGTTGTCCGTCGGCGAACCGAAAGAAAAGATGCGTCGAGTGCTTGAACATATAGGTCCGAAGATGCCGCAGCAGCGTCCGCGCTATCTCATGGGCGTTGGAACGCCGGAGGATCTGGTGCACGGTGTCCAATATGGCATCGATATGTTTGACTGTGTATTGCCTACCCGCAACGCTCGCAATGGCTGGTTGTTTACTCGTCATGGCGATATCAAGATTCGAAATACCGCGTACACGGATGACCTGAATCCCATAGACGACGCTTGTGAGTGCTATACCTGTCGGCACTACAGCCGCAGTTATTTGCGTCATTTGTTTCGTAGTAATGAAATGTTGAGCGCCCGATTGAATACCATCCATAACCTGCATTACTACCAGGAGCTTATGCGTGGCTTGCGTGAGGCAATCGTGGCAGGGCAATTGAGTCAATTCGCCGAGAATTTCCATGCGATGCGCGGTGATTCGGTGTCCACTGTGGCATAATCGGCCCCGCACTCGTTGCCAGCTCGAATAACAGTTTAAAAATCCAGGATAAGCTTATGAATTTATTTATTTCTGATGCCTTCGCCCAGGGGGCAGGCGCACCCGGCGGTGGTGGTTTGGTCAGTCTTTTACCATTGGTATTGATATTTGTACTGTTCTATTTCCTGTTGATTCGCCCGCAACAAAAGCGTGCCAAGCAACATAAAGACATGGTGGCAGCGCTGCAGAAGGGTGATGAAGTCGTTACCAATGGCGGAACCCTGGGTAAAGTGACGGAAGTGGGCGATAACTTTGTCACCCTGGAAGTCGCCACCGATGTCAATATCAAGGTGCAGCGCCATGCTGTCGCGCAAATAATGCCTAAAGGCACGGTCAAAAAACCCAAGTGAAAATACACAAGTAAAAAAGCACGATGTTGAACAAATACCCCTGGTGGAAGTACCTGATTATTGTTCTGGTCATTGTACCGGGATTGTTTTTTGCCCTGCCCAATTTATTTGGTGACGATCCAGGTATCCAAATTCGGGGCACACGAACGACACAGGTTGATACGAATGTTCTGGAGCGCGCCGAGAGCGCCCTGAGTAAAGGAGAGATTACACTCAAAGGGGCAGTGTTGAGTGATAGTGATATCAAACTCCGGTTTAACAATACCAATGATCAACTCGCTGCGCGAGACTTGCTGCAAGCTGAGTTTGATAAATCCTATACCGTCGCTATAGCTTTATTGCCAGCAACGCCATCATGGTTGCGGGTTACCGGTGCACAACCCATGTCTCTCGGATTGGATTTGCGCGGTGGTGTGCACTTTCTGATGGAGGTGGATATGAACAGCGCCATCGAAAAAAGGGAAGAAAACTACGTCGGCGATATCAAAACGACACTAAGAGATAACAAAACTTCTGCTGGAGACGCGGTTCGATATCGCGGTGTAAACCGGTCGCCTGACGGCGGAATCGTTATTCGTATGCGGAATAGCGAGGATTTGGAAAGTGCCCGATTTATCCTCGAACGCGAGTTAACCGAATTGTCTATTTCCGAAACGGAACTCAATGGCGAACAGGTTTTGAGCGCGACCATGCGTGAAACGGCAGTTAAGGAACTCATGGAATTCGCGCTGGAACAAAACATGACCACCTTGCGTAACCGTATCGATGAACTGGGTGTAGCGGAGCCGGTGGTGCAACGTCAGGGTGATCGACGTATTGTCGTGCAGTTGCCCGGTGTGCAAGACACGGGTCGGGCCAAGCAGATACTGGGCCGTACAGCGACTCTGGAAATCAAACTGGTGGATGAAGAAAACAGTGGGTTGAATTCTTCAACTGATAGTGCACCACCTGGTTCTCAGTTTTACCGAATGCGAAATCGCGGTGATGCGATTTATGACAGCCAGATTCTGCTGAAAAAACGCCTTATCTACTCCGGCGACAACATTGTTAATGCGGCCGCGAGTCTGGATACGCAAAACGGCACACCGATTGTCAGTATTACACTGGACGATATAGCGGCGAAGAAAAACCAACGCGTCACAGGTGAAAATGTTGGTAGACGCATGGCCGTCATCTACCAGGAAACGGTGAGCGAACCGAAACTTGATGAAGACAATCAGCCGGTTTTGGATGACGACGGGAATCAGTTGCGCGATATTTCATATATCGAAGAAGTGATTACCGCACCGGTTATTCGCGATCAGCTCGGTAAGCGTTTTCAAATTGAAGGTCTGGACAGCGTCGACGAAGCACGTGATCTGGCCTTGATGCTACGTGCCGGGGCTTTGGCCGCACCAGTACAGATTATCGAGGAACGTACCGTCGGCCCGGCCCTGGGTCAGGATAATGTTGACGAAGGCAAGCGCGCGGTGATTGTTGGTTTTATTCTGGTGCTGATATTTATGATTGTTTACTACCGAACCTTTGGTTGGGTAGCAAACCTCGCGCTCGCATTAAATCTCGTACTCATCGTTGCGGTGTTGTCGCTGTTCCAGGCGACGCTAACCTTGCCAGGCGTTGCCGGAATTGTGTTGACTGTCGGTATGGCGGTGGATGCGAACGTGCTGATTTTTGAGCGTATACGCGAAGAGATACGCAACGGTAACTCGCCTCAGGCGAGTATTCATGTCGGTTATGACCGTGCGTTTTCTACTATTGTTGACGCGAACATAACGACTTTGATTGCCGCAATCATCTTGTATGGATTCGGAACAGGTCCGATTAAAGGCTTTGCCGTGACCTTGAGTATCGGCATTGTCACCTCTATGTTTACTGCAATCATCGTAACCCGTGGTGTGGTGAACTGGATTTACGGTGGCAAGCGTGTAGAGAAATTAGCTATTTGACTGGGCTATATAACGGGGTTATTTAGCGGACGATATAAACGATCATGGAAATACTTAAAAAAGATACCAATATTGATTTCATCGGTAAACGCCGCGTTGCTTTCATTATCTCAGCGATAGTTCTTATTATTTCCGTTGCTGCATTGGCCGTTCGCGGATTAAATTTCGGTGTCGACTTTACCGGTGGTTCTTTGGTGGAAGTGGGTTACGCGGATTCCGTCGATGTCGGCGAAGTGCGCACAACGTTGGAGGAGGCCGGGTTTTCTGATGCGACTGTTCAATATTTTGGCACGACCAGTGATGTACTGGTTCGTTTGCCGATTGGCGAATCGCAACAGACCGCTGAGATCAGTAATGAAGTCATGCAAGCTCTGCGCGCGCCCTACGGCGAGCGTTTGGACGAAGAAGCGCTACAAGATAGTGTGCAACAATGTGTCAGTGGAGGCAGCACGACCAATTGCAGCGTGCAAATGCGCCGGGTTGAATTTGTCGGACCGCAGGTCGGTGAGGAGCTAACGGAGAAGGGTACATTAGCGATGCTTTGGGCATTGGTTGGTATCATGATTTATGTTGGGATTCGATTTTTAAGCTGGAAGTTCGCCCTGGGGTCGGTCGCCGCATTGGCACATGACGTGCTAATTACCATAGGGTTGTTCGCCTTGTTTCAATTTGAATTTTCCTTGCCTGTGTTAGCGGCGGTGCTTGCGGTCATTGGTTATTCGTTGAACGATACTATCGTGGTGTTTGACCGGATTCGTGAGAACCTGCGCAAAATGCGCCGCCGATCATCCAATGAAACCTTAAATGCATCTATTAATCAGACGTTGCGCCGCACACTATTAACGTCGTTAACGACGTTAATTGTCGTTCTGACATTGTTGCTGATCGGTGGTGAAGTCATTAGCGGATTTGCCACGGCCTTGCTGATTGGTGTTTTGGTGGGTACGTATTCTTCAATCTTCGTTGCCAGCCCCATCGTGTTTATGCTGGGGGTATCGCACAAAGATTTTATTCCGGTCGAGAAGGAAGGGGCGGAGCTGGACGCCCTGCCATAGACGACAACATAGATCGATAACCGTGTAATGCGTTGTCCTTTTTGTACTTCTGATGATACCCGTGTAATCGATTCGCGTTTGGCGGATGGCGGCGAAACTGTGCGCAGACGCCGTGAGTGTCAAAAGTGCAGTGAACGGTTTACGACCTTTGAACGCTCCGAATTAAGACTCCCGCAAATTATTAAAAGTGACGGTCGCCGCGAGCCGTTCACCGAAAATAAACTAAGACGTGGCATTCGCCGCTCGCTGGAAAAAAGACCGGTCGATACTGAAGCGGTCGAAGCAGCGGTCAATCGAATCCTGCATCAAATCATGGTGCGTGGCGAACGCGAACTGCCAAGTAAAATGATTGGCGAGATGGTGATGCGGGAACTTCGACGTATGGATGACGTTGCCTTCGTACGTTTTGCATCGGTTTATCATAGTTTCGAGGACCTGAACGCGTTTAGCGAACAAGTTGAGCAATTGCAAAATGAGTTGTCCGCTACGGAGTTGGAGCGCCAGCTTTCGTTATTGCCCCAGGGCGCATCAGATTCCGCAAATGACGAATCCACGGAGTAACCTTTCGACTGAATTCAGTGCCGAGGATCACTGCTTCATGGCGCGTGCTTTGCAACTCGCGCAGCGTGGGTTGTGCACGACAATGCCGAATCCGCGTGTCGGTTGCGTTATTGTAAAAGACGGTGAGATTATCGGTGAAGGCTGGCATGAACGAACCGGCGAAACTCATGCTGAAGTAAACGCACTTAAAGCAGCGGGCGATAAAACGAAAGATGCAACGTTGTATGTCACTCTTGAACCATGTTGTCACAGCGGTCGTACGCCGCCTTGTACGGATGCGGCAATCGCGGCTGGTATTAAACGTGTTGTCAGTGCCATGACCGACCCCAATCCAAAGGTTGCGGGTCAAGGATTGGCGCAATTGGAAAAGAACAACATCAAAGTTGCCAATGGTTGTTGTGAAGGCGATGCGAAAGCGATAAACCCCGGTTTCATAAATCGCATGCAAACCGGTCGTCCCTGGGTACGGGTTAAGAGCGCGGCGAGTCTTGACGGCAAAACGGCAATGGCATCGGGCGAGAGTAAGTGGATTACCGGCACAGCCGCGCGGGCCGATGTTGCACAGTGGCGGGCGCGCAGTTGCGCTGTTGTGACTGGCATCAATACCGTGTTAGCGGATGATCCGGGTCTGACGGCGCGTATCGACGGACTTGAACGGCAACCCTTGCGTGTCGTGTTAGATTCACAATTACGAACTCCTGAAAACGCGAAATTGTTTGACCAATCCGGCGAAGTTTTAATCGTTACGACAATAAACGACAGTTTGCAACATAAGAAGTTTTCGACTTCGAACGCGGAGATTTTGGCTGTTGAAGAGGAAGAGGGAAAAATCGCTCTTTCCAATCTTTTGGTTGAGCTGGGCCGGCGTAAAATTAACGAAGTGTTGGTCGAATCCGGAGCGTTACTTGCAGGCGCATTTGCCCAACAAGGCTTGGTCGATGAGTTTGTTATTTATCTGGCACCGCGTTTGCTGGGTGATGATGGTCGCGGTATGTTGAATTTGCCGCGGATTACACAGCTGAATGAAACCATTAATCTAGAAATAAGCAGTGTTCGCCAGATCGGTGATGATTTGCGCATAATCGCTCAGCCGAAAATAGAATAGCTAAACAAAACTATGTTTACGGGAATTGTTCAATCTCTTGGCGCAGTGGGCGGTGTTTCCCAGCATGGTGACGAAATATCGCTGGAAATTGACGTTGCTGATTTAACTACGGAAAAAATCAATATTGGCGACAGTATTGCCGTCAACGGCGTTTGCTTAACTGTTATTGATATTGAAAACGGCGCGGCGCGATTCGATGTTTCAACCGAAACATTGTCGCGCAGTTTGTTGGGTTCTATGCGGTTCGGACAAAAAGTGAATCTTGAATTGGCGATGTTGCCGGATACGCGATTCGGTGGTCATATCGTTTCCGGTCATGTCGATGGGTTGGGTGTATTGGTCACAACAAGCGCGGATGAACGCTCAACACGCATGACATTCTCGGTTGAGCGCGTGTTGGGTAAATACATTGCAAAGAAGGGTTCAGTTTGTATTGAAGGCATCAGCTTGACGGTTAATGATGTCAAAGATGATGACGAACACACGCACTTTGATGTCAATATCGTGCCACACACCCTAAAGGTCACAACTCTGGGCCAACTAAACACAGGCCAGCAAGTCCACATCGAAGTCGATATGATCGCCCGTTATTTGGAAAGATTACTGAACAATAGCAAGACGTAAGCTGCTACGTCGGATAAAATAGCCCGATAGTAATCTCTGAACGCCAACATTAAATTGACAGACAAAACGTCGATGGCAATATCAAATGTAAGACAACTCAATTCATCATCACGCATGAGTAGTATCGATGATGTGCTTGCCGATTATCGTGCTGGACGATTTGTGATTTTGGTTGATGACGAGAATCGCGAGAATGAAGGTGATCTGGTTATCGCAGCAGAGAGTGTGACTGCCGAACATATAAATTTCATGGCAACTCATGCGCGCGGATTGATTTGCCTGACGCTTACGGAAGAAAGATGTCAACAACTCGGTTTGCCATTGATGGTGCAAAACAACAATGCGCGTTATTCGACCAACTTTACCGTATCAATCGAAGCGTCCCAGGGCGTCACAACGGGTATATCGGTGGCAGATCGTGCGGTAACCGTGCAGGCCGCGGTCAAGGCAAATGCTGCACCCAAAGATATTATTACACCAGGGCATATATTTCCGGTGATGGCACAACCCGGTGGCGTATTAACCCGGGCCGGACATACTGAAGCAGGTGTCGATCTGGCGCGGCTTTGCGGTTTTGAACCGGCAAGTGTTATTTGTGAAATACTCAATAGCGACGGCAGTATGGCACGAGTCGAAGATTTACTGGAATTCGGTAAGCAACATGAAATCAAAATCGGCACAATTGCTGATCTTATAAAACATCGTCTGCAGAACGAATCGACGGTTCAGCGAAGTGCTGAGAGCACGGTCAATACTCGTTTTGGCGAATTCGATGCGGTGATATACGAAGACATGGTTAGTGGAAACTCGCATCTGGCATTGGTGCAGGGGAAAATTGATCGCGAACAACAAACCCTGGTTCGAGTTCACTTGCACTATGGACTGTACGATATTCTGGCGGATGCGCGTGGCGATCATACCTGGACGGTGAATGACGCGCTGGAAGCGGTCGCTAAACAAAAATCCGGCGTTGTCGTTTTACTGGATTACAATGAAGGCGAAGAAACGTTGTTAAGTCATATCCATGCTTCCCAACGACAGGATGAAGATAAGACTTCGGAACCTGATTCGACCGGTGATCTGCGTGTTTTGGGCGCGGGCAGTCAGATACTGGCCGACCTCGGTGTTGGAAAAATGCGTGTCATGGGTACGCCACGTAAAGCACATGCTTTGTCCGGTTTTGGGTTGGAAATAATCGACTACATTGCAAATAAAGAAGAACTGTAACGACAAAATATGGAAACGATTACCGGCAATTATCATTCCAGCAGTGTAGAAATCGGCATTGTGTTGGGGCGTTTTAACAGTTTTATTACCGATCGTTTGCTGGAAGGCGCGTTGGAAACGCTACAACAACACGGCGTTAAAAAAGAAAACATTACCTGCGCTAAAGTACCCGGTGCATTTGAAATTCCGCTGGTGGTCAAACGCATGGCGCAATCTAAAGAGTATGATGGAATATTGGCGTTAGGCTGTGTCATTCGAGGCGCGACACCGCATTTCGACTATGTGGCCGGCGAGTGCGCACGCGGCGTGCAGCAAGTGAGTATTAACAACGATATACCGGTAGGTTTTGGCGTGCTTACTGTCGATTCTATTGAACAGGCTATTGAACGTGCAGGCACCAAGGCAGGAAACAAAGGTATCGACACAGCTCTTGCTGTTTTGGAAACGCTTGACGTGATACGTCAACTCGAAAAAAAGTCCTGATGTTGGGCATAAGCCTCAATAGATAGGGGAATACGATGGCGGGAAATAGGCACTTAGCGCGACGCAATGCCGTTCAGGCTTTGTATCAGTGGGATTTGACTGAGCAGCCTGCAGGCGATATCGAAACTCACTTTATCGCCGATCATGATTTCGAAGGCGCTGATTTGGAATATTTTCAGCGTCTGGTGCGCCAGGTGCCATTGCATCGACAGGAAATCGAAGATAATCTTAAACCGTATATTGACCGCGAACTGGATTCCGTCGACCCGGTTGAACGAGCAATTCTGCGTTTGGGTGCTTACGAGATTGAATACGAGCAGGAGATTCCGTTAAAGGTGATTATCGATGAAGCGGTTGAATTGGCAAAAACATTCGCCGCTGAACACGGCTATCGTTTCATTAATGGCGTGTTGGACAAGCTGGGTAATCAAATGCGTCCCAGTAACAGCTAAGGAACCGGCAAGGATTTGAATGAATTCTCGCTGATCGACACCTATTTCAAGAGTCGCAATAAGTCTAAATCAAGTCAAATCAAGCTGGGTATCGGTGACGACGCTGCCATAGTTTCGTGTCCTCCCGGTCATGAGTTAGTCGTCGCGACAGACACGTTGGTGGCGGACGTGCATTTTCCTTCGACAATTGATCCGGTGTACATTGGATATAAAGCCTTGGCTGTTAACTTAAGTGATCTGGCAGCAATGGGTGCGCAACCCTCTTGGGCATTGCTAAACCTCACTCTCTCTGAATTTGACGACGCTTGGCTAAATGGATTCAGTGATGGATTGTTTGAGCTGTTGGACGAGTTTGAACTGAATCTGGCGGGTGGTGATACCTGCCGTGGCCCATTGAATATCGGCGTAACCGCAGCCGGCTGGATTCCGGCGAACCAGGCGTTGACTCGATCTGGTGCCCAGATTGGTGATGTTATGTTCGTATCCGGCTATTTGGGAGATGCGGCGATGGGATTGCGCATTTATCGCAACGATGTTGCAAGTGAATTATCCGCTGAAGACACGGACTATTTATTGTCGCGTTTGCATCGGCCAACACCGCGTGTCGCGCTTGGTCAATATTTATGCGGACTCGCAACTGCGTGCATCGATATATCGGACGGTCTCATGGCTGACGCCGGTCACATCTGCGAGCAAAGCAATGTAGGCCTGGAAGTCAGTATCGACGATTTACCACTATCCATTGCATTCAAGAGTGCAAGCAAAGACCTTGATGATCTCGATTTGGCGCTTACGGGTGGCGATGATTACGAGTTGTGCTTTACCTGCTCGGAAGAGCAGGTCAGTTTAGTCGAAAGCATTTCACGGGAAATTGATTTACCGCTGGCAAAAGTCGGCACCGTAACGGAACGAACCGGCGTGCGATTTATTCATGCCGGCGGCAAAATACTGGAAACTGAAAAAACCGGGTACAAACATTTTGGCTGACATGGATAATCTTTCTCCGGAATTGTTGCGCAAGGTACTGCGCACGCCAACCGGTTTTTTCGCCATGGGTTTCGGGTCGGGTCTGGCGAAGACATTACCAGGTACTCTGGGTACGGCTGTCAGTATTCCGATTTGTCTGTTAATGAAGCAAATGCCTCATTTGTGGTACATGGCGGCAGTTATCGCAAGTTTCGTCATCGGAATTTGGCTGTGTGACCGTACGACTAAAGCGTTGGGCGTGCACGATCATAAATCCATCGTGTGGGATGAGTTCGTCGGCTTTTTTATTACCATGATGTTTCTTGAAGTCAGTATTTTATCCGTAGTCGTCGCATTCTTTTTATTTCGAATTTTCGATATTTTTAAACCCTGGCCGATCAGCTGGTTAGATGAAAATGTGCACGACGGCATGGGTATTATGATCGACGACCTGGTAGCGGGATTGTTCGCCGGAGTAACGGCGAAGCTGATATTTCTTGCTTATTCGATTCTTTAAGAGAAGATCAGAAATAGAAGATCAACCAAGAATCGAAAGAACTTAATTATTGATCAGGTATTTTTCGTGTAATTCCAGAACTTTACGTACATAGTTTTGGGTTTCGTCGTAGGGTGGTATACCCCTATGCCGGATCACGGCGTTTTCACCTGCATTGTATGCCGCAACCGCGAGCTGTGTATCATTACGGAACATTTGTAATAAATCCCGCAAATAGCGTACGCCACCATCGACATTTTGATTGGGGTCGGTGAGATTGTTAACTCCGTAGCGTTGTGCCGTGCCTGGCATCAGTTGCATTAAACCGGTAGCGCCTTTATGGGACACCGCCGCCGGGTTAAAAGAAGATTCCGCATGTACGACGGCTTTCACCAATGCGGTATCAACGCCATAGTTTGATGCGGTTTTCTCAATCATGGGGTCGTAAAGCGACTTTCGCGCTATTAACGACTGACCGGAAGATGAACCAAAGCTCGATTGATAGCGTTTAATCAACTTGTACCCGCCACCGCTTTTTGGTTTGTCGGTGATGAGTTTAGAGCCATCCGGTGTGTCATACACGTATACCGTTTCGGCTAAAACTGATTGCGATAGTGCTAATCCGGTAGTCAATAACAGGATTAGTCTAAGTCCCCGGCGCATTATGTTCGGCCACTTAACAATAATTTTAAATGAATCGCGTGTAGACACAGCGGTTTATTGGTATGATTTCGCGCGCAATAGTAGCCTTACAGGATGAAGAATTCCAGTCGAGTTCCCATAATTCAATAGTTAACAATAGTTAACTCATCGCCCGGAAGTTACCGAAAACAGGAACTATTAGCCCTAATGATACTCAAATTTAACGGATTGATTGAATAATGCCCTCACTCGATGTTGTGTCTGAAGTGGATTGGCCTGAGGTAAATAACGCTATCGACCAAACGAATCGTGAGGTCGGAAACCGTTTTGACTTTAAAGGCAGCGATGCGCGCGTGGAGCTGCAGGATGCGACGCTCAGCATTCACGCTGATGACGAATTTAAAGTCGACCAGGTGAAAGACATACTGCATACAAAACTACTGAAACGAAAAATCGACTTAGGTTGTCTGGAAGAGAAAGCAGTGGAGCCGGCTGCAGGGGGCAAGGCACGACAAAGCATTGCAATCAAGCATGGCCTGGACAAAGAAAAATCCAAGCAGGTTGTAAAGTTGGTAAAAGCCACCAAATTGAAAGTGCAGGCCAGTATTCAAGGCGAGCAGGTCAGGGTGTCGGGAAAAAAGCGTGATGATTTGCAGTC